>JAESGX010000109.1_pt1 | contig 85978 bp, 76 predicted proteins | sample 9269801 | NCBI WGS metagenome assembly JAESGX01 (sample SAMN16773122, study PRJNA677054) | algae metagenome | isolation source: Pleurocapsa minor GSE-CHR-MK-17-07R and co-occurring heterotrophs from wet... | place: USA: Lower Calf Creek Falls, Grand Staircase Escalante National Monument, UT ... | reverse complement strand
ACGGCGACAGCAGCGGTTCGGACGAACGCACCACGGTCTGCGGATTGAAGCCGTCGGAATCGGCCACCATCAGCGCATAGCGCGCCTCCTTCGCCAGACCAGTCTGGGTGATGTAGGCGATGCGGGTCCAGAACGCGCCGCGCACGCCCAGGATCTTTTCGTAGATGGCGTCGGATATCTGGTGGGCGACATCGCGCATGGCGTTGGCGCGCGCGGTCAGGGCCAGGCCGAGCAGGCGCTCCTGCTTGGCCACGTCGAACAGTTCGTACTCCACCCGGTAGCCGCCGCTGCCGCCGTCGACCACGCGTCCCACCACCAGGTAATCCTGCTTCAGCGCGCGCCAGGTCGGGTACTGCACCTCGCTGCCGCGCACCGGACGCTCGACGATGCTCGCTTCCGGCAGGCTGCGGAACGCGCCGGAGCGCTCCAGGTCGGCGCGCACGATGGCCGCCACGTCGGTGGGCGGCGCCGCGGCCGCGCCCTGGTAGGGCATCGGCACGATGGCGATGGGCAATGCCGAGGCGTTGCCGCCGACGATGTCGATTTCCAATCCCTGCTGAGCCGACGCGAGGGCCGGGAACAGCAGGAGGGCGAATACGGCGAGCCAGTGCGGCAGACTTTTCATGGGCACATCGAGGTAGGAAGGCGGGAGAGGGATAACAGCTTCAATCTGAATAGCTTCGCAATCGTGAACGGAAAGCGACGTGAACCATCGGCGGGCAAAGTTTCGATCAGCGGTCCTGCGCTTCGAAATTGAAGTTCAGAGTGCGCTGGAACACCGTCTCGTAACCGCGATAGGGCAAAGGCTGGGCACGCAGCACCGCGGCCTCGATGGAGCGCTTGCCGGCGTCGTCGTACGGACAGCTGGGCGACACTTCCACGTCCACCACTTCGCCGCCGGGCAGCTGGCGGATGGTCATGCGGCAGCGCTGGCCCAACGGCACCGAATCCGGTCGGATCCACTGGCTGAGCACGGCCTGCTGGATCGCGGCGGCGTATTGCCCGCTCAGATTGGGATCGACGCCGTTGTTGCCGGCCGGTGGGCTGGCGTTGGACGCACTCGCGGCGGCGGCGGCCTGGCGATCGCGCGCATCGGTGATCTGGCGCAGCTTCTGGTCGGCGAGCTGCGCCTCGCGCGCGGCCTGGGCGCGCAGGCGGCGTATCTCCGCCAGCTTGGTCTGACGGTCGGTTTCTTCCTGCTGTTTGGCCAGACGCTGGCGCTTCTCGGCTTCTTCCTGGCGCTGGCGCTCGGTCAGGTCGATCTGCTCCTGGCGGCGCTTTTCTTCCTGCTCGCGCAGCGCTTTTTCCTGCGAAATCGCGAGCGCGCTGGCGCGGTCCTGGTCGGTCGTGTCCGGCACCGGCACGCGCTCCTGCGCGATCTGCTGCTGTGGCACCGGCGAATCCTGCGGCGTGGGTTCGGCAATCGGCTGCGGCGGCGGCATGGTGTCTTCTTCGGCCACTTCCTGCACCGGCTGCGGCAGCGGTTCCATTTGCGAGGCCTGGCGCAGGGCGCGTTCTGCGGCGCGCGTTTCGCTGCGGGACACGTCCAGCGAGGCATCGATCACCGGCAGCCCGGCCGCGGCGGGCAAGTCGCGCTGCCAGGAAAAGACCGACGCCAGGAAAAACAGCAGCGCGATCGCCAGATGCAGGCCGATCGCCAGCGCGATGGACGAGCCGAGGCCCTCCTGACGACGCTCGAAACCGCGATGGATCGCTTCAGCGTGCATTGCCGCCGGATTCGGTCAGCAGGCCGACCTTGGTGATTTTCGCCTTCTTCAGCACGTCCATGGCGTCGATCACGCCCTGGTAGCTGCCCTTGCCGTCGGCGGCGACCACCACGCGGATGTCCTGGTCCTGGCTGGCGATGGCGGACAGCTTGGCCTGCAGCGTCGCCGCGTCGACCGGCTCCTGCTCCGCATCGGGCAGGGTCAAGGTCATGCGCCCGTCGGGCAGCACGGTGACGATGATCGGATCCTCCTTGCCTTCCACCGCCTTGGCGTTGGCCACGGGCAGGTCCACGTTGACGCTGAGCGTCAGCAGCGGCGCGGTGACCATGAAAATGATCAGCAGCACCAGCATCACGTCGATGTAGGGCACCACGTTGATCTCGGACTTGAGCTTGCGGCGCTTGCGGTGGCGCGAAACGGCGGCATGCATGGCGGCGGTCATGGCGGACTCCGCTTACTCATCGACGTGGGTCTGGCGCTGCAGGATGGAGCTGAATTCCTCTGCGAAGGATTCGTAGCGCACCGACAGCCGGTCCACGCGCGTGGTGAAGCGGTTGAACGCCCACACCGCGGGAATCGCCACGAACAGGCCGATGGCGGTGGCGAACAGGGCTTCGGAAATGCCCGGCGCCACCGCGGCGATGCCGGCCTGCTCGCCGCTGTTGAGCATGTCGTGCATGGTCACCATGATGCCGAACACGGTGCCCACCAGGCCCACGTACGGCGCGGTGGAGCCGATGTTGGCCAGCAGCTCCAGGTTGCGCTCCAGCTGGTCCACTTCGCGCGCGTAGGTGGCGCGCATGGCGCGCTGCGCGCCTTCCAGCTGGGCGCGGCCGTCGAGCTTGCGCTTGTCGCGCAGGCGCGAGAACTCGCGGAATCCCGCTTCGAAGATCGCCTCCAGGCCGGTCACCATGCGGTTGCGGTCGGTAGCGCCGGAATACAGCTTGTTGAGCTCGGCGCCGGACCAGAAGCGGCCTTCGAAATCGTCGGCGTCGCGGTTGGCGCGGCTGAAGATGCGCGCCTTGCGGAAGATGATCACCCAGCTGATCAGCGAACCGGCCAGCAGCAGCAGCACGATCAGCTTCACCGGCAGGCTGGCCTTGAGCATCAGGTCGAAATAGTTGATGCCGCCGCCGGCGACCGCGGCGGTGGCTTCGGCGGCGGCGCCGGCCACTTCCGCCGGCAGCGCTTCGACCACGGTGTCCTGAAGGGCCAGGAGCATTGCAATCATCCGGTGTTCCTCTGTTTCTGACTGGGGGGTTTCAAACGGCGGATTTCAAACTGGGTTCTTCACGCGGGTGTTTCGATACGGTACGCGTTCAATCCGGGGTTTCGAGCGCTTTCAACTGTTCGTACAACGCATCGGGCACCGCTTTGGGTCTGAAGTCGCTGGCGCCCAGCGCCGCCACCCGCACCTGCGCGGTCAGCAGCGTGTCCTCGCCGCGCACGATGGTCTGGGCGAACACCACGCTGGCGCGCTTGCAGGTACGCAGCGCCACGGTCACCTGCAGCAGATCGTCCAGCCGCGCCGGACGCAGGAACTCCAGCTGCATGGCGCGCACCGCGAACACCAGATCGTGCCCCTTGCGCAGCGTCTCCTGCCCATGTCCGCAGGCGCGCAGCCATTCGGTGCGCGCGCGTTCCAGGAAGGCCACGTACTGCGCGTGATAAACCACGCCACCTGCGTCGGTATCTTCCCAATACACGCGTGTCGGTGAACTGAACACGGGCCCAAGGGAATCGGTAGCCGGTACTCGGTAGCCGGAAATCAAGCGCCGCGCTCCGGTTCCCGGCTACCGGCTACCGGCTCACCCTGATCGATTTCGAACAAATCCACCGGCCCTGCCTTCGGCTTCAGCCCAAGATGCAGATAAGCCTTGCGCGCGGCCATACGCCCGCGTGCGGTCCGCACCAGGAAACCCTGCTGGATCAGGAACGGCTCGATTACGTCCTCCAGCGTGCCGCGTTCCTCGGACAGCGCCGCGGCCAGCGACTCCACGCCCACCGGGCCGCCGTCGAAGTTCTCGATGATCAGGCGCAGCAGGCGGCGGTCGAGCTCGTCGAAGCCTTCCGGATCCACGTTCAACATGCCCATCGCGGCCTTGGCCACGTCGTGATCGATGCGCCCCTGCGCGCGGACCTGGGCGAAATCGCGCACGCGGCGCAGCAGGCGGTTGGCGATGCGCGGGGTGCCGCGCGAACGGTTGGCGATTTCCGTCGCGCCTTCGGCCACGCAGTCGATGTTCATTATTTTTGCGGAGCGGCGCACGATCTGGGTCAGCTCGTGCACGTTGTAGAACTCCAGACGCTGGACGATGCCGAAGCGATCGCGCAGCGGCGCGGTCAGCAGGCCCGCGCGCGTGGTGGCGCCGATCAGGGTGAACGGCGGCAGGTCGAGCTTGATCGAACGCGCGGCCGGGCCGTCGCCGATCATGATGTCGATCTGGAAATCCTCCATCGCCGGATACAGCACCTCTTCCACCACGGGCGAGAGGCGATGGATCTCGTCGATGAACAGCACATCGTGCGGCTGCAGGTTGGTCAGCAGCGCGGCCAGGTCGCCGGCTTTTTCGATCACCGGCCCGGAAGTCATGCGCAGGTTGACGCCCAGCTCGTTGGCGATGACGTGGCTGAGCGTGGTCTTGCCCAGGCCCGGCGGGCCGAAGATCAGCACATGGTCCATGGCCTCGCCGCGGCCCTTGGCCGCCTCGATGTAGATCGACAGCTGGTCGCGCACCGGCTTCTGGCCCAGGTATTCGTCCAGACGCCTGGGCCGGATGCTGGCCTCCAGGGCGTCGTCTTCGCGGGTCGCGGCGGCGGTGAGGATGCGGGTTTCGGTCATGGGGCTATGGTAGAGGAGTGAGCGAAGAGGGGTGAGAAGTGAGAAGAAGCGCTCTTGCTAACTTCTCACTCCTCTCCGCTCTTTTCTGCCCCTCAGATCTCCACCTGCGCGCCCAGCTCCACCAGCCGGTTGCCCGGGATGCGGAAGAATCCGGTAGCCGGCGCCGCGTTGCGGTGCATCACCGCGAACAGCTTGTCGCGCCACACCGGCATGCCGCGGTTGGCGGTGGCCACGATGGTTTCGCGGCTGATGTAGTAGGTGGTGTCCATCGGGTCGAAATGGATGCCGCCCTTGTCGCACGAACCCATCAGCGCCTGCGGCACGTCGGGGGTTTCGGTGAAGCCATAGCTGATCGTGACCCGGTAGAAATCGTCGCCTATCGCCTCGATCTTCAATCGCTTGTTTTTCGGCGCGTACGGCACGTTCAGCGTTTCCACGGTCAGGAACACGTTGCGTTCGTGCAGCACCTTGTTGTGCTTCAGGTTGTGCAGCAACGCGTGCGGCACCACGCCGCGGTCGGCGGTCATGAAGATCGCGGTGCCCGGCACGCGCACCGGCGGCGCCAGCATCAGCCCGGGCAGGAAGCTGTCCAGCTTGATGCCTTCCTTCTGCACCTCGGCACGCAGCAGCTCGCGCCCGCGCCGCCAGGTGCGCATCATCAGGAACGCGGTGATGCCGATGAACAGCGGCACCCACGCGCCGATACCGCTAAACAGCTTGGCGCCGTTGGCGATCAGGAAGGCCAGATCGATTAGCAGGAACATCGCGCACAGCGGCAACACCCACTTGCGCGAATCGGGCCAGCGCGTGTGCGCCACGACCGCCAGCAGCAGGGTGTCGATCAGCATGGTGCCGGTGACCGACAGACCGTACGCGGTGGCCAGGGCGCCGGAAGACTGGAAGCTCAGCACCAGGATCACCACCGCCACGAACAGCATCATGTTGATCGATGGCACGTAGATCTGGCCAAACTTTTCCTTCGAGGTGTATTTGATCGCCAGGCGAGGCAGATAGCCCAGCTGGATCGCCTGGCGAGTGACCGAGAACGCGCCGGTGATCACCGCCTGCGACGCCACTGCCGCCGCAGTGGTCGAAAGCACCAGCATCGGTACCTGCGCCCACTCGGGAATCGACATGTAGAACGGATTGGCGATGGCGGCCGGGTTCTTCAGCAGCACCGCGCCCTGGCCGAAATAGTTGAGCACCAGCGCCGGCAGCACGAAGGCGAACCAGGCCCAGCGAATGGGCTTCTTGCCGAAGTGGCCCATGTCGGCGTACAGCGCTTCGCCGCCGGTGACGGTCAGCACCACGGCGCCCAGGATGAACAGCGCGTGCCAGTTGTGGGTGGCGAAGAAATGCCAGGCCCAGTAGGGATTCAGCGCTTTCAGCACCGACGGGTTGTGGCTGATGTTGAACAGCCCCCACGCCGCCAGCACCACGAACCAGGTGATCATCACCGGCCCGAAAATCTTGCCGACCTTGGCCGTGCCGAAGCGCTGGAAGGCGAACAGGCCGGTCAGGATCACCAAGCTGAGCGGCACCACCCACTGCTTGAACATCGGCGAGATCACTTCCAGACCTTCCATCGCGCCCAGCACGGTGATCGGCGGCGTGATCATGCCGTCGCCGAAGAACAGCGCCGCGCCGAAGATGCCCAGGATGCCGACCGTGTAGCTCATGCGCGAGCCTTTCGGCAGGCTGCGCAGGGCCAGCGCGGTCAGCGCCATGATCCCGCCCTCGCCTTCGTTGTCGGCACGCATGATCACGATCACGTACTTCAGGGTCACGATCAGGATCAGCGACCAGAAGCCCAGCGACAGCAGGCCCATCACCGTGTCGGCATCCGGGCTGAGGCCGAAATGCGGATGGAACATTTCCTTGATGGTGTACAGCGGGCTGGTGCCGATATCGCCGAACACCACGCCCACGGCGCCGGCCACCAGCGCGGCCAGGCCGGCCTTGCGGTGGCCGTGGTCGCCTTGAGCGGCAGGGGTTTGCGGAGTGCGATTGACCGACATGATTGCCTGAGCGTAGCGCGTAGCGCGTTAGAGAAGTGGTGGTGGAATCGCGTCAGCGCAACGCCGACTGCAGCGCCTTGCGGATGATCATGGCCGCATCGTCGCCCGCGGCTACGGCCTCGCGCGCCATGCGCACGGCGTCGGCCGGCTTGTAGCCCAGCTGCTGCAGGGCGATGACGGCTTCGGACTGCGGATCGTTGGGTAGGCTGGGCGAACCCAGCGGCGTGCCGCCCAGATCGACCACGCGGTCGCGCAGCTCCACCACCATGCGCTCGGCGGTCTTCTTGCCGATGCCGGGGATGCGGGTCAGCGCGGCCACATCGCCGGTCTGCACCTGGCGCGCGAACTCCTCCACGTTGACGCCCGACAGTACCGCCAGCGCGATCTTGGCGCCGATGCCGCTGACTTTCTGCACATCGCGGAACAAACGGCGCTCGCTTTCGCGCAAAAAGCCGTACAGCGACACGCTGTCCTCGCGCTGCGCGTGGTGGGTGAACAGGATCACCTCGCGGCCCACGTCGGGCAGGTCGTAGAACGTGCTCATCGGCGCTTCCAGCTCATAGCCCACGCCGCCCACGTCGATCACCAGCCACGGCGGCTGCTTGTAGGCGAGGATGCCGCGCAGGCGTCCGATCATGGCTTTTCTCTTGGCGGGAGGCGGGAGGTGGGAGGTGGGAGTTGGATGAAAAGCCGGGGGCCGGTAATCGGTAATCGGTAATCGGAAAGCCGAGGGGATGAAGGCGAAGGTGCCGTCGAAACGAATTGGCTTCGTATTCGCACGCACGCGCTTTGCTTTCCGGTTACCGGCTCCCGGCTGCCGGCTCCCCGCCTGCCACCTCCCACCGCCCGCCTCCCCAGCTTCGTCCTCATTTCCTTCCCCACGCTTCACGCACATTCACTCCCAGGCGATTCGCCGTCGCACGCACATGCGCATGGGTGATGGCCACGGCCAGCGCGTCGGCGGCGTCGGCCTGCAGCTTGCCCTTGAGATTCAGCATGATGCCGACCATGTGCTGGATCTGGGCCTTGTCCGCGCCGCCCTTGCCCACCACCGCCAGCTTCACTTCCTTGGCCGCGTATTCGTGCACCGGCAGATCGCGCAGCACCACCGCGCAGATCGCCGCGCCGCGCGCGTGGCCGAGCTTCAATGCGGAATCGGGATTGCGCGCCATGAACACCTGCTCGATCGCGACTTCGTCCGGCCGGTAGGTTTCCATCACTTCGGCCAGACCGTGCAGCAGGCGCTTGAGGCGCTGCGCGAAATCGCCCTCGCCCAGCAGCAGCAGCGGCGCATGGTGCACGTGCGTGGTCCTGCCCGCCGCATCGACATCGATGATGCCGACGCCGGTGCGCTGGGAGCCGGGGTCGATGCCGAGGATTCGGGTCACGGGAGATGGGAGTTGGGAGGCGGGAGGTGGAAAAAGCTTACTAGCAACGGGGGTGTTATCCATCGAAAACCTCCGACCGCGACGACAGCGCTCGCGCCTATCGCCTCCCGCCTGCCGTCTCCCGCATCACGGCTCACGCGTGAGCCGCCAGATCCGCATTCGAATAAACCGCCTGCACATCGTCCAGATCTTCCAGCATGTCCAGCAGCTTGACCACCTGCTGCGCGGTGTCGCCTTCCACGGCGATGTCGTTGTCGGCGCGCAGGGTGATTTCGGCGTGGCCGGGCGCCAGGCCCGCGGCTTCCATCGCGTCCTTCACCGCCAGGAACGCCTCGGGCGAAGTCAGCACGTCGATCGCACCGTCTTCCGGATACACCGCGACGTCGTCGGCGCCGGCTTCGATGGCGGCGTCGGTGATCGCGTTTTCGTCAGCGCCGGCGTCGTAGCTCAGCACGCCGAGCTTGCGGAACATGAAGGCCACCGAGCCTTCGGCGCCCATGTTGCCGCCGCACTTGCCGAACGCGTGGCGCACCTCGGCCACGGTGCGCACGCGGTTATCGGTCAGGCAGTCCACGATCACCGCCACGCCGCCGGGCGCGTAGCCCTCATAGCGGATCTCCTCGTACTCCACGCCCTCCAGTTCGCCGGTGGCTTTCTTGATGGCGCGCTCGATCACGTCCTTGGACATGTTCGCCGACAGGCCCTTGTCCAACGCGGTGCGCAAGCGCGCGTTGTTGGACGGGTCGCCACCGCCGGCGCGCGCGGCCACGCCGATCTCGCGGATGATCTTGGTGAAGATCTTGCCGCGCTTGGCGTCGGTGGCGTTCTTGCGGCCTTCGATGGAGGGTCCACGGCCCATGCGTGCTTCCGGACTTGTATTAGCGAAACCGGAATTTTACTCGATTGGATAGGAGTACCGAGGAATTCTGGTTGTAGGAGCTGCGTAAGCTGCGACCGGAAATCGTCCGGCCGTCCGGAATCTGAGGCCCTATCGATTCCACGGTCGCAGCTTACGCAGCTCCTACATGGGCCGGAATCGGCCTTCGCGCAGGAAATGCGCGGCCTGCCGCGCCGCCTCGGCCGAAAACACCAGCCCGCTGTGGCTGGAGGCGACCACGCAGTGGTCGGTCAGGCCAGGCAGGCGGGTTTCGTCGATGGCCACGGTGCCGTCTGATTCGCCGTCGAAACGTGCGAAGTAGCGCCCCAGGCCGCGCGGCAGATTGCCGGCGACCACCCCGATCTGCGGCTTGCCCTGCCACTGCGCGCAACCGCGCTGCAGCAGCTGCGCGCTGCGGCCCAGGGCCAACGCGGTCGAAGGGCGCCGGGCCAGACCGCGCGCCGCACCGCTGCCGCGCAGCGGCGAACCCAAACAGACCACGCGCGTCACCGGCAGATCGGGCGCCTGGTGCAGCGCTTCCAGCGCGATCAGCCCGCCCAGACTGTGGCCGACCAGCGCGATCGGTTCGCCGCCTCGCAGGCGTTCGATCAGGCGCGGCACGGCCACGTCCGGCCCGCCGAACACGCTGGGATAACCGAAAATTTCGGGCAGAAATCCCGCCGCGCGCAACCGCGAGGCCAACGGGCCCAGCCAAGCCTTGGCGTTCCAGATGCCGTGCAGAAGCAGGACGCGCTGGGTCATGACGAGCAAAAAACGAACGGCATTTCAACCGCGACGCAAAATGAATTCATGATCGCGGGTCATGCCCACCGGGAATTCGTACTCGCCGACCTTCTCGAATCCATGCCGCGCATAGAAACGCTGCGCGCCCAAATTCTCCGACCACACGCCGATCCACAGCGTGCGCGGGCCGCCGCGCTGCAGCCAGTCCAGCGCGGTCTGAAACAGTTTCGCGCCCCAGCCGGCGTTGTGCGCGCGCGCCAGCAAGTACAGGCGCTTGAGTTCGCCGTCGCCTTCGCGCACTTCCGGGTGCGGCAGCCCGCAGACGCCGGCGAAGGCATGACCCACGGCCACGCCGTCGTCTTCCAGCAGCCACATCGCGTTGGCCGCGTCGCTAAGGCTCGCACGCTGCGCCTCGGGCGAATAGCTGTGCTCGAGGAAATACTGCAAGTCTTCGGGCGGATACAGGTGGCCAAACGTCTCGACGAACGTGTCCGACGCGATGCGCGACATCAACACCGCGTCGTCGACGGTGGCGCGACGGATCGCGAAGCCGCGTTCGCTCATCGCCGCGTCACTCCGCTTGCTTGTCCGCTTTCGGCCGCACCGAAACGTGCACTTCGGCCAGCTGAGCGTCGGGCACTTGCGACGGCGCGCCGGTCATCAGGCACTGCGCGGTGGTGGTTTTCGGGAAAGCGATGACGTCGCGGATTGATTCGGTGCCGGCCATCAGCGCGGCGATGCGGTCGATGCCGAAGGCGATGCCGCCGTGCGGCGGCGCGCCGTATTTCAGCGCGTCCAGCAGGAAGCCGAACTTCTGCTCGGCTTCTTCGCGGCCGATGCCGAGCAGATCGAACACCGCCGACTGCATGGACGAACGATGGATGCGGATCGAACCGCCTCCGATCTCGTTGCCGTTGAGCACCATGTCGTAGCCGCGCGACACCGCGGTCCTGGCGTTGGTGCGCAGGTCGTCGATATCGTCCACCGCCGGCGCGGTGAAGGGATGGTGCAGGGCCACGTAGCGCTGCGCATCCTCGTCCCACTCGAACATCGGGAAATCGGTGACCCACAGCGGCGCCCAGTGGTCCTGCACCAGGCCCAGGTCCCTGCCGATCTTCAGCCGTACCGCACCCATGAAGTCGCTGACCGTGTTGTAGATGCCGGCCCCGAAGAACGCGAGATCGCCGTTCTGCAGACCAACCGCCTTGATCAGCACGGCGAAGGATTCTTCGCTGAAGAACTTGGCGATCGGCGAGTTCACTTCGCCGTTGTCGCCGAGCTTGACGTACGCCAGGCCCTTGGCCGCGTACTTGGCGGCGTGCGCGGCGTAGTCGTCGATCTGCTTGCGCGACAGCGACGCACCGCCGGGCACGCGCAGCGCGGCCACGCGACCCAGCGGGTTCGAGGCCCAGTCGGTGAACACCTTGAATTCGCTGTCCTTGACCAGGTCAGCCACATCAATCAGTTCCAGCGGATTGCGCAGGTCGGGTTTGTCCGAACCGAAACGGCGCATCGCCTCGGCCCAGGTCAGGCGCGGGAATTCGGCCGCCAGCTCCACGCCCATCACCTGCTGGAAGACATCGCGGATCATGCCTTCCACCGTGTCCTGCACGTCGCGCTCCTCGACGAACGCGAACTCCATGTCCAGCTGGGTGAATTCGAGCTGGCGGTCGGCGCGCAGCGCTTCGTCGCGGAAGCAGCGCGCGATCTGGTAGTAGCGGTCGAAGCCGGCGACCATCAGGATCTGCTTGAACAGCTGCGGCGACTGCGGCAGTGCGTAGAATTCGCCCGGATGCATGCGCGCCGGCACCAGGAAGTCGCGCGCGCCCTCGGGCGTGGCCTTGGTCAGGATGGGGGTTTCGATATCCTGGAAATCGCGCGCGTCCAGCCACTGGCGCAGCGCCGCAACGAGTTTCGTGCGGGTGCGCAGCATGCGCTGCATCTCGGGACGGCGCAGATCCAGGTAACGGTACTTCAAGCGGGTTTCCTCGCCCGCGTTCTCGTGCGCGTGGAACGGCAGCGGCTCGGCTTTGTTGAGGATCGTGATTTTGCTGGCAACCACTTCCACCTGGCCGCTCTTCAGCTTGTCGTTGACGCTATGGCGCGCGCGCACCACGCCTTCGACCTGCAGCACGTCCTCGTAGCCCAGACTGGCGGCCACCTTAAAAAGGTCCGCCGCACAGGGATGTGCAAGTGCCGCGTGAGGCAGGATGCCGGAAGCGGCGGGCTCCACCAGCACCTGCACGATGCCGTGGTGGTCGCGCAGGTCGATGAAGCACACGCCGCCCAGGTTGCGGGCGACGTCGGTCCAGCCGCACAGGGTGACGGACTGGCCGGTCAGGGCCTCGTCGATGAGGCCGCAGAAATGGGTACGCATGGGAACTCCGAAAGCGATTCCAGCGCAGAGTGGGGCCGGAAGGCCGGTTATTTTGCGGCCCGTGCCCGGTTCGGGCAAATGCCGGGGCCAATTTCCGGACAGGCACCGTCCATCATCGGGCGCGAACAATGCGGGTGTAAATTCCAGCCGATGCGGCTTTCATTCCCCGGGAGATCACCATGTTGCGCATGTTGTCAGCACTGTTCGTCGTATCGGCGCTGCTGTTCTGCGCTCCGCAGATCCAGGCCCAGGTCCAGCAAAGGGCCTATGCCCCGGAAAGCCTGCGCAGCCTGTCCTACAGCGATCAGGTGCGGGTGATCGGCTTGGAGTATTCCGAGCAATCGCGCGGCCGCCGCATTCCCGACGACCAGCTGCGTTTTTACATAGATCAGGTCAACCGCTCCAACTGGGGGTTCAGCCGGATCAAGCAGGACATCGCCACTTCGCTGGGCGGCAGCGGCGGCGGCTGGAATCCCGGCCCCGGCCCGGGCAATTCGGTGCTGTGCGAAAGCGGCAACAACCGCTACCGCGAATGCCCCACCGGCTTCCGCGGCGCGGCGGCGCTGAGCCAGCAGGTTTCCCAGACCCGCTGCGTGGAAGGCCAGAACTGGGGGAGCCGGTCCGGCATCGTGTGGGTGGACCGCGGCTGCAAGGGCCGTTTCGTGGAGGACGAATACGCCGGCGGCGGCAGCGGCACCATCCGCTGCGAAAGCAAGGACGGCCGCCAGCGCAACTGCGCCACGCCGTGGTCCGGGCGCACCCGCCTGACCCGCCAACTGTCCTCCACCCGCTGCATCGAAGGCCAGAACTGGGATTCGCAGCGCGGCAGCGTGTGGGTGTCGGGCGGCTGCCGGGCCGAATTCAGCCAGGGCAGAGGCGGCTGGAATCCCGGCCAGGGCGGCAACGACTACAGCGTGACCTGCAGCAGCGCCGGCGGCCGTCGCAGTACCTGCGCCTGGAACAGCCGCTACGGCTATCCGGTGCTGGTGCAGCAGCTGTCATCGGATGCCTGCCGCGAAGGTTCCAGCTGGGGCTATGTGGGCAACCAGATCTGGGTCGACCGCGGCTGCCGCGCACGCTTCGGCGTTCGTTGAGACGGTGAGGGCGGCTTCCGCAAGGCCGCCCCGCGCCTTGACTCAGTCCGTCGCGCCCCACGGCGCTGGCGGCAGCGCGACGGGTTGGCTGAGGTCGAACTCGACCTGGAACAGGCGGCCGTTCGGGCGGCTCAGTTCGTAGACGAAGCGCTCGCCTGGATGGATTTCCATCGCCCAGGTATTGCTGACCGAAGCCTGCAGGCCTTCACGCTGGAACATCGCAATCGAGTCCGCATCCACCGGGAATTCCTGGCGTTGCGCGCTGCCGGGCACTGCGGCGTCGCCGCCATACATCGTGGTCTTGTCCGGGCTGCCGTCCGCATGCCGGTGATCGTGCTTCAGCCGCAGGCCGGCAGGCGCGCGGGTGATGACCCAGGTACGGGAATGGTCGTCGCCGACATGGAACGGAACGCGCAACTCCTCCGCACCGCATCCGCGCACATGCATGACCAGCGGCTTGCCTGCGAACGGATCGGGCGTGGTCGGCGCCGGCGCGTTGGCGACGATGCGGCCGGCGAAGGCTTTGCCGCAGAGGGCGGCGATGTCGCTGTAGAACCGATTGGCTGGAGCGGCATCTGCTGCGCGTTCGTTACCAGGCGCAAGTGTTGGGGCAGTGGTGCAGGCGCTGCATAGCAACGTGGTCGCGAGTATGGCGAACTTTCTCATACACGCAGCCTAGCAAGAAAAATAGTTCGTCATTCCCGCGAAGGCGGGAATAACGATCAACGAGAACTTGGTCTGATGCTGGATCAGGTCGAAGGCGAAGACGGCGCGGCCGCAGGCGCGACGGGCTTCGCTTCCGGCTTGCTGTCTGTTTTCGGCGCGCTCGCGGCTTCCTTCGGCGCCGCGGCGGGCTTGGCCTCGTCGCCGGTTTTCGTTTCGGGCTTGCTGGCGCCGTCCTTGCCCGCCCCTTCGCTGCCGTCAGTAAGGTTGCGCTTCTTGTCGCCGTCTTTCTTGAAATCGGTCTCGTACCAGCCGCTGCCGGACAGCCGGAACGATGGCGCGGTCAGCTGACGCTTCACCGCGCCGACGCCGCAGACCGGGCAGGTTTCGGGATCCGGATCCGACAGTTTCTGCAGCCGATCGAAGGCATGGCCGCACTCGGCGCACTGGAAAGCATAGATAGGCATGGCTGGTTTTTTTATCCGACGACGAAGTTCTATTTGAGGGGGGCGACCGCCGTAATCAAGCCGCGTCGTAAAGCGCGGACCAGTCCTGCTCGGCGGCGCTGAGCTGCGGCAGCAGGCGTTCGCGTTCGCGGCCCAGTTCGGCCAGTCGGGTCGCGTTGTCGTAGGTGGCCGGATCCGCCAGCTGCGCGTCGAGCTGCGCGATTCTGGCCTCCAGTTCGGCTACCTTGGCCTCGGCCTGCGCCAGTTTGTGCGGATTGATCTTCCTTGCCGGCGCGGCCGGCTTGGAGGCAGGCGCGGCCACCGGCTCAGGCGTTTTCGACGGCTTGTTGCCCTGCGCGCTGGCGCGCGAGCGCAGCCAGGCGGCGTATTCGTCCAGGTCGCCGGCGAACGGCTCGACCACGCCATCGGCGACGCGCCAGTAGGTTTCGCAAACCAGGCCGATCAGGTGGCGGTCGTGCGAGACCATGACGATGGCGCCTTCGAACAGGCTCAGCGCTTCGGCCAGGGCTTCGCGCATTTCCAGATCGAGATGGTTGGTGGGTTCGTCCAGCAGCAGCACGTTGGGCTGGCGCCAGGCGATCAGCGCCAAGGCCAGGCGCGCGCGTTCGCCGCCGGAGAAGCCGTCGACGCTTTCGAACGCGCGGTCGCCGGGGAAATTCCACTTGCCCAGGAAATCGCGGAACGACTGCGTGGACGCGTCCGGCGACAGATCGCGCAGGTGGTCGATGGGCGATTGCGCCGGCTTCAGCGATTCCACGGTGTGCTGGGCGAAGTAGCCGATGCGCACGTCCGGATGCGCGCTGCGCTCGCCGTGGATCGGCGCCAGATCGCCGACCAGGGTTTTCACCAGGGTGGACTTGCCCGCGCCGTTGACCCCGAGCAGGCCGATGCGGTCGCCGGCTTCCAGGCCGAAGGCGATGTCGCGCAGGATAAGGTTCACTCCCTCTCCCGCTAGCGGGAGAGGGTTGGGGTGAGGGTCCTGCTTTTCATTGCGAAGATCAAAAGCCAAACCCTCTCCCTGCGCGCTGCGCGCGCCTCCCTCTCCCGCTAGCGGGAGAGGGGCTCCGATGCGATAACCGGCATCGACGTGATTCAACCGGATCAGCGAATACGGCAGACGCGTGGGCTGGGCGAATTCGATGGTGAGCTCGCGCTCGGCGCGCACCGCCTCGGTACCGGCCATCTTGGCCAGGCGCTTGACCCGCGACTGCGCCTGCTTGGCCTTGGCGGCGCTGGCGCTGAAGCGGTCGATGAAGCTCTGCAGATGCGCGCGTTCGGCCTGGGCTTTCTCGTGGGTGATCTGCTGCAGGCGCAGCTGCTCGGAACGCTGACGCTCGAACGCGGTGTAGTCGCCGGTGTACAACTTCGCCTTGCCGCCGTGCAGGTGCAGGGTGTGGGTGGTGACGTTGTCCAGGAACTCGCGGTCGTGCGAAATCAGCAGCAGCGTGCCGGGATACTTCAGCAGCCACAGCTCCAGCCACAGCACCGCGTCCAGGTCCAGGTGGTTGGTGGGCTCGTCCAGCAGCATCAGGTCGCTGGGGGTCATCAGCGCGCGCGCCAGGTTCAGGCGCACGCGCCAGCCGCCGGAGAACGAGGACACCGGGTTGGAATGGGTATCGGCCGGAAAACCGAGCCCGTGCAGCAGCTTGCCGGCGCGCGCCGAGGCGTCGTAACCGTTGACCTCTTCCAGCCGGTGATGGGCCACGGCCACGGCCTCCCAGTCTTCGGCGGCCAGCGCCTTGGCTTCGGCGCGGATCGCGGCGGCCACTTCGACATCGCCGGACAGCACGAACTCGATGGCCGGGTCCGGCAGCGACGGGGTTTCCTGGGCCACGCTGGCGATGCGGACCTTGCCGGGCAGCTCGATGTCGCCCTTGTCGGCCTCGATCTCGCTGCGGATCGCGGCGAACAGGCTGGATTTACCGGTGCCGTTGCGGCCGACCACGCCCACCCGGTAACCGGCGTGCATGGTCAGGTCGACTTCGGACAGGAGCAGGCGTTCGCCGCGTCGCAGGGCGAAATTACGTAGGGAAATCACGGGATCAACCAAGGCTATTAGCGGAACGGCGCCGCATAGTTTATCGATTACGGGTCGCCCCCATATTTGTTAATAAAACATTTGACATGGGTGTCATATGCCTGTAATCGGATATTTGATGCAGCGCAGTAGGGGCGCCCCCACCGCATCGTGACCGGCAAGTCGCCGCTCCACGCACTCTTTATCTTTAGTCCGCCACGTTTTGGAGTCCTCATGAACCGCAACCTTTCCCCACTCGCCGCCGCGATCCTGCTGGCGCTGGCCGCTTCCCCCGTACTCGCCCAGGAAACCGCCGAGGGCGCGAAGACGCTGGACACCGTGATCGTCACCGGCACCCGCGTTTCCGACCGCACCGTGGCGGAATCCACCGCGCCGATCGACATCATCACGCCCGAGGCGTTGACCGCCACCGGCACCACCGAGCTGGCCACCGCGCTGTCGCGCGCGCTCCCTTCGTTGAATTTTCCGCGTTTGGCCATTTCGGATGGTTCCGACGCGGTGCGCCCCGCGCAGCTGCGCGGCCTGTCGCCCGATCACGTATTGGTGCTGGTCAACGGCAAGCGTTATCACACAGGCGCACTGGTGAATGTCAATGGCACCCAGGGGCGCAGTTCCTCGCCAGTGGATCTGAACACCATTCCTGTGTCTGCGATCGCCCGCGTCGAAGTGCTGCGCGACGGCGCTTCGGCGCAGTACGGCTCCGACGCCATCGCCGGCGTCATCAATATCGTGTTGAAGGACAGCGACAGTGGCGGCAATGCCAGCGTGCGTTACGGCCAATACAGCGCAGGCGATGGCAAGCAGTATGACGTATTGGCCGATGCCGGCTTCAAGCTGGGTGCAGATGGATTCGTGCACCTGGCTGCGCAAGGAGGCCAACAGGACAACACCGACAGAGCACGCCCATATATTGGCGCGCCCGGCTCCGCCAATCCGCCGTTCGGGCGCGTTGTGCAGCGCCAAGGCGACCCCGAAGTCGACAGCTTTTCGGGCGCATACAACGCCGAATACACGCTCGATGAAGTGTTGACCTTGTACTCCAGCGGCATCTTCACCAAGCGCGACACCCTCTCTAACGGATTCTTCCGCCCGGCCGGCGCGGGCAGCAATATCCCGTCGATTTATCCTGAAGGCTTCTTGCCGCAGATCAACAACGTTTCCGAGGATCTCAGCTTCATCGGCGGTCTGAAAAGCTTCACCGCCGGTGGAACCAATATCGACCTCAGCTATACGTATGGCTCAAGCGAACTCACGTTCGATATCAAGAACACGCTCAACCGGAGTCTTGGCCCAACCTCGCCGACCCAGTTCTTCGCCGGCGCACTCGAGGTCCGGCAGCATGTGCTCAACCTCGATTTAAACAAATCGCTGGATTGGGGCCTGGCCTATCCGCTCACGCTGTCCTACGGAGCCGAATGGCGCGGCGATGTCTTCGAGCAATCGGCAGGCGAACCGCTGTCCTACGCCAATGGCGGCGTGGTCGCTCCCGGCGAAGTCAATCCGCGGCCCGGCGCTCAGGTTTTTTCGGGCTTCCGCGACACCAATGCCGGCGAGTTTGATCGGCATAATTTTTCATTCTATGCCGGTCTCGAAGGCGATCTCACCGACAAGCTTTCGCTGGGTATCGCTGCACGCTACGAGGATTACAGCGACTTCGGAGACACCACTACCGGCAAGCTGACCGGGCGCTACGCATTCACTGATAAGGTCGCGCTGCGCGGAACGGTGTCAACCGGCTTCCACGCGCCTTCGCTTCAACAGCAGTTCTTCGCCTCCACCGCGACCAACTTCATCGTTACTCCGCAGGGAAACCTGCCGTTCGATATCGTCACGTTCCGGGTCACCGACCCGGCCGGGATCGCGCTTGGGGCCGAACCACTGAAGGCCGAGGAATCGACCAACTACAGCTTGGGTCTTGTGTTGCAACCTATTGAACGGCTGTACATCACGATCGATGCGTACCGGATCGAGTTGGAAGACCGCATCACCCTCTCCGAGAACCTCACTAGCACCGCCGTGCGCAATTTCCTCAACGCCAACGGGTTTCCCGGTGTCGGTGGCGGCCGCTACTTCACTAATGCGATCGACACCACCACCGACGGGATTGATGTGGTTGCCACCTACGGCTGGGCGCTGGGGTCGGGGAATCTTGATCTCACCGTAGGCTATAACTACAACAAGACCGAAATCGACCGGATCGCGGCCAACCCTGCCGCATTGGCTGCGATAGACCCAACAGCGCAGCGGTTCGGGCGGGTCGAAGTAGGCAGATTCGAGGTGGGGGCACCACGCGACAAGCTTTTGCTAGGAAGCGCGTGGAAATCGGAGCGATGGGAGTTCTCCGCCAACGCGACACGTTATGGCGAAATCACCATTCGCAACGCCAGCCCGGTGCAAGACCAAACTTTCGACCCCAAATGGACCTTGGATCTGGCCGCTACCCTCAAGCTAGATAGTTGGAACTTCACCTTGGGTGGCGACAACGTGCTGGACGAGTATCCCGACGAAGTGCTTTTCGCCAATTCGACCAGCGGTCAGCTTCCCTACGCCAGCAGCGCGTCCCCATTCGGCTTCAACGGCGCTTTCATGTACGCCAAGGTCGGCTACAAGTGGTGAGCGGCTGACGCGTCCGCATCCTCTGGATGATCGAATGCCCCGGAACTTCCGGGGCATTTTTTTCGCCAGCCGCCGGCTGCGACGAACACGCGACTCGATTCCGGTTTGCCAGCACACAGCACATCGGCGACACTGTTTTCACGCACAAGACGTGGATGACGATGCCGCATAACACCGACCTGATCAACATCATCGCGGTGGGCCTGGCGGTCGCTTTCGTGCTCGGCGCCATCGCTCACAAGCTGCGCCTGTCGCCCTTGGTCGGCTATCTGCTGGCGGGCATCTGCATCGGGCCGTTCACCCCCGGCTTCATAGCCGACCAGACCCTCGCCCACCAGTTGTCCGAGATCGGGGTGATGCTGCTGATGTTCGGCGTGGGCCTGCATTTTTCGCTCGACGATCTGATGGAAGTCAAAGCGGTGGCCATTCCCGGCGCGGTCGCGCAGATCGTGTCGGTCACGCTGCTGGGCGGAGCGCTGGCCCTGGCGATAGGGTGGTCGCCGCTGAACGGGTTCGTGTTCGGCCTGGCCTTGTCGGTAGCCAGCACCGTGGTGGTGACGCGCGCGCTGGACGACAGGCGACTGCTGGAAACCCGGCGCGGCAAGATCACCATCGGCTGGCTGGTGGTCGAAGACCTGGCCATGGTGCTGGCTCTAGTGCTGCTGCCGGCGGTGGCCGACGGGCTGGGCGAAAACGAAGGCAGCGGCATGGAGTTCGGCGGCATCGCATCGGCGCTGGGCTGGACGCTGCTCAAGGTCGCCGCGTTCGTGGCGGTGATGCTGGTGGTGGGCAAGCGGGTGATTCCCTGGACGCTGGAACACGTGGCCGGTACCGGCCAGCGCGAACTGTTCACCCTGGCCGTCCTGGCGATCGCGCTGGGCGTGGCGTTCGTATCGGCGGCGCTATTCGATGTGTCGTTCGCCCTGGGCGCGTTCTTCGCCGGCATGCTGCTCAACAAGTCCGAACTCAGTCATAAGGCCGCGGCCGACTCCCTGCCGATGCGCGATGCTTTCGCCGTGCTGTTCTTCGTTTCGGTCGGCATGCTTTTCAATCCCGCGATCATCCTGCAGCATCCGTGGCTGGTGCTGGCTACGGTGGCCATCATCATCCTCGGCAACTCCGTGGTGGCTTTCGCCATCGTGCGCGTGCTCAAACTGCCCACGCTGACCGCATTGACCATTGCGGCGGGACTGTCGCAGATCGGCGAATTCTCCTTCATCCTGGCTTCGCTGGGCCTGTCGCTGCAGCTTCTGCCGCAGATCGGCCACGACCTGATACTGGCCGGCGCGCTGCTGTCGATCATCGTCAATCCGTTCCTGTTCGCCTGGCTGGACCGCTGGCAGGCCAGGCAGGAAGCCGCCGCACCGGTGGCGCCCGAGCCGGAACTTCCGCCCGGCCCTTCGCTGGAGCTCAGCGACCACGCCATCGTCATCGGCTACGGCCGGGTCGGCAGCGAACTGGCCCGCGTGCTGCGCGAGCGCGGCGTGCCGCTGCTGGTGATCGACGATAACGGCGACAACATCCAGCGCGCGCATGCGGCCGGCATTGCCGGCATCCGCGGCAGCGCCGCCGCCGACAAGGTGCTGGCCGAAGCGCATCCGGAAAAAGCCAAGATCGCCATTCTCGCTATTCCGCAGCCGCTGGAAGCCGGCGAAGCGCTGGCCAAGCTGCGCGTGCTCAACCCCGCGCTCACCCTGCTGGCGCGCGCGCACAGCGACGTCGAAGTGAAGCATCTGCTGGAGCACGGCGCCGACGGCGCGGTGATGGCCGAACGCGAGCTGGCGCATTCGCTGGCGGAAATGGTGATGTCGACCCCGCCATACAGGCAGTTGCGCGTCAAGGCATAGGGTGGGCCCCGGCCCACCGCTCGGTCCGTAGCCATCGCCCCGCGTTGGAGGGCGTTGGTGGGCCGGAGCCCACCCTCTGCAATCAGGCTTTCCTGAATACCAGGTGCCCGTGCTCGGCATCCACGCCGATCATGTCGCCACTGATGAACTCGCCGGACAGGATCTGCCGCGCCAGCGGATTCTCCAGCTGCTGCTGGATGGCGCGCTTGAGCGGGCGCGCGCCGTAAACGGGATCGAAGCCCGCGTTGCCCAACAGCTGCAGCGCGCCGTCGCTGACCTCGATACGGATGCCGCGTTCGCCCAGGCGTTTTTCCAGCCCGCGCAGCTGGATGCCGGCGATCTGCTTGATCTGCGCCTTATCCAACGGATGAAACACCACGATGTCGTCCAGCCGGTTGATGAACTCCGGACGGAAGTGCCCCTGCACCACGCCCATCACCGCCGCCTTCATCTGCGTGTACGACTCGGCCGAGTCGTCGCCCGCCAGCTCCTGGATCATCTGCGAGCCCAGGTTGGAGGTCATCACGATCACCGTGTTGCGGAAGTCCACGGTGCGGCCCTGGCCATCGGTCAGGCGGCCGTCGTCCAGCACCTGCAGCAGGATGTTGAACACATCGCTGTGGGCTTTTTCCACTTCGTCGAGCAGGATCAGCGAGTACGGCCGGCGCCTCACTGCCTCGGTCAGGTAGCCGCCCTCCTCGTAGCCGACGTAGCCCGGGGGCGCACCGATCAGGCGCGCGACCGAATGCTTTTCCATGAACTCGCTCATGTCGATGCGGATCATCGCGTCGCTGCTGTCGAACAGGAATTCGGCCAGCGCCTTGCACAGCTCGGTCTTGCCGACGCCGGTGGGGCCCAGGAACAGGAACGAGCCGGTGGGCCGTGCGGGATCGGATAGCCCTGCGCGCGAACGGCGGATCGAATCGGAAACGACTTTTATCGCCTCTTCCTGCCCGACCACGCGCGCATGCAGCTGGTCTTCCATCTTCAGCAGCTTGTCGCGCTCGCCTTCCAGCATCTTGCTGACCGGAATGCCGGTCCAGCGCGCGACGACCTCGGCGATTTCCTCGGCGGTCACGCGGTCCTGGACCAGTTTGAAATCCTTGCGATCCACTTCCTGCGCGGTCTGCAGCTGTTTTTCCAATTCGGGAAGCTGGCCGTACTGGATTTCGCTCATTCGCGCGTAGTCCTGATGGCGCTGCGCGGCTTCGAGCTCCAGTTTGGCCTGCTCGATCTGTTCCTTGATCTTGGTGGCGCCCTGCAGCGCGGCCTTCTCCGATTTCCAGATTTCATTTAAATCGGAAAACTCGCGCTCCAACGTTTCGATATCGGCTTCCAGGTCGGCCAGGCGCTTCTTCGATTCGTCGTCCTTTTCCTTCTTCAGCATCTCGCGCTGGATCTTGAGCTGGATCAGGCGGCGCTCCTTGCGGTCGAGCTCTTCGGGCTTGGAATCGATCTCCATGCGGATCCGCGACGCGGCCTCGTCCATCAGGTCGATGGCCTTGTCCGGCAGCTGGCGGTCGGCGATGTAGCGATGCGACAGCGTGGCCGCGGCGACGATCGCCGGATCGGTGATCTCCACGCCGTGGTGCACGGCGTAGCGTTCCTTGAGGCCGCGCAGGATGGCGATAGTGTCCTCCACGGTGGGTTCGCCGACGAACACCTTCTGGAAGCGGCGTTCGAGTGCGGCGTCCTTTTCCACGTACTTGCGGTACTCGTCCAGCGTGGTCGCGCCGATGCAGTGCAGCTCGCCGCGCGCCAGCGCCGGCTTGAGCATGTTGCCGGCGTCCATCGAGCCCTCGGCCTTGCCGGCGCCGACCATGGTGTGCAGTTCGTCGATGAACAGGATCACCTGGCCTTCGGTCTTGGACAGGTCGTTGAGCACCGCTTTCAGGCGTTCCTCGAATTCGCCGCGGAACTTGGCGCCGGCGATCAGCGCGCCCATGTCCAGCGACAGCACGCGGCGGTTCTTCAGGCCTTCGGGCACTTCGCCGTTGACGATGCGTTGCGCCAGCCCTTCGACGATCGCGGTCTTGCCCACGCCGGGTTCGCCGATCAGCACCGGGTTGTTCTTGGTGCGCCGCTGCAGCACCTGGATGGTGCGGCGGATTTCCTCGTCGCGGCCGATCACGGGATCGAGCTTGCCCTTTTCGGCGCGCTCGGTCAGGTCTATGGTGTATTTCTCCAGCGCCTGACGCTGCTCTTCGGCGTTTTCGGACTGCACGCTTTCGCCGCCGCGGATCTTTTCGATAGCCGCTTCCAACCGGGCCTTGTCGGCGCCTGCGGCGCGCAGCGCCATGCCCAGCGCGCCCTTGTCCTCCAGCGCGGCCAGCACGAACCACTCGCTGGCGATGAACGCATCGCCTTTCTGCTGCGCCAGCTTGTCGGTGACGTTGAGCAGACGGGTCAGATCGTTGCCGATCGACAGGCTGCCGGCCTGGCCGGTGACTTTCGGCAGCTTGTCCAGCGCTTCGCTCAGGCGCTCGCGCAGCACCGGCACGTTGACGCCCGCCTGGGCCAGCAGCGGCCGCGTGCTGCCGCCGGACTGGTCAAGCAGCGCGGTCAGCACGTGCACCGGTTCGATCAGGTTGTGGTCGCGGCCTACGGCCAGCGATTGCGCGTCGGCCAAGGCCTGCTGGAAACGCGAGGTGAGCTTGTCCATGCGCATGGGGATACCTCTGGAAATCAGGGACCGGCTTGCCGGCAATGCTATGCAGATGCGGCTAGTGACGTAGTGATTCAAGACTCCATGCAAGGCACGTTTACCCGTAGGGCGGGTCTCGACCCGCCTTCTGGCAAATCGCGACGCACGGAAGCGGGGCCTAACCCACCTTCCGGAATATCGCGACGGTCCGAACGGCGGGGCCTAACCCACCTTCCGGAATATCGCGGCGGTCCGAACGGCGGGTCGAGACCCGCCCTACGCCTCCGCTTTTGGCTTCTGCAGCGACAACAGCCCCAGCAGCACCGCCAGCGCCGCGTACGCACCGGCGAACTGCCACATGATGAGCTTGGGCAATCCCGTCAGCTCCCACGGCAGGTAGACGCCGCCACGCGGATCCACCGAATGGATCAAGCCGAACAGGGTCAACGCCGCGCCGAACAGCAGCGCCAGCACCGCATGCCGCAAGCGGCCGTCGATCATCGCCACCAGCGCGGTGGTCCAGATCATCGCGGTGATGATGAAACCGTTGCCCAAGGTGACGATGGTGGCCAGGTCCGGCAGACCGTGTCCATTTGTGTCGTTGTAGAGCTGGGCGAACTTGTCGGGCGCGATCCACGCCGGATTGCCGAACTTGATGTTGAGCAGATAGGCGATGGAAGGCAGGAACCCCAGCGCCACGGCGATGGCATGCTTGCGCGGGGTTTCGTGAAAGGCCTGCACGGTGATGTCCAGGCCCACGTACACGATGATCGGCGCCAGCACCGCCAGCGGCAGCCACTGCACCAGTCCGGACACGTAGCCGAAAATTCCGCCCAGGCCGATGAACAACCCGGTCAGCAGCGTGTAGCCGCTGCGCGCGCCCATGTGCTTGTACGCGGGCTGGCCGATGTAGGGCGTGGTCTGCGCCACCCCGCCGCAGAAGCCCGCGACCAGCGTGGACACGGCTTCGGCCAGCAGCACATCACGGGTGCGGTAGTCGTCGCCGGCCGCGCGCGCGCTTTCGCTGACGTTGATGCCACCCACCACCATCAGCAATCCGAACGGCAGCAGCAGCGGAAGATAGGGAACCGTCGCCGGCAGCCCGTCGATGAATCCGAGCGTCGGCAGAGGCAGGGTGAAGCTGAGCGGCACCGCGTCCGGCACTTTGAATCCGGGTGCGCCCAGCCCCGCCAGACCCAGGCCGTAATACAGCGCGGTGCCGACCACGAAAGCCAGCAGCACCCCCGGAATCCTCACCGGCAGCCTGCCCTTCGCCACCAGCACGTACAGCAGCAGGCCGAAGGTGACGAAACCCACCACCGGCGAGCGCAAGGTTTCGATCAGCGGCAGGAAACCGAGCAAAGTCAGCGCCGCGCCGCCGATGGAGCCCAGCAGCCCCGCGCGCGGCACCAGCCGCGTCACCGCATCGCCGAAGAACGACAGCACCAGCTTCAGCACGCCCATCACGATCAGCGATGCCATGCCCAGTTGCCAGGTGGCGAGCGCGGCGGCCTGCGGTTCCAGCCCCTGCTGCTTGAACGCCACGAACGCCGGCCCCAGCACCAGCAGCGCCATGCCGATGCTGGTAGGCGCATCCAGCCCCAGCGGCATCGCGGTCACATCGTCGCGCCCGGTCCTAGCCGCCAGCCGCCGCGCCATCCACGTGTAGATCAGATTGCCGACCAGCACGCCGAATGCGGTGCCCGGAAACATCCGCGTGTACACCACTTCCGCCGGAAAACCGAAGATCCCGATCAACGCCATGGCGATGAAACCCAGGATCGACAGGTTATCGACCGCCAGACCGAAGAAGCCGTTGAGATCGCCCGCTACGAACCAGCGGCGTGGATGAGCGGGGATCGTGGACATGGTTTGCTCGGTTGGTGGTGGTTGGTGGTTGGTGGTTGGTGGTTGGTGGTTGATAGTGATTTTGCCCTTGCCTTTTTTACCTTACAGCCCCGTGAGACGCGGCAAGCGGGATGGGTAGAACCCGCAGAGCCTGCCCCGTACTTGATACGGGGGCGGCTTTCTTTTGGTTACTTTTCTTTGCCGTCAAAGAAAAGTGACTCGTGCGTAGCGCGGCTTTCAACAGCGAAGCTGGTCAACGCTTTTCCGATGTATCCCGCGAAGAGCACCCAATCCGCCTTCGGCACCTTCCCCTGCGAGCAGCGGAAGGATTGCTCCATCAAGCGGATCGATCCTTGGAGAGCATATCGTTCTTCAGAACGAAACTTCCGTCGCCTGCTTCGACCAAAGTACCGACTGATGCTTAGTCGACTGCTTCCACGCCAACCGGATCGCTTCGATGTCCGCAACCCGCTGCGGCGTGTCCTCATGCAGGATCACCAATACCTTCGACGCCTGCCGCTCCGGCCCCGCGCGGCCGCGGAACAGCCACTGCCCATACGCATCGAACACCGTCAGCCCATCCGGGAACCGCGGCGTCACCTCCTGGTCCAGAAACGCGCGCCACTGCCCCTCGCCGATGGCCGAAGCCGCATCGCCTTCGTTGCCCACGCCAAAATACAGCTCGCTGCGCACCCAGGCCTGCGCGGATGCGGGCCGCGTCGAATCGCCCCTCAGCGAAGCGGTGACCGGCGTCGATCCGGCATCCGGCGGCAAGCTGGCGCATCCGCCTGCGCCCAACAGCAAAACCAGCAGAAGCGCGCGCAGCCACATGCGGAGACTCCTCGGGGAAAAATCGCCTTGACGGCATTTCATCAGACACGACGACGCCATTCATCGCTACTGCCTTTCCGGGGCAGCCCGGCCCTACCATCGTCGATACGGTTATTCGCCGAAGGCTTGACGTACAGGCGCGACGCAAGCCGCGAAGCCGGCTCCCGCGGGAACGCCACGCCAAGACCTACGTCGCCCCTACCACCGCATTACGCGCTATTCGATGAAACGACTGTGCTGCGCTTCGCTCGGCACGTGGCACAGGGTCGTGCCGAACCAGCGGTAGCGGTTGCGCGCGATCAGGCGGTACAGCGGATCGCGCAGACCGCGCGGCAACCAGGCGATCAGCGCCGCGATGCGCCACACTCCGCCGAGTCCGGTCAGCACCCGCTGGATCGCATCGGTGTCGGTCCAGGCGCGGCCGTCTTCGATCAGCAGGAATGAACTCGGATCGTCGGCATCCAAACCGTGCCGCGACAGCAGCGCGCGCCCGGCGGCGGACTGCATGGTCGCGAAACGGTAGCGGCCGCGGTCGCGCTTCAGCAGGAAACGCACCCAGCCGTTGCACAGCACGCAGACGCCGTCGAACACGATGACCGGCCCGTTCTCAGGAAAGATCCGGTCAGCGCACATCCAGCCAGCCCTGGTAATGCACCAGCAAGCCGGCGAGCGGCATCGCTGCGTACACATCGAAACGGTAGCGGCCGTCGCGTTCCGATTCGCGCGCCAGCACCTCGCAAAACCAGCGCGCCGGCAGTGGCACGCCCAATACGCTCACTCGCGCCACGCGCCAGACCAGTACGCCCTGCTCCACCGTCAGCCTGAATCCGAAGCGCGCCAGGCCCAGCTGTTCGCACAGCAGTCCGTCCTGCTGCCACTGCCGCGACGGCATCGCGCGTCCGCCGATGCGCCGGATCCACTTTTCCTGCTGCGCGTCAGCTTGGATCTCCACTTCCACCGCGCCCTGTCCGGCCGGCGGCAAACGCGTGGCCCAAGAGAACAAGCGCGCCAGTAGGTGCGCGCCGCGCCTCACCTCGACCTCTCCGGCGTAGCGCCTATGGCCGGTGGCCAGATGCAGCGTTCTGACTGCGGGCCAGAGATTCTCGAATTCGTCACCCAGCACGCGCTGGAACAGCGGCGGATTCATGGCTGCATCCACACCACGGTGGCCATGCGTCCGGTGCGCGCGTCGCGACGATGCGAAAAGAAATTTTCCGGATCGGAAATGGTGCAGCGGTCGCCGCCGTGTACGCGGCCGATGCCGAGCGCGTTCAAGCGCTGTCGCGCGAGTGCGTACAAATCGACGCGCCAATGGCCGGGACGCGTCGCGGTGAAAGCGGACCCGGCCAAGGCGTGCCGCGAGACGAACGCGTCGAAAACTTCCTCGCCGATTTCGTAAGCCTGCGGCCCCGCCGCCGGCCCCAGCCAGGCGATCAGGCGCTCGACCGGCGAACCCATCGCAGCGACGGTGTTCTCCAGCGCGCCGCCCGCCAGCCCGCGCCAGCCGGCGTGCGCGGCGCCGATTTCGCTGCCGTCCTCATGCGCGAACAGCACCGGCAGACAGTCGGCGGTGAGGATGGCCAGGACGACGCCGGGCGTGGAGGTGACCGACGCGTCGGCGACCGGTTCCGGATCGCCGCCGGGCTTCAAGGGCGCGGCAGCCGGAAACCGCACCACTTCCGTCCCATGCACCTGTTGCAACCAGCGCGGCGGCGAAGGTAAGGCGAAGCGTTCGACCAGTTCGGCGCGGTTACGCTGCACCGTAGCCGCCTGGTCGCCGCAGCGCGCGCCCAGATTGAACGTGTCGAACGGCGGCAGCGAAGCGCCCGCGCCATGGCGCAGCGTGGTGAACGCGCGCACCCGCGCGGGCGCCGGCCATTGCGCCCACAGCGCGGCGCTCATCGCTGCTTCTGGGCTTCGCCGTCGGCGCGCAGCGCGGCGAGCAGGTTCATCATGTCGGCCGGCACCGGCGCGGACACGCGCAGCGCTTCGCCGCTGGCCGGGTGCTTGAACTCCAGCGTTTCCGCGTGCAGCGCCTGGCGCTTGAAGCCGCGCAGCGCGGCGATCAGCTCCTCGGTCGCGTGCTTGGGCAACTTCAGCGGCCCGCCGTACAGCGGATCGCCGACGATCGGATACTTGAGGTGGGTCATATGCACGCGGATCTGGTGGGTGCGCCCGGTTTCCAGGCGGCACTCCAGCGCGGTGTGCGCGCGGAAACGTTCGCGCAGCCGGTAGTGGGTGACCGCGTCGCGGCCCTGTTCGCGCACCGACATGCGGATGCGGTCGCGCGAATGGCGGTCGATCGGCGCATTCACGGTGCCGCCGGAGACCATCGACCCGACCACGATGGCCAGGTACTGGCGATGCACTTCGCGCGAGGACAGCTGCTCCACCAGCGCGGTGTGCGCGGGCAGCGTGCGCGCCACCACCATGACGCCGCTGGTGTCCTTGTCCAGGCGATGCACGATGCCGGCGCGCGGGATCGTGGTCAGCGACGGGTCGCGGAACAGCAGCGCATTGACCAGCGTGCCGGTGGGATTGCCCGCGCCGGGATGCACCACCAGGCCGGCCGGCTTGTTCAGCACGAAGACCTCGGCGTCTTCGTACAGCACGTCGAGCGGGATGTCCTCAGGCAGGGCGTGGGTCTGCGTGTCCAGCACCACGTCGAGGCTGGCGGTTTCGCCGCCGCGCACCGCGTCGCGCCCGCGCACGATCTGGCCGTCCAGGCGCGCGTCGCCGGACTTGATCCATTCGGACAGGCGGGTGCGCGAATACTCCGGAAACAGCTCCGCCAGCACCGCGTCGAAACGGCGGCCGGCGGCGTTGCCCGGCACCACCGCGGTACGCGGCGCGGTCTCTTCGGCAAGGTCGGCGTCTAGCAGGCTTGGGTCATGGGTCATGCAGGGGACATGCGGAGGCACGCGGGCGGAAGGGGGCGCGTTGGCCGGACGTTCATGGCTTGGGCGGCGCCTAGGCTATCATCGCTGCCTCATTTCTCCCTGCCGCGGCCGCCGCCAGCCCATGACCCAGCGCCTCACGCCCCGTCCTGCCACTGTCCGCTTGCTCGCCGTGCTGCTCGTGGTGATGGCCGTCAGCGGCTGCTCCAGCATCCGCAACGTGTTCAAGCGCGACAAGGACACGCAGGAAGGCCAGCCGGTCGAACAGATCTACGAAAAGGCGCACGCGTCCATGGTCGCCGGCAACTGGGACCGCGCCGAAACCACTTTCCGCCAGCTCATCGCCCAGTATCCCTACGGCCCGTACACCGAGCAGGCGCTGATGGAAACCGCCTACGCCCAACACAAGGCCGGCAAGATGGACGACGCGGTGTCCACCATCGACCGCTTCATCCGCACCTATCCCACCCAGCGCAACGTGCCGTACATGTACTACCTGCGCGGGCTCAGCAACTCCGGGCGCAGCACGGTGTTCCTGCAGCGGGTGTGGAGGCTGGATCCCAGCCGCCGCGACCTGGCTACGCCCATGCAGGCCTACAACGACTTCAACCTGCTCACCGAGCGTTATCCAAACAGCCGTTATTCGGCCGACGCGCGCCAGCGCATGGTCGCGCTGCGCAACCTGTTCGCGCGCCACGAGCTGGACACCGCGCTGTACTACATCCGCCGCGAAGCGTGGGTCGCCGCGGCCAGCCGCGGCAAGTACCTGCTGGAAACCTATCCACAGAGCGAATACCAGAACGACGCGGTGGCCGTGCTGGGCGAGTCGTACACCCAGCTCGGTAACGAAACCCTGGCCGCGGACGCGCGCCGCGTGCTGCAGCAGAACGACCCGCAGCATCCCTGGCTGAGCGGCGACTGGCCCGATTATCCCTGGGCGGTACGCAAGCTCAACCCGTTCGCCGGCGAGAAGTCGGCGGTGGACACCAAGAAGAACTGAGCGATACGCTGAGTTCCATGAAAAGGGCCCACGGGGCCCTTTTTTATTGGCTCCAGCGCGCCGATAGTCGGTTTCCCCCCACCCGGATCCACCCGATGACTATCGATGCCCCACTGCGCTACGCCGCTTTCAGCGACACGCCTTCCGGCGGCAACCCTGCCGGCGTCGTGCTCAATACCGCCGGCATGGCCGTGGATGCGATGCAGCGCAGCGCCGCGGAAATAGGCTATTCCGAAACCGCGTTTCTGCGGAAGCGCGACGACGGCCACTTCGATGTCCGCTATTTCAGCCCGCTGGCGGAAGTTCCTTTTTGCGGCCACGCCACCATCGCCAGCGCAGTGGCGCTGGCGGAACGCCAAGGCGCAGGCACTTGGCGCTTCCATACGAAGGCTGGCGGAGTTACGGTGCGGACGCGCGCGGCACAGACCGGCTACAGCGCCACATTGACCAGCGTGGCCCCGCATGTCGAAGCGGCGAACGATGCGCTGGTCGCCCAGGCGATGGATGCGCTGGACTGGTCCGCCGATGAACTGGACCCTGCATTGCCGCCGCGCATCGCCTACGCCGGCGCACGCCATCTTGTGCTGGCCGCCGCGACCCGTGACCGGTTGGCGCGCCTGGATTACGGCTTCGATGTTCTGAAAAACCTGATGCTGGCGTTCGATCTGACCACGATCGATCTGGTTTGGCGCGAATCGGCCCATGTTTTTCATGCGCGCAATCCTTTTCCGGTGGGCGGCATCGTGGAGGACCCCGCTACCGGCGCGGCCGCTGCGGCGTTCGGCGCGTATCTGCGCGAACTGAAGCTGGTCCCGATACCCTCCAGCATCCTCGTCCATCAGGGCGAGGATATGGGACGGCCCAGCCTGTTGACCATCGACATAGACGAGACGCCGGGAATCCGCGTCACTGGACGCGCGGTCGCCATTCCATCGGAATGAAAATGCGCTGGCTCAGCTCGAATACTTGTTGCTGATCGGATACCGCCGTTCGCGGCCGAAGGCGCGCCGCGACACTTTCGGGCCAGGTGCGGCCTGGTGGCGCTTCCATTCGTTCATGCGCACCAGACGCAGCATCCGGTCCACCGTGTCCGCGTCGAAACCGGCGGCGACGATCTCGTCGCGCGACTGCTCCTGGTCCACGTAGCGCAGCAGGATTGCGTCCAGCACGTCGTACGGCGGCAGCGAGTCCTGATCGGTCTGGTTCTCGCGCAGCTCGGCCGAGGGCGGGCGCGCGATCACCGCCGGGGGAATCACCGGCGCGCCGCCCACCGTGTTGCGCCAGCTCGCCAGCGCGAACACCTCGGTCTTGTACAGGTCCTTGATCGGCGCATAGCCGCCGCACATGTCGCCGTAGATGGTGGCGTAACCGACCGCGTACTCGCTCTTGTTGCCGGTGGTCAGCAGCAGCCCGCCCAGCTTGTTGCCGAGCGCCATCATGATCACCCCGCGGCTGCGCGACTGCAGGTTCTCTTCGGTGGTGTCGGCGGCGCGCCCGGCGAACATCGGACCCAGCGCGTCCATGAAACCCTTGAACGGAGCCTCTATCGGAATCGTCTCCAGCCGCACGCCCATCGCCGCGCACTGCTCGGCAGCCAAATCGTTGGACAGGTCCGCGGTGTAGCGCGAAGGCAGGCGCACCGCGGTGACGTTGTCCGCGCCCAGCGCATCCACCGCGATCGCCAGCACCAGCGCCGAATCGATCCCGCCGGACAGGCCCAGCCACACTTTCTGGAAACCATTCTTCGCGCAGTAGTCGCGGGTGCCGCGCACCACCGCGCGCCAGGCCAGCGCATCGCGGCTTTCGTCGCCATCGTCGATCCACTGCACCGCGGTGAAGCGCCGCGACGACGGGTCGTAGTCGACCACCAGCCATTGATCGGTAAAGGCCGCAGCGGCCGGATGCACATTGCCGTCGCCATCGGCCACCACCGACGATCCGTCGAACACCAGCGCGTCCTGCCCCCCCACCAGGTTGAGATACGCCAGCGCCACCCCGGTCTCGCCGATGCGCTGGGCAAGCAGCGCGTCGCGCTGCGCGTGCTTGTCGCGCTCGAACGGCGAAGCATTGGGCACCAGCACCAGCTGCGCGCCGGCCTTCGCGGTGTCGGCCAGCGGCTCGGCGAACCACAGGTCCTCGCAGATCACCAGGCCCAGCGGCACGCCGTTCACGTCGAACACGCAGGCGCCGCCGTCCGGATCCACCTCGAAATAGCGGCGCTCGTCGAACACGTTGTAATTCGGGAGCTCGCGCTTGCGGTAGGTGGTTTCCACCGCGCCGTCGCGCAGCACGCTGGCCGCGTTGTAGAGCACGCTGCCCGCCGACTGCGGCCAGCCCACCACCGCCACGATGCCGCGCGCGGCTTCGGCGACCTGCCGCAAAGCCAGCTCGCAGTCGCGCAGAAAGCTGGGCCGCATCAGCAGGTCTTCCGGCGGATAGCCGCTGATCGCCAGCTCGGGGAACAGCACCACGTCGGCATCGTATTCATCGCGCGCCTCGGCGATCATCACCGCGATGCGCTCCGCGTTCTGGGCGACGGCGCCGACCGGGAAGTCGAACTGGGCCAGGGCGATGCGCAAGGTCTTGGGCATTTCAGATTCCGGAGATCAGCATGTCCAGCGCCGCCATGATGACCTGGCGCTGGTCCGAAAGGTCAGCGACCTCGGCCCCAATATCCTTGACGAACATGCCGGATATCTGGACGGTCAGCAGGACGTAGACGGTGCCGTCGATTTGCAGCGTAGGCATCAGCCTGTCGATGATCTTGTGCTTGAAGGTGTCGGCCGGCGCCAGGGGAACCACGACGCGCGAGCCCAGACTCTCGATCAAATCGGTTTGCACGTTGAGGAGCAAGGGGTAGGCCGCCTCGCTGGTCGGGTTGCGATTCCGATAGACCCAGAACTGCCGCATCAGAACAAGCGTACGTGGTCGCCGAAGATTCCGTGTTCTTCGATGTGCGCGTTATACGCGGCGATCGCCCCGCGGTTTTCGACCAACCACCGCTCGCGCTTGCGCGTACGCACGGCCTCGGTCAGAGCTTGCTCGAGCGTGGCGGAAAGATTGATGTCCAGCGCCTTGGCTTGGTCGAGCAAATCGGCGTTGACGCTGAGATTGGCGGAACGCTTGGCATAGCCGGCTCGCTCGTCGTGGACGCGCATGACAACACCTCTGTAACGGAATGCGCATAAATTATGCGCATTCCGTATGCCTGTCAAACCCGGCGACGTGTATTGGCTTCGCTCAGCCCGCCAAGCGCTTGGCGATCGCCGCGCCCAGGTCTCCCGGCGAACGCACCGTAGTGACGCCCGCCGCTTCCATCGCCGCGAACTTGCCTTCGGCGGTGCCTTTGCCGCCGGAGGCGATGGCGCCAGCGTGGCCCATGCGCTTGCCGGCCGGGGCCGAGGCGCCGGCGATGAAACCCACGACCGGCTTCTTGACGTGCTGGGCGATGTACTCGGCGCCTTCTTCCTCGGCGCTGCCGCCGATCTCGCCGACCATGATGATGCCCAGGGTCTGCGGGTCTTCGTTGAACAGCTTGAGGCAGTCGACGAAGTTCAGGCCGTTGATCGGGTCGCCGCCGATGCCGATGCAGGTGCTCTGGCCCAGGCCCACGTCGGTGGTCTGCTTGACCGCTTCGTAGGTCAGGGTGCCGGAGCGCGAGACGATGCCGATCTTGCCCGGCAGGTGGATGTGGCCGGGCATGATGCCGATCTTGCACTCGCCCGGGGTGATGATGCCGGGGCAGTTGGGACCGATCAGGGTGGTGTGCGGATAGCCCTTCAGCGTGTTCTTCACGCGCAGCATGTCCAGCACCGGAATGCCTTCGGTGATACACACGATCACGCGGATGCCGGCATCGGCCGCTTCCAGGATGGCATCGGCGGCGAACGGCGGCGGCACGTAGATCACCGAGGCGTCGGCGCCGGTGGACGCGACCGCTTCGCGCACGGTGTTGAACACCGGCAGTTCGATATGGGTGGTGCCGCCCTTGCCCGGGGTCACGCCGCCCACGACCTGGGTGCCGTATTCGACCATCTGGGTGGCGTGGAAGGTGCCCTGCTGGCCGGTGAAGCCCTGCACGATGACCTTGGTGTGCTTGTCGATCAAAACGCTCATGTGAAAGTCCTTTGGCTTTTGTAGGAGCTGCGTAAGCTGCGACCGGAAGTTGTCTGCGCCAGCGGAATTCTCCGCCGGTGGTGGCTACGGTCGCGGCTCACGCCGCTCCTACACGAAAATGATCAGGCGACGGCCGCAACGGCCTTGCGAGCGCCGTCGTTGATGTCGTCGGCGGCGGTGATGGCCAGGCCGGACTCGCGCAGCAGCTGCTTGCCGGCCTCCACGTTGGTGCCTTCCAGGCGCACGATCACCGGCACCTTGACGCCCACGTCCTTGACCGCGGCGATGATGCCCTCGGCGATCATGTCGCAGCGGACGATGCCGCCGAAGATGTTGACGAAGATCGCCTTGACCTTGTCGCTGGACAGGATCAGCTTGAACGCCGTAGTCACGCGCTCCTTGGTGGCGCCGCCGCCTACATCCAGGAAGTTCGCCGGTTCACCGCCGTTGAGCTTGATCACGTCCATGGTCGCCATGGCCAGGCCCGCGCCGTTGACCATGCAGCCAATATCGCCGTCCATGGTCACGTAATTGAGATCGTTCTCGCTGGCCAGCACTTCGGTCTCGTCTTCCTGCGCCTTGTCGCGCATGGCGACCAGGTCGGCGTGGCGGAAGGACGCGTTGTCGTCGGAGTTGACCTTGCCGTCCAGCACCGCCAGATTGCCGTTGGTGAGGATCGCCAGCGGGTTCAGCTCCACCAGCGCCAGGTCTTTTTCGTTGAACAGCCGGTACAGGCCCAGCATGATCTTGCTCAGCTGGTTCACCTGCTTGGCGTCCAGGCCCAGGGCGAAGCCCACTTCGCGGGTCTGGTAAGGCTGCAGGCCCTGCACGAAGTTGACCGTGAGGGTCTGGATCTTCTCCGGCGTTTCCTTGGCGACGGTTTCGATGTCCACGCCGCCTTCGCTGGAAGTGATGAAGGTGACGGCCTGGGTGGCGCGGTCGACCAGCACCGACAGGTACAGCTCCTTGGCGATATCGGTGCCTTCGGAGATCAGCACGGTGTCGATGGGCAGGGCCACGCCGGCGGACTGGTAGGTTTCCATCTTCTTGCCCAGCATGCCCGCCGCGTACTGCTTCACTTCGTCCAGGGTCCGGGCCAGCTTGACGCCGCCGGCCTTGCCGCGGCCGCCCGCATGGATCTGCGCCTTGACCACCCACAGGTCGCCGGGAATGGCTTTCGCGGCCTCGACCGCTTCATCCGGCGTGCGCGCGATGCGCCCGGCCGGCACCGCAATGCCGTAGTCGGCAAACAACTGCTTCGCCTGGTATTCGTGGAAGTTCATGCGTCACCTTGAGGGAGGAACAGAACGCATCGCGCGCAGCGGGCCGGCGGTGAGCCGGGCGCGGATGGGCCGCCCATTGTCGCCCAGCGCGTGCTGCGGTGCAAAACCGCGGGTCGTTGGCGGCGAATACTCTCTCTATACTCACCCGGCCCGCCAAGGAAGCCGCCGCTTGTCGCAACGTCCCTCGATCATTTCCCATTTCGAATACGCCCCCGGGCGCGAACTGCATTTTTTCGCTCTGTACCGGCTGCTGGAAGCCGGCATCCTGGCCGGCCTGCTGTTCAGTCCGCTGGCCGGGCTGTTGGGCGAACCGCGCGCACCGGTGCTGGGCAGCGCGGTCACCATCGCCTATCTGCTGTTCGCGCTGACCATGTTCTTCTTCGGCCGCAGCGAGCGCCGGCAAACCGCGAGCGTGCTGATCGGCGTGGGCGGCGACATCCTGGTCGCAGCGCTGGCCACGTACGCCCTGCCGCAGGGCACGGCCGGCATCGCCATGCTGCTGCTGTTCAACGTGTCGGCCGCGGCGCTGCTGCTGCCGTTCCGGCTGGGCGTGGCGGTCTCGATCATCGCGACATTGGCGATGTTCGCGGAATTCCTGTTCAGCAGCTTCAGCGCGCAGTCCAGCACCCGCCCGGTCGCCGAAGTCATCATGTTCGCGGCCAGCTATCTGGCGGTGGGCTATCTGGCCAGCCAGGCCGGCCAGCGCGCGCGCTCCAGCCAGGCGCTGGCCGACCAGCGCGGCGTGGAAGTGGCCAACCTGTTCGAGGTCAACGAACTGATCATCCGGCGCATGCGCACCGGCGTGCTGGTGGTGGACGCCGAAAACCGGATCAAGCTGGCCAACGAAGCCGCCTCGCTGCTGCTCGGCGAGGGCCACGACGACGGCAAGGGCGTGCACCTGCCGCAGGTCGCGCCGGAGCTGGCGCGGCGTCTGCAGCAGTGGCGCAACGGCTGGCAGAACGACGATACGCCCCTGCAGTTTTCCCCCGACCAGCCGGAAGTGCAGCCGCGCTTCGCCCGCCTGCTGGCTGGTAGCGAGCTGGCGCTGGTGTTCCTGGACGACGCCACGGTGGTCTCGCGCCGCGCGGAATCGCTGACCCTGACCGCGCTGGGGCGCTTCTCCGCCAGCCTCGCCCACGAGATCCGCAACCCGCTGGCGGCGATCAACTACGCGGTGCAGCTGCTGGAGGAATCGCAGAGCATCATCGACGGCGACCGCCGCCTGCTGCAGATCATCCACCAGCAGTGCCAGCGCACCAACGGCATCGTCGAAAGCGTGCTGGGCCTGGCCCGCCGCGAGCGCGCCAATCCCGAACACGTGGACCTCAACACCTACGTGCGGCGCTTCGTCGACGACTACCAGCAGAGCATGTCGATCGAAACCGACAGCCTGGAAACCGTGATCGGCGCCAGGACCGTGCCGGCGCTGGTCGACCTGCGCCACCTGCAGCAGGTGCTGACCGTGCTGGTCCACAATGCGCTCAATTACGGCCGCCTGCCGGGCGAATCGGCGCGCGTGCGCCTGCGCGTGTTCCAGGTGGACCAGAAACCGATGATCGACGTGCTGGACCGCGGGCCGGGCATCCCCGAGGCCGTGGCCGCGCAGCTGTTCCGCCCCTTCTTCACCACCTCCGAGCATGGCACCGGCCTGGGCCTGTACATCGCGCGCGAGCTGTGCCGCGCCAATCAGGCCACCCTGGAGTACGTGGCCGTGCCCGGCGGCGGCAGCTGCTTCCGCATCACCCTGCCCGGCCCGCATGCGCTGCTGCCGGCGTGACGGGAAGCGGGAGGTGGGAGGTGGGAGGCGGAAGAACGAAGGCCCTAGGACTTTCAGAAGTATGAAATTACAGCACCATGCTTTCCTCCTTCCGTCTCCCTCCTCCCCATTCCCCAAACCGTTACACTCCAGCCACAGGGCTAGCGAGGTAAAAAAAATGAGCGAAAACCGCAGCGCCCTGATCGTCGACGACGAGCGCGACATCCGCGAACTGTTGACCCTGACCCTGGGCCGCATGGGTCTGCGCATCGACACCGCCGCCAACCTGGGCGAAGCGCGCGAACAGCTGTCGCGCAACACTTACGACCTGTGCTTCACCGACATGAACCTGCCCGACGGCAACGGCATCCAGCTGGTCGGCGAAATCGCCAAGCACTACCCCAAGACCCCGGTGGCCATGATCACCGCCTTCGGCAACGTCGAGCTGGCGGTGGAAGCGCTGAAGGCCGGCGCCTTCGATTTCGTCAGCAAGCCGGTCGACATCAGCGTGCTGCGCGGCCTGGTCAAGCACGCGCTGGAACTCAACAACACCGACCGCGCTCCGGCCCCGCCACCGCCGCCGGAACAGGCCAGCCGCCTGCTCGGCAGTTCTACCGCCATGGGCACGCTGCGCGACACCATCGCCAAGGTCGCGCGCAGCCAGGCCCCGGTCTACATCCTGGGCGAATCCGGCGTGGGCAAGGAGCTGGTCGCACGCACCATCCACGAACAGGGCGCGCGCGCCTCCGGGCCGTTCGTGCCGGTCAACTGCGGCGCCATCCCGGCCGAGCTGATGGAAAGCGAATTCTTCGGCCACAAGAAAGGCAGCTTCACCGGCGCCCATGCCGACAAGCCCGGCCTGTTCCAGGCGGCCAACGGCGGCACCCTGTTCCTGGACGAAGTGGCCGAGCTGCCGCTGCCCATGCAGGTCAAGCTGCTGCGCGCGATCCAGGAAAAAACCGTGCGGCCGGTCGGCGCCTCCAGCGAAGCCGCGGTGGATGTGCGCATCCTGTCCGCCACCCACAAGGACCTGGGCGAGCTGGCCAACGACGGCCGCTTCCGCCATGACCTGTACTACCGCATCAACGTCATCGAGCTGCGCGTGCCGCCCCTGCGCGAACGCACCGGCGACCTGCCGCAGCTCACCTCCGCCATCCTCACCCGCCTGGCCGGCGGCCACGGCCGCGAAGCGCCGCAGTTGACCCCCGCCGCTCTGGACGCGCTGGCCGCCTATGCCTTCCCGGGCAACGTGCGCGAGCTGGAAAACATCCTGGAGCGCGCCCTGGCCATGGCCGACGGCGACCGCATCGACAGCCCCGACCTGCACCTGCCCGCCAGCGACGGCCGCCGCTACTCGCTGGAAACCCAGCGCATCGAGCCCCAGGCCGACGCCGTCATCCCCGGCATCGACGCGGGCAGCGGCGCCCTGCCCTCCTACATCGAGCAGCTGGAACGCGCCGCCATCCAGAAGGCCCTGGAAGAGAACCGCTGGAACAAGACCAAGGCCGCCGCCCAGCTGGGCATCACCTTCCGCGCGCTGCGTTACAAGCTGAAAAAGCTGGGGATGGAGTGACGCAAGCGTAAGAACGAGCCTTGCCCGCGACGCTTGATCGCGACTGGCGAGGTTGACTGCGATAGTCGATGAGGGTTGAATAAAGCCAGCTTGATGCGGAACCCCAGCGCCATGTCCGATTACCGCTCACTGATTACGCTGCAATCCGATACACGCGGAGGCAAGCCCTGCGTGCGCGGTTCGCGCATCGCGGTGCATGACGTACTGGGCTGGTTGGCCGCAGGCATGACCAACGAACAGATCCTGCACGATTATCCTGAGCTCACTCGCGAAGACATTTTGGCTTGTCTAGCGTGGGCGGCAGCCAGGGAGCATCGCGCAGCTTGGATACCGGCTGCAGCGTGAAATTGCTGCTGGACGAAAACCTGTCACGGCGGCTGGTCGTTCCACTACTCGAGAAATTTCCCGACAGCACGCAGGTAGCGCTTGTCGGCCTGCAGGAAGCGACCGATTTCGCCGTCTGGGAGTTCGCTCGTCTTCAAGGCTACGTCATTGTCACCAAGGACGATGATTTCAATGGCCTGCAAGCCCTTCATGGCTATCCGCCCAAGCTGATCGTGCTGCAACTTGGCAACTGTACCAACCAGCAGGTACTCAGCACCCTGCTGAAATCGGCAGACCGGCTGATCGCACTATTAACGCAAGAAGACATCGGCTTCGTGGAGATTTCGTGAGGCATGTGCTTTGTATCGGCCACCGATGTGTATCCACTATCCCGTGGGTCTGCGCCCCGGCAGCGCGGCGCCCTGCCCTCCTACATCGAACAGCTGGAACGCGCCGCCATCCAGAAGGCCCTGGAAGAGAACCGCTGGAACAAGACCAAAGCCGCCGCCCAGCTGGGCATCACCTTCCGCGCGCTGCGTTACAAGCTGAAAAAGCTGGGGATGGAGTGACGCACCCGTAGGAGCGGGCCTTGCCCGCGATGCTGTTGTTGCAGCAACACATAAGGTATGGAAAGCAGAACCCGCCGCTTCCTCAAGCGGCTCGCGGTTCGACCGAAGACAATATCGCCTCGCGCGTCGGCAGCACTTTCAAATCGTACGCGGCCTGCAGGTTAAGCCAGCTCGCCGCATCGCCGCCGAAGTAGCGCGCCAGGCGCGCCGCCGTGTCCGCAGTGACGCCGCGGCGCTCCTTGACGATTTCGTGGATCCGGGTGGCGGGCACGCCCAACGCATTCGCCAGCGCGTTCACGCTCATTGCCAGCGGCGCCAGGAAATCCTCGCGCAGTATTTCGCCCGGATGCACCGGGCGCATGCGATTGGTAGGAAGCGCCATAAAAACTCCTCTAGTGATAATCCACTATCTCCACCTGAGCTGGACCGCTATTGGTCCAGACGAAACAGACCGCGGAACTGGTCATTCACCCGAATGCTGTATTGGCCTTTTCTTCCGCCTCTCAACGATTCCAGCCGGTTGCCGGGCGGCGAGCGCAGGAATTCCAGCGTCTGCGCCGCATCCAGCTGCGTCAGCTTCCGCACTGCAACGTCATTGATCGCTTTGAAGGCGCGCGGGCGCCCGCCCTCAAACAACGCCTGCGTGTCCTTGCAGTGGAAAGATTAAATTATTGGCCAAAGCTATTACGCGAAGCGTAATACGTCAAGTATTGGTGATGATGGCGCTCCAAAACCTTTGATGTTCGACGGCGCCTACTTCGCTGCGCAAACGGTGTCTGGTGACGCACATACGAAGAACACCAGACCCCATCCCTGGCATCGACATGGTCAGCGGCGCCCTGCCCTCCTGCATCGAGCAGCTGGAACGCGCCGCCATCCAGAAGGCCCTGGAGGAAAACCGCTGGAACAAGACCAAGGCCGCCGCCCAGCTGGGCATCACCTTCCGCGCGCTGCGTTACAAGCTGAATAAGCTGGGGATGGAGTGATGCGGTAGAGCCTGATTCAACTCACGCGTATTAGATCCTCGCTACAGCGATCCATCCGGCACTGAGCATGGGGGAGGAGGTCTCCAGCAAATTGACCATGGTCTGAAACGATTTGACGGCCATGCGTTTTGCTCCCTGGGACGATTCCAGCATCTCATCGAAGCGAGCGTGATAGGGAATCAGCTGTTCCAGTTGGATGCCCGCGCGGTCGAACAGGGTTCGCAGCACTTTGTATGAGTAGATTTGGAGATGATCGGGATGCGTGGATTCACGCCCCGCGATACCAATCAGGCCGTTGTGCCAACTGCAAGCATTCGGTGTAGAGACGACAAGTTTTACGCCCGATAGTGTTGGCGAACGCTTGAGCGCATGAAGCCAGTCGAGAGTGTCCGGCAGATGTTCGATCAATTCGCCGGCGATTATGAGATCCGGCCTCCCGAAACGGGCGGTCAGGCCGGACAAGTCGAAAATGTCGCCATTGATGATCTGTCCGTTCTCCGCGGTAAGCAGTCCCTCTTCGGGTATCAATGCCGAGTTGTCGATGCCTACAACTTGTGTAGCGACTCGACAGAGACGGGCGTGCAGCCAATTCCCTTGGTCTTTCTTCGCCGCAAAAGCGGTTTCATCAAGCGCACCCAAGTCGAATACACGCTTGTCGACTGCATAGCTTTCGATGCAACCCAACCTATCTACCGGTCTTGGAACTCGTACTTTCTCAAGTGCCGTGTAGGCAAGGCGCTCCAAGCTCGGCCGGCTTCGCACTTCGATATTCATCCGAAATCCAATCGAATCAAGTAATTCGGTCTATTTTTAGCTATCAAACCAAGCTCTGTGGACCTGTGCCCCGGCAAGGCGATCTGAGCAAGGTCACGCAGGCGATCAGCTGAAATCAGCGCGACTCCACGGTCTCCGCTCAGATATTTGTCGCAATACAAGCCTAGCCAGGAAACGAAGTGGCCCGGCTCAACATCCTTGACGAAGATGGAGCCGCCAGCCCGCAACGTTTTTACTACCGACCGCAAGAAATCCGCGCGCATGTCGAGCGGAATGTGGTGCATAACGTCGCTGATGATGGCTACGTCATACGTGTTTTCGTAAACGGTCAAATGGTCTTCGATTGCAGTATTTGGACTGAGTCGTATGCGGTCCGCATATTCCGACGAGACGAACCTGCCGACACTGGGCGCGATATCGACCATATCGACTCGGACGTCGGTACGCCGCGCAAACAGATGATTGAGCAGGTCGCCATCGCCGCCCCCGATATCGAGCACCGCTGCATTCTTCGGAATTGTCTGCGCGAGTATTAAAGCCACTTTGTCCAAATCGACGAAGATCGACCGATACAAACGAGATGCCGCTTTCTCGGCGGAGGGCGGCAGAAATTTCCGGATAGTCGGCCCTATCGCCATGGCATATCCGCGCCGGTCCCCATCAGCAGCCTATGCACCGCGCGCCTTGGTACCGCTGCTATATCGTATGCCAGGAATCCCAGCAGCAACTGCAATGCGACGATGATTTGCAGGGCCACCAACATCACACTGCCCGCGGAAGCAGTGACGCCTGTCTGCGCAGACTGTATCCAGAACCAACCGCCCATACTCACGCCTGACGCGATGAGCAGCATCCCCAAAACGAGTTCTAGAGATGCCAACGACAGATCGCGCAGGAAATAGTTGTAGAACACCCGCTTGAAGGTGTTGCGGATGTGCTTGAAGGAGAAATCGAACAGCACTTTGGAAATCTGCAAATTGCTGGTCTCGGCGCCGTACTTGGCGTCCATCGGCACGTCCACCACCACCGCACGAATTATGTTCAAGCGAAAAAGCATATCGGTCTCGAAAAAATACCGGCGGCTGATTTTCGACATCGGCAGCTTGGGTACCAGACGTGCATGCAGCGCGGTATAGCCGTTGGTAGGGTCGAACAGATCCCAATAGCCGGACGATATCTTAGTCATGAAAGATAGCGCCGCATTGCCCACTATGCGCGCAAGCGGCATGCGGCTGATTTGAGCCAGGTCGTAAAAGCGGTTGCCCTTGGTGTAATCGGCCTCGCCGCGCAAGATGGGCGCGACCAGTCCCGGCAACGCGGCCGCATCCATCTGCCCGTCGCCGTCCATCTTCACGATCACGTCCATTCCATCGGCCGCGGCCTGCCTGTAGCCCGCCATGACTGCACCGCCCACGCCCAGGTTTGTCGTGTTGTAAAGCACCGTCACGCGCGCATCCTGGCCATGCGCTTCCACCCAGCGCCCGGAGCCGTCCGGGCATGCGTCGTCGACCACGTAGATCCTGGCCACGCCCTGGGGAATCGTCTCGATCACCTGGAGGATGTGCTGCTTGACCCGATAGCTGGGAATCACCACCGCAATGCGCACCGGCTCGACCGACGCAAGCGTACCTCCTGCGTATTTGAAGACCGCAGCCTGTTGATATGCAGTGGGTGCCTGAGCCATCAGTCGATTCCAGCGTGATAGGACATAGCGTAGGCACGCGCAAGCAGGCGGGCAATAGGCCTGGGCCATTGCGACTGGAACATCATCAGATCCTCGCGCGCCCGCACGCCGGCGCGGATGCCATCGCTGGTTTCGCTGGCTGGATGGATCCGGTGCAGCATCATCGTCTCGCGCACGTAGGCAAAAGCGCCAGGCTGTACTGCCAATCGCAGCCAAGCTTCCCAATCCAGATTCACTTTCAGGTCTTCGCGGAAACGAAAACCCGGCATGTTTTGTAGCGTGACCGAAGGACAAGGGATAGGACAGCCAAAGCGCAACAGTCGGCGCTTGGCGCTATTCCGCGACAACGTGTTGCGGCCCAGAAATCCCATCTCCAATAGAAAGCGCTTTATCAGCAGCATGGCAGTCCGTGCTCGTTGCCGGCCGTCGATCAGTTCACCATAGCCCGTCAGCACCAGCAATGTCTCGGGTTGGCGCGACGCTGACTGCAAGGTTTTCTCGGTGAAGTGCGGCAGGTACACATCGTCCTGATGGGCCAGTGTGACCCAGCGTGACCCAGTCAGCGACAGCGCCAGGTTCCAGTCGTGGCCGATACCGGCGTTGGGCCCGTGCACGTGGAGCCGCGCGCCGTATGCTTCGGCAAGCGCAGCCAGTCCGTCGTGCGGGGTCGAGGTGCTGATCAGGATCGGCGACGGACGCGTCTGCGCACGCAGCGAATTCAGGCAGTCGCGCAGATAAGGCGAGACTCCATAGGCAGGAATCACGAAGCTGTGTTCGTTCTCTTCAAACGCGCCCGATGCAGCGTGCATGTCTGCGGCTATCGCCTGAACTATGCCAACCCGCGAAGCGGGTTCGGATTGAATGAATCATTAAGGCTCACTTGCTGGCCAGGCAATCTGTACCCTGCGGTGCTGCATGACACAGTCACGCAGGTACAAATTGATCAGGCTCTGATAAGGAACCCCTGCCTCATTGGCCATTCCCTTGAAGTAAGTCACTACGTCTTCCGATAGACGCATCGAAACAGGCTTTTTGAGTTTGGCCGCGTAGGGGTTTTTGCGGGACTTCATGCTGGAAAGGTCGTATTCGGATTTCATGGCCGTCATTGTCCGTAAAAGGAGCTTTCTTGTTTCGTGGCTTTGCGCGCGGAGATGATGCGGATAACGTTGCCATCATCGCGTTCACAGTGGCAGACGAGGAGGAGGTGGGCTCCGCTGCTCATTCCAAGCATGAAAAAACGCTCCTCTGCAGAGGAGTGAGGCTCGTCATAGAACTGAACAGCAAACTCGTCGTAGAAAACGGATTGGGCTTCCTCAAAGGAAACGCCATGTTTCCTGAGATTCGATGCGGCTTTGGCCGGATCCCAATCAAACGTAATCATCTGTACATTGTATGGATGATAGAACACCTTGCAAGCCGGCTATACAGCAATCTTGCTGTAAGTCCAACCGTGCGGCTCAGGCGCTCTGGCCGAGCAGGGACACCATCAGCACGCCGGCGGAGATCAGCGCAATGCCCGCCCATTGCCACGGTGTCAGGCGTTCGCCATAGAAAAACCAGGTGGCTGCCGCCATCAGAAGATAGAAGGAACCGCCGGACAGGGCGAACGCCACCCCCAGCTTGACCCGGCTCACCACCACCACCCAGACGATGAAGCCCACCCCTTGCACGGCGATGGCGGCGATGACGCTGGGCGAGAACAGGGCCGCCAGCAGCCAGTCCATGCCGCTCAATGTCGGGGTCCGGGCCGCCAGCTGGGCGACCGCGCGCTTGATCAACAGCTGACTTCCCAAAGTCGAGCACGTCACGAAAAGGATCATCAGGATTTCGCGGTACATGCCTGCTCCGATTGGCCGCTCTGGTTTGGCGACGGTCCATTCTATCGACTGCCCTACGCAGGCCGATTTGGACGCATTGGGCAGCAGTCGCTTCTTCCGCCCTGCCGATGCAAAAAATCATCCGTCAGCCAATTCGCGTGGCGCGCCCACCTGCAGAATTGTGACCCGGATCTAGAATGGCCTGTTATCCAACCAGAAAAGCGCCGCTGTGTGTCACTTGCTGACGCAATGAGTCACTTTTCCCATGCTTTACGGTTCTGCCTTGCGATGCAGAATGAATAAGCGGCGTGTTTTAATTGCCGGGTGGTCAGAGGCTTGCGTTGGCATGCTTTCTGCAATCACCCCTGAGCACGTGGCACGTTTCCACGGCGCCCACGGTCCATACCACTATGGGACACGGGGCTTGTGTCCCATCTCAATCAAGCCAATTCAAGGGGATTTACCTATGAAGAAGAACATGCAGGGCTTCACCCTCATCGAACTGATGATCGTGGTCGCCATCATCGCCATCCTGGCCGCCATCGCACTGCCGGCTTACCAGGATTACACCACCCGCGCCAAGGTCTCCGAAGTGATCGTGATGGCAGCCCCGGCCAAGCTGGCCGTTGCTGAAACCACCTCCTCACTGGGCAGCCTTGCACAGATCACCGCCACTCCGGGCGGCAACACTGGCTATGAGTTCCCGGGCGCCACCAGCTACGTCTCCAACATCGCCATTACTGGCACTTCGGGTATCGTCACCGCGACCTCGACCGTGCCGAATGCGACGGGCACCATCATCATGACCCCAACTCCCGTAGGTACCGCCACTGGGCAGCTGACCTGGCTTTGCACGTCCGCAATCGCTGACAAGTACCTGCCGGCCAACTGCCGCTGATACTCAGCTCTACTGCTTGAAAATGGAAAACCCCGGCTTCGGCCGGGGTTTTCTTGTTTATGCCCTACGATGATCGTGACTTGCGAGTGGATCAGGATGACCGGAACAATCAGCTGCAGCTCCGTTCGATCCTATTGACGGAACCTACGGCCCTTGGGGTGCGCGAGTGGTCGAAACTGAGATTTGGCACACTTCCTGCAGTCGTTACCAAGCACGTGGCACGTTAACCGCGGCGCCCACGGTCCATAACCATTTATGGGACACGGGGCTTGCGTCCCATATCAATCAAGCCAATCAAGGGGATTTACCTATGAAGAAGAACATGCAGGGCTTCACCCTCATCGAACTGATGATCGTCGTCGCCATCATCGCCATCCTGGCCGCCATCGCACTGCCGGCCTACCAGGATTACACCACCCGCGCCAAGATCTCCGAAGTGATCGTGATGGCAGCCCCGGCCAAGTTGGCCGTTGCTGAAACCACCTCCTCACTGGGCAGCCTTGCACAGATCACCGCCACTCCGGGCGGCAACACTGGCTATGAGTTCCCGGGCGCCACCAGCTACGTCTCCAACATCGCCATTACTGGCACTTCGGGTATCGTCACCGCGACCTCGACCGTGCCGAATGCAACGGGCACCATCATTATGACCCCACGCCCCGTAGGAACCGCCACCGGGCAGCTGACCTGGCTCTGCACGTCCGCAATCGCTGACAAGTATCTGCCGGCTAACTGCCGCTGATACGCAGCTCTAGTGCTTGAAAATGGAAAACCCCGGCTCCGCCCGGGGTTTTCCTGTTTATGCCCTACGATGAACGTGACTTGCGAGGGAAAAGGATGAGCGGAACCATGCAGCTGCAACCCCGTTGGATCTTGTTGCTCGCCTCGGTGGTTGCCCTGGTCCTGTATTGGCCGGGCCTGCACGGTCCCTTCATCATGGACGACGACTGGAACCTGCAACCACTACGTCTCTGGCTGGCGGGCCAGGCCTCGTTGCGCGAAGTCCTGTTGCCACAGGCCTCGTTGTTGTTTTCGCGTCCCGTCGCCATGGGCAGCTTCGCCCTGACCACCTGGCTGTTAGGCGCGGACACGTATTCCTTCAAGCTCGGCAACCTGATCGTCCACCTCGCCTGCGGCTGGATGGGCTGGGCGGTCTTGCGCCGCGCGCTGGCGCGCGATGCACGCCTGGCCGCGCAGGCCGAACTGCTGGCCACACTGGCGGCGGTGTTCTGGTTGCTACACCCGCTGCAGGTCAGCACCGTGCTGTACGTCGTGCAGCGCATGGCCCAGCTCAGCACACTCTTCACCCTGGCCGCCGTGTGGTTCTACTTGGTCGCGCGCCAACAACTGATCGATGGCCGCCTGCGCGCGGGACGGCTCAACCTGTTCCTCGGTTTCCCGGCGATGCTGGCACTGGGAATACTCAGCAAGCAGAACGCCGCCGTGGCGCCGGCACTTTGCCTGGTGTTGGAGCTTGCGTATTTCGGCCGTGTCACGAAGCTTGACCGCAGCACCGGGCTGTTCTTCGGTCTGTTCCTGTGGCTGCCGGCACTGGCCGTCGCCGCGCTGCTGGCGCTGGCGCCCGAACGCTTACTGGCCAGCTATGCAGAGTGGGATTTCACCGTTTGGGAAAGGCTGCTGACCCAGCCGCGCGCGTTGCTGGATTACCTGGGCATGTTGATGTTGCCGCGCGGCCCACTAATGGGCCTGTACACCGACGATTTTGCGGTGTCGCACGGCCTGCTCTCGCCGCCATCTACCCTGATTGCGCTGCTGGCACTGGCGGCGATCAGCGTCGCCGCCGTCGCCTTTCGTAAGCGTGCGCCCAGCGTGTTCGCCGGCTGGTTCTTCTTCCTGGTTGCGCACAGCGTGGAATCGGGCTTTCTGCCGCTGGAGATGTACTACGAACACCGCAACTACCTGCCGTCCTTCGGCGTGTTCCTGGCCGCGCTCGGTTTGATGGCGCTTGTTCCGAAGTTCCAGACCAATATCTTGAGCCCGCGCCAGCTGGGGCTGCTGGCTGCCATCGGTTTCGCCTTGCTGCTCTGCGTCGGCACGCTCGGGCGGGTGCTTATTTGGCAAGATATGGGCAGCATCGTGCAGCTGGGCGCCAAGGCGCATCCTGATTCGATTCGCGCGCGTTTCGACTTGGCGGCATGGGCCCTGCAACGCAAGGATTACGCGACCGCGGAAAGTTCAATGCGCTTTCTGGCCGCCAGCGTCAATCCGCGTTCTCGGCAACTGGGCAACCTGAGTTTGGTCACGATGAACTGCATGCGCGGAGTGGACCAGGGCAACCTGCAGATGATGCAGATGGCCGTGAACGAGAAATTGCCCCGGCTGACAACGTATGAAGCCCAGGCGTTCAGGCGCTTGTCCGGTGCCATCCGCACTGGCGGATGCGGCAAACTCGGTGTGGCGACCGCCGCTGGCTACTTGGGCAGGATCCTGGAGGCGGCGAGCGAACAACCCGACACTTCGCAACCTAAGTGGTTCTCGCGCAGCATCGTGGCGGAAATGTACGCGCATGTCGGCGACTGGAAACCTGCGCAGGAACAAGCCGAACTCGCATGGAAAGGCAGTGGCCACGACCCTAGGGCAGGCGCTTTACTGGTCAGCATATACATCAAGAACGGCGACCTTCCGGCAGCACGTGCCGTACTGGATGAACTGGCAAATCTCATCAAGCCGTATGACAAGGGCGGCCAGAGCACACTTCTGGCGCTTCGCCGCATGCTTAACGATGCTTCCAAGTAGTCGCGTAGAGAGGGCACCGCTTGTGCCCGCCATTTCAACCCGCACGCGCATCAACGACGGTAGACATAAAAAAATGCCCACCCCACCCGGGCTCATGTGTGAGGTTCGGAACTTCATCGTCAAGCAAAACCACCTCACACATAAGGTCCGGAACATCTTCGTCAAGCAAATTCACCTTACGCATGCGGTCCAAAGCCTCACCGTTAGGCAAAATCACCTCACGCATGAGGTTTGGAACCTCATCGCCAAGCAAAGTCACCTAATGCATGACGTCCGGAACCTCATCATTAAGCGAAACCACCTCATGCATGGGGTAAATCGCCTCATCGATGAGCAAAATCACCTTAAGCGCGGGCAAAATCATTCCGCCACGAGACCAGCTTACGGACTCAGCGTCCTACAAGTCAGACCCAGTTTCGGCAAGCCGGTAGCGACCGTCCGCGTCAAGTGGTTGACCTGTACTTGCTGCCGCGTCACATATCGACTTATCCGGTCAAGTCATGGCCCGCCTACGCACGCTTGCGCTAGAGTCCAAGTTGGCGCGTTTCTTGCGCCATAGTCTTCAAGCACCACTGCCAACGCCCAGCCTCCGGGAACCACATACATGAACGCCGTCGTCGCCAATACCCCCAATCTTGTCGGTATCACCGGCATGGCCCGCCGCCTGGTCCAGGACGGCGCAATGGACGAAACCACCGCGCGCACAGCCATGGCGCATGCGGCCGAAGCGAAAATGCCGCTGGCGCAATGGGTAACCGAAAAGAAGCTGGTCAGCGCCCCGCACATGGCGGCGGCCAACGCCATCGAGTTCGGCATCCCTTTGATGGACGTCACGGCTTTCGACCCAAGGCAAAACGCCTTGAAGCTGGTCAGCGACGAATTGATCCAGAAGCACCAGGTGCTGCCGCTGTTCAAACGGGGCAACCGCCTGTTCGTGGGCATTTCCGACCCCACCCACACCCGCGCGCTGGACGACATCAAGTTCCACACCAACCTGGTGGTCGAACCGATCATGGTGGATAGCGACTCGCTGCGTCGCACGCTTGACCTGTGGATGAACGCCTCGGACATTATCGGCACCAATTTCGGCGACGACGGCGAGGGATTGGAAGGGCTGGAAGTCAGCGGCGGCGACGACGACCTGGCCAATGCCGCGAACGATGGCTCTATCGACACCAAGACCGACGACACCCCGGTGGTCAAGTTCGTCAACAAGGTGCTGATCGACGCGATCAAGCGCGGCGCCTCCGATATCCACTTCGAGCCCTACGAAACCGACTACCGCGTGCGTCTGCGCATCGACGGCATTTTGAAATCCACGGCCAAGGCGCCGGTCAAGCTCAATATGCGCATCGCCGCGCGCTTGAAGGTCATGGCGCAGCTGGATATCGCCGAGAAGCGCGTACCGCAGGACGGGCGCATCAAGTTGAACCTCAGCAAGACCAAGCAGATAGACTTCCGCGTCAGCACGCTGCCCACCCTGTTCGGCGAAAAGATCGTGCTGCGTATCCTGGACGGCAGCGCCGCCAAGCTGGGCATCGAGAAGCTGGGCTACGAGGACGACCAGCGCGACCTGTTCGTTAATGCCGTACAGAAGCCTTACGGCATGGTGCTGGTCACCGGCCCCACCGGCTCGGGTAAGACGGTGTCGCTATACACCGCGCTGAACATCCTCAACGATGACGTGCGCAATATCTCCACGGTCGAAGATCCTGTGGAAATCCGCGTGCCGGGCATCAACCAGGTGCAGATGAACGTGAAGCGCGGCATGACCTTCGCCGCCGCGCTGCGCAGCTTCCTGCGCCAGGACCCGGACGTGATCATGGTCGGCGAAATTCGCGACCTGGAAACGGCGGAGATCGGCATCAAGGCCGCGCAGACCGGCCACATGGTGCTGTCCACCCTGCACACCAACGACGCGCCGCAGACCATCGCGCGCCTGATGAACATGGGCATCGCGCCGTACAACATCACCAGCTCGGTGACCCTAGTGATCGCGCAGCGTCTGGCGCGGCGGCTGTGCGGCAAATGCAAGCGGCCGGTGGAGCTGCCCGAGCATGCGCTGCTGGCCGAGGGTTTCAGCGAGGCCGAGATCAAAGCCGGTTTCGTGGTGTACGAGCCGGTAGGCTGCGACGAATGCACCGAAGGCTATAAGGGCCGTACCGGCATCTATCAGGTGATGCCGATGAGCGACGCCATCGCCGCCATCGTGCTGGAGGGCGGCAACGCCATGCAGATCGCCGAAGCCGCGAAAAAAGCCGGCGTCCGCGACCTGCGCGACTCGGCGCTGATGAAGGTGCGCAACGGCCTGACCAGCCTGGCCGAAATCAACCGCGTCACCAAGGATTGAGCCACCCAAGCTGGCTCATCTGTAGGAGCGGGCCTTGCCCGCGATGCTCTTCTGTTCGAAATCAGAAACATCGCGGGCAAGGCCCGCTCCTACGGACAGATGGCACCCACCGCGCTTGCGTGAGTGGTTCGAAGGAAGGCTAGTTCCTTAAACTCTGCCGGCCGTCACAGTGGCAAATACCGCTCCGGCCGATTACCCGCTACCATGCGGCATCATTGCCCGGCGTGGGGATGCCGGATAGAGGGGAAAACCGATGGCCGTGACTCGTAGCGCTGTGAAGAAAATGACCCCGGTGGCTCGCAATACGAGCCAGCTGTCGACCTTCGTCTGGGAAGGCAACGACAAGCGCGGCGTCAAGATGAAGGGCGAGGACCAGTCCAAGAGCGTGAACGTGCTGCGCGCCGAGCTGCGCCGCAAGGGCATCACGCCCACGGTGGTCAAGCCCAAGCCCAAGCCGCTGTTCGGCCAGGCGGGCAAGCCCATCAGCCCCAAGGACATCGCTTTCTTCAGCCGCCAGATGGCGACGATGATGAAGTCCGGCATCCCGATCGTGCAGTCGATGGAGATCATCGGCAGCGGCCACAAGAATCCGCGCATGAAGAAGATGGTCGGCGACCTGCGCACCGACGTCGAGGGCGGTTCCTCCCTGCACGAAGCAGTCAGCAAGTTCCCGGTCCAGTTCGACGAGTTGTACCGCAACCTGGTGCGCGCGGGCGAAAGCGCGGGCGTGCTGGAAACCGTGCTGGACACCATTGCCACTTACAAGGAAAACCTGGAAAGCCTGAAGGGCAAGATCAAGAAGGCGATGTTCTACCCGGCCATGACCATCGCCGTGGCGATCATCGTCAGCGCGATCCTGCTGGTGTTCGTGGTGCCGCAGTTCGAGCAGGTATTCCAGAGTTTCGGCGCCGATTTGCCCGCCTTCACCAAGCTGATCGTGGCCGCATCCCGGTTCATGGTGTCCTACTGGTGGGTGATGCTGTTCGGTACCGCGGGCGCCATCTTCGCTTTCATCTTCTTCAAGAAGCGTTCGCTCAAGTTCCAGCATTTCCTGGACAAGCTGATCCTCAAGATCCCGGTGATCGGCCAGATCATGCACAACTCGGCCATCGCCCGTTTCGCGCGCACCTTGGCGGTGACCTTCAAGGCTGGCGTCCCGTTGGTGGAAGCGCTGGACACGGTGGCCGGCGCGACCGGCAACACCGTCTACGAAAAAGCCGTGCTGCGCGTGCGCGACGACGTGTCGGTGGGTTATCCGGTCAACATGGCGATGAAGCAGACCAATCTGTTCCCGCACATGGTGATCCAGATGACCGCCATCGGCGAAGAAGCGGGTGCCCTCGATGCGATGCTGTTCAAGGTGGCCGAATACTACGAGCAGGAAGTCAATAATGCCGTGGATTCGCTCGCCAGCCTGATCGAGCCCATGATCATGGTGATCCTTGGCGTGCTGGTAGGCGGCATGGTCATCGGCATGTATCTGCCCATCTTCAAGCTGGGTGCGGTGGTCGGCTAAGACTCGATGGCGTTCCTGGACCAGAACCCGGCCCTCGGGTATCCGCTCGCGGCCGGTTTGGGGCTGTTGGTCGGCAGTTTCCTCAACGTGGTGATCCTGCGTTTGCCGCGGCGGCTGGAGTGGCAGTGGAAGCGCGATGCGACCGAGATCCTGGAGCTGCCGGAGATCTACGATCCGCCGCCGCCCGGGATCGTGGTGGAGCCCTCGCACGATCCGGATACCGGCAAGCGCCTGGCCTGGTGGGAAAACATCCCGCTGGTCAGCTATCTGCTGCTGCGCGGCAAGTCGCGGCACAGCGGCAAGCGCATTTCGCTGCAATATCCGCTGGTGGAACTGCTGACCGGGCTGCTGACCGTGGCCTGCGTGTGGCGTTTCGGCTTCGGCTGGCAGGGCTTCGGCGCCATCGTGCTGACCTGTTTCCTGATCGCCCTGTCCGGCATCGACCTGCGCACGCGCCTGCTGCCGGACCAGCTGACCCTGCCGCTGATGTGGCTGGGGCTGATCGCCAGCGTGGACAACCTGTACATGCCGGCCAAGCCGGCGCTGCTGGGCGCGATCGCCGGCTACATTTCGCTGTGGTCGGTCTGGTGGCTGTTCAAGCAGATCACCGGCAAGGAAGGCATGGGCCACGGCGACTTCAAGCTGCTGGCCGCGCTGGGCGCGTGGTGCGGCTTGAACGGCATATTGCCGATCATCCTGCTGTCGTCGGTGGTGGGCGCGATCATCGGTTCGGTATGGCTGGCTACCCAGGGCCGCGACCGCGCTACGCCGATTCCGTTCGGCCCCTACCTGGCCATCGCCGGCTGGATCGTGTTCTTCTGGGGCGAACAGATGATCGATGCGTACCTGCGTTTCGCCGGGTTGAGGTAGCGTCCGTTGTAGGAGCTGCGTAAGCTGCGACCCGCAATCTCGAATCTCGGAAACAACTGCAGTACCGTGGCATCACGGTCGCAGCTTACGCAGCTCCTACAGTGACGGCGGCATGAGCGACTACCTCATCGGGTTGACTGGCGGCATCGCCTCCGGCAAGAGCGCGCTGGAACGGGCGTTCGCCTCTTACGGTGTCGCGATAGCGGATGCCGATGCGATCGCCCGCGAGATCGTGGAGCCTGGGCAGCCCGCGCTGGCGGAGGTGGTGGCGCGGTTCGGTAGCGACGTACTGAAGGCGGATGGACGATTGAATCGCGGTGCGCTGCGTCGGCGGATATTCGATGCTCCGTCGGAACGCCAAGCGCTGGAAGCCATCCTGCATCCCATCATCCGCGCCCGCCTGTACGATGCATGCCGCGCCGCGACCGGCGCCTACGCGATCGCGGTGATCCCGCTGCTGACCGAGAGCGGTGGCCGCGCGCACTATCCGTGGCTGGATCGGATCCTGGTGGTGGACGCGGCCGACGCCATCCGCCAAGCGCGCCTGATGCAGCGCGATGGTATCGATGCCGATTTGGCCGAAAAGATGATCGCGGCCCAGGCCTCGCGTGCGCAGCGTTTGGCGCTGGCCGACGACATCGTGGTCAACGAAGGCGACCTGGCGCAGCTGCAGCAGGCTGCCGGTGAGCTGGATGCGCGCTATCGCGCATTCGCTTCGCCCTTGTAGGAGCTGCGTAAGTTGCGAACGCACCAATCAGTATTCCGCAGAATTTAAGTTCGGTCCCTTTTTTCGATGCTTAGACCGCGATGGCAGCTCTATTTGAGCACCAGTTTCCTACAACCAAGTCGCATCCCAGTAGGGATAGTCACCCACTCGCCTCACCAAACCCGCACGTAAGGGATTCGATATTAAGTAGCGGACCGCCGAAAGCACATTGTCGTCGGAACGCAAGGCACGGTCATGGAACGCACGCGCCCATACTGGACCCAGACCAGGATCTTCAGCATGCAGGCGGCGCGATGAGTTTGACTTGAGTCTGCCTACTATTTTCGAGAGCTCTTCGGTTTCATCGCCGAGCTGGATGAGCCCATGCCAGTGATCGGGCATCAATACCCAGGCCAGCAGACGCGAGTGCTGCCATGCCTGCGGACAGGCAAGTGCCGCGGATGCGACGCTCGCCAATCGGTGGTGCGAAAAAAGCGGCATTCGCCGATAGGTAGTAAAAGTTACGAAATAAATCTGACCGGGCAGCGATACCCGACCGCGCCGCAAAGCGAGATGACCGGGGCGGGAGAGTGATGCGGCAACCATGGCCCCATGCTCGGCAACTTGCGGAGCTCAGTCCATCGGCATTGCGCTCAACGCAGTGTCAGGAATTTCTGTAGGAGCTGCGTAAGCTGCGACCAGAAACTAGCAAACTCGAGGTTAATGCAAGACCGATTCGTGCGGTCGCAGCTTACGCAGCTCCTACAATAGCGAGGGCCAGAGGGCGCGGATGGCGGCGATGCCTTGGGCGCCGTGCTGGCGGGCTTGGGCGATGTGCTGTGGGGACAGGCCGCCGATGGCATAGATCGGCAGGGCAACCGCTTCGCGCAGACGTGCGAAGCCTTCCCAGCCCAGCGGTTCGGCATCGGCATGGGTGGCGGTGGGCATCACGCTGCCGAGTACCGCGAAATCGCAGCCCAGCGCCTGTGCGGCGCGCAGCTCATTCTCGTCGTGGCAGGAAGCGCCGACCGGCAGTTCGTTCGACAAAGGGCGGTCGGTCAGCGTGCGCAGCTGCGCGGCGCGCAGATGCACGCCCACGCACAGCGCGCGCGCCAGCTCGAGATCGCCATTGACCAAAACTTCCGCGCCGGCGTCCCGGCAAAGCGCCGCCGCGTCGCGCGCGAGGGTACGCCAGCGCGGTGCGGATTCGATGCTGCGCGCGCGCAGCTGGACGCGGCGGATGCCCGATTCCAGGGCGCCCGACAGCGCCTTCAGCCAGGCTGCGGAATCCTCCCCCGGCTCGGGCGTCACCAGATATCGGTCCGGCTGCAGCAACGCAGCGACGACCGGGCGGTCGGCGGGCGGCATCGCATAACGGCTCAGCTTTTCCGGCGCCACCCACGCCAGCGCCTGGCCTTCGCAGCCGCGTGGCATACCTTCCCACGAGGTTACGTGGCGCACGTCCAGGCGCAGGCGTTTGTCGGGGTATCGCTGCGGCACCTGGATCAGGGCCGTGCCGACCTGGACGGTGATGCCCAGCTCTTCCTGCAGCTCGCGTATCAGCGCGGCTTCGGCGGTTTCGTGCGGCTCACGCTTGCCGCCGGGGAATTCCCACTGGCCGGCCAGGTCGCGGCCCTCGGTGCGCCGCGCCAGCAGAATGCGGCCGCGCGCGTCGGCGATGACGGCGGCGACCACGTGAATCGAGCGGAGGGTGACGGAAGGCATGCCCGGAGCTTGCCGGGAACCGGGCGTCGAACGCAAATGCGCCCCGTAGGAGCTGCGTAAGCTGCGACCGGAAGATATCCGTTACAGGATATCCCCCAGCCGAGTCGTTGCTGCGGTCGCAGCTTACGCAGCTCCTACACGTGCGTGGTCAGCTCAGCTGGCCGTGGCAGTGCTTGTACTTCTTGCCGCTGCCGCAGGGGCACGGGTCGTTGCGACCGACCTTGGGCCCGTCGCGTGCGATCGTGGCCTGGGCGAAGCCGCCCTGCATGGCGGCCTGCGCCTGCGCGGCTTCCTCGTCGGCGCCGTAACCGCCGGCGTCCTCGTGCTGGAACTGCAGCTGCTGCGCCTTGACCGCCGCCAGGCGGCGTTCCTCTGCTTCCAGCGCGGCCACTTCCTCTTCGCTGCGGATGCGCACGCGCGCCAGGATAGTCACCACTTCGCGCTTGACCTTCTCCAGCATCTCGGAGAACAGCTCGAACGCTTCCTTCTTGTATTCCTGCTTGGGCTGCTTCTGCGCATAGCCGCGAAGATGGATGCCCTGGCGCAGGTAGTCCATGCTGGCCAGATGCTCCTTCCAGCTCTTGTCGAGCACGGTGAGCATGATGTGCTTTTCCAGCGAGCGCATGGTGTCCGGACCCAGCTGCGCTTCCTTCTGCTCGAAATGCGCGGCCACCGCTTCCTGCACGCGCCGGGTGATCTGTTCGGCATCCAGCTCTTCGGTTTCCTGCGGCCAGCGGCTGACCGGCAGCGGCAGCCCGGCTTCCACGGCGAGCTCCTGCTCCAGGCCCTGCAGGTCCCATTGCTCGTCCACCGAATTGGGCGGCACGAATTTGGCGACCATGTCTTCCACTACGTCGCCGCGGATGCCGTCGATGTTGTCCTTCACCGATTCGGCGTCCAGCAGTTCGTCGCGCTGGTTGTAGATCACCTTGCGCTGGTCGTTGTTGACGTCGTCGAAGTCCAGCAGATTCTTGCGGATATCGAAGTTGTGCGCTTCGACCTTGCGCTGCGCCTTCTCGATCTGACGGCTGACCAGACGGTCCTCGATGACATCGTCCTCCTTCATGCCGATCAGCTTCATCGCCTTCTGCACCCAGTCGCTGGCGAAGATGCGCATCAGGTTGTCTTCGAGCGACAGGTAGAAACGCGAGGAACCCGGATCGCCCTGGCGGCCCGAGCGGCCGCGCAGCTGGTTGTCGATGCGGCGCGATTCGTGGCGTTCGGTGCCGACGATGTGCAGGCCGCCGGCGGCCTTCACTTCGTCGTGGCGCAGCTGCCAGGCGCGCTTCAGGCGCACCCGGTCCAGCTCGGTGGCGTCTTCGGGCAGCTGTTCGTATTCGGCCTCCAGCGAACCGCCCAGCACGATGTCGGTGCCACGGCCGGCCATGTTGGTGGCGATGGTGATGGCCTTGGGACGGCCCGCCTGGGCGACGATGTGCGCCTCGCGCTCGTGCTGCTTGGCGTTGAGCACTTCGTGCGGCACGCCGGCTTTGCGCAGGTGTTCGGACAGCAGTTCGGAGGTTTCGATGGAGGTGGTGCCCACCAGCGCCGGCTGCCCGCGCGCGTAGCAGTCCTGGATGTCGGCCAGCACCGCGTTGAACTTGCCGTTGCGGTTCAGGAACACCTGATCCGGCGAATCCTTGCGCACGGTGGGGCGGTTGGTCGGAATGACGATCACCTCCAAGCCGTAGATGCTCTGGAATTCGAAGGCTTCGGTGTCGGCCGTGCCGGTCATGCCGGACAGCTTCTTGTACATGCGGAACAGGTTCTGGAAGGTGATGCTGGCCAGGGTCTGGTTTTCGCGCTGCACCGGCACGCCTTCCTTGGCCTCGACCGCCTGGTGCAGGCCGTCGGACCAGCGGCGCCCGGTGAGCGTGCGGCCGGTGAACTCGTCGACGATGATCACTTCGCCGTCGCGCACGATGTAATCCACGTCGCGCTGGTAGATGGCGTGCGCGCGCAGCGCGGCGTTGAGGTGGTGCACCACGCTGAGGTTGTTGGCGCCGTACAGGCTGTCCTCCTCGTCCTTCAGGATGCCGGCTTCGCGCAGCAGTTCTTCCGCATGCTGCATGCCGCTCTCGGACAGGTGCACCTGCTTGCCCTTTTCGTCGACCCAGAAATCGCCGTCGCCTTCCTCGGTTTCCTGCTTGATCAGCTTGGGCACGATGCGGTTGACGCGGATGTAGAGCTCGGGCGATTCGTCGGCCGGGCCGGAGATGATCAGCGGCGTGCGCGCCTCGTCGATCAGGATCGAGTCCACTTCGTCGACGATGGCGAAATGCAGGCCGCGCTGGTAGCGGTCGGCGCGCGACATGGCCATGTTGTCGCGCAGGTAGTCGAAGCCGAATTCGTTGTTGGTGCCGTAGGTAATATCGCTTGCGTAGGCCTCGTGCTTGTCCGAGTGCGGCATGCCCGGGTAGACCACCCCCACGCTCAGACCCAACCAAGTGTAGATCTTGCCCATCCACGCGGCGTCGCGGCGCGCCAGGTAATCGTTGACCGTGATGACGTGCACGCCCTTGCCTTCCAGCGCATTGAGGTACACGGCCAGGGTAGCGACCAGGGTCTTGCCTTCGCCGGTGCGCATCTCGGCGATCTTGCCCAGATGCAGCACCATGCCGCCGATCAGCTGCACGTCGTAGTGGCGCATGCCCAGCACGCGACGCGAGGCTTCGCGGCACACGGCGAAGGCTTCGGGCAATAGCTTGTCCAGCGACTCGCCGCCCTGGACGCGCCGCTGGAACTCCGGGGTCTTGGCCTTCAGCGCCTCGTCGGAGAGTTTTTCCAGCTCCGGCTCCAGGGCGTTGATCTTGGCGACGCTGCGCTGCAGCTGCTTCAGCAAGCGCTCGTTGCGACTGCCGAAGACACGGGTAAGCAGACTGTTGATCATGTAAGCAACCGAATGGGAAAGGAGCCTCGGGCGCGGCAGGATCGGATCACCGAATCGCCCGCGCCCAAAGCGAAACAGGGCGCAATGCACCCTGTCTGGCAATGCCTATTGTAGCTTGGGGCGGGGTTGGCGGAATCAAGAAGCGGATGCGGCTGTTGTAGGAGCGGGCCTTGCCCGCGATGCTTTTCTTGCGAGCCAGCAAAACATCGCGGGCAAGGCCCGCTCCTACAAGGACGATTCAGCCCCGGCCGGCCTTGCCCACTGGCGTCGGGCCTTCGCCCAGGAATTTGCGCGGGTTGACCACGTTGCCGTTTTCCCAGACTTCGAAATGCACGTGCGCGCCGGTGGAGCGGCCGGTGGAGCCGGCCTTGGCCACCTGCTGGCCCACGCGCACCAGATCGCCGGCCTTCACCACCAGCCGCGAGTTGTGTGCGTAGCGGGTCACGTAACCGTTGCCGTGGTCCACGTCGACCACGTTGCCGTAACCGCCCTTGACCCCGGCGAAAGCGACCACGCCGTCGGCCACGGCCAGTACCGGGTCGCCAACGCTGGCTTTGAAATCGATGCCCCGATGGTACTGGCCGCCGCCGCCGAAGGGGTCGGCGCGGCCGCCGAAGCCGGAGGTGATGTAGCTGTTGGCGATGGGCATGCGCGAGGGCGTGGCGTTCTGGTCCAGCGCGCGGTTGAACAGCAGCGCTTCGAGCACCGACAGCTGCTGGCCGGAAGCGGCGAACTGCTGCTCCAGCTGGCCCACGCCGGCCTGCAGCTCGGCGGGCTTCATGTCGTAGGCGACATCGTTGCCGCCCACGCCCACCGGCTCGTTGAAGTCGAATTCGCCGTCCTGCAGCTGGCCGACGCGGGTCAGGCGCTCGCCCAGCGCGTTCAGGCGGTTAGCCTGGGCCTGCAGCTCGCCCAGGCGCGCGGCCATGGCGTTGATTTCCTGCTGGGCGCCGCGGCGCACCTGCTGTAGCTCGGCGCTCTGGCGATCGGTCTTGGCCTGCAACAAGGAAACCTGGGCCATGCCGAGACTGCTGCGGGCGCCGATGCCGGCGATCAGGCCGGCCGCGATCAGGAAACCTGCGCTGGCGAACGGCCGCACTGCGACGAATCCACGTACCTTTTGGGTCTTGCCGTTCAGCCAGTGGGCCAGGCGGGCGCGTGAATTGTTTACGATGTTCTGAAAGGTCATAACTTACCGATGTCTCGTTCGAAGGTCCCGCCGCGTCTTGCTTCATCTCCACAACCGGCCCTGCAGGCCGCGATGTCGGATGCCGCCACCGACCCGGTGCGCCGCGCCCTGTGGCTCGACGCGTTGGAACAGCTGCTTCGCCCCTGTCTGCCGCCTGCCCTGTCCCCCCACTGCAGACTGGGGAACGTGACCGGCGGGAAACTCGTTTTCATTGTCGATTCCCCGGTGTGGAACGCCAAACTGCGCCTTGCCGCACCCGAACTAATTAACCTGGCCCGGTCCATCGGAATACCTGCGACCGACGTGGTCGCCAGAACCGCCGCCGCCCCACCGCGGCCTGCGGAAAGGGCGGGGCGCACGGTGAAACCCATGTCGGAAGCCTGCCGCACTGCGCTGAAGGCTGCCTTGGCTTCCCTGGAAGATCCCGACTCCGCGCGACCCGGCCGGGACGAAAATCACCCCGGTCCAATCCGGCGCGGTCGCTCCTAACGTGTGATCAGGGGCGTCGCAGGACGGGGCATGGTACCGACGATGGTCGGCGCGTTAGTTATCGAACAGTTAAATTATTGTGAATTCACGCAGATCCAACGACCCGGGTTCACAGAACGCACAGACCGTAATGGCGATTGCGCGCAGGATTCAGCCGGCCAGCGCGGGGCTGGAGTAGGCGACCGGCGCGGGGCCGGCGGCGGTGTCGAAACTGACTTCTTCCCAAGCCGTACGGTCCGCCATCAGCGCACGCACCAGCTTGTTGTTGAGCGCATGCCCGGACTTGAAGCCTTCGTAGGCGCCCAGGATGGCGTGCCCGGCCAGGTACAGATCGCCGATGGCGTCCAGGATCTTGTGGCGCACGAACTCGTCGGCGTAGCGCAGGCCGTCGTCGTTGAGCACGCGGAACTCGTCCAGCACGATCGCGTTGTCCATCGAGCCGCCCAGGCCCAGGTTGCGTTCGCGCATATATTCCAGGTCGCGCATGAAGCCGAAGGTGCGCGCGCGCGCGACTTCCTTGGTGTAGGCGGCGGTGGAGAAATCGACTTCGGCGCGCGACTGCGAGGCCGGGATCATGGGGTGATCGAACTGCACGGTGAAGCCGACGCGGAACCCATCGTACGGCTCGAAGCGCGCGATCTTGTCGCCGTCGCGCACCTCGACGGCGCGCTTGATGCGGATGAAGCGCTTAGGCGCGTTCTGTTCCATCACGCCGGCGGACTGCAGCAGGAACACGAACGGACCGGCGGAGCCGTCCATGATCGGCAGCTCGGCCGAGGACAGTTCCACATAGGCGTTGTCGACGCCCAAACCGGCCAGGGCCGACATCAGGTGTTCGACGGTCATGACCTTGGCGCCGTCGCGGCTCAGGCCGGTGCACAAGGTGGTTTCGCTGACCAGCTCGGCGCTGGCCGGGATTTCCACCACCGGATCCAGATCGACCCGGCGGAACACGATGCCTCGGTCCACCGGCGCCGGACGCAGGGTCATGTAGACCTTTTCCCCACTATGCAATCCCACGCCTGTGGCGCGGATCACATTCTTGAGGGTGCGCTGCTGGGCCATGGATCGCAGGGATGAAGTCAGGTCGAAAGTGGGCGCGAGAATAGCACGCAGATGCCTGAATCTTAACGGAAGAATCGTTCTGTCCCCACGCTGCAATAACGATGTGGGATGCTGACCGGTGGCAAGTTCGATGGACAAAAAACTGCCGGGCCGAACGGGCCCGGCAGCAAAGGACTGGACACCAGTGTTGCGTTGTCTTCTCTCCTATCGAGGGAAGGCTGGGTCGGGCGTGGAACGGGCGAAGACGATTCGGTTTTCAAGCGTGTCGAGAGAATCGGAGGCTGCACTCGACAATTTCCTGCACCGAACCGTTTCCGGCTCCGGTTCCCCCTCCCCAGCCCTCGCCTGCGCCCCGAAGGAAGCCTCCTTGGGGGCTAACGCAAAGGAGGGGGCTATCGGATCAGTCCGCCTGGCGGCGCAGGAACGCCGGAATATCCAGGTAATCGCCCGGCAGATCGGCGGTGGCGGGTGCCGGGGCCGGCGCGGACGCGGGTTCGGCGCTGCCGCGGCGCAGGCCCAGGCTGCCGACCGCGTTGGCTACCGGGTCCATGCTGGCATTGGCGTCGTACACCGGCATGCCGGTGGTGGCGTCGCGGACCAGCTTGATCGGCGCGCGCATCGGTTCGCGCAGGTTGAGGTGTTCGCCGCGGCCGACCGGCTGCCGCGCGGCGCTGCGGTTCAGGCCGGTGGCGACCACGGTGACGCGCACTTCGTCCTGCATGTCCGGGTCCAGCACGGTGCCCAGGACCACGGTGGCGTCCTCGGAGGCGAAGCCTTCGATGGTGCGGCCCACTTCGTCGAACTCGGCCATGGTGAAATCCGGACCGGCGGTGATGTTGACCAGGATGCCGTTGGCGCCGGACAGGTTGACGTCGTCCAGCAGCGGGTTCTGGATGGCGCTTTCGGCCGCGGCCTGCGCGCGGTCGTCGCCGCGTGCCGAACCGGTGCCCATCATCGCCAGGCCCATCTCGCTCATCACCGTGCGCACGTCGGCGAAGTCGACGTTGATCAGGCCCGGACGCACGATCAGGTCGGCGATGCCCTGCACCGCGCCCAGCAGCACGTCGTTGGCGGCGCGAAACGCCTGGATCATGGTCGCATTGCGACCCAACACGGTGATCAGTTTTTCGTTGGGAATAGTGATTAGCGAATCGCAGTGGTGCGACAGCTCCTCGATGCCCTTGAGCGCCACCTGCATGCGCCGGCGGCCTTCGAACGGGAACGGTTTAGTGACCACCGCAACGGTCAGGATGCCCATTTCTTTCGCAAGCTGGGCCACGACCGGGGCGGCGCCGGTGCCGGTGCCGCCGCCCATGCCGGCGGTGATGAACACCATGTCGGCGCCTTCCAGCGCGGCGATGATGCGCTCGCGGTCTTCCAGCGCGGCCTGACGGCCCACTTCCGGATTCGCGCCTGCGCCGAGCCCCTTGGTGACGTTGCCGCCGAGCTGCAGCTGGGTTTTGGCGCCGCAGTTGCTGATCGCCTGCGAGTCGGTGTTGGCGGTGATGAACTCCACCCCCTCCACGCTGCTGCTGACCATGTGCGCGACCGCGTTGCCGCCGCCGCCGCCCACGCCGATGACCTTGATCACCGCGTTCGGGGCCATTTTTTCAACCAGTTCGAAATGTGCCATGTCCGTTGTCCTCGTAATAGTTATGTGTGAAGTGATGCCTCGGGGTACCGCTCAAATCCCGTCTTTCCTTCCCGCCTCACGCCTGCGCGCCATCGCGCAGACGCTCAACCCGCACGCGGCTTCAGAACTCGCCGCGATACCAGTTCTTCAATTTGTTGAACAGGCTGCCTGCCTTACCGGTGGGTAATGACGGCCGCCGCGGATGCTCTATCTGGCTGCCCATCAGCAGCAGGCCCACGCCGGTGGCGTGCACCGGATTGCCGACCACTTCGCCCAGCCCGGTGACGTGCTGCGGAATGCCGATACGCACCGGCATCTGCAGCATTTCCTCGGCCAGTTCGACCACGCCCTCCATCTTCGAAGCGCCGCCGGTCAGCACCATGCCCGCCCGCACCAGCTCCTCGAAACCGGAGCGGCGCAGTTCCGCCTGGACCATCTCGAAGATCTCCTCGTAGCGCCCCTGCACCGCCTGCGCCAGCGAATGCCGCGGCAATCGGCGCGGCGGGCGGTCGCCGACGCTGGGCACCTGGATGCTTTCCTCGGCGGTGGCCAGCTGCGCCAGCGCGCAGGCGTAGCGCACCTTGATCTGTTCGGCTTCGGGCGTGGGCGTGCGCAGCATGTGCGCGATATCGTTGGTGACGTGGTCGCCGGCGATCGGCAGCGACGCGGTGTGGCAGATCGCCCCCTGCACGAACACGGCCAGATCGGTGGTGCCCGCGCCCATGTCCACCAGGACCACGCCGAGCTCGCGCTCGTCGCTGGTCAGCACGGCGACGCTGGACGCGAGCGAAGACAGGATCAGGTCGTCGATCTGCAATCCGCAGCGCTGCACGCATTTGCTGATGTTGGCCGCGGCCGACTGCGCGCACACCACCAGGTGCGCGTGCACTTCCAGGCGCACGCCGGTCATGCCGACCGGATTGCGTATGCCTTCCTGCGAGTTGTCCAGCACGTACTCGCGCGGGATGGCGTGGAGGATTTTCTGGTCGGCCGGGATGGCCACGGCCTTGGCCGCTTCCAGCACGCGGTCCAGGTCGCCCCAGGTCACTTCGCCGTCGCGGATCGGCACGATCCCGGGCGAGTTCTTGCACTGCACGTGGTTGCCGGAAATCGACGCATAGACCGAGCGGATTTCGCAGCCGGCCATCAGCTCGGCTTCCTCCACCGCGCGCTGGATTGACTGCACGGTCGATTCGATGTCCACCACCACGCCGCGCTTGAGCCCGCGCGATTCGTGCGAGCCGATGCCGATCACTTCGATCGGGTTGCCCGGCGAATATTCGCCGACCAGCGCGGTGACCTTGGAGGTGCCGATGTCGAGGCCGACGATCAGCGATTTGTCGCCCTTGCGGTTCATGTCTTGAGGCCGTGAATAGAGAATGGGGTTTGGGGAACAGGTGCGTGCGCTGGCTGCGGCACGGGAACCGGTAGCCGGTAGCCGATAGCGGGAACGCGCGCGCTGGCCTGCTGTCCCGCTATCGGCTCCCCGCTCCCGGCTACCGGCTCCTTCCAGGTGAGTGCGAACCCATTGGTGTAGCGAAGATCGGCGCGCTGCAGCTGCGCGGGGTTGCGCGCGAGCAGATAGGGCAGGATGCCGGCGAAGCGGCCCAGCCGCGGACGCGCGTCGGTGCGGCCCACCACCACCTGCAGGCCGCTGTCCAGCGCCAGCGACCAGCTGCCGCGCCGATCCATCTGCACGCTGGCGACCTTGAAGCCGGCCGGGACGAACAGCGCGCGCGCTTCGTTGTACAGCGCCACTACTTCCGGCACCTGCGAATCCGGACCGGCCAGCAGCGGCAGCGACGACACCGGCATGCCCTTGGGTACGGGAAACAAACGGCCGTGCTCGGACAGCAAACGGTCGTTACCCCAGCGCGCGAACGGCCGATGTTCGACGATCCGGATTTCCATCACGTCCGGCCAGCGCTTGCGCACTTCGGCGCGTTCGACCCACGGCAGTTTTTCCACCGCGTCCTGCGCTTCCTGCAAACGCACCGCAAAGAAACCGCGCCGCGCGTACGGCAACACCACCGCGCGCAGCTGCGCCGCATCCACATGCTGAAACTCGCCGTGCGCGCGCAGCTTGGTCAGCGGCCAGCGCTCGGCGCCGATCCAGCCGTTGACCACCGCCACCACCGGCAGCGCGACCAGCGCCAGCGCCAGCAGCCAGGTGAGGATGCGCAGCGCGGCGTTCATGCGTTGACTCCATCGGAGTCGATGATGGCGAACAGGAAACAGGGAACGGTTGCCGACATCCCTCTTTGATAAAGGCGAACTGAGGGGGATTCACGCTTGCGCTTCGCAAAGATCAAAAGCAAATCGCCCGCCCCCCCGGGGGAGCTCCTGCAGGGCGTGCCCCGCTTTGCCAAAGTGGGCAAACGCAAAGACTGCAGTCCGGCTACCGATTCCCGGCTCCCGGCTCCCTGCTTCATTGCCATTCCCGGCTTCACAGCGTCGTCTCCAGAATCCGCCAGCACAGTTCCTCGAAACCGATGCCGGCCTGCTTCGCCGATTTCGGCACAAGCGAATGGCTGGTCATGCCGGGCGCGGTGTTGACTTCCAGCAGATAGAAATTGCCGGTAACGCGGTCGCGCATCACGTCGACGCGGCCCCAGCCGTAGCAGTCGGCCGCCTTGAAGGCCTCCAGCGCGATGCGGCCGATCTCGGCTTCGTCGTCTCCTTCTAGTCCGGGGCACAGGTACAGCGTGTCGTCGGCGATGTACTTGGCGTGGTAGTCGTACCAAAGCCCTTTCGGCACGATGCGCACCGAAGGCAATGCGATGTCGGCAAGGATCGGGACGGTCAGTTCGTCGCCGATGATCATCTGCTCCATGAGCAGTTCGCCTGGGTAGCGCAGCGCCAGATCCAATGCCGCCTGCAGTTCGGCGGTATCGACCACGCGCGAGATGCCGACGCTTGAGCCTTCGCATGAAGGCTTTACGATCAGAGGCAGGCCTATCGCCTGCGCAGCGGCATTTACATCGTCGCCTTTTGCGATACGACGGTAGGCCGGCGTCGGCAGGCCCTCCGACATCCACACCTGCTTGCAGCGTATCTTGTCCAGCGCCAGCGCCGAACCCAATACGCCGGAACCCGTATACGGCACGCCCAGCGCTTGCAACAAGCCCTGCAACACGCCGTTTTCGCCTTCGCCGCCGTGCAGGATGTTGAACACGCGGTCGAATTCCTTGCGCGCAAGCGCAGCCGTCAGCGCGGAAACGCCATCCACCGCGGTCGCGTCGACGCCGCGCGCGCGCAGCGCGTCCAGCACGTTGCGGCCCGAATCCAGCGATACCTCGCGCTCGCTGGAGGTGCCGCCCAGCAGCACGGCGACGCGACCGAAGGCGCTGGCGTCGGCGGTGCGCAGCGCGGGAAAATCGTGGGCGCTCATGCGTTCTTGCTTCCCTCGAATCCGTGGGCCAGCAATTCCTGCGCGACGTGGCCGATGTCGCCGGCGCCCATCAGCAGCAGCAGGTCGCCGTCCTGCAGCACGTCAGGCAGCACCGTGGCCAGTTCCGACACCTGGCTGACCACGACCGGTTCGTTGCGTCCGCGCGCGCGGATGGCGCGGGCCAGCGATTTGGCGTCGGCGCCGGCGATCGGCGCTTCGCCGGCGGGATACACCTCGCTCAGCACCAGCGCGTCGACTTCCGACAGTACCGCGGCGAAGGCGTCGAACTGGTCGCGCGTGCGGCTGTAGCGGTGCGGCTGGAACGCGACCACCAGGCGCTTGTGCGGCCAGCCGCCGCGCGCGGCGGCGAACACGGCGGCGAGTTCGCGCGGGTGGTGGCCGTAGTCGTCGACCAGCTGCACGCGCGCGCCGTTGGGCGTGACGATTTCGCCCAGGTCGTTGAAGCGGCGGCCGATGCCGGAGAATTTGCGCAGCGCATTGGCGATGTCCTGCGGCGAAACGCCCAGCTGCCAGCCGATCGCGGCGGCGGCCAGCGCGTTCTGCACGTTGTGCCGACCCGGCAGCGCAAGAGTCACCGCCACCTGCGTGTCTTCCGGCAGGCGCAGGGTGAAGCGCATGCGTCCGCCTTCCTGGATCACGTCCTCGGCGCGCACGTCGGCGTTCTCGGCGAAGCCGTAGCTCATCACGTGACGCGGCGTGTCGACCGCCAGCGCGGCGACTTCCGCGTCGTCGATGCACAGCACCGCCAGCCCGTAGAACGGCAGCCGCTGCAGGAATTCGGCGAACGCCGCCTGCACGCGCGCGAAATCGTTGCCGTAGTTCTCGAGATGATCGGAGTCGATGTTGGTGATCACCGCCATCAGCGGGTTCAGGCGCAGGAAGCTGCCGTCGCTCTCGTCGGCCTCCGCGACCAGCCACTGGCCGTCGCCGAGTTTGGCGTTGGCGCCCGCCGCCAGCAGCTGGCCGCCGATGACGAAGGTCGGGTCCAGCCCGCCTTCGCTCAGCACCGCGGCGGTCAGGCTGGTGGTGGTGGTCTTGCCGTGCGTGCCGGCCACGGCGATGCCGCGGCGGAAACGCATCAGCTCGGCCAGCATCATCGCGCGCGGCACGATGGGAATGCGCTGCGAGCGCGCTTCCATCAGTTCGGGGTTGTCGTGCCTGATCGCGCTGGACACCACCACACAGTCCGTGCCAAGCACGTTGGACGCGTTGTGCCCGCGCATGACGCGCGCACCCAACGACGCCAGGCGCCGCGTGGCGGTGTTGTCGGCGTTGTCCGAACCCGACACCTCATAGCCGAGCGTGCACAGCACTTCGGCAATGCCGCTCATGCCGGAGCCGCCGATGCCGACGAAATGCACGCGCCGGAACTCCTGGGCCAGATTGCCGGTGTGCTGCAGACGGCGTTCGCGCGCGGCGGCCATCATGGGGTGGCTCCTTCGGAGCTGGAAGCCGGAAGCCGGTAGCCGGGAGCCGGATCAAGATGGATGACCAGCAGACGCTGTTGAAAAGCACTTCCAGCGTGCGCTGGAGCGCGGAGCAGGCGTGCCTTTCCGACTACCGATTCCCGGCTACCGGCTCCTGGCCCTATGGCGATTCCCGGCTTCATGCGGCTTCTTCCAGAATGATGTCGGCGATGCGCTCGGCGGCATCGGGTTTGGCCAGCGCGCGCGCGGCTTCGGCCATGGCCAGGCGCTTGCCGGGATCGCTGGCGAGTTCGCGCAGCGCTTGCTGCAGTCGCACCGCCAGCTGTTCGTCCTGCTTCAGCAGGATCGCCGCGCCGCGTTCGACCAGATACTGCGCATTCTTGGTCTGGTGATCGTCGACCGCGGCGGCGAACGGCACCAGCACGCTGCCGATGCCGAGCGCGCACAGTTCGGCCAGAGTGGATGCGCCGGCGCGGCACACCACCAGGTCGGCCCACGCGTAAGCGGCGGCCATGTCGGCGATGAAGCTTTCCACGCTGGCGGGCACGCGCAGTTCGGCATAGGCGCGCACCGCTTCGTCGCGCATTTTCTCGCCGCACTGGTGGCGCACTTCGATCCGGAATTCCGACAGCGCCGACAGCGCCTGCGGTACCGCCAGGTTCAAGGCGCGCGCGCCCTGGCTGCCGCCCAGCACCAGCAGTTTCATCGGCGCGGCGCGCCCGGCGAAACGCTGCGCAGGCGGCGGCAGCGCGGCGATCTCGCTGCGCACCGGATTGCCCACGGCCTCCTCGCGCGCGGCGAAGCTGCCTGGAAAACCGGCGAGAATGCGTCGCGCGAATTTCGCGAGCACCCGGTTGGTGAAGCCGGGCGCGCGGTTCTGTTCGTGCACCAGCAGCGGAAGTCCCTGCAGGCGCGCCGCCATACCGCCGGGACCGGCCGCGAATCCACCGAAGCTCACTACCGCGCGCGGCGCCCGCGCGCGCAACACCGCGCCTGCGCTGCGGATCGCCTTGAACACGCGCAGCGGCGCGCCCAGCAGGGCCAACTTGCCTTTGCCGCGCAGCCCGCTGATGGCGATGGTGTCCAGCGGAATGTCGTGCTGCGGCACCAGGCGCGTTTCCATGGCGCCGTCGGCGCCGAGCCAGGTCACCGGTATGCCGCGCGCGCGCAGCGCTTTGGCCACCGCCAGCGCGGGGAAGATGTGCCCGCCGGTGCCGCCGGCAAGGATCATTACAGGGGCCGCTTCGCCGAAGCGAAGCGACTTCGCTTGCGGTTGCGTCGTGGTGAGGTGATCGCGGGCGCTCATGCGATCCTCTCGAAGATCGGTTCCACCCGCGATTTCAGGCGGCTGGTGCCGCGCACCGGTGCGGACGGCGGCGGATTCGTCGGTGACGCGGACGGCGCTTCCGCGACAGGAGCGGCTTCGCCGCGCAGCAGCGCCACCTGACGTTCGGCCCGGTTCAATTCGTAGGACACGCGCAGCAGCAGGCCCATCGCCACGCAGGTCATCAGCACGCTGGAGCCGCCGGAGGAAATCAGCGGCAGGGTGAGCCCCTTGGTCGGCAGCAAGCCCAGGTTCACGCCGACCGAAACGAAGCTCTGCAGCGCGATCCACAGGGCGATGCCGAAAGCGATGTAGCCGGCGAAGTGACGGCGCATTTCCACGCAGCGCAGGCCCACCCAGAAAGCGCGGCCGACCAGCAGCGCGTACAGGCCGATGACCAGGCAGATGCCGACGAAACCAAGCTCCTCGCCGATCACCGCGAGAATGAAATCGGTGTGCGCTTCGGGCAGATAGTTGAGCTTCTGCACCGAACCGCCCAGGCCCACGCCGAACCATTCGCCGCGGCCGATCGCCATCAGCGCATTGGTCAGCTGATAGCCGCTGCCGAACGGGTCGGCCCACGGATCGGAGAACGAAGTCAGGCGACGCATGCGATAAGGCTCGGCGATGGCCACCACCGCCAGCAGCGGCAGGCCGATCAGCACCGGGCCGAACATGCGCGGCATGTTCACTCCGCCCAGCACCAGCATGCCGGCCATGATCGCCAGCAGCAGCGAGGACGAGCCGAAGTCGGGCTGCAGCAGCAGCAAGACCACCAGGCCGACGGTGACGCCGATCGGCTTGAGCATCGCCGGCCAGGTGGCGTTGACCTCATCGCGGAAGCGCACCAGGTAGCTCGCCAGCCACACGATGAACAGCACTTTCACCGCCTCCACGACCTGGAAATTGGAGATGCCCAGGTTGATCCAGCGGTGCGCGCCCTTGACGCTGACCCCCAACCCCGGCATGAACACCAGCAGCAGCAGCACGAAGCAGCCGAGCAGCAGCAGCTGGTTGTAGTGCTCCACGCTCTTGAGTTCGGTGCGCATCGCGACCACGGCCAGTCCGATGCCGGTGGCCAGGAACAGCGCATGGCGGATCAGATAGTGGAACGGGCTGCTGGCCTGCGAGATCGAACTCGAGGCCACCATCACCACGCCCAGGCACGCCAGCGCCAGCGCCGCGCCGAGCAGCCACGGATCGTAGCGGCCGCCGATGGCGTCCAGGCGTGTGGCTTGGCGCGGGGTGTCGTTCATCAGCGCACCTTCAACGTCGCCAGGCCGACCAGCACCAGCACCACCGAGATGATCCAGAAGCGCACGATCACGCGCGGCTCGGGCCAGCCTTTCAGTTCGAAGTGGTGGTGGATGGGCGCCATACGGAACACGCGCTTGCCGGTGAGCTTGAACGACGCCACCTGGATCATCACCGACAGCGTTTCCACCACGAAGATGCCGCCCATGATCACCAGCACCAGTTCCTGGCGCACGATCACCGCGATGGTGCCCAGCACCGCGCCCAGCGCCAGCGCGCCTATGTCGCCCATGAACACCATCGCCGGATAGGTGTTGAACCACAGGAAGCCGAGACCCGCACCGGCGATGGCCGCGCAGATGATCACCAGCTCGCCCGCGCCCGGCACCTGCGGGATCTGCAGATAGCTGGAGAACACCGCGTTGCCCGAGGCATAGGCGAACACGCCCAGCGCGCACGCCACCAAGACTGTCGGCATGATCGCCAGCCCGTCCAGTCCGTCGGTCAGATTGACCGCATTGGAAAAACCCACGATCCAGAAATACGCGATGGCCACGAAGCCGATGCCCGCCAGCGGCAGCGCCACGCTCTTGATCATCGGGATGTAGAACGTGGTCGACGCCGGCACCGAAGGATCGGCGGTCATATACAGAAAAATGCCGGCGGCCAGGCCGAAGACCGACTGCAGCAGGTATTTCCAGCGCGATTTCAGCCCGTTCGGATCGCGCCTGACGATCTTGATCCAGTCGTCGTACCAGCCGATCGCGCCGAACGCCAGCATCACCACCAGCACCACCCACACGTAGCGGTTGCGCAGGTCGCCCCATAACAGCACCGACAGCAGCACCGTCATCAGGATCAGCGCGCCGCCCATGGTCGGCGTGCCGGCTTTGGTGAAGTGGGTTTGCGGGCCATCCGCGCGGATCGGCTGGCCGCCCTTGAACTGGGCCAGGCGGCGGATCACCGCCGGCCCCATCCACAGCGACAGGAACAGCGCGGTCAGCGCCGCCAGGATGCCGCGGAACGTCAGGTAACCGAACAAGCCGAACAGGCTTTCCAGCTGCTGCAGCCAGCGCGTCAATTCAAGCAGCATGCGATGCGTCCTCCCCGGTGGACAGCAATGCGGCGACGATCCGGTCCATGGCGCTGCCGCGCGAACCTTTCACCAGGCAGCGCACCCGCCGCGCCGGTTCGAGCTGCGAAAGATCGCTGCGCAGCGCTTCGATCAGCGCGGCGTGCGATTCGAAACCACGCGCGCCTTCGCCGAACGCGGCTGCGGCCGCGGCGCTCAGCGTGCCAAGCGTGTACAGGCGACGGATGCCGGCCGCTTTGGCGCGACGCCCGGCGTCGGCGTGCATCGCTTCGCCGTCGTCGCCCAGTTCGCGCATGTCGCCCAGCACCAGCCAGGCTTCGCCGCCCGCAGCGGCGAGCGCGTCGATGGCCGCGGCCAGCGAGCCGGGATTTGCGTTGTAGCTGTCGTCGATCAGCACCGCGCCGTTGGGCAGCGTGTGCGCGACCTGCCGGCCGGGCACGGGCCTGGCCGCGGCCAGGCCTTCGGCGATAGCCGGCAGCGCGACTTCGCAAGCGAGCGCCATGGACGCCGCCGCGAGCGCGTTGAGCAAGTTGTGGCGGCCGGGCAGCGGCAGCGTCACCGCGATTTCGCCGTGCGGCGCGACCAGCACGAATCGCGAACCGTTGCCGCTGGCGGTGATGTCGCGCGCGCTGACGTCGGCGCTGCTGTCCAGGCCAAAGCGCAGCAGGCGCTTGCCGGCCGCAAGCTGGACGAAATATTCGGCGAAGGCGTCGTCGGCGTTGATCACCGCCACGCCGCGCTCGGACAGCGCCGAATAGATCGCGCCCTTGGTTTCGGCCACGCCCATCAGGCTACCCATGCGCTCCAGATGCGCCGGCGCGATGTTGTTCACCAGCGCCACGTCCGGGGCGACGATGCCGGTCAGATAGGCGATGTCGCCGGGCTTGCCCGCGCCCATTTCGTAGATGGCGAAGTCGGCGTCGTCCGGCGCGTCGATCACCGCCAGCGGCAGGCCGATCTCGTTGTTGCGGTTGCCCGGATTGAAATAGCTGTTGCCGGCGCGCTCCAGGATCGACTGCAGCAGCGCCTTGACGCTGGTCTTGCCGTTGCTGCCGGTCAGCGCCAGCACCTTGGCCCGGCGATCACGCTGGATCGCGGCGGCGATGCGCGCCAGCGCCAGCAGAGTGTCGGCCACCAGTACCTGCGGCAGTTCCACGTCCACCGCATGCTCGACCAGCAGCGCGGCGGCGCTGCGCATGGCCGCATCCTGAGCGAAGTCATGGCCGTCGAAACGCTCGCCGCGCAGCGCCACGTACAGGCTGCCGGGCGACAGTGCGCGCGTGTCGTGGGCGATCGCATCCACCGGCACGTCTTCGCCGCGCAGTTCGCCGCCGGCCCAATGCGCGATCAGCGACAGGGGAAGCCGCTTCATGCCGGTCGCCCCTGCGCATCCTGCGCCTGCAGCGCGCGGGCGTCCTGTGCCTCGTCCTGCACTATTGATGCGGCGCGCGCGTCCAGCCACTGCCTGGCGACCGCCGTGTCGTCGAACGCCTCTCGCACGCCATCGATTTCCTGATAGGGCTCGTGACCCTTGCCCGCGATCAGCACGACGTCGTCGGGCCCAGCTTCGCCGATAGCGCGGGCGATAGCCTGCGCGCGGTCGCGCTGCACGACCACGGCGTCGGGCCGCGCGAAACCGGCCAGGATATCGGCCACGATCGCATCGGCGCTCTCTCGCCGCGGATTGTCGTCGGTGACGATCACCCGATCGGCCAGGCGCTCGGCGCTGGCGGCCATCTGCGGGCGCTTGCCGGCGTCGCGCTCGCCGCCGCAGCCGAATACGCAGATCAATCGCGCCGACGCGTGTTCGCGCAGACTCGACAGCGCCTGTTCCAAGGCATCGGGTGTATGCGCGTAATCGATCACCACCAGCGGCCGCGCGCCGTCTCCGCCCAGTCGGTTCATGCGCCCGGGGACCGGCTGCAGCCGCGACAGGGTGCGCGCGATTTCAGCCGGCACGTCGCCCAGCGCGTGCAGTGCGCCGGCCACGGCCAACAGGTTGTCGATGTTGAAGCGGCCCAGCAGTTTGGATTGCACCGCGAAGGTCTGCTCCGCGATGGACAGATCGAAACCGATGCCGGTGCCGTCCAGCCGCAGCGCATCCGCGCGCACGCTGGCGCCGGCCGCGCCGCGCGAACTGAAGCCGATCGCATTCACGTCCTGAGGCAGGGACTGCATCAGCTCGCGCCCGAACGCGTCGTCCAGGTTGATCACCGCCGTCTGCAGTTCGGGCCAGGCGAACAGCGCCGCTTTGGCCGCGCCGTAGCGCGCCATGTCGCCGTGGTAGTCCAGATGGTCGCGGGTGAGATTGGTGAACACCGCCACGTCGAAATGCACACCGTCCACGCGCCCCTGATCCAGCGCGTGCGAACTCACTTCCATCGCCACCGCCTTGGCGCCGGCATCGCGCAGCTGCGCCAGCAGCGCATGCAGCTGCAGCACCAGCGGGGTGGTGAAGCCGGTCGCCACCACGTCGCCGTACAAACCGGCGCCGAGCGTGCCGATGCTGCCGGCGCGCAGGCCGCGCAGATGCCAGGCCTGCGCCAGCAGCTGCACGGTCGAGGTCTTGCCGTTGGTGCCGGTCACGCCGACCATGCGCAGATGGCGCGAGGGACGCGCGTGGAACTGGTCGGCCATCGCGCCCAGACGCGCGCGCAGGCCCGGCACGGCGATCGCGTCGGCCGGCGCCTGCAGTTCGGACGGCACCGGCGGCTCGAACAGGATCGCGCTGGCGCCGTTGTCGCGCGCTTGGGCGACGAAACCCAGCCCGTGCGCGCCGAAACCTCCGATCGCCACGAACGCATCGCCGGGCTCGACGCTGCGGCTGTCCTGCACCAGTCCGCGCACCACGATGTCGCGCGGAATATCCAGTTCCGGCAGCAGATCGGCCAAGGCCATGGCGCGCTTCATCGGCGCTCTTCCAACGGAGCCGGGAGTCGGGGTTTCGGGACTCGGGATCCGGGACTCGGGACTCGGGGGAGCGCAGCGTCGCGCTTAAAGGATTTCTCTTGTCCATGCAGCCGCATCGGCTCCGCCGCTATCGATGCTGTGTTCGCTCCTACCCTTGCGAGTCCCGAGTCCCGAGTCCCGAGTCCCGAAGTCCCGAGTCCCGAAGTCCCGAGTCCCGGCTTCACCGCTTCCTGTGCGGCCAGCCAGGTTTCGATATCGTCCGGCGGCACGTCCATCAAACGCAGTGCGCCTTCCATCACGTTGTGGAACACCGGCGCCGAGACCAGGCCGCCGTAGTAGGAACCGGCCTGCGGGTCGTCGATCACCACCGCCATCGCGAAGCGCGGGTTGTCCACCGGCACCAGCCCGGCGAAGAACGCCACGTAGTTGCGCGAATAGCCGCCGGCGCTGGCCTTGCGCGCGGTGCCGGTCTTGCCGGCGACGTGATAGCCCAGGATCGCGGCCTGGGTGGCGGTGCCGCCGGGCTCGGTCACGGTCTGCATCATGCGCACCACTTGGCGCGCGATTTCCGGCGACAGCACCTGCCTGGGCTCGTTGCGCTGGCCTTTGATGAAGGTCGGCGCGATCGCGCGCCCGCCGTTGCCCAGCGTGGCGTAGGCGTGCGCGATCTGCAGCGGAGTGGCCGACAAGCCGTAGCCGTAGGACAGCGTCTGCTTGGTGGTGCCGAACCAGCGCGATGGCGGCGGCAGCACGCCCGCGGCCTCGCCCGGGAAACCGCTGCCGGTGCTGCTGCCGTAGCCGAACTGGCGCACGAAGTCGTAGAACTCCTGGTCGGGCACCAGCGCCGCCAGCTTCGCGGCGCCTACGTTGGAACTCTTGCGGATGATGCCGGTGACGTCGAGCACGCCGTAGTTGTGCGTGTCGGTGGTGCGGTAGCGGCCGTTGGGCATCCAGCCGGGCGCGGTATCGAACTTGGTGCCAGGCACCACTGCGCCCGCGGTCAACGCCGCGGCGGCGGTGATCGGCTTGATGGTGGAACCGGGTTCGATCAGGTCGATCACCGCGCGGTTGCGGTGCGTGTCGGGCTTGCCGCTGGTAGCGGCATTGGGGTTGTAGGTGGGCAGGTTGACCATGGCCAGCACTTCGCCGGTGGCCACGTCCAACACCACCGCCGAGCCGCTGCTGGCATTGTTGGTCAGCAGCGCGTTGCGCAGCTCGCGGTAGGCCAGGAACTGGATGCGGCGGTCGATGCTGAGGGTGAGGTCCTTGCCGGGCTGCGCCTGCTTGACCAGGTCCACGTTCTCGACGATGCGGCCGCGGTTGTCGCGGATCACCTTCTTGGCGCCGGCGCTGCCGCGCAGCCACTCGTCGAACGCCAGCTCCAGGCCTTCCTGGCCGCGGTCGTCGATGTTGGTGAAGCCCAGCACGTGGGCCATCGCTTCGCCCTGCGGGTAGAAGCGGCGGAACTCGCGCTTGGAATACACCCCGGGCACGCTGTGGGCGATGATTTTCTTCGCGTCGTCCGGATTGATGCGACGCTTGAGGTAATAGAACTCCTTGCCCGCGCGCTGACTGACGCGGCGGGTCAGCGCATCCAGCGGCTCGCCCAGCGCCTTGGCCAGCTCCGGCAGGCGGTCGGGCGTCTTCAGCAGTTCCTTGGGATCGCACCAGATCGATTCCACCGGCGAAGACACCGCCACCGGCTCGCCGTTGCGGTCGGTGATCATGCCGCGCGAGGTGGGGATCTCGATTTCGCGCACGAAGCGCGCATCGCCCTGGCGCTGGTAGAAGTCGCTGTTGATCAGCTGCACGTACGCCGCGCGCCCGACCAGGCTCACCGAACACAGCCCCAGCGCGCATGCCACCAGCATCACCCGTCCGCGCAGATTGAAACGCGCGCGGTTGCGGCTGCGGTTGGGCGCGGCGTTTTTCACGGCGCCTTTCATGGCCGCACCACCACCACATCGTCCGCCTGCGGGAACTTCATGCCCAGGCGCAGCCGCGCGATCTGGTCGATGCGGTTGCTTTCGGCCACGGTGGCCTGCTCCAGCTGCAGGCGGCCGAACTCGATATTGAGCTCATCGCGCGCTTTTTCCAGCCGCGACAGCTCGACGAACAGCAAACGATGGCGATGCCGCGAGTACACCACGCCGATCGCGGAGGCGACGCAGGCCAGGATCAGCACGGCGACGAGGACGCGGGTCATGGGTGGCCTCCTGCGGTAGCGGGGAGGCGGGACGCGGGAGTCGGGAGGTGGGGAAAGCGGGCTGCGGAGTGCGCATTGCTGGCAACCGGGCTTTGCTTCTTGCGCTTGTCGTTGTTGTCCTTGTTGTTGCTTTTGTCGTCCTTGTCTTCGTGTTTTCCGCCTCCCGCCTCCGGCCTCCCGTCTCCCAGCTTCTCGGCCACCCGCAGCACCGCGCTGCGCGCGCGCGGATTGGCGGCTGTCTCCGCCGGGTCGGCGCGCTGCGCATCGCCGATGGTTTTCAGCGTGGGCACGAACGCGTCCAGTTCGGGCAAGCGCCGGTTGGCCGGCGGCGCCTTGGCGTGGCGCGCGATGAAGCGTTTGACGATGCGGTCTTCCAGCGAATGGAAGCTGATCACGACCAGTCGGCCGCCGGTCTTCAAACGCAGCAGCGCGCCGTCCAGCCCGCTTTCCAGATCGGCCAGTTCGCGGTTGATGTGGATGCGGATGGCCTGGAAGCTGCGCGTGGCGGGATTGATTTCCCTTTTACCGCCCGCGTGCTTGCCGCGTCCGACCACCGAGGCGAGCAGGTCGGCCAGGTCGGCGGTGCGGGTGAACGGTTTTTCGCCGCGTCGGGCGACGATGGCCTTGGCGATACGGCGGCTCATGCGCTCCTCGCCGTAGGTCCACAGCACGTCGGCGATCTCGGCCTCTTCGGCGCGCGCCAGCCACTGCGCCGCGCTTTCGCCGCCGTCCGGATCCATGCGCATGTCCAGCGGGCCGTCCTTGCCGAAGCTGAAACCGCGTTCGGCCACGTCCAGCTGCGGCGAGGACACGCCCAGGTCCAGCAGCACGCCATCGAGTCCGTCCGCGGCCGCCGGCCAGTGCGCGAGTTCGGCGAAGCTGCCGCGATGGATCGCGACGCGCGCATCGCCTGCGAACACCTGTTGCGCATGCGCGATCGCTTCGGGGTCCTTGTCCATCAGCAGCAGCCGGCCTCCCGGGCCGAGTCTTTGCAACACGCCGCGCGCGTGACCGCCGCGCCCGAACGTGCCATCCAGGTACGTTCCGTTTTCCTGCACCTGCAGCCCGTCCATGACCTGCCCGAACATGACCGGCAAGTGCTGCGCCGGTGACGGTTCCGCCGGAAGGTGGCCGGCGTGCGCTTCGCCGCGCACCCGGGCACCGTCCGTCACAGCTTCAGATCGAGCATGTGCGCGCTCAGATCGTCGTCGGACAAGGTCTGACGGATCTGCGCGTGATGCGCCTGCTCGCTCCACAGTTCGAACTTGTCGCCCATGCCCAGCAGCACGGCTTTCTTCTCGATGCCCACCGCGCTGCGGTGGCTGGCCGGAATGCTGATGCGGCCGTTGCCGTCCAGCTCCACCGGCGTGGCCGCGCCCACCAGCTTCAGCTGCAGGTTGCGGTGCGCGCGCTGCGTGCTGGGCAGCGCGTTGACCGCATCGCGCACGCGCTGCCACTGGTTCTCCGGATACAGGTACAGGCAGCCCAGCTCGAACGGGTTGTAGGCGACCACCAGACGATTGCCGCACTCGCGCGCGACCGACTCGCGGTAGGCGGTGGGCACCGCCATCCGGCCCTTGTCGTCAACTGTGATGGCGGTCTCGCCTTGGAACACGACCCTGCACCCACGAAATTCGCTGTAAGGCGGTAATTGAACCACGGAAAACCACTAATAACCCGGTTTTCCCTCAGATACCCACCTTAGCACTGACCAAAACGTTGTCAACAGGGAACGGACGAATAAATCATCATGTACATCAATGGCTTGCGCAGAACTTCAGAGACTTGTTCAAGCTTTATCCACAAGCTGCTGTTTAGTCTCAAATTTTGAGATTTGCTCGATATTCAGCCCAGTCGAGATGCCGTGAAATCCGCCATCCGATTCCGCCCGACGGGCACAGCACTGGCGATACGGTGCGCAAGCTCGCCACACTCGGGGCATGTGCCTGGTCGCCCTTGCCTGGAAAGTCCACCCGCGCTGGCGCCTGCTGCTGGCGGGCAATCGCGATGAATTCCACGCGCGTCCAACCGCGCCGCTGGCGCGCTGGCCAGGTGCCGCATCGATTTACGCAGGTCGCGACCTGCAATCCGGGGGCACTTGGGTGGGCATCGACGTCCGCGGACGCTGCGCGGTGGTCACCAACGTGCGCGATCCGCTGGCGCAAACCACTTCCGGCCCGTCGCGTGGCCGCCTGCCGGTCGATTTTCTGAGCGGCGCATCGGAAGCAGACCGTCATGCCCGCGATTTGCTCGCCAGCGCCGGCGCCTACGCGCCGTTCAACCTGCTGATCACCGATGCCGATTCCTGCGAATACGTGGGGAATCATCCCGCCAAGGAACATCGCACGATCATGCCCGGCATCCACGGCATGTCGAACGGCGGTTTCGACGTTCCGTGGCCAAAGACGCAGCGTCTGTGCGCGGCGATGCAGGCCTGGTCGGAAACCGAGGCAAGCGATCCGGAACCGTTGTGGCGGGCACTCGCCAATGAACAAGTAGCGCCCGACGAGGAGCTGCCCGATACCGGCGTAGGCATCGAACGGGAGCGATGGCTCTCACCCGCCTTCATCCGAGGCCCCGCCTACGGCACCCGCGCCAGCACCATCATCGCCATCGATTACCAAGGCAAAGGCTGGATCAGCGAGCGCAGGTTCGGTACGGATGGCGTGTTCGAAGGAGAAACCACGCTGCACAACGACATTGAACATGTAGGAGCGACGTAAGTCGCGACCGAGACAACACCAGAATCCTTCGCGACTTACGTCGCTCCTACAGTCGCTCTCACTAACACCGGCACGATCGACCCGCGCTTGCGAAATACGAACCGAAGCACCAGCCCCCTTTAGTAAAGGGGGCGCCGCGACAGCGGCGGGGAATTGGAAGCACATAGCGGGGCCCGAAATTCGCGTAGCGAATTTTGGGTTCTTCGAATGCGTAGCATGAGAAGAAGCGGCGGAGCCGGCCTGTAAGCCGGGTTCTGTCGTGGACAGTCATTCCTCTAGGCGCAACGTCGCCGCTGCGCTCAAGCAACCTACCCGGACCCGACGCGGGCCGCGCCATGAGGTCCCTATTTGGTCTTGCTCCCGGTGGGGTTTGCCGTGCCGGCCTGTTGCCAGGCTCGCGGTGCGCTCTTACCGCACCATTTCACCCTTGCCACGCATTCCGTCCGCCTTTCGGCGGACTGGACCACTTGGCCGGACTTCCGTCCGGCAAGTGACCCTTGGAACCGTTCGGCGGTATCTTTCTGTTGCACTTTCCGTCGGCTCGCGCCGCCCAGGCGTTACCTGGCACCGTGCCCTGTGGAGCCCGGACTTTCCTCGGCATCCGCCTCCACCGAAATGGAGGCGAACGACGCGACTGTCCGGCCGACTCCGCCGCGCGCATTGTCGCATAGCGGGCTCAGCCGCCTGCCACTGATGCTCACGCGCGCCACATCGCCAAGCCCACGCCCGATAAGCCCATCGCCAACACCACCGCCCACGGCGGCAGCTTGGCCCACATCAGCGCAGCCACGCCCAGCGCGACCCATGCGACATCGCCCCAACCACGCACCGCGCCCACCCACAGCGGATCGTAGAGCGCGGCCGCCAGCAAACCCACGACCGCGGCGGTCACGCCCGCCAGCGCCGCCCGCATCCAGCGCAGCCGACGCAGTCGTTCCCAGAACGGCAGCACGCCCGTCACCAACAGGAACGACGGCGTAAAAATAGCGATCAGGCACAGCAGCCCACCGATCCAGCCGCCCGGTCCGGCCGTCATCAGTGCGCCAAGGAAGGAAGAGAACGTGAACAGCGGTCCCGGCATCGCCTGCGTCATGCCGTATCCGGCGAGAAAATCGTCGGCGCTCACCCAGCCCGGCGCGACCACCGCGGTTTCCAGCAGCGGCAGCACCACGTGGCCGCCGCCGAACACCAGCGATCCGGCGCGATAAAAGGCGTCCACCGCCTGCAGCGTGGACGATCCGGAGCTCCGCGCAGCCAGCGGCAACAGCAGCAACAGCGCGAAGAACACCGACAGCGCCGTCATGCCCACACGGCGCGGCAACGCGATGGCGAACTCGGTCTGTATCGATGCCGCATCGCGCCGCTTCAAGCCCATGCCGGCCCATCCGCCCAGCACGATCACGCCCACCTGCATCGCCGCCTGCGGCCACAGCAAGACGAGCGCTGCGGCGCCGATCGCGATCGCCAGATGGGCCGCATCCCGGCAGAACAATCGCGTCATGCTCCACACCGCCTGGATCACCACGACCACCGCCACCAGCTTCATCCCATGCAGCGCTGCCGGCGGCAGCAGCGCGCCCCAGTGCGCCAGGCCCAGCGCGAAGCCGATCATGATCAGCGCCGATGGCAGAGTAAACCCGCACCACGCCGCCAAGGCGCCGCGCATCCCCGCCTGCGACAAACCCAACGCCATGCCGACCTGACTGCTGGCCGGGCCCGGCAGGAATTGGCACAACGCGATCAGTTCGGCGTATTGCGCTTCCGGCAGCCAGCGCCGCCGCACCACGAACTCCTCGCGGAAGTAACCGAGATGCGCGATGGGGCCGCCGAACGAGGTCAGGCCTAGGCGCAGGAAGATCAGGAACACTTTCCACGCGTTCGTCCGGCGATGCGCCGATAGGGCGTCGGAATCGGTCACGGCGGCTCCAGGTCATGCATAAGGCCTTGCTGAAGCGGCCTGATCGATTTCGGCATCATGCCGCGAGTGCGTGCCTGGCGCAAAAAAAGCCACGACCCTTGCGGGTCGTGGCTCGTTCCTTTCTTGCACCGATGTATCGGTTTCAGAAACGCTGCTGGTACTTGAAATACACCAGACGTCCGATATCGAAGCCCCCGTAGTACGAGAAGCCCGAGTTCGGGCGCGAGTACAGCGGCGCGCTGTAGTGGTCGAACACGTTGTTGGCGCCCACCGAAATGGTGGCGTTCCATGGCGCGGTGTAGCGGAACTGCACGTCGTGGAAAGTGTTGGAACCGGTGCGGTTGCGCGGAGAAACACTGCCGCCGGTGTCGGGCGCCTGGAAGTCGGGCAGATTGCAGGGCGCGCCCGGGAATGTCTGGCATGGCTCTTTCACCCCCGAGAAGTAGCGGGATCCGAAGCTGATGCCGAACGGGCCTTTTTCCCACGATAGATTGAGGTTGGAACGGATGCGGAAACTGGCGCCGCGCGCGTTGTTGGCCAGACCTACCAGCTGCTCGGGCGGATTATCGCTGAGATTGTCGGTTTTCAGCTCGCTCTTGCTGGTGTAGGTGCTGAGCCAGGCGGCGCTGAACCTGCCCCATGCGGTGTCCAGCTTGTAGTTGACGTCGAAGTCGAAGCCCTCGACTTCGATATAGCCGGCATTGATGCCGGTGGTGATGAACGAAGCGATGGCGCCCGTGACCGGATCGCGCGTGAACCGGGAGCCCGTAGGCGCGTTGCAGCGCGATTCGATACCACGCAGGTAGCAGTCTGCCAGCACCTGCGTTTCGCTGTCGGCGATGATCGTGTTGTCGATACGGATGTTCCACCAGTCCAGCGACAGATTCAGACCACTGACGAAACTCGGGCTGTAGACAACGCCAAGGGTCTTGGATCTGGACGTTTCCGGAAGCAGCGCCGGATTGGAACCGGCAATGAACGGAATCGGGGTCTGCGTTTCCGGCGTATCGGCAAGCCCGTCCGGATCGTTGGCCGCCTGGCGGAAGCCCGCGGGCACGTCCTGCAGGCAGCGCGGGTTGCCCGCGGCGGCGCCGAAGCTGGTATCGCAGGGATCGGTGTAGAGCGAGAACGTCTGCCCGGCGCCTCCGAATAGACTGGCGATGTCCGCTGCGCGGAAACCTTCCGCCCAGGTACCGCGTACCAGCAGCGAGTCGACCGGCTTCCACTTGAACCCGAACTTGCTGTTGAGCGTGTCGCCGAAAGTATCGTAGTCGGAGTAGCGGGTGGCGACGCTCAGGGTTAGCTCCCTGGCGAACGCCACATCGGCCAGCACCGGGATCTGCAGCTCGGCGTAGAGTTCATCGAGGCTGTACTCACCCGCGGTCGGCCCCGTCGCCAGGTCGGTGGAAATGCCGGTCTGGGACAGTGCGTCAGGCGAGAATGTGCCCGATTCCTTGCGGTGCTCGACGCCGACAGCCAGACCCAGATCGCCCGCAGGCAGCTTCAGCAGCGTACCGGTGAGGTTGGCGAAGTAATTGTCGGTTTCTCCTTTCGACAGCGCCTGCCCAGGCAGGTACAGGAATGCGGCGACGTTGGGATCGGCGGCGGTGTTGGAGCCGCCGTAGCCGAACGGCACCAAGGGATTCCAGGGTGTGCACTGGCCCGCGCCGGACCCGAGCTGAATCGGATTGGCGGCGGTGCCGCACTGGACCACGCCATCGGCATTCAGAAAGGATGGACCCACGGCCTGGCGCACCGCGGCGGTGTTCAGGTTGCCGATGCTGATCTGCGTGCCCTTGCCCTGGTTGAACAGGTAGCCCGCATCCCAGTCCCAGTAGCTTTCGCCGATCTCGAACACGCCGCTCAGCGCGGCGGTAAAGCGGAACGTGGTGAGGTTGTTCCGCACCTGGCGCGGCACTTCCCAGCCGCGGCGCGTGAACTGCACGTCCTGGCCGAACGGATTGAAGTAGCTGCTGGCCAGCATAGGCGTATCGAAGGCGGCCGACTGATAGGGAAAACCTGCGTTCTGCGCGAACGAATCGCGATCGCTGTACAAGAGGTCGCTTTCGAAAGTGACATTGTCGCTCAGATCGTAACGGCCGTTGACGAACAGGGACTTGCGCTCGATGCCGGTGTAGATGGTCGACTGCTCGGCCGGATTGGAGGCGTCCGTGGCATTGAGCGGGCGGTAGCTGGCAGGATCGCGCGGGTCCAGCCCGGGCACTTCGCGGCGCAGGGTCAGATTGCCCAAGCCGGGCACGGTGACCCGGCCGAACTGGGTGACACCGCTCAATCCGCCCGGGAAAGGCGCCTTGCCCTTGCCGGCGGGAAAGCGGTCGATGGCGAACCAGCGGTCAAGCGCGAACACCGGATCCTGTTCGCTATACTCAACGCCCGCGGTCACGGAACCGCGTTCGCCGGCCGCGCCTATGACGAAATCGTAGACCTCGCGCTGGCCGTCGCCGTCGCTGTACTGGCCGAAGTAGGCATTGGCCTGGGCGCCGTTGAAGTTCTTGCGGGTGATGATGTTGATCACGCCCGCGATCGCATCGGATCCGTAGATCGTGGACGCCCCGTCTTTCAGCACCTCGACGCGCTCCACCATGGACGCCGGGATCAGCGAAACGTCCTGCAGGCCGTTGACGTCGATGCCCAGGCGTTTGCCGTTGACCAGCACCAGCGTGCGGTTCGGGCCCAGATTGCGCAGATCGATGTACGAGCCGCCAACCGACGGACCCGACGCCAGCGGGGTGGTGCGGCTGACCGCAGGAGAGCCGGCGGCGGAAATGTTCTGCAGGATGTCCGCGACCGAGTCGAAGCCCTGCTTCTCGATGTTTTCCCGGTCGATCAGCAGCACCGGCGCGGAGGTCTCCATGTCGACCTGGCGGATGCGCGAACCGGTCACCTGTATGCGGTCGAGTTCGGTCGGGGCCTCGCTCTGCTGGGCCAATACCGGCGGCGCGAAGGCGGTTGCCGCGCCGGTCAAAAGCGCAATGCGAATCGCATCACGCAATAAATTCGTTTTCATTCCTGTCGTTCTCCACTCGGGTTATGCCACGGTTCAAAGCGGGTTAAAGCCTCGTTAATCGAGGTCAGGCAGACGGTACGGCCGCGACGACGACCATGCGGTGCCGATCTGCCGCTTTGAGGGATCCGATATCGCGTTATGGACGACATCGCCCTTGTCGGGCACGGGTATGCCGATGTTCGATTGATACCGCCGAACCCGACACGCCCTGGTTTGGACGCTGGCGCTTACGCCATATGCAGGGTGCGCTTCCTCACCATGGACAGCGGTCGGCACATGACCAAGGAGAGTCGGTCAAGGCTGCCGCATGCCACTGTGTCTCGCGTATGCGCGTTCGCAGACTGTGCGCTGATGCCGGCACCAGGCTTTACAGGCCGGCGACCAGATGGTCCGAGGCCTATGTTCACGAACAATCTTCCGCCAGCGCTACGAAGCAGCGCGTTGCGGCCAGGTGCAGCGCGATGCAGGTGAGCTACCGGCGATTGCGCCCCGCGGAAGGGGTGGAGGTGCTACGCGATCCCCATCACGGGCACGGTGTCCACTGCGTGCGTGCGCTCGGGCGCAATACCCATGCGAGTGCGTCGCACGACGTGCTTACGCTGTGGGTCTGCCTGCGCGGCAAGATGGAAGTAGAGACGGCGGACGGTCCTTTCCGTCTGCGCGCGCGGCAGTTCGTGTGTCTTACTGGCGCAGCGGTCAGCCGCGGCGTGGCGCGGGACGCCGCGGATTGGCTGCTGTTGGTGCTACCGCGCGCCCACGCCACGCGGCTGCTGCGCGTGCGCAGTACGCGGCACCTGCCCGAGCCGCTGTTTTTCCCCACACGTCTGCCGATCACCCGCGCGCTGATGCGCAGCATCGCGGTGCTGTTGAGGCGTCTGGACGCCCAGGACGGAAGCGCGGTCGACATCCTGCTCGAATCGGTGCTGCAGGCGACGCTGGAGGCGCAAGCGCCCGTCCGCCCCTGGATCGCACGCGCTTGCGGCCGCAGCGATGGCCACCGCCGCCAGGCGGTAATGCGCTTGTTGAGCGCGCGCAACCGCGTGCTGAATCAGCCGTTCGACGACCACGACCTGGAAGGATTGGCCGCCGCCGCGCGCTATTCCAAGTCGCATTTCCTGCGGATTTTCCGCAAGGTTTTCGGCAACACGCCGCACGACACGCTGATCCAGGCGCGCATGGAGCTCGCCCGGCGCATGATCAGCAACAGCGACCTTGCGATTTCCGAAGTGGCGGCCAACGTCGGCTACGAAAGCCGGCATGCGTTTTCGCGGCTGTTCAAGAAGCGATTCGGGAAGACCGCATCCGGATACAGGCTGGAGAGCCCGTCGGAAGTCACCGACGCCGCCTGAAATCTCGCAAGCGACGCCGCCGCAGTGGCTCATGCGTTTCGATACCGTCCGCAACGCCTTGCGATCAATGGTCGCGATCCGCTCCGCGGACCGCGGCATCCGGGCGTTGTTCATCCGAGGCCATCCAAATCGCAATTTCGGGCGAAGATGATGATGATCCATGGATCTGCCGCTGCAGGAAGACCTTGGATACTGCGCGCAAAGGCGTACGACCTGTCGAAGCTCCCAACTGCGTGCCGTTCCCTCTCTCTCGGACGGCGCGCGTTTTTTTTGGCGAACTCCGGCTACCTTGGAGCGACACCTGGAAGATGGGAGCAGGTAGGGCCTGTTAACGCTATCGGGATAGGCCACGCCGCGTCTGAGTGCGTATGCGGCAAGGAAGAATGAGGAAGCGTATGTCGATACGCGACCGAATGATGACGCGGCCGCGTGCGCACTCAGACGCG
>JAESGX010000107.1_pt1 | contig 86949 bp, 70 predicted proteins | sample 9269801 | NCBI WGS metagenome assembly JAESGX01 (sample SAMN16773122, study PRJNA677054) | algae metagenome | isolation source: Pleurocapsa minor GSE-CHR-MK-17-07R and co-occurring heterotrophs from wet... | place: USA: Lower Calf Creek Falls, Grand Staircase Escalante National Monument, UT ... | reverse complement strand
GTGGACGCCACCGAACACCACCACGGCATGATGCTGGCGATCGCGCTGGAGTCGGTGGTCAAGCTGGTGGCGATGGTGGCGGTGGGCGTGTTCGCCTACGTGTGGTTGAACGGGCAGTCGCTGCGCGTGGCCGACTCGGCGCGCACCCTGTTCGAGAACGCGCCACCGGTGGGTTTCTTCACCCAGACCCTGCTCAGTTTCCTGGCCATCGTGTGCCTGCCGCGCCAGTTCCACGTGGCGGTGGTGGAATGCAGCGACGTGGGCGACATCCGCAAGGCGCGCTGGATGTTCGGCGCGTATCTGGTGCTGATCTCGGTGATGGTGGTGCCGATCGCGGCCGCCGGCGTGGCCCTGTTCGGCGCCGACAGCGGCGTGGCCAGCGACACCTTCGTGCTGGCGCTGCCGCTGACCGCGGGCAGCAACGCGCTGGCCCTGGCCGCGTACATCGGCGGTTTTTCCGCGGCCACCGGCATGGTGATCGTGGCCAGCATCGCGCTGGCGACCATGGTCAGCAACGATCTGGTGATGCCGGTGCTGCTGCGCCGCGGCTGGGCCGAACGCCATGCCGAAGCGGACGTGGCCTCGCGCGTGCTGTGGGTGCGGCGCATCGCGATCCTGATGCTGGCGCTGTGCGCGTACGCGTACTACCGCACCAGCGGCAACGGCAGTTCGCTGGCTTCGTACGGGCTGATCGCGTTCGTCGCGGTCGCGCAGTTCGCGCCGGGCCTGATCGGCGGCCTGTACTGGCGCGGCGCCAGCCGGCGCGGGGTGGAAATCGGCATGTTGGTCGGCTTCGCGGTGTGGATCTATACGCTGCTGTTGCCGACTTTATCCGCGTCGGGCTGGCTGGGACCGGACTGGCTGCGCACCGGGCCGTTCGGGATTCCGTGGCTGCGCCCGCAGCAGCTGTTCAACCTGACCGGCTGGGATCCGCTGACCCACGGCACGTTCTGGTCGATGCTGCTCAACACCGCCGTGATGATGTTGGTGTCGGCGCGCTGGCGGCCCAGCGTGGACGAGCGCCTGCGCATCGCGCCGTTCCTGGATCCGTATGCGCAGCGCCGGGCGCTGGTGGCCAGCGAATGGCCGGGCAACGTGCGCGTGTCGGACCTGCTGTCGCTGGCGATGCGCATCGTCGGCGAGCGCCACGCGCGCCGCGCCTTCGCCGAACAGGCCGCCGCGCTGGCGCGCGAACTCAAGCCCGAGGCGCCGGCCGACCGCGCCTGGGTGCAGTTCACCGAGCGCCTGCTGGCCGCGGCGATCGGCGCGGCTTCGGCGCGGCTGGTGCTGACCAGCGTGCTGCGCGGTTCGGGCATGGAGCTGGGCGAAGTGGTGGCGGTGCTGGACGAGGCCGGGCAGGAACTGCGCTTCAACCGCGAAATCCTGTCGACCACTTTGGAAAACATCAGTTCCGGCGTCAGCGTGGTCGATCCGGACATGCGCCTGGTCGCGTGGAACCGGCGCTATCAGCAGATGTTCGGCTATCCCGAAGGCATGCTCTACGTCGGTCGGCCGGTCGCGGATTTGATCCGCTATAACGCCGAACGCGGCGAACTGGGCGAAGGCGATCTGGACGGGCAGGTGGGCAAACGCATCGAATACATGCGCGCTGGCTCGCCCCACGTATTCGAGCGCGTGCGCAGCGACGGCCACGTGATCGAGATGCGCGGCCAGGCGCTGCCGGGTGGCGGCTACGTCACCAGCTACAACGACATCACCGATTTCAAACACGCCGAAACCGCGCTGCTGGAAGCCAACGAAACCCTGGAGCAGCGCGTCGCCGACCGCGGCCGCGAGGCCGAAGCCGCGCAGCAGTCGAAGACGCGTTTCCTGGCCGCGATCAGCCACGACGTGCTGCAGCCGCTGAACGCCGCGCGTCTGTTCACCTCGGCCCTGCGCGACAGCGACCAGCCCGGTGAGCAGCGGCATCTGGCCGAACGCATCGACGCCTCGCTGCGCGCGGCCGAGGAGCTGCTGGACGGCCTGCTGGACGTATCGCGGCTGGACGCCGGCGGCCTGCACACCGAGATCGGCGACTTTGACGCCGGCGCGCTGCTGCGCGAGGTGGCCGCGCAGTACGCGCCCATCGCCGCCGGCAGAGGGCTGGATTTGCGCGTGCACGCCGCCGCGCTGCCGGTGCGCAGCGACCGCCGGCTGCTGCGGCGCGTGCTGCAGAACTTCATCGCCAACGCGCTGCGGTACACGCGGCAGGGACGCATCGTGCTGGGCCTGCGCGCGCGCGGCGCGCAGGTGGAGCTGCAGGTGTGGGACACCGGCCCGGGTATTCCCGAACACCACATGCGCCAGATCTTCGAGGAGTTCCACCGCTATCCGCAGCCGTTCGATTGGGGCGAACGCGGCCTGGGCCTGGGCCTGTCCATCTGCCAGCGCATTTCGCGTCTGCTCGGCCATGCGCTGGATGCGCGCAGCGCGGTCGGCCACGGCAGCATGTTCTCGATCGCGGTGCCGCGCGCGGCGAAGATCGACGCGGTGCGCGCGCCGCCGCCGCGGCATGCGCCGGATTCGCTGGCCGGGCTGCGCGTGCTGTGCGTGGACAACGACCAGGAAATCCTGGACGGCATGCGCGCCTTGCTCGGGCGCTGGGGCGTGATGGTGCTGACCGCCGCCACCGTCGACGAAGCGCTGCAGCGAATGGCCGAAGCGCCGGCGGTGCTGCTGGTCGACTACCACCTGCACGACCGCCTGGACGGGCTGCAGATCCTGGATGCGCTGCAGGCCGCCAGCGCGCACCCGATTCCCGGCGCGCTGCTGACCGCCGACGGCCGCGACGAACTCAAGCAGCAGGCGCGCGAACGCGGTTACCGCTTGCTGACCAAACCGGTGAAGCCGGCCTCGCTGCGCGCGTTCCTGGCCGCGCAGCAGCAGACGCTGGCGGTCTGAACGCTGCAATGCGGCCGATGTGGGAGGGAATTCCTGCCGTGAGGCTCCAGTCCCGGCGCTCTCCGAACGCAACAGTGGCGCCGAGCTCGCTCGGCATGCTTTACGCATGCACGTCAGAGCAGCCGAACAAGCTCGGCGCTACAAGGATGTTGGCTGCGACTTGCCGTTGATTCGCATCCCGGTCCCGGATTCGCTGCGCGTCAGTCCGGCTCTTCCGGCGGCGGCACCAGCGCATCCGGGTCCACCGACAATCGCCCGGCCATCAGCACCGCCTGGGTGCGGTTGGTCACGCCCAGCTTGCGCAGGATCGCGGTGACGTGGGCCTTGATGGTGGCTTCGGACACGCCCAGATCGTGCGCGATCTGCTTGTTCAAGCGGCCCGAGCCCAGCATCTGCAGCACCCGGAATTGCTGCGGGGTGAGATCGCGCAGACGCTGCGCCACTTCGTGTTCGTCGCGGCCTATGCCCGGCGCGGCGTGCGCGGCCGGCGGCGCCCAGCGTTCGCCGTCCAGGATCAGGCCGATCGCCTCGCCGATGGTGTCCGACGCCGCCGACTTGGGAATGAAACCCAGCGCGCCGTGGTCCAGCGCGCGCCGCATCACGCTGGGCTCCTCGCGTGCGGACACCACCACCACCGGCAGCTGCGGGTGCAGCGCGCGCAGATGCACCAGCGCGTTGAAGCCGTGCGCGCCGGGCATGTTGAGGTCCATCAGCAGCAGGTCGGCGTCCGGATGCGCGTCCACCAGCAGATACAGCGCATCCACGCTGTCGGCCTCATGCAGCCTGACCCCCGGCAGCACCCGCTGCACCGCACCGCGCAGCGCTTCGCGGAACAGCGGGTGGTCGTCGGCGATAAGCAGGGTGGTCATTCGCGATATCCGGCGAAGAGCAAATCCCCCCTGCCCCCCTTTTCCAAAGTGGGGAAAGCAACAGCCGCATGCGCAGGGTATGCATTTCTACCGAAGCATGAACTCGCAACTTGCGATTGCGACGGTGCGTCTGGGATTCCCCTCCTTTGAAAAAAGGGGCCCAGGGGGGATTTGCTCTTGATCTTGCTGTGCAAGTTCACTGCACCTTGCGCTCCGCCACCAGCGAATCCACCACCGACGGGTCGGCCAGCGTGGAGGTATCGCCCAGCTGGTCCGGCGTCAGCTCTGACGAGCCCGCTTCGGCGATCTTGCGCAGGATGCGGCGCATGATTTTTCCGGAGCGCGTTTTAGGCAATCCGGGCGCCCACTGCAGATGGTCGGGCGTGGCGGTCGGGCCGATCATCTTGCGTACCCAGGCCACCAGTTCCTTCTGCAGCTCGTCGGTTTGCGCCTCGCCCGCGATCAGGGTGACGTAGGCGTAGATGCCCTGGCCTTTCAAATCGTGCGGAAAACCGACCACCGCGGCCTCGGCGACCTTGGGATGCGAGACCAACGCGCTTTCCACTTCGGCGGTGCCGATGCGGTGGCCGCTGACGTTGATCACATCGTCGACCCGGCCGGTGATCCAGTAATAACCGTCTGCGTCGCGACGGCAGCCGTCGCCGGTGAAGTAGGTGCCGGGATAGGTGCGGAAGTAGGTGTCGATGAAACGCGGATGGTCGCCGTAGACGCTGCGCATCTGCCCGGGCCAGGAATCGAGCAGGACCAGATTGCCTTCGGCCGCGCCTTCCAGCAATTTGCCGTTGGCGTCGACCAGCGCCGGGCGCACGCCGAAGAACGGCAGCGTGGCCGAACCGGGTTTCAGATCGGTGGCACCGGCCAGTGGCGTGATCATGATGCCGCCGGTTTCGGTCTGCCACCAGGTGTCGACGATCGGACAGCGCGCATCGCCCACCACTTCGTAATACCAGCGCCAGGCTTCCGGATTGATCGGCTCGCCGACGCTGCCCAGCAGCCGCAGCGATGCGCGCGAAGTGCACTTTACCGGCGCCTCGCCTTCGCGCATCAGCGCGCGGATGGCGGTGGGCGCGGTGTAGAAGATCGTAACCTGGTGTTTATCGATCACCTCCCAGAAGCGCGACACGTTGGGGTAGTGCGGCACGCCTTCGAACATCAGCGCGGTGGCGCCGTTGGCCAGCGGTCCATAGACGATGTAGCTGTGGCCGGTGACCCAGCCCACGTCGGCGGTGCACCAGTAGATGTCGTCCTCGCGCAGGTCGAACACCGCTTCGTGCGTGTACGCCGCGTACAGCAGATAGCCGCCAGTGGTGTGCAGCACGCCTTTCGGTTTGCCGGTGGAGCCGGAGGTGTAAAGAATGAAAAGAGGATCTTCCGCATTCATGCGTTCCGGTTCGCATTCGGCCGGCTGCGCATCGACCACCGCGTCGAACCAGCGGTCGCGCGGCATCTGCATGTCCACCGCGCCGCCGGTGTGGCGCACGACCAGCACGGTTTCCACGGTGTTGGTGCCGGGCAACTTCAGCGCGGCATCGACGTTGGCCTTCAGCGGCACCTTCTTGCCGCCGCGCAGGCCCTCGTCGGCGGTGATGATCAGCTTGCTCTCACAGTCGGCCACGCGGTCGGCGATGGAGTTGGGCGCGAAGCCGCCGAACACCACCGAGTGGATGGCGCCGATGCGCGCGCAGGCCAGCATCGCCACCGCCGCATCGGGAATCATCGGCAGGTAGATGGTGACGCGGTCGCCTTTGCGCACGCCCAGGTTGCGCAGCGCGTTGCCGAGCCGGCACACGCGCTCGTGCAGCTCGCGATAGGTGACGTGATAGGAAGGGCTGTCGGGACTGTCGGGTTCGAACAGCAGTGCGGTCTTGTCGCCGCGCGTTTCCAGCTGACGGTCAAGGCAGTTGACGCTGGCGTTCAATTCGCCGTCGGCGAACCAGCGGATATGGAAGTCGTCCAGCGCGTAGCTGACTTCCTTGATCCGGGTCGGCGGCTTGTACCAGTGCAGGCGGTCGGCCGCCGCGCCCCAGAATTTTTCCGGCTGCTCGATGGATTCGCGATACGCGCGCCGGTAGCCGTCGCGGTCGATGCGCGCCTGCGCGGCGAAGGCGGGATTGACGGGATACAGATCGGACATGGGGCTCTCCCTGCGGACGGTTGCGAAAGCTCGCTGCGCTTGCCCGGCAAGTTTACGCACACCCCGGATGCGGCGACGCAGCATCGGGCTTAGACCATCGTCTTAATCGCGCGCGATTTCGACTATTGGCGAATAGGCGCGGCGCCGGCGCGCGCGCAGTCTCCGCGCAGCCGTGCGTTTCGCGCGGCGCATCACGCAAGCGTTCATCCAGGCCGTCCATCAGCCACTACCGGGAGAGGGGTAATGAACCAACGCATCGTATCGATGACGCGGCGGCCGCTGGCGGCGGCGCTGTGGGTGGCGCTGATCGCGCCGGGCATGGCCCTTGCGCAGACCAAGAAGGAGCAGGAGCTCGAAGCGCGCGTGGCCCAGCTGGAGCAGCAGGTACAGGCGCTGCTGGCTTCGCAACGGCAGCAGCAGAGCGACATCGCCACGGCCCAGACCCAGATCACCGAGGTCAGAACCGCGCAGGCCCCGCCTGCGGACGGCAAGCCGCGTCTCCAGACCTCGCCGATCCTGCCGGGCGCCAATCCGGGCACGGCGTTCTCGTACGGCGGCTTCATCAAGATGGACGCGATGGTTACCGACACCAGCGACGGCGAGATCGCCGACGGCAGTGCGGGACGCCTGTTCTACCTGCCCGGCGCGATTCCGGTTTCGCCGCCGGCGGTGGCCGGCACCAACGATCCGTACACCGATTTCCACGCGCAGTTCACGCGCTTCTGGTTCAGCGCCGACCACACCACCGACAGCGGCGACAAGTTCAAGGCCTACATCGAGACCGACCTGTTCGGCGGCGGCAGCAATGCGCTGGTCGGCAACGAAACCGCGACCAACACCTACGCGCTGTCTCTGCGTCAGGCTTATGTGAGCTGGAACGAATGGCTGGCCGGACAAACCTGGTCGAACTTCATGGACACCGCGGCGCTGCCCGATGCGGTGGATTTCGTCGGCCCCACCGACGGCACCATCTTCGTGCGCCAGGCGCAGCTGCGCTACACCAAGGGGCCGTGGTCGCTATCGCTGGAGAATCCACAGACCACGGTAACGCCCTATCTCAACGCCGGCGCGCGCTTCAACAGCGGAGACAATATTGCGCCCGACGTGACCGCGCGCTGGCAGAAGAAAGGCGACTGGGGCCATTTCAGCGTGGCCGGCCTGCTGCGCCAGTTCAAGAACCTGGATGAAACCGCCACCGGCGGCGCGGTCAGCGTCTCCGGCAAGTTCAACCTGGGCAAGAGCGACGACCTGCGCTACGCGGTCAATGCCGGCAGCGGCATCGGCCGCTATCTGGCGTTCGGCCTGGGCAGCGACGTGGTGACCGACGCCAGCGGCGGCATCGAAGCGCTGGACGGCTACGGCGCGTTCGTTTCCTGGCGCCATGTGTTCAGTCCGCAGCTGCGCACCAACCTGATGTATTCGGCCGCGCATTTCGACAACGACACCGCCTTGACCGGCTTCGGCGTGACCGAGCGCGCGCAGTCCCTGCACGCCAACCTGATCTACACGCCGTTCCCGAAGCTGGACGTGGGCGCGGAACTGATCTGGGGCCAGCGTTCGCTCGAGGACGACCGCGAGGGCGACCTGCGCCGCATCCATACCCACGTGAAATACAGCTTCTAACCGCAGCGACCCAACGGCAGTCTTCGAACAGGAACTCATCATGTCCACCACCACAGCAAACGGCACGTTGCCCTCGGGCAAACCGCTGACCGCGGGCCACAAGAAGGTCATCTTCGCCTCGAGCCTAGGCACGGTGTTCGAGTGGTACGACTTCTATCTGTACGGGTCGCTGGCCGCGATCATCGCCAAGCAGTTCTTCTCGGCGCTGAATCCGGCCAGCGCCTTCATCTTCGCGCTGCTCGCGTTCGCCGCCGGTTTCGCGGTGCGTCCGTTCGGCGCGCTGGTGTTCGGCCGCATCGGCGACATGATCGGGCGCAAGTACACCTTCCTGGTCACCATCGTGATCATGGGCCTGTCCACGTTTTTGGTGGGCATCCTCCCCAGCTACGCCAGCATCGGCGTGGCCGCGCCGATCATCCTGATCGGATTGCGGCTGCTGCAGGGCCTGGCGCTGGGCGGCGAATACGGCGGCGCGGCGACCTACGTGGCCGAACATGCGCCCAACGGCAAGCGCGGCCTCTACACCAGCTTCATCCAGACCACCGCTACGCTGGGCTTGTTCCTGTCGCTGCTGGTGATCCTGGGCTGCCGCTACTTCCTGGGCAACGAAGCGTTCGAGGAGTGGGGATGGCGCATCCCGTTCCTGCTGTCGGTGGTGCTGCTGGGCATCTCGGTGTGGATCCGCCTGCAGCTGAGCGAGTCGCCGCTGTTCCAGGAAATGAAGGACCAGGGCAAGCTGTCGAAAGCGCCGATCTCGGAGAGCTTTTTCTCGAAGAACGGCAAAATCGCGCTGCTGGCCCTGCTCGGCGCCACCGCCGGCCAGGCCGTGGTCTGGTATGCGGGCCAGTTCTACGCGCTGTTCTTCCTCACCCAGACGCTGAAGATCGACGCCACCACCGCCAACCTGCTGATCGCCGGCAGCCTGATCATCGGCACGCCGTTTTTCATCCTGTTCGGCTGGTGGTCGGACAAGATCGGACGCAAGCCCATCATCCTGGGCGGCTGCCTGATCGCCGCGCTGACTTTCTTCCCGATCTTCAAGGGGCTGACCCACTACGGCAATCCGGCGATGGAAGAAGCGGTGGCGACCAGCCCGGTGGTGGTGGTGGCCGACCCGGCGACCTGCAGCTTCCAGTTCGACCCGGTGGGCAAGACGGTGTTCACCAGCAGCTGCGACATCGCCAAGGCCGCGCTGGCCAAAGCGGGCATCAGCTATTCCAACCAGGACGGGGCGGCCGGCGCGGTGGCGCACATCAACGTCGGCGCGGCGAAGGTGGAAGCGTTCGAAGGCGCGGGCCTGGACCCGGCCGCGTTCAAGGCCGCTTCCGACGATTTCGCCAAGGCCCTCAAGACCGACCTGACCGCCGCCGGCTATCCCGAAAAAGCCGACCCGGCGCGCATCAACAAGCCGATGGTGCTGCTGCTGCTGACCATCCTGGTGTTTTACGTGACCATGGTCTACGGCCCGATCGCGGCGTGGCTGGTGGAACTGTTCCCCACTCAGATCCGCTACACCTCGATGTCGCTGCCGTACCACATCGGCAACGGCTGGTTCGGCGGTTTCCTGCCGACCATCGCCTTCGCCATGGTGGTGGCCAGCGGCAACATCTACCAGGGCCTGTGGTATCCGATCGTCATCGCGGCGATGACGCTGGTGATCGGCACGCTGTTTTTGCCGGAAACCAAGGATGTGGATATCACCAAGTAGCCGTTGCCGGACTTCACGTCCGGACTTATCCAGTGCCGATCCTCAAGGGTCGGCGCTTTTTTTTTCAGTGGCTATTGAATTCGCTGTGGGAGGGGCTTCAGCCCCGACGGGCTTGACCAGAAAAGCGTCGGGGCTGAAGCCCCTCCCACAAACGCGTGCTGGCTGTGTTCACTGCGGCGGCGCAGCGAGCTCTTTGGCGCTGAGAAAACCGCTGCGATCGACGTCCTGCTTTTTAAACGTGGCCGCCAAGCGTTCGCGATGCTGCACGCGGGTGATCGGCTGGCCCTTGCCGCCCGGCAGTTCATCGGGCGTCAGTGCGCCGTCGCGGTTCATATCGCGCGCGTCGAAGGCGTAGCTCATCCAGTCCTGGTATTCGATCACGCTGACGCGGCCATCGGCGTCGCTGTCCATGCGCGCCAGATAGTCGCTGGTGGCGGTGACCTGGGCGAGTGCGGGAGCGGTTGCAAGCGCAAGCAACAGTAACCCCTTGTAGGAGCGGGCCTTGCCCGCGATGCCTTTCGCCGAGCACACGCCAGAGCATCGCGGGCAAGGCCCGCTCCTACGAAAGAAAAAGGGTGCCGGCGGAAGGTTCGACATGGCGCCCATCAATGCGCCGCCAGCGCGTAGCCTTTCAGCCGCATCGAATACTCCTGCAGCGCGCGGATGCCGCTGGCTTCGGCTTCGTGGCACCAGGCCTGCAGCTGTTTCAGACGCTCGGCGGCGTCGTGGCTGCGCGCCTCCAGCAGCGCGCTGAGGCGCGTGCGGTGCTCGACCAGCGCCTGGATGCGCGGACGCTGCGACACCCAGAGCTGCAGCTGTTCGCGCGCCGCGGGCGGCAGCCAGCGACCCTCGTCGGCCAGTCCCTTGCGCAGCTTGCGCGGCAGCAGCGCGCGCAGCTTGGCGCCGGCCAGACGCGCTTCTTCCTTCAGCGCCGGCTTCAGCACGTTGCGCTGGTAGTCGGTCATGGCCAGGAAGCGATGCGACAGCAGCGCCTTCAGCGTGTCGGTGTCGGGCGCGGAAATGTTCGGGCGGATATCCAGCGTCGGCGCCACGCGCAGCACTTTCGCCAGGCCCAGCGTCTGCATCGCCTGGATCGCGGCCCAGCCGATGTCGAATTCCCAGCGTCGCATCGAAAACCGCGCCGAACTGGGGAACGCATGGTGGTTGTTGTGCAGCTCTTCGCCGCCGATCCACACGCCCCACGGGGTGAGGTTGGTGGAGGTGTCGGCCGATTCGAAGTTGCGGTAGCCCCACCAGTGGCCCAGGCCGTTGACCACGCCCGCCGCCCAGAACGGAATCCACGCCATCTGGATGGCCCACAGCGCGATGCCCATGAAACCGAACAGGGCGAAGTGGACCAACAGCAGCAGCGTCGGCCCGGCCAGGGGATGCGGCGTGTAGATATTGCGTTCCACCCAGTCCTCCGGCGCGCCCTTGCCGTACTGCTCGATGTCGGCGCGCTGCCAGCGCGCTTCACGGTACAGCTCGACGCCGCGCCAGAACACGTTGCCGATGCCCTTGAACTGCGGGCTGTGCGGATCCTCGGCGGTTTCCACCTTGGCGTGGTGCTTGCGGTGGATCGCCACCCATTCCTTGGTGATCATGGACGTGGTCAGCCAGGTCCAGAAGCGGAAGAAATGGCTGACGACCGGGTGGAAGTCCACGCCGCGATGCGCCTGGCTGCGGTGCAGATACAAAGTGACCGAAAAGATGGTCAGCTGGGTGAACACCAGCAGGCACAGGGCAAGCGTGCCGAAGTTCGGCTGCAGCAGGCCGCGTGCGAGCAAATCGAGCAAGGAATCGGGCATAGAAGATGAGGGCGGTGCGGGGATGTCCAATCATCGCGTGCCCGCGTGACGAACACCATCAGCGCTGGCGTCGGTGTTCAGGTTGGCGCGCGCATGGGCAAGGCGACGCCACGCCACGCACGTTGGCCGGTCTGATCAGCCCGGATGGGCGCTGGCTGCCGGTGGACGACGGTGGAACCGCCGCAGCAAGCGCTGTTCGATGTCGTCCACCAGCGTATGCGCGGCCGGCACCACCACCAAGCTGAGTACGGTGGACGTGATCAATCCGCCGATCACCGCGATCGCCATCGGTGCGCGGAAGCTGGAATCGGCCGCAAAACCCAGCGCGATCGGCAGCATGCCCGCACCCATCGCCAAGGTGGTCATCAGCACCGGGCGTGCGCGCTTGTGGCAGGCGTCCAGCAGGGCTTCGTGGCGCGACATGCCCAGCTGTTCCTGCGCGATCACCGCGTAATCCACCAGCAGGATCGAGTTCTTGACCGCGATGCCGATCAGCATGATCAGGCCGATCAACACCGGCAGCGAGATGTCCGTGCCGGTGATCAGCAGGGCGCCGAACGCGCCGGCCGCGGCCAACGGCACCGCGATCAGGATGGTGATCGGCTGGCTGGCATGGTTGAACAGCAGCAACAGCACGCCGTAGACGCAGAAGATGCCGGTCACCATCGCCACGCCGAAGCCTACGAACAGCTCCTGGAAGATCTCGCTGTCGCCGGCCGGCTGCAGCGCGACGCCCGGCGGCAGTTCGCGGAGCTCGGGCAACGCGTTGATCTGCGACTCCACCTCGCCCAGCGGACGGCCGTTGAGGTCGACGGTGATGGTCACGTTGCGGCGGCGGTCGAAGCGGTCGATCTGCGACGGGCCGCTGGCGGTGCTGATCTGCGCCACCGCCGCCAGCGGCACCGCGCCGCCGCTGGCGGTCGGCACGCGCAGCTGGCCAAGCAAGGCCGGATCCGACAGCGCGTCCTCGGCCAGCTGCACGCGGATCGGCACCTGCCGCTCGGGCAGGTTGAGCTTGGCCAGGAACTGGTTGTAATCGCCGCGGGTGGCCACGCGCGCGGTGGTCGCGATGTCGGCCGTGCTCACGCCCAGGTCGGCGGCGCGCGCCGGATCCGGCTTGATGATGACCTCCGGCCGCACCAGCGCCGCGGTCGAGCCGACCGTGCCTAAACCCGGCAGCTGCCGGACCGCGCGTTCGACGCTGCGCGAGGCCTCGGCCAGCTTGACCGGGTCGTCGCCAGCCAACACCAACTGCAGCGCCCGGCCCGGCTCGCCGCCGGAGAAGCTCACGCGCACGCCGGGCAGGTCGGCGACGCGCGTACGCACGTCGGCCTCCAGCTGCTGTTGGGTGCGGTCACGGTCGGTGTTCCACTTGATCGTCAGGGTGGCCTTGCGCACCTCGCTGGCCGTGACACCCCCACCCGGACCGCCGTCGACCGCGCCGCTGCTGCCGGCGGTGACGAACACGTGCTCGATCTCCGGGATCCCGGCGATACGCCGGCGCGCCTCCTCGGCGACCGATTCGGTCGTACGCAACGGCGTGCCGGGCGCGAGTTCAAGCACCAGGCTGCTCTGGTAGCCATCGCTGGGCGGGATGAAGGTCGTCTTCAGCAGCGGCACCAGACCGAGCGAGGCGACGAACAGCGCCAGTGCCAGCCACAACGTGCGGCCACGGTGCTTCAGCGCGCGGTCGGCCCACTTCAGGTACCAGGTCATCAGCTTCGAGTCGCCTTCCTTGTGCGGCATCGGCTTGAGCATGTAGGCGGCCATCATCGGCGTGATCAGCCGCGCGACCAGCAGCGAGAACAACACCGCGGTCGCCGCGGTCCAGCCGAACTCCTTGAAAAACTTGCCCGGGATGCCCGGCATGAACGCGACCGGGATGAAGACCGCGGCGAGCGTGGCCGACGTGGCGATCACCGCCAAGCCGATCTCATCGGCGGCCTCCAGCGCAGCCTGCTTCGGCGGCTTGCCCATGCGCAGGTGGCGATCGATGTTCTCGACCTCGACGATCGCGTCGTCGACCAGGATGCCGACCACCACCGCCAGCGCCAGAAGAGTCACCAAGTTCAGGCTGAACCCCAGCCAATACATCACCGCGAAAGTCGGAATGATCGACAGCGGCAGCGCGACGGCGGAGATGAACGTCGCGCGCCAGTCGCGCAGGAACCACCACACCACAAGCACCGCCAGCAGCGCGCCTTCCCACAGCATGGTCATCGACGACTCGTAGGAGGCCTCGGCCTCGGGCGTGGTCGAGGCGACCTCGGTGATGCGCAGCCGCGGCCGTTCATCGATCAGCGCGGCGATCTCCGCGCGCACCGCCTTGCCGACGTCGACTTCGCTGGAGCCGATCGTGCGCTGCACCGCGAAGCCGATCACCGGCTTGCCGTCGAGCGTGGTCGACTGCGTCGGCTGCGCGCTGCCGTCGCGCACCTCGGCAATCGTCGACAGCCGCACCTGGCGACCATCTGGGGTGAAGATCGGATAGTCCGCGAGGTCCTGCGCGGTCGCCACGGTGCCCAACGTGCGCACCGACTGCTCGCCGCCGCCGACCGTAGTGCGGCCGCCGGGCTGCTCCTGCTGGAGGCGCGCAAGCTGCTGCGACAGCGCCGACGGACTGACGCCGAAGCCCTGCACCGCCACGTTGCGCAAATCGATGCGGATTTCGCGCTGGAGGCCGCCGATGCGCCGCACCGCGCCGACCCCGGCGACCCCGAACAACCGCTTGCTGACGGTGTCGTCGATGAACCAGCTCAGCTCCTCGTCGTTCCAACCGTCGGCGGTGACCGCATAGGTGATCGTATCGCCACCGGCGACGTTGGCCAGCGTGACGATGGGTGCCTCGATCTCGCCGGGCAGGTCGCTGCGGATGCGATCCACGGCATCGCGCACCTCGTCCTTGGCGACATTGCCGTCGCGGCCGAGCTCGAAAGCGATGATCGTGGTCGACACGCCCTCGTTGACCACGGAGCGCAGGTCGTCGATGTCGGCGATGCCGGCCACCGCGTCTTCGACCTTGCGCGTGACCTGCGTTTCCAGCGTGCTGGGGCTGGCCCCGGGCAGCGTCACCGTGACCTTGACCGTCGGCAGTGTGAGATCCGGGAACTGCGACACCGCAAGCTGGCGGAAGCCGAACAGGCCGGCGGCGCTAAGCAGAATGAATAGCAGGATCGCCGGCAGCGGGCGATGGATCGACCAGGCGGAGAAGTTCACGTCAGCGCGCCGCGGTTGGATTCGATGACGCCGCGCCAGCCTTGACCACGCGCACCAGATCGCCATCGCTCAGGAAGCCCGCGCCGCGCGCGACCACGCGCTCTCCGCTAGACAGGCCCTCGCGCACTTCGATGTCGGCGCCGGCCGTGGTTCCGGTGTCGATGCGACGCTCGCGCGCCCGGTTCTGCGCATCAACGACGTACGCATAGGCGCGGCCGTCGCGGCGCACCACCGCTTCGAGCGGGATCACCATCGCCTCGCCGCGCCCCAGCACGAGGCGTCCGGCGGCGAACATGCCCGCACGCAGGTTGCCGGTCTGCGGCAGATCGGCGTAGACGGTGCCGGTGCGCCGCTGCGGGTCGAGCGCAGGCGACACCTGACGCACGTGGCCCTCAACCGCGACGGCGTCCGGGCCGCTCACGCGCACCAGGGTACCGGGCGCGACCCGGATCAGGTCGGCCTCGGCGAGCTCCGCGCGCCACTCCAGCCGGCGGTCACGGATCAGCCGCAGCAGCTCTGCGCTGGCGCCGGCGACCTGCCCTGGCTGCACGCTGCGCGCGGAAACCACCCCGTCGTGCGGCGCGCGCACTTCGGTGAAACCCAGCTGCACGTCCGCAGCCTGGAGCGCGGCGCGCGCGGTGCGCAGCTGCGCTTGCGCGCTGATGGCCTCGGCTTCGGCCTGGTCGGCGTCCTGCTGCGAGACGAACTTCTGCACAGCAAGTTCGCGCGTTCGCCGCGCGCGCTTCGCGGCGACCTCGGCATTGGCCTGCGCCTCCGCCACCGACGCTTCCGACTGCGCCGCCTGCGCGCGCAGGGTGCGTGCATCCAGCCGCAGCAGTACGTCGCCGCGGCGCACCGTGTCGCCGACTTCCACCATCACCTCGGCTACCCGCAACCCGGACACCTCGACGCCAACGGCGACCTCTTCCCAGGCCGCGATCGCGCCGGAAGCGGTGACCTCGCGCGCCAGCGCGCGCAGGCGCGGGGCGACGGTTTCGACGGTCAGGCTGGGCGTGGGCGCTGCTTCGGGCGGCTCGCCGCAGGCGGCCAGGCCGGCCACAAGCACGATGGAGGCAACTGCGTGCGCAAGGCGTCGGGCGCAGGAAGCGAACAGGCAGTGCGGCATGATGGGACACCGGTCGGAAGGCGGCCAAATAGTATCAGTGCACTGACAATAATGCGTAAACCACCCGTCCCGCCACCGCATCTGCCGCCCGGGCTGCCCGACCACCCCGGGCTGCCGCTGCCGCCGCGGCCGCCCGCAGGCATGGCCGACCTGCAGGACCCGGGCCGGCAGCTGGGTTTTCTACTCAAGCAGACGCACCACCTGCTCAATGCCGCGATCGAGGAGAAAATGCGCGCACACGGCGTGGCCCTGACCTTTCCGCGCGCGACTGCGCTGATCTCGCTGCTCGGCGATGACGGGTTGTCGAACGCGCAGCTGGCGCGGCAGGCGCTGGTGTCGCCGCAGACCATGCATCAGATCCTGCTGCGCCTGGAGCAGGACGGGCTGGTGACGCGCAGCGCCGACCCGGCCCACGGCCGGGTGCAGCGCACCGCGCTGACGGAAACCGGGCGCGCGCTGCTGATGCGCGGGATGGCGGTGTCGGGGCCGGTGTTCGAGCGCCTGCAGGCTGGCCTGGATGCCCGCGAACGCGCCGAGCTGGTGCGGCTGCTGGCGCGCTGCGTCGGCAACCTGATGGATGCGCCGGAAGCCGGCGCCGTCCCTGCGCTCGCGCAGCGTCGGGGCAAGCGCGGCGCCGGCGCGCGCTGAGCCGACGGAAACTAAGGCGCCGGCGGGCTTGCCGCGACTGCGGCGCGGCCGCATTGTCCACGCCATGCCCGAACTCCCCGAAGTAGAAACCACGCGCCGCGGCCTGGCGCCGCATCTGGAAGGCCAGCGCATTCGCGGCGTGGTGCTGCGGCGGGCGGACCTGCGCTGGCCGATTCCCGCGGAGATCGAAAGCGTGCTGCCGGGGCAGCGCATCGCCGCAGTGCGCCGGCGCGCCAAGTACCTGCTGCTGGACACCGACGCCGGCAGCGCGCTGCTGCATCTGGGCATGACCGGCAGCCTGCGCGTGCTGCCCGCGGACACGGCGGTGACCACGCACGACCACGTCGACCTGCAGCTTGGCTCCGGCCAGGTGATGCGCTTCAACGACCCGCGCCGTTTCGGCAGCCTGCTGTGGCAGCCGGCCGGCGAAACGCACCCGCTGCTGCGCACGCTGGGCCCGGAGCCGCTGTCGGACGCATTCGACGGCGACCATCTGTTCGCGCGCAGCCGCGGCCGCGGCGCGCCAGTCAAGACGTTCCTGATGGACCAGCGCATCGTGGTGGGCGTGGGCAATATCTACGCCGCCGAAAGCCTGTTCCGCGCCGGCATTTCGCCGCTGCGCGCGGCCGGCAAGGTGTCGCGCGAACGCTACGCCGTGCTGGCCGATGCGGTGAAGGCGATCCTGAGCTACGCCATCGCCCGCGGCGGCACCACCCTGCGCGACTTCATCAGCCCGGACGGCGCGCCGGGCTATTTCGAACAGGAGCTCGCCGCCTACGGGCGCGGTGGGCAGCCCTGCCCGAACTGCGGGCAGCCGCTGAAATTCCGCAGCATCGGCCAGCGCGCCAGCGTCTGGTGCGGGCGCTGCCAGCGCTGACCGGGTCACGCTTGCGCGACGCGTTTAAGGCTATATTCGCTGCCTGAATTCGGGGAAGGACGATGGCGGACGCAGCGGATATCACCGTATGGCTGGACTCGGCGCGCAACGGCGACCGGGCCGCGCTGGACCATGTGCTGTCCACGCTGTACCAGGAGCTGCACACCATGGCCCGGCGCCAGCTTTCCGGCCAGCACGGCTACACCCTGGACGCGACCGCGCTGGTGCACGAGTCCTACCTGAAGCTGATCGGCAGCAGCGGCAACGCCAAGTTCGACGACCGCGCGCATTTCTTCGCCTACGCCGCTTCATCGATGCGCAGCGTGGTGGTGGACTACGCGCGCAACCGGCTGGCGCGCAAGCGCGGCGGCGATCTGAAACGCGTGGCCGAGATTCCCGAAGACGTGGAAGGCCCGCTGCGCCTGGACGAGGAAATGTTGGCCCTGAACGACGCGCTGGACAAACTCTCCGCCGCCGACGAACGCCTGGCCAAGGTGGTGGAGATGCGCTACTTCGCCGGCCTGTCGGAGCTGGAGATCGCCGAGCTGCTGCAGCGTTCCGAACGCAGCATCCGCCGCGACTGGCAGAAGGCGCGGCTGTTCCTGCTGTCGGCGATGCAGGACGACTGATCCCCCGCGCCGACGGCCGCCGACCATGGATGCCGAGCGCTGGCAACGCCTGTCCCCGCTGCTCGACGTCCTGCTCGAGCTGGACGCCGACGCGCGTGGCGCGCGCCTGACCCTGCTGCGCGGCGAAGATCCCGCGCTGGCCGCGGATCTGGAAAAACTGCTGGCGCTGGAAGACGGCAGCGCCGACTTCATGGCCGCACCGCTGCTGGACAAACCCGGCCAGCCGCAGACCGGCACCCTGGTGGGGCCGTACCGCATGGAGTCGGTGCTGGGCGAAGGCGGCATGGGCATGGTCTGGCTGGCTTCGCGCGCCGATGGGCTGTACCAGCGCCAGGTCGCGCTGAAGCTGCTGCGGCCGGGCGTAGCCGACCCCAATCTGCGCCTGCGCTTCAGCCGCGAGCGCGAGATCCTGGCGCGGCTGGCGCATCCCAACATCGCGCGCCTGCTGGACGCCGGCATCGGCAGCGAAGGCCAGCCGTACCTGGCGCTGGAATATGTGGAAGGCATCCCGATCACCGACTACTGCCAGACCCACGGTCTGTCGGTGGATTCGCGGCTCAAGCTGTTCCTGCAGGTATGCGAGGCGGTCAGCCACGCCCACGCCAATCTGATCGTGCACCGCGACCTCAAGCCGTCCAACATCCTGGTCACCGCCACCGGCGAGGCGCGGCTGCTGGATTTCGGCATCGCCAAGCTGCTCGACGACAGCGAACCCGCGCCGATCCACCCGCGCACCGAAGTGCGCGCCTTCACCCTGCACTACGCGGCGCCGGAACAGGTACGCGGCGAGCCGGTCACCACCATGACCGACGTGTATTCGCTGGGCGTGGTGCTGTACGAACTGCTGGCCGGCACCAAGCCCTACCGGCTACGGCGCCAGACCGACGCCGAGTGGGAAAAGGCGATCCTGGCGGTGGAGCCGCTGAAACCCTCGGTGGCCACGCAGCGCGCTACCGACGGCGGCCGCGACCAGAGCCCGGAAGCGCGGCGTCAGGCGCGCCGGCTCAGCGGCGATCTGGATAACATCGTGCTCAAGGCCCTGGCCAAGGAGCCGGAGCTGCGCTACCCGTCGGTCGAAGCGCTGGCCCAGGACCTGCAGCGGTACCTGCAGGGCCGGCCGGTGCTGGCGCGGCCGCAAAGCTGGAGCTACAAGCTGCGCAAATACGCGCTGCGCCACCGCTGGACGCTGGCGGCGGGCACCCTGACCACCAGCGTGCTGCTGGTCGCGCTGGGCGCCAGCGTGTGGCAGGCGCGTCAGGCCCTGCGCGAGGCGGCGCGCGCGCAGGCGATGCAGGATTTCGTGATCGGCCTGTTCGACAACGCCGGCGTGGCCCAGCAGGGCAATATCTTCGATGCGCGCAAACTGCTGCTCGCCGGCGAACGCCGCGGCGAGCGCGAGCTGGCGCGCGAGCCGCTGGCGCACGCCGAACTGCTGGGCGTGATCGCGCGTCTGCGCATCGGCCTGGGCGATTACCAGCAGGCGCTGCCGCTGCTGGAACGCCAGGAAGCGCTGCTGGCGATGCTGGACTCCGCGCCGCCCGCGCTGCGCCTGGAGGCGGCGACCCAGCGCGGCCGCACCCTGCGCCTGCTGGACCGCTCGGGCGACTGCGTGCGGGTGATGGCGGCCGCCGAACCGCTGATCCCCAGCCTGCATTCGCGGCTGCCCGCGCACGAAGCCGATTTCCTCTCCCAGTACGGCCGCTGCCTGCGCCTGACCGGCGAACGCCAGCGTGCGCAGCAGTACTACCAGCGGTCGCTGGCACTGCGGCGCACGCTGGAGGATCAGGCCGGCGTGGCCGAAAACCTGTTCGACCTGGGCTTGATCGAAAACGACCTGGGGCGTCCGGAGCAGGCGCTGGCCGGTTTCGACCAGGCGCTGGCGCATCTGCACAAATACGTGGGCCGGCAGAATGCGCTGGCGGTGGAAATCCAGGCCAGCCGCAGCCGCGTGTTCCGCGCACGCGGCGACACCGATGCGGCGCAGGCCACGCTGCGCGACGCGCTGGCCGTGGCCCGGGAAATCCACGGCGCCGAACACCCGGTCACCCTGGGCGTGCGCCGGCAGCTGGTGGCGCAGCTGGTGGACCAGGAAAACTACGCCGAAGCCGAGCGCCAGATCGGCCCGCTGCTGCAGCAGACCATCCAGGCGCTGGGGCCGAACCACCGCGAGACCGGACTGGCCTGGACCACGCGCGGGGTAATCGCCTGGGAACGTGGAAATCCCGAGCAGGCCGTCGCCGATGTCGGCCGCGCGGTGCGGATCCGGCGCGGCGCGCACAGCGCGCAGAACCTGGACGGCGGCCTGTTCGTTTACGGCATGGTGCTGCACGCCGCCAAGCGCTACGACCAGGCGCTGGCCGCGCTGCGGGAATCGCGCGGCCTACGGGTGAAGCTGTACGGCGCCAGCCACGCCCTGGTCGGCGAAACCGACCGCATGATCGGCGAAGTGCTGGTCGCGCAGGGCAGGACCAGCGAGGCCACCGCCTACTTTGACCGCGCGCTCAAGCTGACCCGGGTCGGTCATGGCCCATCGCATCCGCGCACGCTGTTCGCCGAACTGTCGATGGCGCGCCAGCTGGCGCGCACCGGGCGGGCGCCGGCCGCGCTGAAAGCGCTCGACGCGCTGGCCGACACGCCCGGCGAAGGCAGCGAGATTCCGAAACTGCACTGGAGCGCGCGCCTCTACGCGGCCGAAGTGCGCTGCCGCGGCGACCAGCAGCCGCGCGCGCGCCGCGACCTGGATCTGCTGATCGACGAACTGCGCAGCGCCCGCCCCGACGGCGGCACCATCACCCGCGAAGCGCTGGCCGTGCGCGCCGCCTGCGGGGCATGAACGCCACCGGCCGCGCGATTATTCGCGCAAGGATTGTCCGAACAACGGCAGCGGCGTCTGCAGCGGATCGATCGCGCCTTCGCCGCGCGCGATGCGCTTGTATTCGGCGCGGCTGACCGAAACATAGCGCTCGTTGCCGCCTATCTCCACCTGCGGTCCGTCCTGCAGCGCGCGCCCCTGCGCATCCACGCGCACGGTCATCGTGGCCTTCTTGCCGGTGTGGCAGATGGTCTTGATTTCGCTCAGCTCGTCGGCCCAGGCCAGCAGGTACTGGCTGCCCTCGAACAACTCGCCGCGGAAATCCGTGCGCAGCCCGTAGCACAGCACCGGAATGCGCAGCCGGTCCACCACTTCGCTCAGCTGCCACACCTGCGCGCGCGACAGGAACTGGGCTTCGTCCACCAGCACGCAGTGCAGCGGACCGTGCACGGCGATGTCTTCGCCGATCAGGCGCTCCAGGTCCGCGTCGTTATCGAACGCCACGCCCGGCGCGCTCAGCCCGATCCGCGACGCCACCACCCCGCTGCCCGCGCGATGGTCCAGGCGCGGCGTCAGGATCGCCACCCGCATTCCGCGCTCGCGGTAGTTGTGCGCCGACTGCAGCAGCGTCGTGGTCTTGCCGGCGTTCATCGCCGAAAAGTAGAAGTAGAGCTTGGCCATGCGCGGAATCTTAGCGTCCGCGCACGGCCTTTACCCACTAGTTTTCTACTCAGTCTTGTCTTGGAGTGACCACGCCGGGGAACGGCACCGGCTCCGCCGGCACGTCGGGTTCGACCGCATCCATCTGCGGCGCGGTCTGCCTGACCCGCGATTCGACCTTGGGCGGTTCAGCCGCATTCACCTGCTCGACCTCGCCGACATCCACGCGGCCGATGCGCGGCTTCATCCAGACCTGGTCGGTATAGGCCCAGTACTTCTTGGCATCCCAGTAGCGCTCGTCGTAGAACTTGGAGCCGTCGATGCTCTGATCGCCGCCCGGGCCAGGGACGATGATCTTCACGTTGCCGGCGAAGCCGGTACGGCTACCGGTGATCTGGGTGCGCCCGCGGCGCAGCTGGGTTTCGTAGCGGGGTCGGGCCGCCGCATCGCCGAAACGGGCATAAATGGCCTCGCCTTCGGCCAGCGCGCGCTGGCGCTCGGATTCGTTCATGGTATTCCAGTACCGTTCGCGCAGGCCCATGAAGCCCTCGTAACCGCGCTCGGCGGCCAGATCCATCCACGCATAGGCCTGCGCGCGGTCCAGCGCAGCCCCTTCGCCTTTCCACAGCATTTCCGCCACCATCCCCTGCGAGGGCTTGTCGGCGTAGAAAGCGGCGCGGCGGAAGAAACGCAATGCATCCTCATAATTCTTCTGCTTGTACGCCTCCAGCCCCAGCAGACGGTATTTCATGTCGGGATGGTGGGTCAGGAAGCCGGCCGTGATCATCAGCGAGTCCGAAGTGGGATCCGGCGGCGGGGCGGATGTGTTTTCCGCAGCCATGGCCATGGACAACGGCAGCAGGGCCAGCAGCAGCAAGCGCTTCGACATTCCGTGCTTTCCTTGGGCTCCAGACAGGGCCGCCATGCTATCCAGCCTGATCCGTCTTGTCTGTAAACTGATGGCATACACGGCGCACTCTGCATGAACTCCCTCAATTCCCCCCAACGCAACGCGGTCAAGCACTGCGACGGCCCGCTGCTGGTGCTGGCCGGCGCCGGCAGCGGCAAGACCCGGGTGATCATCGAGAAGATCGCGCACCTGGTCACGTCCGGGCGCATGCCGGCCAAGCGCATCGCCGCAATCACCTTCACCAACAAGGCCGCCAAGGAAATGCGCGAACGCCTGGGCAAACGTTTGAAGGGCGACGCGGCCGAAGGGCTGACCCTGTGCACCTTTCATGCGCTGGGCCTGAGGTTTTTGCAGATCGAGCACGCGTCGGTCGGATTGAAGCGCGGCTTCTCGATCTTCGACGCCGACGACAGCGGCGCGCAGCTCAAGGACCTGATGCCCGGCGCGAAGGCCGATGCGGTGGAAGCGGCGAAGCAGCTGATTTCGCGCGCCAAGAACGGCGGGCTGTCGCCGGAGCAGGCGCTGGCCGCGTCGAAGTCGATGCGCGAACAGGAGGCGGCCAAACTCTACGCGCGCTACCAGGCGCGCTTGTCCGCGTTCAACGCGGTGGATTTCGACGACTTGATCCGCCTGCCGGTGCAGGTGCTCGAGAACGACGCGGACATCGCCGCCACCTGGCGCGAGCGCATCGGCTACCTGCTGGTCGACGAATGCCAGGACACCAACGATGCGCAGTACCGGCTGCTGAAAGTGCTGGCGGGACCGCGCGGCGATTTCACCTGCGTGGGCGACGACGACCAGAGCATCTACGCCTGGCGCGGCGCCAATCCGGACAACCTGCTGCAGATGGCGCGCGATTATCCGGCGCTGCAGGTGATCAAGCTGGAGCAGAACTACCGCTGCAGCAACCGCGTGCTGCGCGCGGCCAATACGCTGATCGCGCACAACCCGCACGAGCACCCCAAGAAGCTGTGGAGCGACCAGGCCGACGGCGACCGCATCCGCGTCTGGGAATGCCGCGACAACGAGCACGAGGCGGAAAAAGTCGCCGCCGAGATCGCCTTCCTGCACATCGCGCGCGACGCGCCGTGGAGCGACTTCTGCATACTGTTCCGCGGCAACCACCAGTCGCGGCCGCTGGAAAAAGCGCTGCAGCTGCTGCGCATCCCCTACCATCTGACCGGCGGCACCGCGTTCCTGGAGCGCCAGGAAGTGAAGGACGCGCTGTCGTGGCTGCGGCTGATGGTCAATCCCGACGACGACGCGGCGTTCCTGCGCGCGGTGCAGTCGCCCAAGCGCGAGGTCGGCGCGACGTCGCTGGCCAAGCTGGCGGAAATGGCGCAGCACGCGCATCTGCCGATGTCGCGCGCGGCCGAATCGATGGGCGCGCTGAAGGCGCTGCCGCCGCGTGCGGCCAATGGCCTGAGCGCGTTCAACGATATTCTGCGCGACCTGCGCCAGCACGCCTCGCAACTCAGCGCCGCCGAGCTGGTGCGGCGTTTGAGCGAACGCTCCGGCTTGCTCGCCGAGCTGCGCGCGCAGTGCAAGGACGACGCGTCGTTCGCGCGGCGTCGCGCCAACCTGGACGAACTGGCCGACTGGTTCGAGGGCGCGCGCGGCGGCAGCGCGGGCGACCTGGCGGCGCAGCTGGCGCTGCTGTCGCGCAACGACAAGGACGACGGCGGCAACCAGGTGCGGCTGATGAGCCTGCATGCGGCCAAAGGTTTGGAATTCCGCTATGTGTTCATCATTGGCTGCGAGGACGGCACGCTGCCCCACGAAATGAGCCTGGACGAAGGCAATCTGGCCGAAGAGCGGCGCCTAATGTACGTGGGCATCACCCGCGCCAAGCAGGGTTTGTATCTGAGCCACAGCCGCGAGACGCGCCGCTTCCGCGAAAAAGTGCGGCTCAAGCCGAGCCGCTTCCTGGACGAACTGCCGCAGTCGGAGCTGCAGCGCGACGGCGCCGATCCGCAAGCCGATGCCGCCAGCAAGAAGGAGCGCGCGAGTGCGGGACTGGCGGCGATCCAGGCCTTGTTCGACTGACTTCGGCGCTACCGGATGCCGCGTGCGAAGCGGATGGAATACGCACGTGTCGCTGCGGTACGCTGGGTCACCGCGGCATCCGCGCCAACGCCATGACCCGTTCCAGTCCCGCCTGGCTGCCCATCGCGTTTCTCATCGCGCTGGTGGGCGTGGGGTTTCACTACTGGCAGGCGCCGCCCGCGCAGGCCGCCTTGCCCGGCGCGATACAGATCGCCGGCCTGGCGGCCGTTGCCGTGGTGGCGATGCTGGCGCGCGCGTTCGGCGTGGCGGTTTTCTGGAAGGTGTGGCTGGTGGTGGCCGCGTCGGTGCCCGCGGCCGTGCTGCTGCGCGTGCTGCTGGACGCATCGCGCGCGTCCGTTTCCGGCGCGTGGCCGCGCGATCTGCTGATGGCGGCCGCATTGGGTCTGGGCTGCGCGCTGCTGGGCACGGCGGTGGGAAGCCTGCTGCTGACCCGCAGCAGCCGGCGCCCCCGCTGAATTTTCGAATACAGGAATCGTTGCATGGTGACCAGCGACTACGCGCGCAAGATGGCGGCCTACAACCGCTGGATGAACGAGAAGCTGTATGCCGCGTGCGCGCGCCTGGACGCCGACGCGCTGCGCGCCGACCGCGGCGCCTTCTTCGGCTCGGTGCTGGGCACGCTCAATCATCTGATGGTGGCCGACCTGATCTGGCTGCGGCGATTCTCCGCGCTGCCCTCGGGCGCGCCCGCGCTTGCGCCACTGGCGCAGCTGCCGGTGCCGACGGCGCTGGATGAACTGCTGTTTCCGGAGTTCGACGCGCTGCGCGAGGCGCGCGTGCGGCTGGATGCGGCGATCGAAGCCTGGGCCGGGGCGCTGGGCCCCGGCGATCCGGATCAGGTGCTGGAATACACCAAGCAGGGGCAGCGGGTGCGCGTGCGGCTGGCCGGCGTGGCGATGCATTTCTTCAATCACCAGACCCATCACCGCGGCCAAATCACCACGCTGTTGAGCCAGGCCGGCATCGACGTCGGCGTGACCGACCTGCGCGCGCTGCTGGCGGACGAACCCTAGCCGGCGCTGGCTAGTCGGAGTGCTTGAGCGACGAAGCGAGCGCCGCGAGTTTTTCGCGCAGCTCCGCGATTTCGTTTTCCAGCGCCTGCACCCGCGCCTCGAGCGCGGGCGAAGCGGTCTCGGCCGATGAGGAAGACGCGATCCGCGCGCTCACCGCCGCCACGTCCACCGCGCCGCTGAGCAGATGCACGTAGCGGTCCTCGCGCTGGCCGGAGCCGCGCGGGATCTGCTGCACCAGCGCGGGCTGGCGCGCGATCAGGCGATCCAGGTGGTGGCGTACATCGTCGGCGTCGGCGAACGACGCCAGCCGCTCGCTGCGCGCCAATAGTTCGTGCACGGTCTGCGGACCGCGCAGCAGCAGCAGGCCCATCAGCGTGAGCTGCTGCCGGGACAAGTCCAGGGCCTTGTCGGCGCGGTGCTCGTAGCGCTCGGCGCGCGAGGAAAACACCTGCTTGGCCAGTCCTTTCTGCTCCAGCTGGCGCAGCGCGTGGTTCACGTCGCCCAGGTTCAGCGCCATCACCGGATCGCGCGCGGTTTTCTGGTTGGCGGCGACGTGCGCGGCGTTCACGGTCAGCGGATACGCATCGGGCGTGGTCGCTTCCTTCTCGATCAGGCAGCCGAGCACGCGCGCTTCGGCGACGGCGAGCACCACAAGCGTGATTCCTTCGTTGGTATCCATGGGCAGGCGTTGCAGTCAGGGCGCGCAAGGATAGCGGAGCGCGCGTCGAGCGGTCGTGCGTGTCCCCGTGGGGGCGGCGTCGCGCCGCGGGTTTTTGCTCCGAGTTCACGCATTCAAGCAACGCCCAGGAGAGCGAGAACTCGCGGCCCGACGCCGCTTCCACATCTTTTGGTTTCCGCCGGAGCGTCATCCGCAGCCGCTAAACTGCGCCTCCCCACCGCCACGGTCCGCCACATGCGCCTGCTCGTTCTCGCCGCCTGCACCGCCCTCGCCTTGTCCGCGTGCAAACGCGCCGAAACGCCTGCCGCACCTGCGCCGCCGGCCGCCACCGCGCCCGCGCAAACTCCCGCCGCGCCGGCGACTCCTGCCAATCCGGCGCACGACAACCTCAACGCCGTGGCCTGGGTGCAGACCTCAGTGGAATACAAGGCGCTCAGCGAGCAGACCTACCGCGCCGCCGCCGATCACCTGGACGCCGCGCTGAAGGAAAAGAACTGGGACGCCTTGGTGCCGGAAGAGCGCGGCAACGCCGCGACCAGCCTGAAGCCCGCCGTGATTCTGGACGTGGACGAAACCGTGCTGGACAACTCGCCGTATCAGGCGCGGCTGGTGCGCGACGGCAAGGAATACGACGAGGTCAGCTGGGACCGGTGGGTGGCCGAAAAGAAAGCCAAACCGCTGCCGGGCGTGGTCGATTTCGCCAGGGCCGCCAGCGCCAAGGGCGTGACGATTCTCTATGTCTCCAACCGCGCGGTGCACCTGCAGGCCGCCACCCTGGCCAATCTGCGCGCGGCCGGGCTGCCGGTCGCCGACGACAGCGTGTTCCTGGGCCTGGGCACTTTCGTCAAGGACTGCGAACAGAACGGCAGCGAGAAGAACTGCCGGCGCGAGCTGGCCGGCCAGCGCTACCGCGTGCTGATGCAGTTCGGCGACCAGATCGGCGATTTCGTGCAGGTGGTGGCCAACACCCGCAAGGACCGCGATGCGCTCTACGCCGAATACCACGACTGGTTCGGCGAGCGCTGGTGGATGCTGCCCAATCCCACCTACGGTTCGTGGGAGCCGGCGCTGTTCAACAACGAGTGGGCGCAGCCGGCGGCGGCGCGGCGCCAGGCCAAGCGCGAGGCGCTGGACTACGCGCCATGACGGCGGGCGACACGAGCGCACGCGGCGCTCTGCAGCTCGGCCCACGCGAACGCCTGATCTTCGCCCTGGACGCGGCCAGCCGCGAGCAGGCGCTGGCCTGGGTCGAGCGGCTGGACGATGCGGTGCAGTTCTACAAGATCGGCATGGAGCTGCTGGCGTCGGGCGACTACTTCAACGTGCTGGACGAGCTGGCGCGGCGCGACAAGAAGATCTTCGTGGACCTGAAATTCTTCGACATTCCGGCCACCGTCGCCGGGGTGATCCGCGGCCTGTCGCGCTGGCCGGTACGCTTGTGCACCATTCACGGCTGGCACGCCGGGATGATGCAGGCCGCCGCCGAGGCGCGCAGCGGTGAGCTGCAGCTGCTGGCGGTGACCGTGCTGACCTCGATGGACGGAAAAGACCTGCAAGACATCGGTATCTCCACAGAACCTGCGGTGATCGTCGCTCAACGCGCATTGGCTGCGCAAGCGGCTGGAATCGACGGCGTGATCGCTTCGGGCCAGGAGGCGGGCCTGATCCGCGCCGCCTGCGGGCCGGATTTCTCCATCATCTGCCCGGGCATCCGCCCCGGCGGTCCGGTCGGCGACGACCAGAAGCGCACGGTGGGCGTGGCCGAAGCTTTCCAGCGCGGCGCGGATGCGATCGTGGTCGGGCGGCCGATTAGCTTGGCGGCGGATCCACGCGCGGCGGCAGAGGCGATCCAGGCCGAAATTTCCGACTCCATTCCAATTCAATCAATCACTTAATGCGATTTAGCTAAAGTGTTGCTTTAGCTTGAGGGCGGCGTTAGCATGCCCACCGTCCGGCCTCGCCGGAAATGCGCCACAACAATGTCTACCGGCTTCGGCCGGCTTTCGGAGGCCCGCTACTTTCGCAAGAAAGCACGGCCTCTTTTTTATGGACGGCATTGTTGCTGCACCCGCCAGAAAGACCCATCTTTTTTTGGGGGGCGGGACTTCAACCCAGGCGTTTCCTGCCGCAGTTCGTCGGGGCTGAAGCCCCTCCCACAGCGTCAAGGGTTGCCCTTGCCGGACAGCCGCGCGCTCAATCAATGATCGCGTGCGGCACGAAGCGCGAGGTGTCCTGGGTGATCAGGGTGGCGTCTTCGCGCATGCCGATGCCGCTGGCGCGGTCGGCCACGATCCAGCTGCCGACCAGCGGATAGTTGCCGTCGAACGACGGCAGCGGATGATAGGCCTGCACGATGGCCGGGCCGTCGCCGTAGGGGCCGGGCGTGCCGAAACGTTCGCCGCCCGCGGTGGCCACCTCCACGTTGGCGCCCTCGCGCGAGAACAGCGGCTTGCGCACGAAGCCGGGCGCCAATTCTGCGCGCGGCTCCGATTCGAAGTGCGCCTCCAGCAGATTCGGATGGCCGCGGTGGCGCTCCCACAACAGCGGCAGCACGCCTTTATTGCTCAGGATCGCCTTCCACGGCGGCTCCAGCAGCTGCATGCGGTTGGCGATCAGGCTGGGGCCGAACTCCTCTTCCATCATGAATTCCAACGGGTACAGCTTGAACAGGGTCTGGATCACGCGGTCGTCGCGGTCGGTGAACCAGCCCTCCGCGCTCAGGCCGATGTCTTCCACCGCGACCAGCGCGGTGTCCACCCCCACCTGGTTGGCGCAGTCGCGCAGGTACAGCACCGTGGCCTGGTCTTCCACCGAGTCGCGCACCGCGGCGAAGTGCACGCGCTGGCCGATGCGCTGCTGCAGGGCCAGGGTGGCGAAGGTTTCGCACAGTGCTTCCTGCACGCTGTTGTACTGGTCGGCGTTGGCTGGCAGCCCGCCTGCCTGGATCTGCTGTTCCAACCACAGCCACTGGAAATACGCCGATTCGTAGAGCGACGTTGGCGTGTCGTAATTCAGTTCGTACAGTTTGGCCGGGCCGGTGCCGTCGTAGGCCAGGTCCAGGCGCCCGTACAGATGCGGCTCGCCCGTGCGCCAGGACGCGGCGATCCAGTCCCAGTACAGCGGTGGAATGTGCAGCTTGCCCAGCAGCTCCTCGCTGTCCACCACTTCGCTCACCAGCGCCATCGCCATGTCGTGCAGGTCCTGGCTGGGCTGCTCCAGGTCGTGCTCGATCTGGCGCAGAGTAAAGGCGTAGTAGGCCGACTCATCCCAGTAGGTCTCGCCCTCGATGGTGTGGAATTGGAAACCGAGCTGCTGGGCCTGGTCTTTCCAATCCGGACGCGGGGCGATGGGCAGGCGCTGCAAGCTCAGCTACCGAAGCCGCGCGAACCGAACGAGCTGCGCGCCGCCGAGCTGGAGCCGAAGCCCGAACGCGACACGGTGATCGCGCGCGCCGGCGTGGCGATGCTGCCGCGCTTGCCGGTAACGGTGCCGGGCTGGCGGCTGACCGCGTTGCCGTTCGGATTGAGGTATTGGCCACGACTGTCGCGATACAGCGGCGCGCCGCCGGCGATCCCGCGCTGGCCGCTGTTGCTGAAACCGCCGGCCAGCGCATACCCCAGCAGGAAGCCGCCCATCGGCGGCACGTAGCTGGTGCGGCCTTCTTCCTGCACCGTTTCGCAGTTGCCGAAGTCCTGCGCGCACTGCACCGCGTCGTCGAAACGCGGCGCCACGCGCCGGTGCTCGGCCACGGCCTGGTTGTAGGCGGCCTCGCACTGGGCCAAATCGACCTGCTGCGCGCGGCAGTCGGCGATGGAATTGAGCACCACGCCGGTGGGCTCGCCGCCGTCGCAGGCGATCAGGCCGGCGGGCATGGCGACGGCCATCAGGGTCAGCCGGAGATTGCGGGAACGCTTCATCGCATGCTCCTTAAGGGGTGATCGCGGCGGCGTTGATCAGGCCGACGCTGATCGCGATGGCCGCGCTGAACACGCCGGCCGACACCACGTTCTGGTCGATCTGGTCCGACAGCTTGCCGCTGGCGACGCGCGCGATGACGAACGCCAGCACCTGCACGACCGCGGCCACCATGCCCCAGATCAGCGCGTCGAGCAGGCTGACCGAATGGCTGATGGCCGACTGGATGGGCAGCGCCAGACCGACCAGGCTGCCGGCGAAGGCGATGGCCGCGGCGGTGTTGCCGGCGCGGATCAGCTTGATCTCGCTGTGCGGCGTCACCAGCAGCACGATGGTCGCGGCGGCGAACAGCACCGCCAAGCCGACCCCGAAATAGGTCAGGAAGGCGAGAAAGCTTTCTAGCGAAATGGCCTGCTGCATGGGACGTTCCTTTGAGTACGTGGAAGAGGGTTTCGCAAGATCCGCAGCAGCGTTCGCTGCGAACTCAGGGGGCGGTCAGGTGATGTCGATATCGGCGATGGTCAGGTCCACGCCGACCGAATAGGTGACGCTGAATTCGTTGGGGCCGGAATCCTCGGCCGACACCAGCAGGAACTCCTCGCGCGCCAACTCCGGCACGTCGCGGCTGTAGAGCATGGCATAGTGGGTCAGGTCGTCGTCGCGGCGCGCCGGCTCGTGGCGATACAGCACCTCGTCGTAGGCCATGGCCGGAATGCGCGCCTCGCCGGCGGTGGTGTTGGTGATCCGCAGCCAGCGCTGGCCGGCGTAGTCGATCGCCGCCGCGCCCAGGTGGTCGCTTTCCAGCACGAAGCTGCGGAACGCGTCCTTGGTCGGTGGATTCACCGTCTCGTGGAAGACGAAGCCCTTGATCGCCTCCACTTCTTCGCCCACGGTGCTGACCTGCAGAAACGCGTCGTCGTCCAGATAGAAACGATGCAGCGCGTAACCGTCGCCCAGATCCACATGACCGTAGCAGGGCACGCCCTGATAGCCGGCCGGCAGCTCCTCGGTCATCGCGCCCGGCGCGATGCGGTACAGGGTGCGGTCGAACTGGATGCGCCCGCCGATGCGCAGCCCCAGCGGCAGCGCATGCGTCAAGGCGCCGGGCGGCGGCGCGGCGGCCGCCGGCGCGCGGCCCAGCAGTTTGTCCAGCAACCCCATCGTTTTTATTGCTTGCGCTCGCCGAACAGCGATTCGGCGGCGAGCAGCTTCTGCTGGTCGGGGGTGGTCGACGAGGCGTCGATGATCTGGGCGGTCTGCGGCCCGCGCAGGCGCTCCAGGATGCCGTCGACGTTGGACGGATCGTTCACCAGTCCGGCGTTGGCCAGCCGCGCCTGCAGGTCGCCGTCGCCGGTCTCGTGCTCCAGCTGCTGGGCGGCTTCCATGCGCGCGGTGTTTTCCTCCTGGCGCTGCTTGATGCGTTCCAGCGAATCCAGCGCGGTGCCGATCTTGCTGTTGGCGCCCGAATGGCGCGCGGCCACCGCCGACTGCGCGCGCTGCACCGCCTCGGTGGCCTTGACCGTGTTGATCTGCTGCTTGAGCCGGGTGAGCTGGGTCTCGGTATTGCGGATAGCGGTCTTCAGCGAGGCGATGCTGGTGTCCAGCCCCTGCACGTTGTGGGCCTCGGCCTGCAGGTCGCGCTCCACGTCGGACAGCTTCACCGCCACTTCGCGCGCCAGGTTTTCATCGCCCTTGGCCAGCGCGCCCTGCACGTAGCCTTCGTATTCCTTGCGTTTGGCCAGCAGCGCGCTGCCGCGGTTGGCGGACAGCTGGCGCTGCGCCATGACCTGGGTCAGGGCTTCCTTGGACTTGGCCAGCTCGGTGGTGCTGTCGCGCATTTCCTGGTCGAGGATGCGGATCGCGTTCTTGTCGACCACGGCCTGGCCGGCTTCGGTGGCGGTGCCGCGGAACAGGGTGAAGATCTTGGCGAGAATGCTCATGCGTGCACCAGGAAGGGCTTGAGGGTTTCGATGGCGTCGATGGCGTTGACGCCCAGCGTGCGGATCTCGCGCACGATCTGCGCTTCGGTGGAATCGGCCGACAGCTCGCCGAAGACCACGTACACATCCTGGCCATCGACCGTGGCCAGGCCCAGGTTGGACAGCGGATTGATCGGATTCAAGCGCAGGCAGGCGTCGTTGAACGCGGCCCGGTCGCGGACCTGGGCGGCGGTGACCAGCGGTGTGGAGACGTAGACCTGATCCTCGCTGACGACCAGAGTGATTTCCAGATCGCCGGCATCGGCCAGCACGACCTGCAGCGCGCCTTCGGCGTCTTCCAGCACGGCGACGTTGGCGGCGCCGAAATTCTCGGCCAGGCGCTGATGCAGCTGTTCGGTGGTCCAGTGCGACATGGGGTTCCTTGACGATGCGGGGACGCCGATTATGCGGCACCGTGCGTTACAGCAACGAAGTCGGCCACGACAGCCCCGGCTTGGCCATGCCGCGGCCACTCAGGGCGCCGCCCGGACCCGGTTGATCGATCCTTCATTGTCCGCGAAATGCATCGTCGGGTTTGCCCGGGCGGGCGCGGCGAGGTCGGTGCGAGCCGCGGCGCTGCGCGCAGCAAGCGATAACGTGAAAGCGATGCTTGCCGCACCCGCGGTTTGACAGCAAGATGCGGCGCGATCGGGGAGCTCTTGGATCCATGCCGCCACGCCTGCGCCCGTACGGACTCACTTGGGCGGCACTGCCGCTGTGCGCCTTGCTGCTGCTGGCCGGCTGCGACCGCGCGGCCGCGCCGGCGGCCGCGGCCGCGAGCGCGCCGGAAACGGCGGTGCGCAAGTTGGCCGAGCATCTGCAAGACAACGACCTGGCCGGCTTCGCACGCGCTGCGGTGCCGCCCGCCGATCACGCCCGCCTGGAAATCGCCTGGCGCGAAGGCCGCAGCCGCTGGCCGCTGACCGAGCTGCCGTTGGACGACCAATTGGAGCCGCTGCTCGCCGCGCTGTCCGCTGCGGGCGCGGAGCGCAGCCTGCAGCAGGGCTTCACCCGCAATTTCGCCAACCAGCACCAGGACCTGAAGAACGCCGCGCGGTCGCTGGGCGCGTTCGGCGTGCAGTACGTGAAGCGCGAGGGCATCTACACCGACGAGGAGCGCGCGCACTACGCCCAGGTGATCGCCGCGCTCAGCGAATGGGCCGAGCAGGCGCCGTTGGGCGATCCCCAACGCGGCGCCGCGGCGATCCCGAAACTGGCGGCGGCGGCGCGCCAAACCGGATTGGCCGGCGACAGCGCGCTGCGCGACGCCGGCATGAGCGGCAGCCTGCAGCGGCTGGCGCCATTTTTTGCCGAAGCCAAGGCCACCCTAGCCAGCTATGGCCTGTCGCCGGACCGCAGCATCGCCGGCCTGCGCACCGAGCTGGTCGATCAACAGCGCGACCGCGCCCGGGTCCGCGTGCACTACCCGCTCGGAAAACGCGAAGTGGATACGCTGATCAGCCTGCAGCGCCGCGACGGCCGCTGGTACCTGGTGGACTACTTGCGGCATGCCCAGCAGCAAGCCGCCGCCGGCCTGCCGCAGGCCGAGGACGCCAGCCCGGCCGGCATCGCGCCTACGCCGTAAGTCCGCTCCCCGCGCATGCCGCCCAGCTGCTTGATGAGGCGTCCGGTCAGGCGGGCCTTGTCGCTAGGTTCGCGCGCTGGTGCAGCTCCGAATTCGACGATATCGACATATCGCAACCAAGGCTACGGCGATCTGGCTGGACTTCGGCGTCTGCGAGAGCGTGATCGCCATGCGCCGGAACGATGGCGGCAAGGTCGCGTTGGTGACCATTTCGCCAGGCAAGGACGGTGTCGCATTCGTGGTTGCGGAAGATCACAACAAGCACGCTTTGGTGCTGTGCGACGCGCAGTACGAGTACGCCTCCGCAAAGGCGGGGTCAGGCGGGACCGCAGCATGCGGAGGCCGATCGCCGCGGCGAGGCCAAGCCTTGGATAGCGAGTCTTCTATGGATCGGCGGGTCCGCGTGCGCGTCGAGCGGCGCGCGGCGGCGATTCGCCTGGCCTCGATGCTCCGATTACGGGCGGTAGCGGCGTCTGGGCCATAATGGCCGCGATGCCTGAACAGAATCCGCTGCCCTTTCCGGAGGCGTCGTCGCCGGAACCCGCACCAGACCTCAAGCAGGCCCTGGCGCCCTTGCCTGCGCCCGAACCGACGGCGCGCCGACCAGCCAAGCGCCCGCTGTGGGCCAGGCTGATGAGCAGGCTGGCCGATCCGTGGCTGACCCTGGCCATCGAGCCGGAAGATCCGCGCCAGCACATCGACGCGCGCCCGATCTGCTACGTGCTGGAAGACTACGGCCTGTCCAACGCGCTGATCCTGGACCGCGCCTGCCGCGACGCCGGCATGCCCTCGCCGCTGGCGCCGCTGGCGGGCGACCCGCTGGGCCGCAAGCGCGCGTACGTGGCGCTGTCGCGGCGCAACGCCAGCGCTGCGCTCGCGCTGGGTTTGCTGCCGGCGGAAGCGGGCAGCGGCAAGACCCATTCCGGTTCGCTGGCGCGGCTGCTGCAGGCGCATCGCACGCAGCCGGCGCTGGACGTGCAGCTGGTGCCGGTGTCGATTTTCGTCGGCCGCGCGCCGGACAAGCAGAGCGGCTGGTTTTCGGTGCTGTTCTCGGAAAACTGGGCGATCGTCGGCCGCTTCCGCCGCCTGCTGGCGATCCTGCTGAACGGGCGCGACACCATCGTCCGCTTCGCCGCGCCGGTGTCGATCCGCGACAGCATCGCCGAGGATCTGACGCCGGAACGCACCGTGCGCAAGCTGTCGCGCGTGCTGCGCACCCATTTCCACCGCATCCGCGAAGCGGTGATCGGCCCGGACCTGTCCACCCGCCGCCTGCTGGTGGACCAGGTCCTGGCCGCCGAGCCGGTGCGCGAAGCCATCGCCAGTCAGGCCAAGCGCGACAACATCAAGCCCGAGGACGCGTGGAAGAAAGCCCACGCCTACGCCTGGGAAATCGCCGCGGACTATTCCGCGCCGCTGGTGCGTTCGGCCAGCTTCCTGCTGTCGCAGGTGTGGAACCGCATCTTCGACGGCATGCTGGTCCACCACCTGGACAAGTTCAAGCAAGCCGCGCCCGGCCACGAAGTGGTGTACGTGCCGTGCCACCGCAGCCACATGGACTATCTGGTGCTGTCGTACCTGCTGTACGAACGCGGCATCGTGCCGCCGCACATCGCCGCCGGCATCAACCTCAACCTGCCGGTGATCGGCACGCTGCTGCGCAAGGGCGGGGCGTTCTTCATGCGCCGCAGCTTCCGCGGCAATCCGCTGTATTCGGCGGTGTTCACCGAGTACGTGGCGCAACTGGTGTCGGGCGGCTATTCGCTGGAATACTTCATCGAAGGCGGGCGCTCGCGCACCGGCCGCCTGCTGGCGCCGAAGGGCGGCATGGTGTCGATGACGGTGCGCGCGTTCCTGCGCCAGCCGAAGAAGCCGGTGCTGTTCCAACCGGTCTACATCGGCTACGAAAAGGTCCTGGAAGGCGCCAGCTACCTGGACGAACTGAGCGGCCGGCCCAAGGAAAAGGAATCGATCTGGGCGCTGCTGTGGAGCCTTCCGCAGGTGCTGCGGCGCAACTACGGCCAGGTGGTGGTGAACTTCGGCGAATCCATTCTGCTCAACGAGGTGCTGGCCGCGCACGCGCCGCAGTGGAACGGCGAACCGCTGGGCGAGGAGGAAAAACCGGCGTGGCTGTCGGACACGGTGGACCGGCTGGCGCAGCAGATCCACGTGCATATCAACGCCGCCGCCGACGTCAACCCGATCAACCTGCTGGCGCTGGCGCTGCTGTCCACGCCCAAGCACGCGATGGGCGAAGCCGACTTGATCGCGCAGATCGAATTGAGCAAGGTGCTGCTGGCCGAACTGCCGTATTCGGGCCGGGTCACCGTCACCCCGCATTCGCCCGAGCGCATCATCGCCCACGGCGAGGAGATCAACGTGCTGCGCCGCATCCGCCACCCGCTGGGCGACGTGCTGGACGTGATCGACGAAGACACCGCGGTGCTGATGAGCTACTACCGCAACAACGTGGTGCATCTGTTCACCGCCGCGGCGTGGATCGCGTGCTGCTTCCAGACCAACCGGCGCATGCTGCGTCCGCGCGTGCTGAAGCTGGGGCGTTCGCTGTATCCGTTCCTGCAGGAGGAGCTGTTCCTGCCGTGGAGCGAAGACGAGTTCGCCGAGCGGATCGACCAGACCATCGACGTGTTCGTGCGCGAAGGCCTGCTGCAGCAAGTCAACGAGGACGACGGCGGCATCCTGCAGCGCAACGCCGGGCAGACCGACGAGGTGTTCCGCCTACGCGCGCTGGGCCATTCGCTGCAGCAGGCGTTCGAGCGCTACTACATCGCCATCAGCGTGCTGGTGAAGAACGGCCCCGGCGTGCTCGGCGCGGCCGAGCTGGAAAGCCTGTGCCAGCAGGCGGCGCAGCGCCTGAGCCTGCTGTACGCGCCGGCCGCGCCGGAATTCTTCGACAAGACCCTGTTCCGCGGCTTCATCCAGAAGCTGCGCGAACTCAAGCTGGTGTGGCCGGACGAGAACAGCAAGCTGGTGTTCGACGAACGCCTGGACGCGTGGGCCAAGGACGCCAAGGTGATCCTGGGCCGCGAGCTGCGCCATACCATCGAACGGGTCAGCCCGGAGGCGGCCAAGCCCGAGCCCGCGGCGCCGGCCGAGTGATCAGTCGGCCAGCTTGAAGGTGCGCATCAGCCAGGCGCGCGCGGTGGCGCCGGCCGTAGGGTCCAGGATCAGGTACTGCAGCGGCGAACCGCAGCGGTGCAGGTGCGGGCCATCGTCGGTCACCAGCACCATGCGCAGCACCGCGCTGCCGTCGGCCAGGATCGCCGGCGGCAGGTATTCGCGGAAGCCGTAGTATTCGAACAGCGTGTGCAGCGCCGGGTCGCACGCGACCACGCCGAAGCGGATGCCTTGTTCCTGCGCATAGCGATAGGTCGCCTCGAGCAGGCAGTCGACCACCTGCTTGTCGCGCCGGTCCGACTGCACCGCCAGGCGCGTGCCCACGACCACGCGCTCCAGCGGCCAGGCGCTGGCGAAGCGGTCGATCTGGAACAGCTGGCCGTATTCCACCTGCACCGTGGGCGCGGAAAAATCGTGCAGACGCAGGCTGGCCACCGCTTGGACGCCGCTGTCGACCGCGATCACCGTGCCGCTGCCGTCCAGGCCGTCGGCGATCAGCTCGCTCTTGTCGCGCTGCTGGCCCTGTTCGTGGAAATAAACTTCGCGGCGCAGGCGCTCCACGTCGCCCAAGGCCTCGCCCGGCGGTATTCTGCGCGCGCGCACCTGGTCGCCCGTGCGCTTCATCGCACGCGGAAGTTCACGGCATCCGGGAAGGGATGCGGTGGGTGCGGGCATGTGCGCAGCGTTGTCATCCACCTGCATTCTCCGTGTGGGCGCGGGCCATCCGGGCGCGCGCTTGCGCAGAGCCACGCAAGCATCGGGCCAACCCTGCGTGGGCGCGGGGCGACCGTGCAGGCATCTGTTATCGCCGAATATCGGCTGCCGGCCAGCGGCGCGCGCGGCGGGGTGACGCGCTGGGTCAAAAAGCGTCTGCGGCCGCGATCGGAAGGCTCAGGCGGGCTCGTCCGGGATCAGCGCGCTTTCCAGCCGGGCGATGCAGTCCTTCAGCCACAGCTTGCGTTTCTTCAGACGCTTGATGGACAGCTCGTCGGCCTGGATGGTGGCGGTCAACGCGTCGATTTCGGCGTCGAGGTGACGGTGCTCGAGCTTGAGCTCGGCCACGCGCTGGGTGATCTCCGGCAGGCTCAGGGTTTCCACGCCGCCAGCCTACACCGCAGCGCGTGCAACCGTCACCGCGACCGCGGCCGGTACAATGCACGGCTCGATGAGCGCCGCCCTGCCCCTGTCCCCCGCCGCGCAAGCGCCCCTGCGCGACCCGGCTCCGCGCCGCCCGTTCAAGGCGTCCGCCCAGGCGTTGTCGCTGCGCCGGCGGGTGGGCAAAGCCATCGCCGACTACGCGATGATCGAAGCCGGCGACAAGGTCATGGTCTGCCTGTCCGGCGGCAAGGACAGCTACACCCTGCTTGAGCTGCTTTTGCAGCTACAGAAGAAAGCGCCGGTCGCCTTCGACCTCATCGCCGTGCATCTGGACCAGAAACAGCCGGGTTATCCGGCGCATGTGCTGCCCGATTATCTGCGTGCGCGCGGCGTGCCGTTCCAGATCATCGAACAGGACACCTATTCGGTGGTCAGCCGGGTAATACCGCAGGGCCGCACGATGTGCTCGCTGTGTTCGCGGCTGCGGCGCGGCGCGCTGTACGCGCATGCCGAACGCCATGGCTTCAGCAAGATCGCGCTGGGCCACCACCGCGACGATATGGTGGCCACGTTCTTCCTCAATCTGTTCTTCCACGCCAAGCTCAGCGGCATGCCGCCCAAGCTGCTCAGCGACGACGGCAAACACATGGTGATCCGCCCGTTGGCCTATGTGAGCGAAGCGGATATTTCCGCGTACGCGCAGGCCATGGCCTTCCCGATCATTCCCTGCGACCTGTGCGGCTCGCAGGACAACCTGCAGCGCAGGCAGGTGCAGAAGATGCTGGCGCAGTGGGAAACCGAAACCCCGGGCCGCATCGACCAGATCGCGCGCGCCTTGGCGCGGGTGGAACCCTCGCAGCTGGCGGATACGCAGCTGTTCGATTTTTTGGGGTTGCGCCCGCACGCTAAACCACCGGGATGACGGCGCTGCCTTGCCGTCTCCCACCTCCCGTTTCCCACCTCCCGGACCCTAGATGTTCTTCCGCAACCTGACCCTGTTCCGCTTCCCCAGCACCCTTGATTTTTCCCAACTCGATATCCTGCTCCCCGACGTGCAGCTGAAGCCGGTCGGCGCGCTGGAACTCTCCTCGCGCGGTTTCGTCTCGCCGTTCGGGCGCGGCGACGAGGCGCTGTCGCACCGCATCGGCGATGCGCTGTGGCTGACCGTCGGCGGCGAGGACAAGATCCTGCCGGCGGCGGTGGTCAACGATCTGCTGGCCAAGAAACTGGCCGCGATCGAGGAAAAGGAAGGCCGCAAACCCGGCGGGCGCACGCGCAAGCGGATCAAGGAAGATCTGCTGCACGAGCTGCTGCCGCGCGCCTTCGTCAAACCGTCGCGCACCGATGCGCTGCTCGATCTTGAGCACGGCTTCGTCGCGGTCGACACGTCCTCGCGCAAGAACGCGGAAGCGGTGGTGTCCGAAATCCGGCACGCGCTGGGCAGCTTCCCGGCGCTGCCGCTGAATGCGGAAGTGGCGCCGCGTTCGATCCTGACCGGCTGGATCGCCGGCGAGCCGCTGCCCGAAGGCCTGAGCCTGGGCGAAGAATGCGAACTCAAGGACGCGATGGACGGCGGCGCGGTGGTCAAATGCCAGAACCAGGATCTGCAGAGCGACGAGATAGCCAAGCATCTGGAAGCCGGCAAGCAGGTCACGCGCCTGGCCCTGATCCTGGACGATCACGTGTCGTTCGTGCTCGGCGAGGATCTGGTGATCCGCAAGCTAAAATTCCTGGAAGGCGCGGTGGATCAGCTGGAGAACACCGAGCGCGACGACCTGCGCGCCGAACTCGACGCGCGCTTCGCGCTGATGAGCGGCGAAGTGAAGCGGCTGTTCGCGGTGCTGGAAACGGCGTTGAAGTTGAGCAAGGCGGAAACGTAGTCCACACGCCTGCGAAGGCAGTTGGGAAGTTGCGAAGGTATGGCCTCAGCAGCCACACGCTCCGCACGTCCACGCAATCCCTCCCCGACCCTCCCCTGCCTTCGCAGGGGAGCGGCTAGAATTCGCACATGCCCGGTTTGCTGCATCGCCTGATCGCCCCCAAGCCCCGTCCCGTCGAACGCGATGTCGTGCCGCTGCTGATGCCCGACGGCGCCACCGCCGGCATCCAGCGCGTGCGCGATCCGCGCGCCAAGCGCCTGAAGCTGAGCGTGGACGAACGCGGCGCGCGGCTGACCCTGCCGCCGCGCGCCAGCCTAGTCTCGGGCGAGCGTTTCCTGCACCAGCACCGCGACTGGCTGGCCGCTCAGCTGGAAAAATACCGGGGCGCCGATAGCGCGCCCGCGCTGGTCCGCGATCTCACCGCCGCGTTGCCGCTGCGCGGCGAAACGCTGCCGCTGCACTGGCACGCAGGCCGCTACGCGAACGTCGCGCACGCCGACGACGGTCTGCATTTCCATGCGCCCGCGCGCGCTAGCGACGCCACCCTGCGGCGCGCGCTGCGCGAATTCTACGAGGCCCAGGCGCGCGCCGACATCGGCCGCTGGCTACCGAAATACTTGCCCGGCCTGCCGCGCGCGCCGGCGCGGGTGCGGCTTAAAGTGATGTCGTCGCAGTGGGGCTCGCTGAGCCCGGACGGTTCGCTGGCGCTGGACCTGGCCCTGGTGCTAGGCCGCAGCTCGGCGCTGGAATACGTGCTGGTGCACGAGCTCTGCCACCTGATCCACGCCCATCACGGCGACGCGTTCTGGCGCGAAGTCGAAGCGCGTTTTCCGGCCTGGCGCGCGGAGCGCGAATACTTCCACACCGAAGGCCGCCGCCTGAAGGCGACGCTGCGCGGTCTGCTGGGGCTTTAGCGGAATCGATGCAAAGGCCTCTGTTTCCAACTATGGGAAACAGAGGCTTCGATCGGGCACGGTCTGGCGTATCCAGGTGTGGCTGGGATCAGGCCACTGCGCGCAGGCCGATCACGGCAACGCGTTGCCGACGTCCAGCAGGTACAGGCGCCCCCGGTTGGCGTCGATTTCGGTCGGCGCGGCGCCGTAGACCGCATCCTCCGATCCGCTGCGCGGCACCACCGAGATGCGCTGGATGGGCTCGGCCGGGGCCAATGCTTTCGGCAGCCAGTTCTGCGTGTTCTGCGCCGCCATGACGCCTGCGCCGGTGGTGGTGAAGTAGGCGCGCACCCGGGTGCCGTTGTGGGTATGGCCGAGCGCGGCGGGCACGTCGTTGTTGGCGGTGTAGATCTTGACCCGGTCGACCCAGGCGCTGCTGTTCCAGCGGATGCGGTAGACGTCGTAGTCCAGGGTGTTGGAACCGCCGTCGGTGCGGTAGCGGTAGACCACGCTGGGCCTGCGCAAGGAGTCCAGCGCGAGTTTGGCCGACTGCAAACCGATGCCGCTGTCAGAATCGTTGAAGGACTCGCCCGGACCGAGCGGTTGGTAGAACAGCGCCGGCGTCGACAGCGTCACCGGCGTGTTGACCGCGACGCCGTTGGCCGTGCGGAAGCGGCCGCTCGACTGCTCGTAGCGCAGGTAGGAGCCGTAGTGCCGGTGCCCGCGCGGCTTGCTGTTGGCCCATTCCCAGATCAGATGCACATCGCCCACCGAATCGATCGCAATATCGTCCGGATAGACGACCGCACCGGCCTGATTCGCGAAGTCGGCCACCTTGCGCCAGCTGTCCAGATTGTCCTGCCAGTGATAGAGCTGGCCGCGGCCGGTAAGGGTGCCGCCGCGGTTGCGCGCGATCAGGTAGATATCCCCGTTCGGCGCCGTGTCCGCGACGATGTAGGTGAACAGGCCGCTGTCGGGCATGGCGGTCGTGCCCGACGACACGCGCCGCAGCGTGGTCACGTCGCCGGCGACGGTGGAACGGAAATACCGCCAGTCGTCGTTGTGATGATCTACCCAGGCGTGGAGGTGGCCATCGCCGTCGACCGCGATGGTCGGCTGGTCATGGCCTATGTCGTCGTTGTGGATCCACTCGGTGCCGTCGGCGTTACGCAGCACTCCGAAGACCCAGGCGCCGCCAGCGACCTGATTGCCGACCTTGACGTAGTGCTGGTTCGCGGTCGGCGCCGGCGCATTGAAGGCGGCATAGGTCGTCGACCCGTTCACCGCCAGCGGCCGCCACCATGCGGCCTGGTTCGAGGCATCCATTTCGCGCGGCACTTCCTGCACGCTGACCTGGGCCAGCGCGTTAGCCGACAGCGACATGCCCGCGCACAGCGTCAACGTAGCGATACCGGATCTTGAAACGCGTTCGATCTTCATTGCGAACTCTCCCACTGCTTGACGCATCGCGGTGTTGCCCGGGCTCCGATCCGCTTGCGGCCCGCCGCTCGACTGCGCCATGGCCTGTGCGAAAGGGAGGCCCGGTGTCGATCCCGGTCACTGCACCGCGTGAGCGAGCAGCGCCTGCGGCCGGATGCGGATGCCGAGGCCGGGATCGGTGGGGGCGTGGAGATGGCTGTGCTCGACCCGGATCGGCGTTTCCAGCACGGCGTTGCCGATCGGGTTGTCGCCGATCCAGTACTCGCAGACCATGCTGTTGGGCATCGCCACAGCGAGGTGTGCACTGGCCGCGACGTGGATCGCCGAGCCGATACTGACGTGCGGCTGGAAAGCCAGGCCGAAGCAGTCCGCAAGCTCGGCGATGCGCCGGCATTCGCTGATGCCGCCAGCGCGGCACACGTCGGGCTGCACGATGTCGATGGCCCGGTTGCGGATCAGTTCCACCGTCTCGTGCCGCGACATGATCGAATCCAGCGCGATCGGGATCGTCAGCGCCTGTGCCAGTTGCGCATAGCCTTCGACGTCCTCGGGCGCGATCGGCATTTCGAAGAAGCCCACGTCCAGCTCTTCCAGCGCCTGCCCGAGCCGCAGCGCGTCGGCGCGCGAATACACGCCGGCGGCGTCGGCGTAGATGGCGAAGTCCTCGCCCATGCGTTCACGCACCGCACGGATCGAGCGCAGATCGCCTTTGACGCCGCGGCCGATCGCCATCTTGACGCCGGTGTAGCCACGCGCGCGCAGGCTGTCGGCTTCGTCGGCGAGCGCGGCCAACGCCTCGTCCGGCGCGTCCAGCGGCAGTGCCGGGATGCCGGAGGCGTAAACGCGCACGCTGTCGCGGAATGCGCCGCCGAGCAGGGTCGATATGGGCACGCCCGCCGCCTGCCCAGCGAGATCCCAGAGCGCAATGTCGACTCCGGCGATCGCCTCCAGATAGAACCCGGCGCGGTGCCCGCGCACGCGCATGCCGGCGTACATGCGTTCCCACAGCACCGCGACTTCGCGCGGATCGGCGCCCATCACCACATCGCGCAGCAGCAGCTCGACGATCTTGGCCGTGGCCTGCGGCGCCACCGGCGCCTTGCATTCGCCCCAGCCGACGCGGCCGTCGGCGGTTTCGATGCGCACGATCACCGTGTCGATGGTGGCCGAATACACGAAGCGCCGGCGCAACGGCACCGGGTACTGCGTGGACAGTTCGACCTGACCGGCGGCGCGGGTCTCGCCCCAGGCGCGACTACCCCAGTAGGCGCGGGCGTCGGTCGGCTGCGCCTGCAGCGGGAAGGCTTCGACCTTGGTGATCTTCATGGCGATGCGTCTCTCATAGAGGTTCCTGGGATAGCGCGAGCAGCAGCGGTCCCTGACCCCAGGGAAAGGTGCCGAACGGGCGCGTGGCGTAGGTCGAAAATTGACCGACCGGCGTGGCGTCGCTGACCAAGCGCAGCGCACCGCCGGCGTCGATCTGCGCGTGCATCGCGCGACGCGCGCGCGCGGCCATCTCGCCGAATTCGGCGGGCTCCAGCGCTCCGTGGGCGAAGGCGTCGTGCAGCGCGCACGCGACCATCGCCGCCAGCGTCGACTCGAGGTAAGTTCCGGGCGCATCGACCACGGTGTGCCACAGCCCGTCCGCGTGCTGGTGCGCGCGCAGCGCGGCGCACAGGCGCACGGTGCGCTGCCGCAGTTCGTCGCGCGCCGGATGCGCATGCGGCAGACCGGTCAGGCCATCGACCAGCCCCATGAGCGCCCAACCGTTGCCGCGCGCCCAGCGCGCGCCGTTGCGGCCCGCGTCGCGCTCGAAACCGTGCCACATCAGGCCTTGGTCATCCTGCAGCGTGCGCGCATAGCCGAGCAGCTCGTCCGCCGCCTGGTCGAAATAGCGCGCTTCGCCGGTGGCCTGCGCCAGCGCGATCAGGAACGGTCCATCCACGTCCATGCAGTCGACCCAGATCTGATGCCGCCAGCCCGGCGTGTCCGGGCGATGGCAGCGCGCGCCGTGCGGTCCGGGCGCGAAGCCGGCGTTGAGTCCGGCCAGTGCGGTCGCGGCGTGCAGCAGCGCCGCGTCGCCGGTGCGCGCGTGCAGCGCGAGCAGTTCGCGGCCGGCGCCCACATGGTCTTCCGGCGTCCTGGCCACGCCGCGGCCCAGCCATGCGCGCAGCAGCGCGTGCACGAAACCGACCGGTTCGGGATCGTCGAGTCTTTCTCCCGCGCGCAGCAGGCCGCGCAGCGCGATCGCCTCGCCGAAGCCCCACACGCGGAAGTTCCAGCGCATCGTGGTGTCCACCGCCGCGCGCAGCCGCGCTCGCGCATCGGAGGCGCCCGTCATGCCGCCTCCGGTTCGGCGTTAGCGCCGAGATCGATCGCGAACACCCCGCCGGAGCCCGGGAACGCGGCCAGCGCTTCGGCGCTCAGGCGCGCGCGCGAAGTGGTGACGAAAGCGCGGCCAGCGGCATCGAAGCACAGGCTGCTGACTTGCGGCGCGGGAATCGCAATCGACTCGAGCAGCGCGCCGCCGTCCGCGGCGATGCGCACCACCGCGCCGCCGCCCCACATCGCCACCCACAGCGCGCCGTCGGGCGCGATCGTCATGCCGTCGGGCTTGCCGGGCAGGCCGAGGAAATCGGTGACGATGACCGGTTCGCCGAGCGCGCCGGCGCTGATGTCGGCCGGATACGCCAGCAGCGTGCGCGCGAGCGTGTCGACCACGTACAGCGTGCGCCCGTCCGCCGAAAACGCCATGCCGTTGGCCACGCCCAGGCCGCAGGCCACCCGCCGCGCCGGCGCGTCGGCCGACGGCGCATGGAACAGCGCGCCGTGCCCGCCCAGCAGGCCGCGATGCATCGACCCGGCCCACAGCCCGCCGCGCGCGTCGATGGCCATGTCGTTGAGGCGGCAGCCCGCGCCGACCTCGACCGCCGGGCCGAGGCGCAGCGCGCCGCGGTCCGCGTCCAGCGTGCAGAACGCGGCGTCGCCGGTGCCGGCCAGCGCGCCGCCGGGCAGCGGTTCGATCGACCAGACCGGCGCCGACAGCGGAATTTCGCGGCACGTGTCTTCGGATTCGACAAACCGCAGCAGGCGCGGCGCAATCGGATCGACCCACAGCAGCCCACGTCCGTCGCTCAGCGCGACCGGGGATTCGCCGATCATCGCCTGCGGATTGCACAGCAGCTTCGGCGTGAGTGCCACGCCGCGCCGCAGCGCCGCGACCAGGCGCTGCGCACGCGTGCCTACTTCGTCGGCGGACCAGCCCGGGCGGTACAGATCCGAACCGATGCCGAACGCATCGGCGCCGGCCGTGCGCAGGGCCGGAAATTCGGCCGGGGTCACGCCGCCCACGGCAACCAGCAGTACATCCTTCGGCAGCACCACCTTCATCGCCGCCAGCTTGCCGGCCGCGCCGGCGGCCGGGAACGCCTTCAGCATGCGCGCGCCCGCCGCGATAGCGACGAAAGCCTCGGTCGCGGTCGCGAAGCCGGGGATCGGGGTCATTCCCGCACGGATTGCGGCCTCAATCACGCGCGCATCGGTGTTGGGCGACACGCAGAAGCCGCAGCCGATTTCGGCCAGACGGTCGACCTCTTCCACGGTCAGCACGGTGCCGGCCCCGATCGCCATACGCGCGCCGAAATGCGCGGCCAGACGGCGCACCGTGTCGAACGGCTCGGGCGAATTCAGCGGCACTTCGGCGATGCGGATGCCGGCCTGCCACAGCGCCTCCAGCACCGGAATCGCATGCGCAGGCTGCAGCCCGCGCAGGATGGCGATGACCGGCATGGACGCCAGCCGGGCGGCGAGGTCGGTGCCGTGCGCCGGGCTCATGCGACCGCCCGCAGGCCCGATGCGCCATCGAGCGCCAGGAAACCGCGCGTGGCCGCGTCGCGCGCATCGATGGATCGGCTGGCAATGCCCAGTTCGGCCAGCGCCGCGTGGTACAGCTGGCACACCGCGCTGCTGCCGATCAGCGGAATGCCGCCCTCGGCGATCGCCGGAAACAGCGTCAGCGCATCGGCGATCTCGGCCCCGATCAACACACCGCGCAGATGCGACGCGGCGTCCGCACGCGCCAGGTCGCCGCGGATCACCCGCGCGCGCGCGCCGAACAGCAGCGCGCCCAAGCCCAGGCTGCGCGCGAAACCCAGCTTCACCGCCTGCGAGAACACCGCACCTTCGCGCGCCTCGCCTTCGACGATCGAGGCCAGCAGTCCGGCGGCAGTCAGCCGGTCGAAGATCTCGCCCGACATGCAGGTCAGGAAATCGACGATGCGCCCGTCGACAATCCGCACCCACTTGGTGTGCGTGCCCGGCAGCGCGGCCATACCGTGCGGCGTTGGTTCAGCGTACGCGGACGATGCGAGCAGACCGAAGAGTTCGGTTTCCTCGCCGCGCATGATGTCCGGTGCGCCGTCGTTCGCGCGCCGGCAGGCGATGCCGGGCACGATCTGCACGGCGACCTCGCCGATCGAACAGGGCGTCAGCGATGCGCGCAAATCTTCCAGCGAGACCGGGCACTCGGCGTAGCCGGCGTCGGTCCAGCCGATGTTGGAGCCGATCATGCCGGCGGCGTAGATACGCTCGACGCCCGGCCAGCGCGCGGCGACCTGCGCGACCAGGGCGGCCATGCCGGCGCGGTCCAGCGTGGCCACGCCGGCCGGCGTTTCGATCGCATCGACCACGTTGCCGCCGGGTGCGATGCGGTAGGCGCGGAAATTGGAGCTGCCCCAGTTGATGCCGATGATGTCGCTGTGCACGCGTGATTCCTTGTTCTCAACGACGGGTGATGCCGGCGCCGCCATCGACCGGAAAAATGCCGCCGGTGATCCAGCCGCTGCGGTCCGAGGCCAGGAACAGCGCCAGCTCGGCCACGTCGTCCGGCGTGCCCAGCCGCCCCAGCGGATGCCGCTCGACATTGCGGCGCCGCGCCGCGACCGGGTCCGGATCGCGTTCGAACGACGCACGCAGCATCGGCGTGTCGATCGAAGCCGGCGCGATGGCGTTGACGCGGATGCCGTCGCCGGCGAACTCCAGCGCGGCGCTCCTGGTCAGCGAGTCCAAGGCCGCCTTCGAGGCCGCGTACGCCGCCAGCGAGGGCGTGGCGAAGCGCGCGTTGATCGACGACAGCAGCACGATCGCACCGCGTCCGCGTTGCCGCATCGCCGGCACGCAGTGCCGCATCAGCCGCACCGCGCCGATCACGTTGACATCGTAGGTGTCGGCGAATACGCCTTCTTCGGAGTCCATGATCGAGCCCGGCGGACAGGCCGCGGCGCAGTGCACCAGGATGTCGGGCGCGCCGAGCGCGTCGGCGAGCGCGTGCAGCGCTTCCACGGTTTCCGCATTCGAACGCAGGTCGGCCACCGCCCAGGCCTCCACCGCCGGCGCTGGAATCAGATCCAATGCCGCGACGCGCGCGCCCGCCTCGCGCAGACGCGCCGCCACCGCCGCGCCGATGCCGCTCGCGGCGCCGGTGACCAGCGCCACCCGATCCAACAATACGCCTGCATTCACCCTGCCGCCGCTCCGTTCCGCCTAGAAGCGGATGCTCAGTGTCGCCTTGTAGATCCGGCCGAAGATCGCGTTGGTGCGCAGTCCTTCCTCGGATCCGTCGTAGGTGCGCTGCTCGCTGTCGAGCAGGTTGTTGCCTTCGAAGTTGATCGACACCGTATCGGTCAGATCGTAGCGCAGGGTCGCGGACAGGTCCTTGTAGGTGTCGTTGTAGATGCCGGTCGCCGACGCGGACAGCGCCACCAGGTATTCGTCGCGCCAGTTGTAGGCGAGGCGGGCGCTGAACGGGCCGCGCTCGTAGTAGCCGATCAGGTTGACGTTGTTCTTCGACAGGCCGGGAAAGCTCAGCGCGCGGCCGGAGATATCGCGGATCGGCGTCTCCGAATCGATGTAGGAATAGGTGGCGACCATGCCGAACCCGTCGAACGGTTCCGGCAGGAAGGTGAAAGGCACCTGCGCCAGCAGTTCGACGCCCTGCACGGTGGCGCCCTCGCCGTTGATCTTGCGGTTGATCAGATAGTTGACCCCGCCGTAGGTTTCCGCGCTCTGGCGCTGCACGATGAAACTGGACACGTCCTTGTGGAACAGCCCGGCCGAGACCAGCGCCTGCTCGCCGAAGTAGTACTCCAGCGAAACGTCGAACTGATCGGCGCGGAACGGATCCAGGTCCGGCGCGCCGCCGTTGCCGGTGCCCGGGCTGATCTGCACGCCGTTGCCGTCGAACACCGCGTTGTTGAACAGGGTCAGGCCGTTGTTCAGATCCTCGGTATTGGGGAATGCCAGCACCCGCGCGGCGCCGGCGCGGACCACGAAGTCCTCGGTGACCTCGAGTTTCGCCACCGCCGAAGGCAGCCATTCGTCGTCGTTGCGTTTGAACACCGCCGGCGTGGCCGCGCCGGTGCCCGAGATCAGGTTGCCGGCCGACTCCAGATCGCGATCGATGAAGCGCACGCCGACGTTGCCGCTCAGGCGCATGGCGCCGAGGTCGGTGTCGAAGTTGAGCTTGGCATGGCCCTCCAGGAAGGTTTCGTCGATGTCGAAGGTCGAGGCCAGCGCGTTGGTGTTGTTGGCCGGGTCCAGGCACTGGCTGTTCTGCGACACCGCCGGGAATGCGGTGAACGCGGCGCAGCCGGTCAGCGTGTCGCGCAATCCGGCCAGATAGCTGCGCGGCAGGTTGGCGAACTCGCCCGGCAGGAAATCGTTGTTGCGGTAGGTGGTGAGGAAACCGCCAAGCTGGTTGGCCGGGATTCCGCCGGCGGGCCGGATATCGGCGCGCAGCGGATTCTGCACGGTTTCCAAGGTGCTGTAGCGCGCGCCGAAATCGAGCGAACGCAGCCAGGACGAGTCGAAGTCCAGGCTCCAGTCGGAGCGTGCGGCGAAGGTTTCCGTTTCGGAGCGGTAGAGGTTGTCGAACAGAATGGTGTAGCGCAGCTGGTTGGGATCGGTCAGGTCGATGCCGTTGATCGCGAAGCTGCCGAAGTCGCCGGCGGTCAGATCGAAGTCGATGGTCGGGGTGATGGTGGCGAGCGGCTGCAGGCGCAGGTAGACCTGCTGGTATTCGGATTGCGAACGCCCGTGCGAGAGCTCGGCCGAGGCGCCCAAGCGCTCGCCGACCCGGAACGAACCGCGCAGCGCGGTCGACCACACCTCCGATTCGATATCGGCGAACTCGGTGTTGCTCAGCACCGGGCCGGTGGCGCGGCCCGACAGCAGGATGTCGTTGTCGGAGTAACGCGCGTTGCTGAGCCCGGCGGTGGGGTTGAACGACAGCCAGTGGCGGTCGCGCTCGGAGCTTAGCTTCGAGTAGAAAGTATCGGCCACGATCTCCACGCCGTCGGCCGGACGCCACTGGAGCACGCCGCTCAGGCCCACTTTGTCGCGGTCCTCGGCGATGTTCTGCGCGCGCACGTCGCTGTGGCCGAAGCGCGGCGTCGGTGGGGTGGTGGTGGGGTCGTTGAAGCGCGCATAGCCGGAAAACGTGTCCAGGCCCTGCTGAGCGAGCGAGCGCTCGCTGTAGGAGGCGGTCAGCAGCGCGCCGAAACGGTTGTCGGCGAAGGTCTGGGAAATCAGGCCGAAGCTTTCGAAGCCCGGCTCGTCGGCCAGCTCGTCGTAGGTCGCCGCCGCGCTGGCCGCGACCTGCAGGCCGTCGCTGGACAGCGGCAGACGGGTTTCGATGTCGACGATGCCGCCCAGCGCGCCGGCGATCTGTTCGGCGCCGGCCAGCTTGGTCACGGTCAGGCGCGAAATCAGCTCCGACGGCACCAGCGACAGCAGGCCGTAGGTCGAAGTGCCCAGCTGGTCCAGGCCGTTGCCGCCACGCCCGGTCGAATCGACGATCTGGCGCCCGTTGTAGAGCACGACGTTTTCGCGCAGGCCGCGGATCGAGATGTCGCTGCCCTCGCCGATGCCGCGGTCGATCTGCACGCCGGAAACGCGCGACAGGGACTCGGCGACATTGGTGTCGGGCAGCTTGCCGATGTCGTCGGCGACGATGGCGTCGACGATCTGGGCCGAGTCGCGCTTGATGTCGCGCGCGGCCTCCAGGCTGCCGCGGATGCCGGTCACGACAATCGTGTCCAGCTGCTGGACGGTTTCGTCCTGTTCCCGCGGTGCGGCCGGCGTTGCGGCCGATTGCGCGCCCGCCGGCGTCATCGCCAGCAGGGCGACGGGCGTCAACAGCGTGGACAGCATGGTTTTACGAAAAGTGCGCATGTTCGGGACCCCTCCCAGAGTTTTATAGATGAATAAGGGAGGGTCCGACTGCTGCGCCGCACCGGCGGGATCTGACTGCCCCGTTCCGGCTCCGGCCTCGCACCCCGACAGCGGATCCGCTCCCAACTACGTCCTCGCGATCTCTTTTTTGCCGTGGTCCGTTGCGGCACAATGTATCTAATACAGCAATAATATTGGCGGCGCAACTTATTTTTTAGGCTAAATTATGCATTTACCTGCAATATTGACTTGCATACCGTCCTCTCATAATGCTTTATAAGCAACACATTTTAGCCGCATACGTCAGACGAGGGCTTTCGCACATGACCAATCTGGTAGGGGTCTTCCCCATCCTTCCGACCATCTTCAGGGCAGATGGCGCGGTCGATGCGGGCGGAATGCGCCGCGTGCTCGACTATCTGGTCGCCGCCGGAGCGGCCGGGGTGGTCTTTCCCGGGCTGGCCAGCGAATACGAAACCCTGAGCGTCGACGAGCGGCTGCGGATGACCGCGCAATTGGGCGAATGGACCGCAGGGCGACTGCCGTTCGTGGTGGGCGCCAGCAGCGCCGATCCGGACGAGGCCGCGCGTTTCGCGCGCGCCGGCGCCGACGCCGGAGCGTGCGCGGCGATGGTGCTGACGCCGCACCGGCACGCGGGCGATCCGCAGGCGATGGCGGACTATTTCCGCTCTATCCACGCCGCGTGCGGCATTCCGATCATGCTGCAGAACGCGCCGGCGCCGATGGGCGTGGGTATGGCGCTGGACCAGGTCGCCTGGCTAGCCGCGCAGGTGCCGGGGATCCGCTACGTGAAGGAAGAAACCCAGCCCTCCGGGCAACGCATCACCCGCCTGACCGAGCTGGCCGGCGCATCGCTGGACGCGGTGTTCGGCGGCGCCGGCGCGCGCTATGTGATCGACGAACTCGCGCGCGGGGCGCAAGGTACGATGCCGGCCTGCGAGATCACCGAGGTACACGTGGCGATGCTGCGGCGTTTCACCCAAGGCGACGTGCAGGGCGCGCGCGATCTGTTCGAACGCACCCTGCCCTTGCTCAGCATGCAAGCCGTGTTCCGCTGGCGCCTGACCAAGGCGGTGCTGCTGCGCCGCGGCCTGATCGACAGCGACCACGTGCGCGCCGTGGGCCCCGCCCTGGACGCCCACGATCAGCGCGAACTCGACGCGCTGCTGGCGCGCCTCGCCGACCTGCTGCCGCCACTGCCGGCCCGCGCCGCGGAAGCGGGGCTGATCGCGTGACGGGCCGTGTGCGCCAGGTCGAAACCTTCCTCCTCACCCTGCCGCGCGACACGCCGTACCTGGGTCCGCTGGGACCCGGCGAACGAATCAACGCGCGCGGCTACGTGGTGCGCCAAGGCAACGGCGTCATCTATCCCACGGCCGATCGCTCGGTGGTGGTGCGGGTCACGACCGACGACGGCGCCGTCGGCTGGGGCGAGACCTACGGCCTGTGCGCGCCGCGCGCGACCTGCGAAATCATCAACGACCTGCTGGCGCCGGAACTGATGGGGCGCGATCCCGAGGACGTCGAACGGATCTGGGACGATTTATACGGCCTGATGCGCGTGCGCGGCTGTTTCGGCGGCTTCCACGTCGACGCCATCGCTGCGCTCGACATCGCGCTGTGGGATCTGCGCGCGCGCGGACGCGGGGTGCCGCTGTGGACGCTGCTCGGCAGCCGCCAACGGGAACGCGTGCCGGGCTATGTGTCCGGCCTGCCGGCCGCCACGCTTTCGGAGCGGGTGGCGATGGCGCGCGCATTCCAGGCGCAGGGCCACGACGCGTTCAAAATCGCTGCGGTGGTCAGCAGCGAAGGGATCGTGGAAGAGGTGGCGGCGCTGCGCGCGGCGCTGGGCGACGCCGCCGAGCTGATGGTCGACCTGCACTGGAAGTTCAGCGCCGACGAAGCGCTGGCCCTCATCGCCGACCTTACGCCTTACCGTCTGCATTTCATCGAAGCGCCGGTGAAACCCGAAGACCTGACCGGGCTCGCACGCACCGCGCGGGGCAGCAGCATTGCCGTCGCAGCGGGCGAGGAGTGGTACACCGTCTACGAAGCGCGGCTGCGCCTGGACACTGCCCCGCTGGGCTTCATCCAGCCGGAGATGGGCCACACCGGCATCACCCAGTTCCTGCGCATCGCCGCACTGGCTGGCGATGGCGGCGTGCCGCTGGCGCCGCACGCCACCATCGGCCTGGGCCTGTTTTTGGCGGCCAGCCTGCATGCCTCGGCCGTGGTCCCCGGCTTCTGGCGCCATGAGTGGCAGCACTCGGTGTTCGCGCGCAGCCTGGAACTGCTGGACACCGACATGGACTATGCGGATCGCCACTACCGGTTACCGACCGGACCCGGGCTGGGCGCCCTGCCCAACGCGAAATTCTGGGATCACGCCGAAGCGGTCGCCTGAGTATTGCGTTCCGCAGCGATCAGGCGCGAACCGTCGGCGAAGCGCACCGCCAGCCAGGCCACGCCCAACGCGACGGGATGCAGCATGGCCATCAGCAGGAAGCTCCGGTCGAAATTCCCGTCCGCCACCAGTTTGCCGACGAACTGGGTAGACACCATGCCGCCGAAGCCGCTGCCCGCGGCGATCAGCCCGAACACGGTGGCGACGTAGCGGGTCGGGTACAGGTCGACCACCAGGGTGCCGACGTTGATCTGGAACACCAGGTGCGCGAAGCAGACCAGCGACACCAGCAGGAACAGCAGCGGTAGCCCCGGGTGGAAGGCGGCGAACAGCCCCACCGGCGCGATCAGCGCCGCCATGGTCATGGTGACCAGCCGGCTGCGCACGGGCGGCATGCCGCGCTTCACCAGCCCGCTGGAAATCAGGCCGCCGCCGATGCTGCCCAGGTCGGCGGCCAGGTACACGATCCAGGCCAGCGACGCCACCGCGATCAGGCTCATGCCGCGCTCGTCGCCCAGGTATTTCGGAAACCAGAACAGGTAGAAGTACCAGACCGGATCGGCGATGGCGCGCGACAGGGCGAACAGCCAGATCGAGCGATCGCGCAGCAGGTCGCGCCACAGAGCGCCCTCGGCGCGTTTGCCCGCCGGCGCCGGCGACCGCCGATCGCGCGGATAGATCAGCCACCAGGCCACGATCCAGAGCAGGCCCACCGCGCCGGTGGTGATGAACGCGGCGCGCCAGCCCCACGCCAGGGCGATGCCGCCGATCAGGGGCGGGGCGATGGTCGCCCCGACCATCGCCCCGGCGGTGTAGATGCCGAGCGCCAGGCTGCGCTGCTGCGGGGGGAAGTATTCCGATACCACCTTGGGCCCGACCGTGTAATTGCCGGCCTCGCCCAGTCCAAGCGCGAACCGCGCGGCGCCGAGTTCGCCGGGGGTGCGGACCAGGCCGGTCAGCAGGTTCGCGATCGACCACCAGCCAACGAACAGCGCCAGCGACAGCTTCGATCCCAGCCAGTCGGTGATCCGCCCCGCGACCAGATAGGCGCAGGTGTAGGCGAACAGGAACAGCTGCACGACCCGGGCGTAGGCCAGATCGTCCATGCGCAGGTCGCGCTGGACCGTGGTGGCCAGGATCGAAAGCGCCTGCCGGTCGAGGTAATTGATCACCGTGGAGACGAACAGCAGGGCCAGGATCGTCCAGCGGATCCGGCCCGCTCCCGTGCCCGTCACCATCCGCCGCTCCGCCTGCGTGCTTTCATCCGGATCTCCCCTCAGCAAGCCGGACGGTAGTGCGAATAAAGCAACATGTCAAACCATTGCACGGCACATGAGGCAGATAAAGCGGTTTATTGTCGCTTTTATAGCGACATCATTCTATTTCTTCGGCGGCCTTACGCAGGGCCACGACCAGATCCGCGGTCGCCGACTCGGGGATCCAGCCGGACATGCCGATCCCCGCATGCACGGGCTCGCCCATGGCGATGGCCACGATATGGTGGTCGCGGTCGTCGGCCACGTGCACGCGCGCGTAGTCCTGGGCGCGGGTTTCGTGAAGCTTGTCGATCAGGGTTTCCACGCCCTGCGGGAACATCGGGATGTCGCGGTCTTGATACAGCTCCCGCACTTCGTCGTCGGTCAGCTGCGACAGTAGGACCATGCCGATCCCGCTGGTGGTGGCCGGCAGCAGGCCGATGCGGCCCAGTCCGCGCGAGGCCTCGATCCCGGGCGGCGCATGGAACAGATAGCTGACGCTGTCGTTCCAGAGCACGCCCATCGCCACGGTGTGGCCGAAGCGGCGCAGGCTTTCCAGCGCGGGCAGCGCCCGGCGGATCAGGCCCGAAGCGAACAGGCTCTGCGCCGCCAGCACGTGCATGCCGGGACCGGCGGTGTATTTGCGGTCCGCGGTCTGCCGGGCGATGCCCAGATAGGCCAGCGTCTTCAGCAGCCGGTTGATCTTGGTCGGATTGGCGCGCAGGCGCCGGGCCAGTTCTCGGCAGCCGACCGGCTCGGAAGACGACGCCAGCGCCTGCAGAGTGGTGATGCCGTCGATCAGGCTCTGGTTGGGCTGTGCATTGGGCTTGGCTCGCATGGATTCAGGGTACGCATGAGAGGTAACCGCCGCTAGTGGGCGCCAACCACGGTTGGCATGCTCGAATCCGCATCAGTATCCGATCAATGCCTGGCGCCGATCCTGTGCTGCATGCGGTCGCAGCGGCCGGTTCTTATTCAAGAACGACTGCGCTGCTCCGGGGGAAAAAGACACGCAAAGGCGGAGCAGCGCGGGCCACTGCGCTCGCAGCGCATCAGGCATACCGGATGGGTCGCGCACCGGGTCGCCCCGCGCGGGACAACATTTGCCTAGGACTAAGTCCATTTGTTGCTATATGTGCAATCAGTCACCCAGTAATCTCAATGATTGCTGCATTGCCGCGTGTTTTGTTGCTAATTGTGCACTACTTTCCGCAGTGAGCTGCACACCCGGCCATGTTTCGAGCCGGGCTTGGACAGCGGACCCATTTCCTTACCACTGTGGAAGCTGCAGGAGAACTCGGCGATGAAGAAAACGTCCTTGGCGATGGCCGTGAGTATCGGCTGCGCGATCGGCCCCGCGCATGCGCAGCCGCCGTCTTCGCTGTATTCGGTGGCGTGGGAGGAAACCTTCAGCGGCAGCTCGGTCGACACCAGCCGCTGGAATTTTCGGACCGACGTCAAACGCCTCAGCTCGCAGGTTGCCGCGAATGCGGTGATTTCCAACGGGCAGCTGAGCCTGTTGATGAAGCAGCAAAGCGACCGCGGCATGGCCTACACCGGCGCCGGCATCGTCTCGAAACAGGCGTTCGGCTACGGCTACTACGAGGTCGTCGCGCGAACCAGCAGCAACCAGGGCTGGCACAACTCGTTCTGGATGATGTTCGGCGACGGCAGCTCGACCTTCGCCGCCGGGCGCCACCTGGAGATCGACTCCTTCGAAATCGATACGCAGAGCCCCTCGACCATCAGTGTCGGAACCATACGCTGGGACGGACAGCCGGGCACCACCCCGCTCGGCTCCGACCGCTGTCCGCAGCCCAGCCCCACTTTCAACAGCTCCGCCGCGTTCCATACCTACGGAGCCAACTGGTATGAAGGCGCGATCGATTTCTACATCGACAACGTGAAGCACTGCACTACACCGTATTCGGCCACCCAGTACCGCCAGGATCCGGTCAACATCTGGCTGACCGCCATCGCGTACTTGGCGCCGGTCACCGTTGGCGGTAGCCCGCAGCTGTTCGACAACGTGCGCTATTACAAGCGCAATCAATACGTGCAGAACGGGCAGTTCGGCTACAGCGAAAGCGGCGCCGGCTGGCAGGACAGCTCGCTGCAGGGTTTCGGGCTGATCCCGCAGCGCTACAACTGCACGGCCGGGACGAGCTCCCGCTACGCGCCGTTCTTCAGGCAAGCCGGCAACTACAACGTCTATATCTGGAAGACCGCCAGTTCCAACGCCGACAGTGCGGCGACCGTCGCCATCACCACCGGCGGCGCGACCACCCGGCGGACGGTCGATTTCAGAACCGGCTCCTCCGGATGGATCGACCTGGGGCAATTCAACTTCGCGGCCGGCGAGAGCGGATCGGTACAGAACATCGTCGGTAGTGGCTGCCAGCGCGCCGGCGCGGTGAAGTTCATCCGCGTCTAGTTGCCCAACGCCCGCTCCATTGGAGCGGGCATGGCGGCCTCTGGTGGCCCCTGCGACGCATCGCAGGGGATGGATCGGCGCGGCAACGAGGCGGACCCGCCCAGCCGTACCGATGGGTTGCAGCCGCGTTCAAACCAGCCCTGCTCGGGGCCGGAGGGCTTTCCACGGTCTGCGCATGATGGCGAAGACCGCGTACTTCGCGGACCTCTTCGCGCTATGCTGAGGCGGCAGGGATCACATAGTGAATGTGCTATCAGTCGCACATTAAGGTGTCGCCATGGCTGTGCAAGCGAGTCACTGGATGGATCGGGTGCGGGCCGCCGAGTCGGACAGCCGGCGCTTCGGTCGCGCCGCGCCGGTCGAGCCCGGGCGCGAATCGCCCAAGCTTGACGCCGCGCGCCGCGCCCTGCATTTCCGCAGCGCGCTGCCGCAGCGGCCGCCGTCGCCGCCCTGGGCGCGTGCCGAAGCCGTCGCCCGCATCCGCGTGCCGAAGCGGCTGGCGTTCGCGGTGTGCATGCTGGCGGTCGGCCTGATCGCCAGCTTCGCCGGCAGTTCGCTGGCCAGCCAGCCGCTGCTGCTGGCCGGTTTCGGCTGCGCCCTGATCGGCGTGCTCACCGCCTGCGCGATGCTGTCGACCTGGCTGGACCCGCGCGCCAAGGCGGCCGATCCTCATGAAACGCCGGCCCGGGAACCGCAGGCCAGCGCCGAGCAGATCGCGGCGGTCAAGCGCGCGGCCAAGGCCGACCCGGAACTCGCCGGCCTGATCGAAAGCTGGTGGCACGACGGGGCGCCGCTGCGCAGGCAGGACGTGATGCTGGTGCTGGCGTTCCAGAAGGCCAAGGCGATCGCCGCGAGCGCGCATTCCACCCGCCACTGAGCGGCGCTGGCTTCGTAATGCGTGGGACGCCGCTCCCACATCCGCTTTTTTTCGACCTCGGCGGCGGGATCAATCCCCGGAGAAAAACCCGCCGATCGCCGCGGCCACCGCCGCCGGCGTTTCCATATGCAGGTGATGGGTGCCGGGCAGCACGCGCAGATCGCCATGCGGAAGCAGCGCCGCGCGTTCGCTGCGCAGCGGCTCGGGCAGGTACGGCTGCGGCGGATCGGCGAAGATCACCCGGGTCGGGCATTCGATGGCGCCGATCAGCTGGCGGATCTGCGGCTCGGTCAGGCGCTGCAGCGCGGGCAGCGTCAGCCGCGGATCGCTGCTCCACACGTAGCCCGAGCTCTCCGAGTACTCCACCGCCGCCACGCCGCGCTCCACCAGCAGGCGTGCGCTGGCCTCGCCGAGTTGATTGGCCTGCATGCGCGCGCGGATCGGCGCGGCCAGGTCGGGAAACACGCGCAGTTTCTTGAGCGGCAGCTCACGCGCCGCGGCCACGCCGTCGCGCAGGCGCGTGGCGGTGCGTTCCGGCGCTTCCGCCAGTGCGCCCAGCGCCTCGATGGCGACCAGCCGCTCGATCCGCTGCGGCAGCGACGCCGCCAGCAGGCTGGCGATGCCCGCGCCCATCGAGTGGCCGAGCAGCGCGAAGCGCCCCCACCCCAGCGAATCCACCACATCCAGCACCGCATTCAAAGTCACCGCCAGCGTGTAGTCCGCGCCCGGCGCCAGATGCGCGCTGCGGCCGTGGCCGGGCAGGTCCAGCATCAGCAGATCCATCGATGGCAGATGCGCCGCCAGCGGAACGAAGCTGGCGGCGTTGTCCAGCCAGCCGTGCAGCGCCAGCACTTTCGGAGCCGCGCTTGCGCCGCCGCGCAAGCCGGCGATGCGGCCGAGCGGAACATCGAACGCCACTTCGCGCAGGTTCACCCTTGCGCTTCCGCCGCGCGCCGTGCCAGTGCGGCCAACGCGTCGGCGTGCGCGTCGGACTCGTTCAAGCAGGGGATGTAACGCAGCTCGCCGCCGTGTTCGGCGAAGCCCTCGGCGAACTGCATCGCCACTTCCTCCAGCGTTTCCAGGCAGTCCACCGCGAAGCCGGGGCAGACCACGTCCACCCGGCGCAGGCCGCGCGCGGCCAGATCGTCGAGCACGCGGTCGGTGGCCGGCTGCAGCCAGCGCTCGCGACCGAAGCGCGACTGGAAGGTCAGCGTCCAGTCGCCAGGCGCCAGCCCCAACGCGGCCACCAGGGCGTCCACGCTGGCCTGGCAGCGCTGCGGATACGGATCGCCGCCGTCGGCGATGCGCTGCGGCAGGCCGTGGAAGGAAAACAGCAGGTGCTCGCCGCTGCCGTGCCGCTGGCGCCAGACGCGGATCGAATCGGCCACCGCCGCCACCCAGGCCGGGTCGGTCGAATAGTCGTCGATCGAGATCGTCTGCAGGCCCTGCGCCTCGCGCCGCACCACGTCGTCGATGGAGGCGGTGGTGGTGGTCGAATACTGCGGATACAGCGGCAGCACCAGCACGCGCTGGAAGCCCTGCGCACGCAGATCGTTCAGCGCGTGCTTCAACGACGGCCCGCCGTAGCGCATCGCGTGCGTCACCCGCCACCCGGGCAGCCGGGTCTGCATGGCCGCGGCCAGACGCTGCGTGTAGACCGCCAGCGGCGAGCCTTCGGGCAGCCAGATCTTGGCGTATTTGGCCGCGGCCTTCGGCCCGCGCAGCGGCAGGATCAGGAAATGCAGCAGCGGGCACCACAGCCAGCGCGTCAGCTGGACCACGCGGTGGTCGTGCAGGAATTCGGCCAGGTAGCGCCGCACCGCCGGCGCGGTGGGCGCGTCGGGCGTGCCCAGGTTGGCCACCACCAGGGCGGTGCGCGGCGTGGAGTCGATGGTTTCGTGCATCGCGACATGATGACAGACGGGCGCCGCGGTTCTCAGGGCGCGCTTCCGCGAAAAATTACTCGTCGTCCCGAATATCTTCCAAGGGGAGGCTGCAGACGGCGGTGCTGGCGGCAAGAACTCACCGACGATTCACGCAGCCGCGACTAGGCTGAACTTTCAAGACGTTAGCGTGTCTTTCTGTCGCATCGCCTCCATCCGATTCCCTGCGGAGCCCACCATGTCTGCCAGCCTGCGTTCCCACCGAATCCCACGTTTGCCGCGCGTGGCCGTGTTACTGCTCGCCACCCTCTTCGCCGGCACGGCGCTGGCCGCGACCGAACAGGACCAGCTGGCCAGCAACGCGGTGCGCGTGCTGCGCGAGATCCAGCAGATTCCCGAACAGGGCATTCCCGACAAGCTGCTCGACGAAGGCCGCGCCATCGTGGTCATTCCCGACACGCTCAAGATCGGCCTGGTGTTCGGCGGGCGCCGCGGCCACGGCCTGATGTCGGTGAAGAATCCCGACGGCACTTGGTCGCAGCCGGCGTTCGTCAAACTGACCGGCGGCAGCATCGGCTTCCAGGCGGGCGTGCAGTCGTCGGACGTGGTGCTGGTGTTCCGCAATGACCGCAACCTGCAGAACATCGTCAACGGCAAGGTCACCCTGGGCGCCGACGCCGGCGTGGCCGCCGGCCCGGTCGGGCGCAACGCCTCGGCCTCCACCGACGGTCAGCTGAAGGCGGAAATCTGGTCGTGGTCGCGCGCGCGCGGCCTGTTCGCCGGCGTGGCTCTGGACGGTGCGGTGCTGCAGATCGACGACGACGCCAACGTGGCCGTGTACGGCAGCGCCGCGACCCCGCGCGCGATCTTCGAAAGCCGCGCCGGCCTGCCGTCGGATGCGGTGGTGGGTTTCCGCGACCAGCTGGAAGAGGCCACCGCCATCGCCCGCGCGGCGCGGGGCGGCACGGCGCCAGCGGCCTCGGCTTCGGTGTCCACGCCCGCCGCGCCGGTGACGACGACCAACGCCGCCGCCGCGCCCGTCGCGGAGCCGCAAACCCAGGGCTTCCAGCCGGTGGCCGAGGGCGAAATCCGCAGCGAGCCGCTGCCGACCACGCCGTGATCCGGGCCTGTACCGGGTTCGCAACATTCCTGGCGCATAGCTGCGCTATCCTGCCTGCCCTTACTTTTTCTGCGAGCACATCATGGGCGGTTTGAGCATCTGGCATTGGATCATCGTGCTGGTGGTCGTGCTGCTGGTCTTCGGGACCAAGCGCCTGCGCAATGCCGGGTCGGACCTGGGCGAGGCGGTCAAGGGCTTCAAGAAAGGCATGAAGGACGAAGACAAGCCCGCCGGCCAGCTGGGCGACCAATCGCGCAGTGACGAAACGCGTTCGGCCGAATCCACCGAGTCGAAAGAACGCGACCGCGACGCGGGCTGACGGCGCGGCGGACGCGCGCGGGAGTTCCGGCCATGTTCGGCATCAGCGGCGGTGAGCTGTTCTTCATCGCCATCATCGCCCTGATCGTGCTCGGCCCCGAGCGCCTGCCCAAGGTCACCCGTTTCGCCGGCCTGTGGGTGCGCCGCGCGCGCGCGCAGTGGTATTCGGTGAAGGACGAGCTGGAGCGCGAACTGGCCGCCGAAGAACTCAAGCGCAGCCTGCACGATGCGCAGGACGCGATGCGCGACACCGAGCAGAAGATCCGCGACAGCGGCGCCGAGGCGCGGCGCGAGTTCGATGACCTGCGCAACGCGGTCGCCAATCGGCACACCGACGAAACGCCTGCGGCGCCGGCCGAGGCCGAAACGCCACCGGGTTCCCCCACCCCCTCCATCAGCGAAGACCGCAGCGATGAACCGCGCAACGCCTGAACCCGGCGCGGAAGCCGAATCCAGCCTGATCGGCCACCTGGTCGAACTGCGCACGCGGCTGGTGCGCGCGCTGATCGGCGTGGGCGTGGCGCTGCTGGCGATGCTGCCTTTCACCAGCCAGATCTACACCTGGGCGGCCGAACCGCTGATCGCGCGCCTGCCCGCGGGCCAGACGATGATCGCGGTGAATCCGGCCGGCGCGTTCTTCGCGCCGATCAAGCTGGCGTTCTTCCTGGCTCTGTTCGTGGCCGCACCGTGGCTGCTGTACCAGGCCTGGGCGTTCGTGGCGCCGGGCCTGTACCAACGCGAGAGAAAGCTGGCGCTGCCGCTGCTGGGCTCGGCCGTGACCTTGTTCTACGCGGGCTGCGCGTTCGCGTACTTCGTGGTGCTGCCGTCGGTATTCAACTTCCTGGTGACTTTCAAGCCCGATGTCATCGCCATCACTCCGGATGCGTCTTCGTACCTGGATTTCGTGCTGGTGATCTTCTTCGCCTTCGGCGCCAGCTTCGAGCTGCCGGTGGCGCTGGTGATCCTGGTGCTGCTGGGCTGGGTCACCCCGGCGCAGCTGCGCGAAGCGCGCGGCTACGCGCTGGTCGGCATTTTCGTGCTGGCCGCCATCATCACCCCGCCCGACGTGGTGTCGCAGCTGCTGCTGGCCATTCCCATGTACCTGCTGTACGAGGCCGGCATCATCGCCTCGCAGTGGGTGACGCCGCGCGAGCGTAAAGAATCATCATAGGTAGCAGCAGAACGGCGCCGCAGGAGCGCCCCCGTGGGCGCGAGCTTGTCGATCGCTATTGTCAGGAGCCCGCGCCCATGGGGCGCTCCTACGCGGTCAAGCCTCGAGATGCGTATCCGGCAGCGCCGCAACTTGCGCGTCGCCGCCCAGCAGCTGCCGCCACGCCGCGTATACCGCGCCGGCCAGCAGCGGCATCAGCACCGCCATCAGCAGCAAATTGGCGATCCACATGGCCGCGATCGGTCCCGCCACCAGCTGCACCGCCATCGACAGCAGCTGCACGCCGAAGCTGATCGCGAACAGCGCCACCAGCAGCAGCACATAGAACACCAGCATCGCCAGCAGGTTATGCAGGCAGACGCGCAGGCTGTTGCGCATCGCCGCCAATCCGCCCTGCTTGCCGAACACGATCTCGGGCACCGCCACGAAGGTGACCAGACTCACCGCGATCGCCGCCGCGAACAGCAGCAGCATCCACAGGAACAGGCGGCCCACCGGCAGACCGCTGATCAGCTCGGGGTCGGGCTGTCCGCCGCTCTGCGCGGTTTCCTGCAGTTTGCCGATCACTTCGGCCAGCTGCTGCAGCTGGGCCGGGCCGATCATCGCCAGCAGCAGCAGGCCCAGCACCACGACGGCGGCGAGCTGCGGCAGCAGCGTGGCCAGCAGGCTGCCCGTGCGGTCGCCGCGCAGCGCATGGAACAGATGCGCGGGCAGCGCCGGCCGATCCTGATCGACTTCGCGTACCGCCCACAGCACCCCGGCGAACAGCAGCGGGCCCAGAATCGCGAGCGCCAGCTGCAGCATCAGCCCCAGGGTCGGGTTCAGCGCCATTAGCTGCACCACCAGCAGCGACAGCACGCCCCAGATCAGGCCCAGCGTGCCTAACGCCAGCGGCGCCTTGCGCAGCAGGGCGAAACCAGCCAGCAGCCACTCCGCGCCGGCGCTGGCCGGCACTTTCTTGATGATCGACATCCAGGATTTCCGAAAGACGTGGGGATAGGCGGGGGAGCTTGCGACGTTGAACTTGCGACGATCAGCGTGCGCGCAGTCCGTGCGCGTGCTTAACGAATCGCCGCAATAGTTTGCGCGCCTGCGGCGCCGCCGTCACGTCGCGGGCGATGGTTTTGGGACAGCGCCCCTCGTTGCGCAGCGCTTCCTGGCGCGCGCTGACGTAGCCGCGCATGTGATGGGTGGCGAATTCCGGATGGAACTGCACGCCCCAGGCGCGGTCGCGCCAGCGGAACGCATGGCAGTGGTCCTGCCGGGATTTCGCCAGCACCGTAGCGCCTTCCGGCGGACGCAGCACGGTCTGCACGTGGGTGGCGTGCGCGGAAAACCGCAGCGGCAGACCCGAAAACAAGGGATCGTGCAGCGCCGGCGGATGCAGGTCGATGCTGACCGTGCCGGATTCGCGCCCGGCCGGGTTGTCGGCCACTTCCCCGCCCAGCGCGTGCGCCAGCAGCTGGTGGCCATAGCAGATGCCCAGCAGCGGCGTGCCGTCGTGCGCGGCGTCGCGCAGCCACTCGGCGCTGCGTTCGCTCCAGTCGGCGCGGTCGGTGACGAATGCGGCCGAGCCGGTGACGATGACTCCGGCGAAACCCGCGCGCCGCGGCAGCGGATCGCCACGCTCCACGTTCGCCACCACCGCTTGGCTCGCTTCCAGTCCGGCGGCCACGCGGATCCAGTGCGGGAAGCCGCCATAACGCCGCATCGAAGGCACGGGCTGGCCGGTTTCGATGATCAGGAACGGGGCTTTCGCAGGGGCGCTCACGGGCGGAAAACTAAGGCGTATCAGGGACTTCCCCGTATACTAGCCCGCTTTTCCGCAGCGCACGATCCGCTATGACCGGTCCGACCTTCCAGGGATTGATCCAGACCCTCAACGCCTATTGGGCGGCGCAGGGCTGCGTGCTGATCCAGCCGCTGGACCTGGAAGTGGGCGCCGGCACGTTCCATCCCGCCACCTTCCTGCGCGCGCTCGGCCCGGAGCCGTGGAATGCCGCCTACGTGCAGCCCTGCCGCCGTCCCGCCGACGGCCGCTACGGCGAAAATCCCAACCGCCTGCAGCGCTATTACCAATATCAAGTGGTGATGAAGCCCAATCCGGACAACCTGCAGGAGCTGTATCTGGAGTCGCTGAAAGCGCTGGGCATCGACCCGCGCGTGCACGACCTGCGCTTCGTCGAGGACAACTGGGAATCGCCAACGCTCGGCGCCTGGGGCCTGGGCTGGGAAGTGTGGTTGAACGGCATGGAAGTCACCCAGTTCACCTATTTCCAGCAGGCCGGCGGCCTGGAATGCCGGCCGGTGCTCGGCGAGATCACCTACGGCCTGGAGCGTCTGTGCATGTACCTGCAGAACGTGGACAACGTATACGACCTGGTGTGGACCGAAGGTCCGCAGGGCGTAGTGACTTATGGCGACGTGTATCTGCAGAACGAGCGCGAACAGAGCGCCTACAACTTCGAACAGGCCAATGTGGAGGTGCTGTTCAAGCGTTTCGACGAGTGCGAGGCCGAGGCGCTGAAGCTGGTGGACGCGGGCCTGCCTCTGCCGGCCTACGAACAGGTCTGCAAGGCCAGCCACTGCTTCAACCTGCTGGACGCGCGCCGCGCGATCTCCGTCACCGAGCGCCAGCGCACGATCCTGCGCGTGCGCACGCTGGCGCAGGCAGTGGCGAAACTTTACGAAGCCAAGCGCGTGGCAGCGCTGGCTGCGAAACACACGGCATGATCCAGCTCCCTCTCCGTTGAGGGGAGAGGGTTGGGGAGAGGGTGCGCCGGAGCCGAGTGGTTTCAGATGGCAATGCGCTTCGAGTGAAATGCTTACGCACTCGATGCATTGCCGACACGGAAACATGACCAGCTCCGGCGCACCCTCTCCCGGCCCCCGACTAAAGCATTCGAGGGCAGGCCCTTCGGCCACCCTCTCCCCTCAAGGGAGAGGGGAAAAATAGAGAGCGACTGATGACTGAAATGAAATCCCTGCTGATCGAACTCGGCACCGAAGAACTCCCGGTCAAGGCACTGCCCGGCCTGGCCCAGGCATTCTTCGACGGCGTGATCGAGGCGCTGCAAAAGCGCGGCATCGCCTTCGACGCCACCGACGCCAAGCCGCTGTACACGCCGCGCCGTCTGGCCGTGCTGCTGCCGGGGGTGGCGGTGGAGCAGCCGGAGCAGGCATCGGAAGTGCAGGGGCCGTATCTCAACATCGCGCTGGATGCCGAGGGCCAGCCGACCAAAGCGCTGCAGGGTTTCGCGGCCAAGGCCGGCATCGACTGGACGCAGCTGCAGCGCGCCAGCGACGCCAAGGGCGAACGCTTCGTGCATCGGTCGGTGAAACCCGGCGCGCGAACCGCCGCGCTGCTGCCGGAGATCGTGCGCGAGGCCATCGCGGCCATGCCGATTCCCAAGCCGATGCGCTGGGGCGACCACGATTACGCGTTCGCGCGTCCCGTGCACTGGCTGGTGCTGCTGCTGGGCCAGGACGTGGTGGAGGCCGAACTGATGGGCGTGCGCAGCGACCGCATGAGCCGCGGCCATCGTTTCGAGCACGACAAGCCGGTGTGGATCGGTGAGCCCGGCGACTACGTGGACGCCCTGCGCGGCGCGCACGTGCTGGTCGACGCCGACGAGCGTCGTGCGCGCATCGGGCAGCAGGTCCGGGACGCGGCGACGAAGGCCGGCGGCGTGGCGCGCATCACCCAGGACAATCTGGAGCAGGTGAACTGCCTGGTGGAGTGGCCGTCGGCGGTGCTGTGCAGCTTCGAGCGTGAGTTCCTGGCCGTGCCGCAGGAAGCGCTGATCGCGACCATGGAAGCCAACCAGAAATTCTTCCCGGTGCTGGACGCCGGCGGCAGGCTGACCGAACGCTTCATCGGCATCGCCAACATCGAATCGCAGGACGTGGCCGAAGTCCGCAAGGGCTACGAACGGGTCATTCGCCCGCGGTTTGCGGATGCGAAGTTTTTCTTCGATGAGGATTTGAAGCAGGGTTTGGTGACGATGGGCGATGGGCTGAAGTCGGTCACCTATCAGGCCAAGCTCGGCTCCATTGCGGACAAGGTGCGGCGCGTTGCTGCGCTCGCGGAAACGATTGCCAAAGAAGTCGGCGCAAACCCTGCGCTTGCGCGTCGAGCTGCGGAACTATCGAAGAACGACCTGCAGTCGCGGATAGTAAATGAGTTTCCGGAGTTACAGGGCATTGCGGGGCGGCATTACGCGTTGGCTTCCGGCGAGTCGGAAGAAATTGCGCTGGCGATCGACGAGAGTTACCAGCCGCGATTTGCGGGCGATGACATCGCGTTGTCGCCAATCGGCAAGGTGCTGGCGATTGCGGAGCGGCTGGATACGCTGACGGGCGGTTTCGCTGCTGGTTTGAAACCGACCGGCAATAAAGATCCATTTGCGCTGAGGCGGAATGCGCTGGGTTTAGCAAGAACCGTTATTGAGAGTGGATTCAATTTGGATCTGGTCACCCTTATCTCCGAAGCTCGGCAACAGATCAATGTTTCGGCAACTTTCGTACGAGTTGACGCCCGCAAAGCGGCGATTGAGGGCGCTAGAAATGCAGGTGCATTTCTTCCGGAACCAGTAGCGAGCGATGCCCAGAAGGCCATAACGCAGCCGGGATTTGAAGGCGAGCTCTACGACTTCATCCTCGACCGCCTCCGCGGCTACTACGCTGACAAAGGCAAACCAGCGTCGCATTTCAACGCCGTCGCCGAACTGCGCCCCTCTTCCCTCTACGACTTCGACACCCGCCTCGACGCCATCGGCCAGTTCGCCGCATTGCCGGAAGCCGAAGCGCTGGCCGCCGCCAACAAGCGCATCAACAACATCCTGAAAAAAGCCGACGTCGAAATCCCGCACGCCATCGACCGCACGCTGCTGACCGACCCCGCCGAAAGCGCGCTGGCCGAAGCGGTGGAAGCCGCCATCGGCGATACCGACGAAGCCCTGCACCGGCACGACTACATCCGCGTGCTCAGCCGCCTGGCCCTGCTGCGCCCGCAGGTGGATGCGTTCTTCGACGGCGTGATGGTGAACGTGGAAGACAAGGCGATCCGCGCCAATCGTCTGGCCTTGCTGAAGCGCCTGGCCGACCGCTTCCGCGCGGTGGCGGCGATCGAGCATCTGTCGAATTGACGAATTGCTTTTCTTCTCCCTCCGCAATCGCAGGGAGAAGAAAAGCAACCGCGCCTCACCGTGCCTTAACCCGATTAAACGTCTCCCCGGTATCCTGTCCGCATGCGATTCATCCCCCGCCTCGCCACCGCCGCCGTGCTGTTGTTCATCGCCGGTCAGGCGCAGGCGGCGGCCACGGTCGACAGGGTGGAGATACGCGGCTTCAACCTCGACAACCAGACTGAAGCGCTGATGGTGGAGAACATCAACGCGGCGCTTTCGTTCAACGACGCCCTGGGTAAACGCCTGGGCGAATCGCGCCTGGAGTACCTGGTCAGCGAGACCGAAGTGGAAACGCGCGAGGCGCTGGAGCCGTTCGGCTATTACTCGCCGACGATCACGGTGAACACCGAGCGCAGCGGCAGCGACGACGCGCAGCGCATCGCGATCATCGTGCAGGTGGACAAGGGCGAGCCGGTGCGGGTGCGGCGTTCGGACCTGAGCATCGAGGGCGCCGGCGGCGAAGACCGCTACCTCAAGGAAGACCTGCAGGCGTTCTATCCGCGGATCGGCGACATCTTCGACCACACCCAGTACGAAACCAGCAAGACCCAGATCGTGCGGCGTCTGGCCGAGCGCGGCTATTTCGACGCCGATTTCACCCAGCGCCGGGTGGCGGTGACGCGCGCCGAACGCGCCGCCGAGATCGACCTGACCTGGGCCAGCGGCATCCGCTACGACATGGGCCCGACCACTTTCCACCAGACCCAGTTCCGGCCCGGCCTGCTGGACCAGCTGGTGTACTGGGAGGAAGGCAGCTACTTCCACCAGGGCAAGCTGGACCGGCTGCGCGAGTCGCTGGTGGGGCTGGATTATTTCGCCAACATCGACATCCAGGCCAATCCCGAGGAAGCGGTGGAAGGGCGCGTGCCGGTGGACGTGAACCTGACCCTGGCCAAGCGCGATGTGTACACCACCGGCGTCAGCTACGGCACCGAGAGCGGCGCGGGCGTACGCTTCGGCCTGGAGCGGCGCTACGTGAATTCGCGCGGACACAAGTTCTCCGCGCAGCTCGACTACGCGCAGAAGCGCAAGAGCTTCCTCACCCAGTACCGCATGCCGGCATTCAAGTGGCTGGACGGCTGGTACGCGGTGGGGCTGCGCGCCTACGACGAACAGACCGACTACATCGACACGCGGCTGCTGGAATTGATCGGCAGCCGCAGCGGCCAGATCACCGACCGCTGGACCGCGCTGGCGTCGGTGCACGCGCTGCGCGAGCGCTGGAGCTACAACCAGCGCGATGCGAGCGGCGCGGTGGCGTACGAGTATTCCACCCTCACGTATCCGCAAATCAGCGGCCAGTACGTGGGCGTGGACAGCCGCACGTTCCCGCGCAAGGGCTTCAGCGGCAGCGTCGCGCTGCGCGGCGGCGTGGAGGGCGCGGGTTCGGACGCCAGCTTCGTGCAGCTGCAGACCATCGCGCGCTGGTACAAGGGACTGGGCGAAAACAACCGCCTGCTGGTGCGCGGCGAAGCAGGCACTACGTCCACCAATTCGCTGGTGGCCATGCCGCCCAGCCTGCGCTTCTACGCCGGCGGCGACCGCAGCATCCGCGGTTACGCGTTCCGCGAAGTCGGCCCGCGCCTGGCCAACGACTACGCGCTGGGCGCCAAGCACGTGGTCACCGGCAGCGTGGAGTACGAGCATTACCTCAACGACAGCGCGTGGGGCGGCGCTGCGTTCGTGGACAGCGGCAGCGCGTTCGACGACACGCCCGACTTCAAGACCGGCGTGGGCATCGGCCTGCGCTGGCGCTCGCCGGTGGGCCCGGTGCGCATCGACATCGCGCGCGGCTTGAACGATCCGGATTCTTCGTTGCAGCTGTATCTCAACATCGGGGCGGATCTGTGATGGCGTTCGGGCGCAAGCGGGTCGCGGACGATATTCCGCCGGAAGAACGCGAAGCGCGCATCGCCGAACTGCGCGCACGCCGCCGCGCGCGCATGCGCATGCTGGCGATCCGCGGCGGCATCGGCACCGCCGCGCTGCTGGTGCTGCTGGCGGTCGCGCTGTACTGGCTGCTGCAGACCGTGGCCGGGCGCGATGTGCTGCTGGGGCAGATCATCGCGCGCCTGCCGGCCGGCTCCACGTTCACCTGGCAGCGCGCCGAAGGCCCGCTGGCCGGGCCGCTGACGCTGCACGGCGTGGTGTTCCGCTCCGGCGAAATCCGCTTCACCGCGCAGCGCGTCTATCTGGATCCGGACCTGCGCCCGCTGCTGGGCAAGCGTCTGCGCCTGGATGCGCTGCAGCTGACCAACGCCACGCTGGACGTGCCCAAGAGCGACGAGCCGTTCCAGCTGCCCAGCTGGCCCGAATCGCTGCCGCAGATCGTGATGCCGCTGGCGATCCAGGCCGATGCGCTGAGCATCGACGGCCTGCGCATCACCCAAAGCACGCAGCCGCTGATCGACATCGCGCGCGCGCGCGGCGGCATCGACATCGGCGACGGTTATTTCAACGCGGAAAAACTGTCGCTCGACAGCGACCGCGGCCGCTTCAATGCGCACGGCGGCTACGCGCCGCGCGACCGCTACCGGACCAACGTGACCATCACCGCGGTGTTCCCCGCCGGCAGCGGACGCACGCCCGCGCGCCTGGGCCTGGTGGCGCGCGGCGACCGCAGCGCGATGCAGATCGGCGTGGCCGGCAACGCGCCGGCGCCGGTGCGGGTGCTGCTGAACGTGCGCGGCGAAGAAAACCCGACCTGGAATTTAAGCGCGAACAGCGACTCGCTGGATCCGGCCGCGCTGGCGCTGGCGCAAACCAGCGCGCCGATTTCCTTCGACCTGAAAGCCGACGGCGCGGGCGGCGCGGCGAATCTGCAGGGCCGTGTGCAACAGGGCGACCTGCTGGCGATCATCGAGCCTTCGCGCGCGCGCATCGCCGACGAAGTGCTGACCGTCGAACCGCTGGCGCTGCGCGCGTTCGACGGCTTGACCACGCTGCGCGGGCGCGCGGATTTCAAGGATCCGGACAACCCAAACTTCAAGTTCGCAATCAACGCGCGCGGCCTGCGCTGGGGCGAGGACGCGGCCACGCGGATCGGCGCGGACGCGGATCTGGGTTTCGCCGGCCAACTCAAAAATTGGGCGGCGATCGGCCGGGCCACGCTGACGCGCGATGGCGAAACCGCGACGCTGGAGTTCGACGGGCGCGGCGACGATGCGCAGCTGCGCCTGGAAAAACTGCTGGCGCGGATGCCGACCGGTGCGTTGGACGCTACCGGCACGGTCGGCTGGGCGCCGACCCTGCGCTGGGACGTGGGCGCGACGCTGGAGGGTTTCGATCCGGGCTATTTCCTGGCCGACTGGAACGGCAACGTGTCCGGCCGGCTCGCCAGCAAGGGCCAGGCGCGCGGCGCCGGCGGCTACGACGCCACGCTGGACGTGCCCGAACTCGGCGGCAGCCTGCGCGGGCGCAAGCTGGACGGACGCGGCAAGTTCGCGCTGCGCGGCGATGCGGGCGAAGGCGAACTCGCGTTGACGCTGGGCAACAGCCGCGTGCAGGCCAAAGGCAAGGTCGCCGCGGCGCTTGAGATCGATGCGCAGTTCGCGCCGCTGCAGCTGGACGATCTGTTGCCCGACGCCAGCGGCCGCATCGCCGGGCGCGTGCGTCTGACCGGCGCACGCAACGCGCCGAACATCGACGTCGACCTTGCCGGCGATGGGGTGAAGTGGAGCGGCTATAGCGCCGACAGCATAAGCGTGCGTGGCCGTCTGCCGTGGCGCGGCGACGGCGGCGAGCTGGCGATCCGCGGCGCGGCGGTCGACGCAGGCATGGTCCTGGACAGCCTGCGCGTGGACGCGCGCGGCGCGGTGGAGAATCTGCGCCTGGACGGCGAGGCGAGCAACGCGATGGGGTCGGTGTCGCTGGCGGGCAGCGCGCTGCGTCGCGGCGCCAATTGGCAGGGCAGTCTGGACGCGCTGCAGCTCACCCCGTCCAAAGGCAGCGCTTGGCGCCTGCGGCAGCCGGCGCGCTACGCGCAGAACGGCGCGGCGTGGACGCTTTCCGAAAGCTGCCTGGCAGCCAGCGGCGGCGGCGAACTGTGCGCGCAGGCCGACTGGCCGCGGCAGGGCCTGCAGCTGCATGCCGATGCGCTGCCGCTGACCCTGCTGCAGCCGTGGCTGCCGCCGAGCAGCGGCCGGCCCCTGGTCCTGCGCGGCGAGATCGAGCTGGATGCCTCGATCAAGCCCGCCGGCGACGCATGGAAGGGCGAGCTGCGCTTGGCCTCGCTGGACGGCGGCCTGAAGCTGGGCAACAACGCGCGCGGCGAAGTCGTGCGCTACGACAATTTCACCGTCGATGCGACGTTCGACCCGCAGCGCATCGAGGGGCGCCTGGGCACCGGGTTCAAGGGCGACGGCTACGTGGACGCGACCATCGCCACCGGCTGGGACGCGTTCGCGCCGCTCAAGGGCGACATCTATTTCAACAATTCGCGCTTGTTCTGGCTGGAGCTGTTCTCGCCCGACCTGGTGCGTCCCACCGGCGACCTGCGCGGCCACATCGGCCTGGCCGGCACGCGCGGCACGCCGGCCTTGAGCGGCGATGCGCAGCTCACCCAGTTCAAGGGCGAACTGCCGGCACTGGGCATCACCCTGACCGACGGCACCGTCAATCTGGACGCGCAGGCCGACGGCAGCGCGCGCATCGACGGCACGCTGAAATCGGTGTCGTCGACCGGCGGCACCGCCAACAGCGGCACACTGGACATCGACGGCACGCTGGACTGGAAAGTCGCCGGATCGCCGCTGCAGTTCAACGTCCGCGGCAGCGATTTCCTGATCGCCGACACCACCCAACTGCGCGCGGTGGCGTCGCCCAACCTGCAGGTGGGTTTCGCCGACAACACCATCCAGGTGCGCGGCCAAGTGCGGGTGCCGTCGGCCGACATCAACCTGGAAGAACTCGACAACGGCGTGTCCGTGTCCGAAGACGTGGTGGTGCTGGACCCGGTGGATCCGGAGCGCGCGCCCAGCTCGGTGCTGGATCTGGATCTGGGCATCGCCCTGGGCGACGACGTGCAGTTGAACGGCTACGGGCTGGAGGGTTCGCTGACCGGCGACATGCGCGTGCGCTCGCGCGTGGGCCGCGAGATGGTGGCCACCGGCCGCCTGGACGTGGACGGCCGCTACAGCGCCTACGGGCAGAAGCTGCGCATCACCCGCGGCGAACTGACCTGGAGCAACAGCGCCGTGTCCGACCCGCGCATCAACATGCGCGCCGAACGCGAAGTGGTCAGCTCCAACGTCACCGCCGGGATCGACGTCACCGGCCGCGCCAGCAGCCCCAAGGCCACCATCTGGTCCGATCCGGCGATGCAGGAATCCCAAGCGCTCGCCTATCTGGTGCTGGGCCGCTCGCTGAACACCGCCAGCGTCGACGAAACCCAGAAGATCAACGCCGCCTCGTCCGCGTTGTCGGCCGGCGCCGGCCTGCTGGCCTCGCAGCTGGGCGCGAAGATCGGCCTGGACGATGCGGGCGTGCTGGAATCGCGCACCCTGGGCGGCTCGGTGTTCGGCGTGGGCAAATACCTGTCGCCCAAACTCTACGTCAGCTACGGCGTATCGATGGTCGGCAGCGGCTCGGCGCTGACCCTGAAATACCTGCTGCGCAAGGGCTTCGACGCGGAACTGGAATCGAGCACCGTGGAGACGCGGGGGTCGGTGAACTGGCGGAAGGAGAAGTAGAGCTGCGGTCGGCAATCACAAGTTTTCCGTCATGCGCGTACCGCATACAAGTTTCGCAACCCCGCCCTCATTCCCGCGCGGCTCTCAACAGTCGCGGGGATGACGATCAAATGCAATGCCTTCATAGGTTCTCTCATGCCCTGGATGTTTTTGTTGGTATTTGTGGTTGTGGTTTTCATCATATGGACTGTGCTTCTGAAGCAGCGCGAATCCGGTGCGGGCTCGGATGGATTCCCCTACCAAACGAACAAAGCACTGTTCTCCCCCGCGGAACGCTCTTTCCTTGGCGCGCTGGAGCAAGCTATAGGCGGCGAGTATCGTGTCTTCGGCAAGGTGCGCATTGCGGACGTTGCAAGCGTCAGGAGCAATCCGAATCGCGCATCCTGGCAACGGGCATTCAACCGCATCAGCGCAAAGCATTTCGACTTTATTTTGTGCGAGCCCAACGACCTTTCAATCGTGTGCGCGATCGAACTCGACGATAAGTCGCACCAGCAAACGAAGCGCAAGGACAGGGACCATTTCGTAGTCGGCCTGTGCAATGCCATCGGCTTGCCGCTTTTGCAGATTCCAGCCCAGCGTGCGTACTCGATACCGGAGTTGCGCTCCAGGGTGTCGTTAGCCATCAATCCGCCGCCGCCCGTTTCCACAGTGAATTCACGGACTTATCCAAGATAGCGGGATTTGCGGGTCCAAAAAGCGTGGCGAGCGAACAGGAGACAGACGCTTGAGGGTAAGCAACGGCATGCCGCCTTCATCAATCACGCAGCAAAGACTGCTCCGCCAGCGCATCGCCGGCCGGAAATTCGCTACGCCCGCCGAAGTCGTCGCCTGGCTCGGCGCCATGCAGGCGCAGGATTATCTGGCGTCGCTGTGGGCCATCGGCCTGCGCACGCGCGCGGCCACGCAGGCGGCGGCGGAGCAGGCCATCGCCGAACGCAAGATCGTGCGCACCTGGCCGATGCGCGGCACGCTGCATTGGGTCGCCGCCGAGGACGTGCGCTGGATGTCGGCGCTGATGACGCCGCGGGTGATCGCCGGCAGCGCGGCGCGGCTGCAGCGCGAACACGGGCTCGACGACGCCGTGCTGGCGCGCTGCAGGAAAATAGTCGTCGAGTCGCTGCAAGGCGGACAGGCGCTGACCCGCGGCGCGCTGTACGCCGCGCTGGACGCGGCCGGCATCGCTACCGCGCAGCAGCGCGGCATCCACATCACCGGGCGGCTGGCGCAGGAGGGCCTGCTGTGTCTAGGGCCGCGCGCGGACAAGCAGCCGACTTTCGTATTGCTGGAGGAGTGGGTGACGCGGCATCGCGCGCCCGCGCGCGACGAAGCCCTGGCCGAACTGGCGCAGCGCTATTTCCGCAGCCGCGGCCCGGCGACCGCGCACGATTTCGCCTGGTGGTCCGGCCTGACCCTCAAAGACGCGCAACTGGGCATCGAGCTGGCGGGCCCGGAATTGCGGCAGGACAACATCGAAGGCAAGACTTACCTATTGAGCGGCGAAGCGCCCGCCGTCGTCGATGACGCCGGCGATGCGCAGCTACAGCCGTCGTTCGACGAATATCTGGTGGCCTACAAGGATCGCAGCGCTACGCTGGAGGCGCGGTTCAATCGCCGGGTGATCGGCGTCAACGGCCTGTTCAATGCCTGCGTGGTGGTCGATGGCCGCGTGGTGGGCACGTGGAAACGGACGCTTGGCAAGAACTTCGTTGCGATAGCGCTCGTCCCGTTCCGGCGCTTGCTGAAAAAGGAGCATGCGGCTGTGAAAGCCGCGGCGCAGCGCTATGGAAATTTCATCGGGTTGCCGGTGCGGGTGTCGCAGGCGGCGGCGTGACCGCTTCGGCGCGTCTGGCGATGCGCGCGCCGCGCAGCATCGGTTTTCCATCGGCTACATCGGTCCAAGCCAGGTATGCGACGCCCGCCTTCGCCGCCAGCTGCGGGAATCCGGTGGCGCGGCCGCGCCCTTGCAGCATGGCGATGCGCCAGCGCTGCGGCTCTCCGGACAAATCAGCGCGGTAGCGCGCCAGCCACAGCGATTGACCCTGCGCATCTTCGCGCAGCCAGCTCAACCACACCGTCTCGCCATCGACGGCGATGCCGACGCGGCCCTGCACGGCCTCGCCCTGATCCGCGTCGCGCGGCGCGGCGAAGGTGTCGCCCGCATCGGCCGAGTGCGCGATGCGGATTTTCGGCGCATCGCCCGCGGCCGTGTACCACGCCACCCATGCCCGCGCATCGCGCGCGGCCAGCGCCGGGCCGTTGACCGGACAGGCCGGCATCTTCCAGCGGTCGTCGTGCACTTTGCGCGGCAGGGTCCAAACGCCTTGGTCGAGGCGCGAGACGACGACATCGCGTATTTCGCCGCCGTCGCGGTCGCGGTAGGTCAGCAGCGGTCCGCGCGCGGTCATGGCGGCATCGGTCTGGCAGCAGTCGCAGGTGCGCGGGTCGAGTTCGCTCTCTCCGCTTTTGCGCATGGCGGCGTCGAAGCGCGCGGTGCGCAGGGTCATCGCCCCGCCGCCGCCGTGCCCGCCTTCGTCGCCGTGCGCGGCGCCGGCCATATTGCGGCCATCCAGCCAGGCGATTCCGATCGCATCGCGCGCCTGCGGCCACAGGGAAACGAAACCGTGTTCGGTGGCCGTGCCGTCGTCGTTGACCTGGATCGCGTCGGACCAGCTTGTGCCGCCATCGCTCGAGCGCGTCAGCACCACGTCGTACGCATACGCGGCCTCAGCCGTGCGCCGCAGCCAGTGCGCCCACAGCGCGCCGTCCGCGGTGGCGGCGAGGTGCGGCGTATCGGCCCAGTTGACGAACCAGTCCGTGCCGTACGCGATCCGCCGTGGCGCATTCCAGCGCCCTCCATCGAAGCGCGCGAACGACAGCGCGTGCCCGCCTTCGGGCTGCGCGGCGATCCACGACAGCAGCAGCGCACCGTCCGGGGCCAAGATCAGATCGGGCTGCGCGGCCGCGCCGACGGCAGGCAGCGGCCAGTCGCTTATCCGGTAAGGCACCTCCGCAGGCGCTGGCGCGGCGGCGGGCGTCGATGTGGTCGCCGCGCGATCGCAAGCGGCCAGCAGCAGCAGGGCTAATAAAATCGGTTTGCGCATGCCTACAGGATAACTTCCCCCACGCCGCATTGCCCTACGCACTCCGCGCCGTTACTGTCCGCGTCTGCCAACTTTATGGAACCGACCGAATGCTCCGCAAGCCGCAGCGCACCGCCCTGGCCCTGGCCCTGTCTTTCGCTGCCGCCGCGCAGGCCGATGAAGGCATGTGGATGCCGTCGCAGCTGCCGGAACTGAGCGCATCGCTGCGCCAGGCCGGCTTCGAGGGCGATCCGGCGGCGCTGTCCGATCTGACCCGTGCGCCGCTGAACGCGGTGGTCAAGGCCGGCGGCGCCACCGGCGCGTTCGTTTCGCCGGACGGACTGGTGCTGACCAACCACCACGTCGCCTACGGCGTGATCCAGTACAACACCAACCCGCAGCGCAATCTGATCGACGACGGTTTCATCGCCGCCGCCCGCACCGACGAGCTGCCGGCCAATCCGGATTTCCGCGTGCAGGTGACGGTGGGCTTCGACCGCGTCACCGACGAGGTGCTGAAGGACGCCGCCGGGAAAACCGGACGCGCCTACTACGATGCGGTGGACGCGGCCAGCAAGCGTCTAGTCAGCGAATGCGAGCGCGAGCCGGCGATGCGTTGCAGCGTCGCCAATATGTATTACGGCACCGACTTCTACCGCATCAAGCAGCTCGAGCTGCGCGACGTGCGCCTGGTGTACGCACCGCCGCGCGCCATCGGCAACTACGGCGACGAGATCGACAACTTCATGTGGCCGCGCCACACCGGCGATTTCACCCTGCTGCGCGCGTACGTGGGCAAGGACGGCAGCGCCGCGGCCTACAATCCGGACAACGTGCCGTTCCGCGCGCCCGCGCATCTGCAGATCGCGCGGGACGGACCGGCTCAGGGCGATTTCGCCATGCTCGCCGGCTACCCGGGCATCACCTTCCGCCATCGCACCGCCGCCGAATTCGACGAACAGGTCAACTGGACCTTGCCGAACCGGGTGGCGGTCTTCGACCAGCTGATCGAAGCGATCGAACAGGCCGGCGCGCAGGACGCGAATGCGCGCACCCTGTACGCCGCGCAGCTGCAGTCGCTGAAGAACGGCCGCAAGCGCGCGGCCGGCGAGCTGGAAGGCCTGCAGCGCAGCGACGCGGTGCGCGAACGCGGCGCGGACGAGCGCGGCATGCTGGCCGCCACCGCGGGCGACGACGCGGACGCCATCGCCCTGCTGCAGAAGGCGCTGGCCGAAGCCTCGGCGGTGCGCGAACGCGAGCTGCTGCTCGGCCTGTTCGGCAGCCAGACCCAGCTGATGCGCGCGGCGCTGCTGCTCGAGCGCTTGCGCGTGGAGTCGGCCAAGCCCGACGCCGAGCGCGAGAACAATTACCAGATCCGCGACCACGCCTTGATCGAGGGCACGCTGAAGCAGGCGCAGCGCCGCTACGCGCCGGTGGTCGAGAAAAAGCTGTTGGCGGTGCTGCTGACGCGCTACCAGCGGCTGCCCGAGGCGCAGCGCGTCGCCGAGTTCGACGCTGCGTTCGGGCGCACGCCGGCCACGCTGGCCGCCGCGCTGGACGCGTTGTACGACCGCACCGCGCTGGGCGACGAAGCCGCGCGGCTGTCGCGTTTCGACGCCGCGCGCGAAGCCAAGCCGGTCGCCGCCGATCCGCTGATCGACCTGGCCGCGAAACTCATTCCCGCGCAGCTGCGCATCGAAAACGAACGCAAGACCCGCGAGGGCGAACAGCTGCGTCTGCGCCCGGCCTACATGCGCGCGCTATTCGCCTGGCGCAAGCAGCAGGGCCGCGCGCTCTATCCCGACGCCAACGGCACCCTGCGCCTCAGCTACGGCCGGGTCGAGCCGCTGCAGCCGCGCGACGCGGTCGGTTTCTCGCCGGTCACCACCGTCGCCGGCATCGTCGAGAAAAACACCGGCGTCGTGCCGTTCGACGCCCCCAAGCCGCTGCTGGACGCGATTACGAAAGGCGATTTCGGCAGCACCGCCGATCCGAAATTGCAGACGCAGACGGTGAACTTCCTGACCAATCTGGACACTACCGGCGGCAACTCCGGTTCGCCGGTGCTGAACGCGCGCGGCGAACTGATCGGCCTGAATTTCGACAGCAACTGGGAATCGGTCAGCGCCAGCTGGAAATTCGACCCGCGCTTCAAGCGCGCGATCCACGTGGACACGCGCTACCTGCGCTGGCTGCTGGCCAAGGTGTATCCGGCGCCGCATTTGCTGCAGGAAATGGGATTGCCAGAGAAATGATGCGTGGGTGAACCTTCCCCTTTGAAAAAAGCGGATCGAGGGGGATTTGCTTGCGCTTCACGCAGACCAAAAGCAAATCCCCTGTCGCCTGCTGCGCAGGCGCCTGCCCTCCCTTTTTCAAAGGGGACGGTGCTATCACAAGATTTTGTGGGAGCGACGCAAGTCGCGACGCCTCTAACAGCCTCGCGACTTGCGTCGCTCCCACAAAATCACATGCGCGATTCGCTAAGCGACCTTGCTACGCCGCGCGCGCGTCAGGTGCACCAGCAGCAGCGAGATCGCGGCCGGGGTCATGCCCGGGATGCGCTGGGCTTGGCCGACGGTTTCCGGGCGCACGCGCTCGAGTTTCTGCTGCACTTCGACCGACAGGCCGCGCACGCCGGCGTAATCGAAGTCGGCCGGAATCGCGCTGTCTTCGTTGCGCTGCTGGCGTTCGATCTCTTCGCGCTGGCGGCTTAGATAGCCGGAATACTTGACCCCGATCTCCACCTGCTCGGCGACCTTCGGATCTTCGACGCCCGGGCCGAGGGAACGCACCGACAGCAGCTGGGCGTAGTCCAGCTCCGGGCGCTTGATCAAATCCAGGGCCGTGGTCTCGCGGCTGACCGCGATGCCCAGGGTCGCTTCCACTTCGCGGCCCAGCGCGTTGCCGGGCGTGACCCAGACCGCGCCCAGGCGCTGGTTTTCGCGCGCAATCGCTTCGCGCTTGCTGGCGAACTTCGCCCAGCGGTTCTCATCGACCAGGCCCAGATCGCGCCCGGTTTCGGTCAGGCGCAGGTCGGCGTTGTCCTCGCGCAGCTGCAGCCGGTATTCGGCGCGGCTGGTGAACATGCGGTACGGCTCTTTGGTGCCGTGGGTGATCAGGTCGTCGATCAGCACGCCGATGTAGGCTTCGTCGCGGCGCGGGCACCACGCGTCTTTATGCTGCGCCAGACGCGCGGCGTTGAGGCCGGCGATCAGGCCCTGCGCGGCGGCTTCCTCGTAGCCGGTGGTGCCGTTGATCTGGCCAGCGAAGAACAGCCCGCTCACCGCCTTGGTTTCCAGCGAGGATTTCAGCCCGCGCGGATCGAAGAAATCGTATTCGATCGCGTAACCGGGCCGGGTGATGTGCGCGTGCTCCATGCCGCGGATGCTGCGCACGAGTTCCAGCTGCACGTCGAACGGCAGCGAGGTGGAGATGCCGTTGGGATAGATCTCGGCCACGTCCAGGCCTTCGGGCTCGACGAAGATCTGGTGCGAGGTTTTCTCCGCGAAGCGCACCACCTTGTCTTCGATCGACGGGCAATAGCGCGGGCCGATGCCTTCGATCTGTCCGCTGTACAGCGGCGAACGGTGCAAGGCGTTACGGATCAGTTCGTGGGTGCGCTCGCTGGTGTGGGTGATCCAGCACGACACCTGGCGCGGATGCTGCGCGACATCGCCTAGGTACGACATCACCGGCAGCGGATCGTCGCCGGGCTGTTCCTGCATCACCGAATAATCCAGCGTGCGCCCGTCGATGCGCGGCGGCGTGCCGGTTTTCAAACGGTCGACCACGAAACGGCCTTCGCGCAGCTTGTGCGCCAGCGCGGTGGCCGGCGGATCGCCGGCGCGGCCGGCGGCGTACTGGGTTTCGCCGACGTGGATCCTGCCGGCCAGGAACGTGCCGGCGGTCAGCACCACCGCCGACGCCTCGAAACGCAGGCCGGCCTGGGTGATGGCGCCGCGCACGGCGTTGTTCTCGATGGCTAGATCATCGACCGCGGCCTGGAAGATCGTCAGGTTGGGCTGCGCCTCGACGATGCGGCGGATGGCGCTGCGATACAGCGAACGATCGGCTTGGCAGCGCGTGGCGCGCACCGCCGGGCCCTTCGACGCGTTGAGCGTGCGCCACTGGATGCCGGCCAGGTCCGCCGCGTGCGCCATCACTCCGCCCAGGGCGTCGATTTCCTTGACCAGGTGGCCCTTGCCGATGCCGCCGATGGCCGGATTGCAGCTCATCGCGCCCACGGTTTCCACGTTGTGGGTGAGCAGCAACGTCCGCGCGCCGGCGCGCGCGGACGCCAAGGCGGCCTCGGTGCCGGCGTGGCCGCCGCCGATCACAAGGACGTCGTAGTGGTGGAAGGAGTGGCTCATGGGCGCTCATTTTCGCATCGTGGCGGCGCGCGACAAAGCAGTTTCAGACTTGCGACCGGGTTTGGCACGCTTTCTGCAATGTCCTTCCTGCACCCGTCGTGACAAGCGACCAGGGGCGCAGGCTGGATTGGAACAGGGGCCAGCCATGTGCACTGCGGGGGAGCCGGGGCCGGTAGTCGGGGGACTACCGGCCCTTTTTTTGTGGGCGACGCACGTGGACAAGCGCGGACGAGCAAAAGCCCGGCGTTGGCCGGGCTTCGGGGTGAGCGCCGACGCCCGGCAGGGCCGGAACAGGGGGGATCCAGAATTCCCCACCGGACGTCGACATAGAGGCTTGTCTTCCAATCACGTCAGTAAGCGACGTAACCGGTCAACTGGCCTGCCCAAGTCGGACGGCGGCGGGTTCGGCGCGGCGCTCAGGGTTCCAGCGTGCGCACCCGGCCGGGGTTTTCGGAACGTTCCTGACGCGCCGGCGGCGCGGCCCGTTCGGTCGTGCGCGGTCTTTCGACGGCGCGCGGCGCGGACGGCTGAGCCATGGGCTGTGGCGCGCGCAGGATCTGCGAAACGCCTGGATTGCGCCCCGGATTGCGGACGATGGGTTGGCCAGGCTGGCCAGGCTGGCTAGGCGCCTGCGGCACGCCGCGGTTGCGCGGGGGGATCATCACGCCGCCGGATTCCTGATAGCGACCGTCCGGCCTGCGCCACGGTGGCGCCCGGTCGCCCTGCACCGGCGGGTTGTGGTCGTCCCGCGGCGGGCGCGGGCGATGCGGGCGGTAGGGCGGGTAGTAGGGGTAATAGCCGCCGTAGTAATAGCGCGGGTTGTAGTAGCCGCGGGAACCGTAATAGCTGTAGCCACCGTAGCCGTAGGCGGGATAGCCGTAGCCGTAGCTGTCGCCGTAGGGGCCGTAGTACTCGACCGACGGCCGGCCGTGGTAATAGCCGCCCGGTGCGCTGCCGCCGGCGTAGTCGTAGGTGGCGCAGCCGCTGAGCGCGGCGGCGGCGAGGAGCGTGGTCAACAAACGCAGCTTCATGGTGGAGCCCCCGCGATATAGGAAAGCAGCATCGGCTTGCCGCATTGAATCCGTGCTTAACTCGCCCCGTTGCGGCGGATTGCCGCGGACTTCGTTCACTTCGCTCCCTCGGTTTTTCCTGGGCGCGCGCATGGAGCGATCGGGCGCGCATCGCGGATACGTTAATCTTTGGCCATGCTTTCCCTTTCGCCCACTTTCGACGACGTTCTGGCCGCCGCCGCGCGCATCGCGCCGCATGCGCAGGTCACCCCGGTGCTGCGTTCGCGCGCGCTGGACGCGCGCGCGGCCGCGCAGCTGCATTTCAAGGCCGAGCATCTGCAGCGCGTGGGCGCGTTCAAGTTCCGCGGCGCCTGCAACGCGGTGTGGTCGTTGACCGCCGACGAAGCGCGCGCGGGCGTGGTCACCCACTCTTCCGGCAATCACGGCGCGGCCCTGGCTTTGGCGGCGCAGACCCGCGGCATTGCCTGCCATGTGGTGGTACCTGAAGGCGCGGTGGCGGCGAAGCTGGCTTCGATCCAGCGCTACGGCGCCACCGTGCACCGCTGCGCCGCCAGCATCGCCGCGCGCGAAGCCACCTGCGCGCAGGTGCAGCGCGACACCGGCGCGACCCTGGTGCATCCGTACACCGATGCGCGCGTGATCGCCGGCCAGGGCACCGCGGCGCTGGAGCTGTTGAACGCGACCGGCGCGCTGGACGCGCTGGTGGTGCCGGTGGGCGGCGGCGGCCTGGCCGCCGGCAGCGCTATCGCCGCAGCCGCACTGGCGCCCGATTGCCGGCTGCTGCTGGCCGAACCCGAGGGCGCCAGCGACACCGCACGCTCGCTGGCGGCCGGCGAGCGGCGCGTGGATTTCGTTCCCGACACCCTTTGCGACGGCCTGCGCGGCACCCTGGGCGAACCCAATTTCGCCCTGCTGCGGCACTACGCGGCCGAGGTGATCGTGGTCAGCGACGCCGACACCGTGCACGCCATGCGCCTGCTCTGGCAGACCACCAAGCAGCTGGTGGAGCCGTCTTCGGCGATCGCCCTGGCCGCGGTGCTGGGACAGCACGAACGCTTCATCGGGCAGCGCGTCGGCGTGGTGCTGTCGGGCGGCAATGTGGATCTGGACGCCCTGCCCTGGCAGGCCGCCGCTTGAGCGCGCGCCGGAAAAAGACCGGCCGCGGTTTCATCGGCTGGAGCTGGCGGCTGCTGCTGCTGACCCTGCTGTGGCTGCTGGGCGTGGCCGGCTATATCGTCTGGGTGGGCGAGCGCGACCAGGCCGCGCCGGCGGACGCGATCATCGTGCTGGGCGCGGCCGCGTACGACCGCAATCCTTCGCCGGTGTTCAAGGAGCGGATCCGCCACGGCATCGCCCTGTACCGTCGTGGCTTGGCAGGGCACCTGATCTTCACCGGCGGCTACGGCAACGGCGCGCGCTTCTCCGAATCGCAGGTGGCCCGGCGCTACGCGCTGCAGCAGCGCGTGCCGGCCCAGGCGATCCTGATCGAGACCTCGTCGCGCACCACCCGCCAGAATCTGAAGGAAGCGGCGCTGCTGATGCGGCGAAGCGGGCTGAAGCGCGCGATCATCGTCAGCGATCCGCTGCACATGGCGCGCGCGCTGCGGCTGGCGCGCGAGGCGGGCATCGACGCGCTGGGTTCGTCCACGCCGACCAGCCGCTTCCGCAGCTTCGGCACGCGCTGGCGTTTCCTGCTGCAGGAAGTGTATTTCTTCCACCGCGACCTGTTGTTCGAGAGCCGCTGAGCGCCGAAAACGCGCCGGGTCGGGCGCTATGATGGGCGCCTTCCGCTTCCTTCCCCGGATTCAGCGCATGAAGATCGACGGCAGCCGCAAGCAGGACCGCGCCACCGAGCTGGTGTTGACCTACTACGCCGCGTTCAACCGCGGCGACTGGGACGGCATGCTGGCGCTGCTGAGCGACGCGGTGGTCCACGACCTCAACCAGGGCGCGCGCGAAACCGGACGCGACGCCTTCGCCGCGTTCCTGCGGCGCATGCAGGCCAGCTACCGCGAACAGCTGCGCGACGTCGTGGTGCTGGCGGCGCCGGACGGCGACCGCGCCGCCGCCGAATACGTGGTGCACGGCGAGTACCACGGCACCGATGCGGGCCTGCCGCCGGCCCGGGGACAAAACTACGTGCTGCCGGGCGGCGCGTTCTTCGAGATCCGGGACGACCGGATTTCGCGCGTCACCAATTACTACAACCTGCAGGATTGGTTGGCGCAGGTTGGCGGGTGACGTTGGTGGTTGGTGTCCGTACCAACCACCAACTCGCTTCACCGGCTGACCGCTTTACCGTTCCCGCCGCCGTATCGGTATCGCCGACAGCGGCACCGTGGCGATTTCCTCGCCCTGGCCGCGGATCGGCGCGCCCGGCGGCGGCGCCCAGGCGTGGGCGTAGATGACTTCCCAGGTGCTCGGCAGCGTGCCGTCGTCGCGGCGCAGGGTTTCGTAGGCGGCGCTGGCGGCGGCGAAGCGCGCCTTGCCGGTCAGCGTGTGCCGGCGCGACTGCAGCGCATTGGTCGCGCCCAATGCGCGCAGTTCGCGCATCAGCGCGGGCAGGCCATCGTAGGTCAGGGTGAACAGATCGCGATCCAGCACCGGGTCGCGGAAACCGGACATGAGCAGCGCGTCGCCAAACTGCGCGATGGGCGGGAAGCGGCTGACATGCGGCACCGCGTCGGCCTGGGCGAACGCGTCGCGCAGTTCGATCAGGGTCTCCGGCCCGAAGGTGGAGCACAGCAGCAGCCCGCCCGGCCTGAGCGCGCGCCGGAATCCGGCGAACACCGCAGGCAGATCCTCGACCCACTGCAGGCACAGGTTGGTGAACAGCACATCGACGCTGCCGTCGGCCACCGGCAGCGCGCGCGCATCGGCGCAGACGCGCGCGAACGGTTTCCACCAGCCGGCGTTTTTTTTCGCTTCGTGCAGCATCGGCAGCGCCTGATCGAGCGCGATCACCTGCGCGCGCGGCCAACGCTTGCGCATCGCCGCGGCCGCGTGGGCCGGGCCGCTGCCGACGTCCAGCGCCACCTGCGGGATGCGCTCGCCCAGGTAGTCCAGCGATTCGAGCAGGCGTTTTTCCACTTCGTGCTGCAGGGCCGCGGCCGCGTCGTAGCTGGAAGCAGAACGCGAGAATGCGCGGCGGATATGGCGCTGATCGAAAGTGGGGTTCATGGGGTTAGTGTATTCGCACGCGGGTGTAGCGCTTTTTTTAGACGCCGATCAGGGCGGATCCGGAGCGTTGCGTTGAATGCAGTAATGAAGGACGACGCTTCTGTGGAAGAGGCTTTAGCTCCGATGCTTTTCGGTCTGCGTTCGTCGGGGCTGAAGCCCCTCCCACAACGACAAGCGGATCCGATTTTCGTAACTTGCCCAGATCAGGTTCGATCCGCTTTTTTCGCCCTGGCCCATGTCCAAAACGGCTCTCAACCAGTCGCGAAACCCAAGCCGTCCATGAACTCGCCGATTTCCCCAGCCACGCGATCGGCGTGGCCCAGAAACGGCGCGTGCCCGCCGCCGGCGATGTCGACATGGCGGCTGTTGGGCGCAAGCGCGGCGGCGGCGCGCATGCCGGCGGGCGGCACCAGGCGGTCGCGGTGGCCGGAGATCCACAGGCTGGGCACCGACAGCGCGGGCAGCAGCGCGCGCAGGTCGCTTTCTTCCAGCAGCTTCAAGCCCTGCTGCAGCGCCTGCGGGGCGGGCTCGCCGCGCGCGTAGAGGTTTTCTTTCAAGGTGCGCAGCTCGGCGCGCGCGTGTTCGGAGCCGATGGTGTCCAGGGCCAGAAAGCGCTCCAGCGTGCCGCGGTAGTCGCGCTGCAGCTCCTCGCCGAACTGCGCGAACACCGACGCGTCCACCGCCTGCGGCCAGTCGGCGGCGCGTACGAAACGCGGCGTGGCCGCGATCAACGCCAGCGCGCGCACCTGTGGCGACAGCGAGGCGGCGTGCAGTGCCAACAGCCCGCCCAGCGACCAGGCCAACCACGCGGCGGGCGGCGTGCGCGCCAGGATTTCCGCGGCGCAGGCCTGCAGCGTCAGCGGCGTAGCGTCGTCGCGGCTGTGGCCGTGGCCGGGCAGGTCGACCAGATGCAGCTGGAAGCGCCCGGCCAGCCGCTGCACCAGCGGCGCGAACACGCCGCCGTGCAGCGCCCAACCGTGCACCAGCACCAGCGGCGGGCCGCTGCCCGCTGTCTCGATATACAGCGCCACCGCTTGCGTCGTGCCGCTTACGCCGCGCCGCGGACGCGCAGCACAGCGTCGCGCGAACGCGCCAGGGTTTCGACCAGCGCATCGACTTCGGCCGGCAGATGCAGCGCCGACAGGGTCACGCGCAGGCGCGCCTTGCCTTCGGGCACGGTCGGCGGGCGGATCGGCGTAACCAGATAGCCCGCGCTTTCCAGCGCGGACGCCAGCGCCAGCGCGCTGCCGTCGTCGCCGCACAGGATCGGCTGGATCGGCGATTCCGACGCCATCAGCTCCAATCCGTGGCGCTTGGCGCCGGCGCGGAAACGCGCGATCAGGCCCTGCAGTTTTTCCCGGCGCCAGTGGTCGCGGCGCGCGTGCTTGATCGCGGCCAGCGTGGCCGCGGCCTGCGCCGGCGGCAGGGCCGTGGTGTAAATGTAGGGGCGCGCGGTTTCGGACAGATGCTGGATCAGCGCTTCGTCGCCGACCAGCATCGCGCCGTAGCCGCCCAGCGCCTTGCCCAGCGTCGCCAGCTGCAGCGGCACTTCGGCCACGCCCAGATTCGCTTCGGCCACGCTGCCGCGCCCGTCCGGCCCGCGCACGCCGACGCCGTGCGCGTCGTCCACGTACAGCAGCGCCTGCTGCATGCGCGCGACCAGGGTCAGTGCGCGCAGCGGGGCGACGTCGCCGTCCATGCTGAAAACGCCGTCGGTGGCGAGCATGGCCGCGCCTTCGGGCGCATTGCGCAGCTGGCGCAGCGCGCCTTCGGCGTCGGCGTGCGGATAACGCCGCAGCTTGCAGCCGGCCAGCAGCGAGGCGTCGAGCAGGCTGGCGTGATTGAGCCGGTCCTGCACGCACACGTCGCCGTCTTCATGCAGCAGCGCCTGCTGCACGGCCAGGTTGGCCAGATAGCCGCTGCCGAACAGCAACGCGCGCGGATAGCCCAGCCACTCGGCCATTTCCCGCTCCAGCGCGTCGTGCACGGCGTGGTGACCGCTGACCAGATGCGAAGCGCCGGCGCCGACGCCATCGCGCGCGGCGCGGTCCTGCAGCGCGCTGACCACTTCGAATTGCTGCGACAGGCCCAAGTAATCGTTGCCGCAGAATTCGGTCAGCCAGCGCCCGTCGACTTCCACGCGCACGCCGTCGCGCCGCGCGATGCTGCGGCGCACGCGCACGCGCTGCTGGGCGATGCGCAGCTTGCGCAGGGCGTGGACGCGTTCGTGCAGGTCGGGACGGGGCATGGGCGGCTTTGGGTTGGTGGTTGATGTTTGATGGTGATTCCTGCCTCCCCCTTTGGAAAAGGGGGATTGAGGGGGATTTGCTCTTGCTTCTTCTGCGCAAACACAACACCTGCGCTATGCCAGAAGAGACTTTCTTCGGGATGCGGCCCTTTTGCGAAGGGGTGAAACGAGCGCTCCTGTCTGCCAGCCGCCACTGATTCGCTTTGCCTGCGCCAACGGGTCAAACAACTGCCTACTGAACTACGAACTACCAACTCAGCTCACTTCAGCCATCGTTTCCGCTTGCAGAATCCCAGCATGTACCGTGCCACTTTCGGGCAGCGGCATCGGGCGCAGGCCCAGGCGTGCGAACAGGGCCTGATCGCGGGCCACGTCCGGGTTGCCGGTGGTCAACAGTTTTTCCCCGTGGAAGATCGAATTGGCGCCGGCTGCGAAGCACAGCGCCTGCAGTTCGTCGCTCATGCTCTCGCGGCCGGCCGACAGCCGGACCATAGCCTGCGGCATGGCGAGGCGCGCAACCGCGATGGTGCGCACGAATTCGAAGGAGTCCAGCTCCGCGGTGCCGTGCAGCGGGGTGCCGGGCACCTGCACCAGGCGGTTGATCGGCACCGAGTCCGGGTGCGCCGGCAGATTGGCCAGGGCCTGCAGCAGCCCGGCGCGCTGCGCGCGCGATTCGCCCATGCCGACGATGCCGCCGCAGCAGGTCTTCATGCCGGCGTCGCGCACCTGTTCCAGGGTGTCCAGGCGGTCCTGGTACTCGCGGGTGTGGATGATCTCGCCGTAGAAATCCGGCGCGGTGTCCAGGTTGTGGTTGTA
>JAESGX010000035.1_pt1 | contig 87354 bp, 69 predicted proteins | sample 9269801 | NCBI WGS metagenome assembly JAESGX01 (sample SAMN16773122, study PRJNA677054) | algae metagenome | isolation source: Pleurocapsa minor GSE-CHR-MK-17-07R and co-occurring heterotrophs from wet... | place: USA: Lower Calf Creek Falls, Grand Staircase Escalante National Monument, UT ... | reverse complement strand
GAGTGCTGAGTGCTGAGTGCTGAGTGCTGAGTGCTGAGTGCTGAGTGCTGAGTGCTGAGTGCTGAGTGCTGAGTGCTGAGTGCTGAGTGCTGAGTGCTGAGTGCTGAGTGCTGAGTGCTGAGTGCTGGGAATATGGTACATGGGCATACACTCGTTGCCATACCCACTTTGACGCCTCTCCTCATCCTTCACTCATTGCTCAGCACTCAGTACTCAGTACTTTCCTTTAAGTTCTCTCAAAAAAGACCAGCAGCACCAGCTTGCCCAGGCGGATTTCGTCACCGTCGCGCAGGATGCGCGGCTGATTGGGAATCAGGCGCTGGCCGTTGAGGTAGGTGCCGTTCGGGCTGCCGCGATCCACCAGCTGCAGCGAGGCGCTGTCTTTGCGCACGATTGAGGCGTGCTTGCGCGAGACGCCCAGCTCGCCGGCCTGATTTTCGCTCAGGTCGATTTCCGGCACTTCGCCGGTATCCGGGTCCTTGCGGCCGATCACCAGCGTGGTAATTTCGGTCGGATCATAGATGAACTTGCGGTCGGCGCCACGCACACGCAGCACCAGGCTCATGCGCCCGGTCAGGCGCGCTGTGCCCCAGCGAGGAATGGTGTCTTCATCATCCGCATCGCCCAGGGCGCGCGTCGCTGTGTGCTTCGGTTTGATGACCAGCTCGCCGCAGTACGGGCAAATCTTGGTCGCGGGGGAAATCTTGTGCTTCCCACACGGGCAGTCGATCATGTCTACCCCAGTCGAAATGAGTGCATTACAAACGCTATGAATACACCCCATATTGTAGCACGGCATAAACTATTCTGTTGCGTTAACATACGCGAGATTTCATAAGAAACTCACCAGCCGGATGGAGAGTACAGGCCAGCGCAGGCCGATGCCCTGCCAGCACGTGGCTGCACCCTGACCGTTTGGGCAGGCCGACGGGCGCAGCGCAGATACTCAGCAGTTTGGCAGGACCCTCTAATGAGGATTTTATAGCCGCGGGCGTATAATGACGTATAATCAGGGCGCTATGACACCACGCATTCGTCAAACCGACGCATCCTCAATGTCACCGATATCCCACATCGTTCATCAGTCTGGAGTTGTCTTGTTGTGAATAACAAGCCGGATTCTTCCAATAACAAAGATTCAAACAACGGCGGCGGCAATTCGCCGTTCGCAAACAGGAACGCGCAGCGCCTCTGGATTGTCCTGGGCGTCGTCGTCCTGGTGCTGTTCATCATCATCTTCGGCCAGCCCAACAGTATGCCCCGTGGCAACCGGCTCACGCTGGACCAGCTCGCGGCGCAGATTGACGAAGGCAACGTGGCCGAAGTCACCATCCGCGGCGGCAATGACGTCTTCATCGTCTTCCGCAATGGAACCAGCGGCTACTACTATAAGGAACGCGAGACCAACCTGCTGATTTATCTGGAGGCCTTTGGCGTGTCTCCCAGCGCGCTGGCCGCCATTCAGTTCAGCGAGCAGCAGGGCGACAACACGACCGGCTTCATCGTGCAGCTTCTCATCGCCGTGGTGCCCACGCTCATCATCGTGTGGCTGCTGTGGCGTATGATGCGCAGCGTGCGTGGCAGCCAGGACCAGGCGATGAGCTTTGGCCGCAGCCGGGCCCGCGTCGTGCGTGATATGGAGCGCCCGCAGGTCACCTTTGCGGACGTGGCCGGCAGCGAGGAAGCCAAGCAGGAACTGGCCGAAGTGGTCGAATTCCTGAAAGAACCGGACAAGTTCATCCGCCTCGGTGCGCGCATCCCCAAGGGCGTGCTGATGGTTGGCCCTCCGGGCACCGGCAAGACCCTGATGGCGCGTGCTGTGGCTGGTGAAGCGGGCGTGCCCTTCTTCAGCATCTCCGGCTCGGAATTCGTCGAAATGTTCGTCGGCGTGGGCGCCAGCCGCGTGCGCGACCTGTTCGAGCGCGCCAAGACGGAAGCCCCGGCCATCATCTTCGTCGACGAAATCGACGCTGTGGGCCGTCACCGTGGGGCCGGCCTGGGCGGCGGTCATGACGAACGCGAACAGACCCTGAACCAGATCCTCGTCGAGATGGACGGTTTCGAACAGGGCACCAACGTGATTATCATCGCGGCCACCAACCGCCCCGACATCCTCGACCCGGCGCTGCTGCGTCCCGGCCGCTTTGACCGCAAGGTCATCATGGACAACCCGGATGTGAAGGGCCGCGCCGAAATCCTGAAGGTGCACACCAAGGGCAAGCCGATCGCCCCGGATGTGGAAATCGAGACGATTGCGCGCATCACCCCCGGCTTCAGCGGTGCTGACCTGGAAAACCTGGTCAACGAAGCGGCGATTCTGGCAGCCCGCCGTAACAAGAAGACCATCGGCATGAGCGAAATCCAGGAAAGCATGGAGCGCGTCATCATGGGGCCGGAACGCAAGACCCGCGTGATGAGCGAGAGCGAGAAGCGCAAGATCGCCTTCCACGAGGCTGGCCACGCGGTGGTGCAGCACTTCCTGGAAAACTCGAATCCGGTGCACAAGATCACCATCATCCCGCGCGGACGTGCGGGTGGCTACGTGATGAGCCTGCCCGACGAGGACGTGTTCCTCAAGAGCCGCGAGCAGTTTGAAGACGAAATCGCCGGCATGATGGGCGGCCGTGCGGCTGAAGAAATCATCTTCAACCAGTTCACCACCGGCGCCAGCAATGACCTGCAGCAGGCCACGGCCCGCGCGCGCATGATGGTGACGCAGTTTGGCATGAGCGAAATGCTGGGCCCGCGCGCATTTGGCGGTGGCAGCGGATCGCTGTTCCTGGGCCGCGACCTGTATGAACAGCGCGACTACAGCGAACAGGCCGCTGAAGACATCGACAACGAAGTCAAGCGCATCCTGCAGACGGCTTACCAGCGCGCCAAGTCCACGCTGACCGAGCATCGCGCCAAGCTGGACGAGCTGGCCACCACGCTGATTGAAATCGAGACGCTGGACCGCGCCGCGTTCGAGAAGCTGATGAATGGCCTGAGCGAGAACAGCGAACCGGCAGGCACGCCCGTCTAATCCAGGCGCGTGTAAAAATCGCATAAAAACGGGGGCTGATGATTCGTCAGTCCCCGTTTTATTTCCCCTCAGCACGGGAAGAATCTGTAAAGTGAGATTTTACAGTTCACCAATGCACAGCTAACTTTTGTGGCTCACAATGAATGGCATGACGTCGGGCAGCACGAGTAAACGGACAGGTATCATGAAACGAACATCCAGGACAGTCGCAGTCTTTCTGGCCGCATTCGCATTGGCGATTGGGGCGATGATATTTGGATCTTCCCTCACGGCCAGCGCCTCGGTGACGGCCAATTTTCAGGCGCCGGTTTATGCGGCGCAGGCACAACCAACCTATATCACCGATAACGAACGCCTGCTGAACTCACTGTACAGCCGGATTGCGCCATCGGTGGTGCTCATCAATGTCAATGTGACCAGCTCCACCCGCGGCACCGGCCAGAGCACCGGCTCCGGCTTCGTGATCGACCAGCAGGGGCATATCGTCACCAACAATCATGTGGTCGATGACGCCACCCTGATTGAAGTCCGCTTCTTCGACGGGCGCATCGCCCGTGGCGAAATCGTCGGCCTGGATCCGGACAGCGATCTGGCGGTCATTCAGGTGAGCGATGTGCCTGCAGAGGCGCTGTTCCCGCTGACACTGGGCAATTCCGGCGGGCTGTATGTCGGCCAGGAAGTGATCGCCATCGGCGCGCCGTTTAATCAGGCGTGGACGATGACGACCGGCATCGTGAGCGCGCTCGACCGCAGCATCCAGGGCCTCACCCAGTTCTCGATCGGCAGCGCCATCCAGACCGACGCGGCCATCAATCCCGGCAACAGCGGCGGCCCGCTGCTCAACCTGAGCGGTGAAGTCATCGGCGTGAACAGCCAGATCATCAGCCGCACCAACAGCAGCGCTGGCGTCGGCTTCGCCATCCCCAGCAATCTGGTGGCACGTGTGGCGCAGCAGCTGATCGAAACCGGCCGCGTGCAGTACAGCTATCTGGGCATCAGCGGCCAGGAAATGAACCTGGAGATTCTGGATGCGCTGAACCTGCCGAACACGACCAACGGCGTGGTCGTCACCCGTGTGGAGCGCAACAGCCCGGCGGCGCAGGCTGGCCTGCAAAACCCGGTCACGCAGGGCAATTCGATCACCAGCCTCGACATCATCACTTCGGTGGACGGCATTCGCGTGTCGGGCATGCCAGACCTGATCTCGTACCTGGCCAGCAATACCGTGCCCAACCAAGTGGTGACGCTGGAAGTGCTGCGTAACGGCCAGAGCTTTGGCCTGAACGTGCAGCTTTCAGAGCGCCCGCGTTAACTTCGATTCCTTCCCTCCCCCCCCTTACAAACAGCCCCTCGGCAGGCATGCCTGCGAGGGGCTGTTTGTTTTCGTATGGGGCTGAGTGTACGCCTTGCGCCTGAATATCGCGTGGGAACTAGTGATTCTTCGGCTTTTCCTCGTCCATATTGCGGAAGCCGGGCGCGTCCACCACTTCGGCGTCCTTGCCGGCGCGGCGGCGCTCAATGCCCGCCTTGTGCTCGCTGACGACATAGTCGGGCGCCAGCATTTCCATGAACTTCACGCTGGCCACCAGGATGCCGAGGTCATCCAGCTGGGTCAGAATCGGGATGATATCGGGCACCAGGTCGATGGGCGAAATCACATAGACCGCGGCCAGCACCAGCACCAGCTTGGCGTGAATGGGCACGCGCGCGTCGAAAAACAGTTTCCAGGTCAGCAGCGCCTGATCGATGACACCATCGAGAGCTTTCATAGGGTTTTTACCTCGCCTGTTAAGGCCATTTCACCTGCCAGCGGCATGAGTGACAAATTCGCGCACTTCCGCAAATACCGCATCACGGGCGCGATCCTGGGTGACAATATGTCCCCTGTAGTCTGATATACGCAGGGTGATGTCAGAAGTTGCAGCGCGGGCGGCGATGCGCTCGCCAAATACCGCTGGCGCTGTCTCGTCCCGCGTGCTGTACAGCAGCAGCAATGGCAGACTCACCTGCGGCAGGGCGGCATCGGCGGCTTTACTCAGCAGCACGAGCTGTTCCAGCGCGGACGTGCTCCACAGGTCATAGCGCACACGCCCGACGACCGGATCGCCCCGGCGGCCCTGTTCCTCACGCACCACTTCACCCAGATCGCTGGTGTCCGGCTGCTGCGTATACGGACGCAGTCGCTTGCCCAGCCGGGTCGTCCGCAGCAGCGCATCAGGCAGCGGAATCGGTGACGCCAGCACCGCCGCGCCCGCCAGCCTGTCCTGCGGCTGGGCATGGGCGGCCAGCAGCATGGCCAGCATCCCGCCCATCGAGTGCCCGACCACGATCACGCGCTCACAGCTGGCGGACAGCACCGCCAGCCCGTCACAGGCCGAGGCCAGCCAGTCTTTCCAGCGGGCGCGCGCCATATCGCGCGGGTCGGTGCCGTGGGCAAACAGGCGCGGCAGCAGTACGGTATGCCCCGCGCCATGCAGGTCGGCCCCCAGCCAGCCTATTTCCGATGGCGTCGCGGTGAAGCCATGCAGCCCCAGCACGCCGATGGCCGTCCCGCCGCGCCAGAACAACGTCCCGCCGCCGCGCATGATCGGCCGGACGGTCATGCACCCTCCGTCGGCGGCGCATCCGCGGGAGACATGGACTCGGCCTGCGCTTTCTCCTTCGCCCTGCGACGCGGCTCGGTGATCCAGCTGTCGATCAGGATGAGGATGACCCCGCCGACAATCGCATGGTCGGCCAGATTGGAGACATTCGAGATGACATTGGGCAGCGTGTAATGGATGAAGTCGATCACCGCACCAATGGTCGCCCGGTCGTAGGCATTGCCCAGCGCGCCGCCCAGCACCAGCGCCACGCCGATGCGCGTGAGCACCAGCGACCGGTCGATACGCGGATAGAAGATCAGCATCAGGGTGCAGATGATCACCGCCAGCACCAGAAACACGCTGCCGGCCTGTGGCAGCAGCCCAAATGCCGATCCGGTATTCTCGCTGTAGGTGATCGAAAACACCGGGTCGATGATCGAGATGCTTTCGCCCAGGCGCATGCTGCGCATGACAGCCGACTTGGTGAGCTGGTCGATCAGCAGCACGCCAATGGCCAACGGAAACAGCAGCGCGTAGCTGCGCAGGCGGTCGTTCAGGCTAATCGGGCTTTTCATGCGTGCGCCGCCTTGATGCCCTGGGCCAGATAATGCGCCAGCCCCATGATGCTCATCATCGGATTGACGCCGCTGCACGTCGGCATGGCGCTGGCGTCCAGCACATAACAGTTCTTCACGTCGTATACCTCGCCATTCGGCTGCAAAGCGCCCGTCGCGCGCGTGGGGCCGATGCGGCACGAGCCCATCTGATGCGCGCTGAACAGGCCAAACTGATTCGATCCCATCGGCGCCCGTTCGACAGCCTCCAGAAACTCCGCCAGCGCGCCCGACCTGCCCCGGACATACGGCTTGCTGCGGATGTGCGGCACGCTCAGGCTGTTGGCACCCGCCGCATCCAGCACGCGCAGCGCCTCGACGATGCCGCGCCGCAGATGCCCCGCGTCATATGGGTGCAGCGCGTAGTCGATCAGCAGGCCGCCCGCCTTGTCGATACGCACGCGGCCGCCGTAGCGGTCACGCGAGAGGATGATGATATTCGACAGGTGCTCCAGCCCGGCCATTACGTCTTTGTGCTGGCGGCCGCTTTCCCACGGCACGCTGAGCGCGGCGATGCCCGGATGCACCGGCGCACATTCCAGTCGCACGCCATAGCCGTCGCCATCCAGATTGGCGAATTCGCTGGAGACGCGCGTCATCGGCGCGCCCTGCCAGCCGCGCACGACATCATCGAACACGCCGAACACGACGGTCGTCGGATGCAGGCGCAGGTTCGCGCCGATCTGCGGGCTGGCCAGACCGGAACGCAGCAGCAGTGCCGGGGTATTGAGCGCCCCGCCCGCGGCGATCACCAGCTTTGCGCGAATCTCGAGCGTATAGATGCGGCCGTCGCCATCGCGTGCCTCCACCAGCGCGCCGACCGCCGTCCCATTTTCAATCAGGATGCGGCGGGCATCAGCACGCACCAGAAAGCGCGCCCCGTTCGCAGCAGCATCGGCCAGGAATGTTTTGGCGATGCTCTGCTTCTGTCCGAACGCGCAGCCAAAATTGCAGAAGCCGCAGTCCTCGCAGCCGACCGCATTGCGCGGAATCGGCGCGCAGTCATAGCCCAGCGCCGCGCAACCGCGCTCCAGCATCTGATTCTGCGGGGTGGCGGCAGGCGTATAGTCAATGTTCAGACGCGCAAACACAGCATCCAGGCTGGCCTGATACGCGGGCGTCGTCGCTTCTGTCAGTCCGTGGCTGGCCCATTCGCGCAGCACGTAATCGGGCGTGCGCAGCGACCCGGTCCAGTTGATGGTGGTGCCGCCGCCCAGCGTGCTGCCCGCCAGCACGACGATGCCTTTGTCGCGGGTGGTCAGCGCGCCGTGCTTCTCGTATAACTTTTCGGTGGCATCCAGCTCGCGACCATTGAATTCGTGGTCGGCGCGGCTTTCACCCTTCTCGATCACCAGCACGTCGAGTCCGGCGGCCGCCAGCTCTGCCGCGGCCACACCGCCGCCCGCCCCGCTGCCGATCACCAGCGCGTCACAGCTCAGGCGCATGCCCGGCGTCACCGTTAGTGTCGTCAGGGGCGACGGCCTGGGCGCGGTCTGAAAATCCGGGATGCGATAGTGGATGGCGGGCCAGGCCGGATTGTGGTTATCGGCATCGGCGGCGCTGTAAAAGATGAACAGGCCGAGGCGTTTCAGGCTCTGGAACAGCTGGCGCGCCTGGGGAATCTGGCTGTGGGCGCAGGCGCGCAGCAGATGTTCGCGCTGGTCCCCGGTCATAGCCGAGAAGGCACGCGGGATGCCACAGGCCAGCGCGTTAAACGGAGCCGTCTCGATCAGCATGAGAAAGGCGCGCAGCGCCAGCTTGTCGGCCTGGTCAGCGACGCGCTCCAGCGCCGCCGCCAGCGCGTCGGCCAGCCCGGTATCCGACGCAGAGACGCGATAGAGCGGCGAGTCTGGCGCGTCCAGATGCGGAACCAGGGTGTCACAGACAAGACTTAGCGTGCGCTGCTGGGCGGGCGTAAACAGGCTCATAGGGAGGCTTCTGCATGTGTCGTCATTGCGCTGCATTATGCCACGGGGCCAGTGAAAACATAAAGGCGTCCGCTGTGCTATAGGGCAAACTCATCGGCATCATCTTCGCGTGAGGCAACCACTTTTGAACAAAACCCGCCCATAACGCATACTATCGCTATGAATGCACAGCCCAAAACCCTCATGACACAACCAAACCCGCCCCCCGTCCCGGTGATGACAATGCCGCGCGAGCTGGATCGCGCCTGGCCGGAATGGGCGCGCCGCTCAAACCCGATCGTGCGCCGTCAGCTGGGCATTTACTGGAAGCTGATGCCGCCTGATTTCTGGCTGCTGGGCCGCTATGTCGGCTATCAGCTGATCCTGCTGGTGCTGTCGATCGCGCTGCCCTTTCTGCTGACCGTGTTCATGCCCGCCGCGACCGTCTCGCTGGTGGTGCTGCCGGTGGCCTTCGTACTGCACGTGCAATCCCTGTTTCGCATCGGCTCGATGACCTCGATGAGCGTGCTGGACGAAGTGCGCAACGACTCGCTCGATCTGCTGCGCCTGTGCCCGCGCCCGCTGCATCACATCATGTACAGCAAGGCGGCGGCCGGGGTGTGGCGCAATGTGGAAAATATCAGCATGGTGATGTTCGCCGCCGCGCTGACCACGCTGCCGCTGCTCGTCATCCTGTTCGACAACTGGGTGGGCACCAATGAACAGCCAGTGCTGTCGCGCATCGCGATCAGCGCGGCGCTGGTCATTTCGGTGGTGCGCATCCCGCTGGAATGCGCGCTGATGGCCGCCTTTGGCGTGCTGGTGGGCACCACCGTCAGGCTGCGCGGGGCCGCCATCATGACGACCGCGCTGCTGGGGGTGGGCTATATTGCGGCCATCAATCTGATTCGGATTCCCCCGTGGCCCACAGAAATTCGCCTGCTGGTGGAGCTGGTGCCACCGCTGGTGCTGCCCCTGCTGCTGATTCCGCTGTGCTTCTGGCTGGCCGTGCGCCAGATCGAACACGGGAAATGAGCCGCCCAATGCGGTGGCATTAGATGGATCTGGCGCGAACCCTCTCAAAACCTCGCACAGTTTTTGCGCCCCACCCCGTATTCGTCTATCCTAGTGCATCGTTATTCTGAACGCTTATTATCCCTTACAGGAGCGCGTGCATGCGAACCGCCGACGCCGCTTCTGGCGCGAAAAAACCAGTACTGCAACGTGCGCTCAGCCTGCTGACAGATATCCGCTTCCTGCGTGTCGTCGGGCAGCTGGTGTTTCTGGCCCTGCTGGTGTTCCTGCTGGCACAGGTGTGGAACAATATCCTTTCGGCGCTGGAAGCCAACAACCTCAATCCCAACCTCGAATTTATGCAGAACCGTGCCGGTTTCGAGATTGGCGGCGCGGGCGACTACAGCGCGAACGACTCGTACTGGGAGGCCTTTCGCGTCGGCCTGGAAAACACGCTGAGCGTGGTGCTTGCCGGGCTGGTGGGCGCGACGCTGCTGGGCATCCTGGCCGGCATCCTGCTGCTCAGCCGCAACTGGCTGCTGCAAAATATCACCCGCTTCTTCGTCGAAATCCTGCGTAATTCCCCCCTGCTGGTCGTCATCTTTGTGATGTTTTTCGTGGTGGTGCTCTCGCTGCCACAGCTGCGCGACAGCCTGACTTTTCCGCAGGAGGCCATCGCCACGCTACCCACCAGTTGGATCCTGCTCGGCGTAATCGCGCTGGGGATGTGGGTCTGGCTGCGCCGGGCCGACGCCGCTAAACGCCAGTTCTGGTGGACGCTGTTTGCCAGCGCGCTGGTCACGCTGATCGTGCTGCATACGCTGGGGGGCGCCAATCCGGATACCTGGGGTGAATTGAACGGCCTGGGCGCGCTGCTGGACGTGCGTTTCCTGGTCGCGGCGCTGGCCGTGGGCGGCGGGCTGGCCGCCATTCTGGTATTCATGAAAGATGAGGCCCGCGACGCGGCGCTGGCCGTGCTGGCTGGTGTCGCCGCCGGGCTGGCGGTCTATTACTTCGGCGTGCTGCCGAACGGCGGTCTGCGCTTTGAGACGCGCCCGATCATCTGGCTGAATAATCGCGGGCTGACGTATCCGGAAATCTGGGCCACTGGCCGCTTTGCCGAATGGGCCGCGTTCATCACCATCGGGCTGGGCTTCGCGGTGGCCATCTTTTTCTATCTGCGCCGCCAGACCGAAATGACGGGCAAGCCGTATCCGCGCGTGCGCATCGCCGTGCTGGCCGCCGTGATCTTCACCGTGGTCGGCTGGGTGATCGTGTCGTCCGAGCCTGTTCCGGCGACGATCATCGTGCAGCAGGACGGCGCGCTGATCGAAATGCCGGTCGCGCAGGCGCTGGAAGAAGACCTGATGACCCGCGAACAGGCGCTGGCCTACGCGACGGCCCCGCTGGAAATCGTGCTGCCAGAGCGGCAGGGCCTGCGTATGGGGTCCGGCGATACGCTGTCGCCCGAATACGTGGCGCTGCTGCTGGCGCTGGTCATCTACACAGCAGCCTTCATCGCCGAAATTGTGCGCGCAGGCATCCTGGCGGTGCCGCGTGGACAGCTTGAGGCGGCGCGCGCGCTGGGGCTGAGCTACAACCAGCTGCTGCGCATGATTATCCTGCCGCAGGCGCTGCGCGTGATTATCCCACCGATGACCAATCAGTATCTCAACCTGGCCAAAAATTCCAGCCTGGCCGTCGCGATCTCGTTTGCCGACGTGTATCAGGTGATGTTCACCGTGGGCAACCAGAGCGGCCAGAGCGTGACCACGATCATCATCGTCATGGTGACGTATCTGGTGCTCAGCCTGGTGATTTCTGGCATCATGAACTGGATCAATGCCCGCTTCCAGCTTGTGACGCGGTGACGGAAAAGGACCCCTGATGACGACCGCTCCTGACCTTTTCCCGCGCACCACTGGCACCGTTTACGAGGAAATTCCTGCGCGCCCGGCTCCGATGCTCGTCAGCGGGCCGCTGGCCTGGATGCGCGAAAACCTGTTCAAATCGCGCTTCGACACGGTGCTGACGATCGTGACCACCATCCTGCTGGTGGTATTCACGCTGGCGCTGGCCAACTGGGTGATCGCCCAGGCGAACTGGCTGGTCATCACGCGCAACCTGCGCCTGCTGATGGTGGGCCTGTTCCCCATCGACCAGGTGTGGCGCGTCAACCTGGCCGTGCTGTTCGTGGCCTTCGCCCTCGGCTACAGCATCTATGCCTATATTCGCGTGTCCCGTTTCGTGCAGGCCGCCCTGATCGGGCTGGTGCTGACGATGATGGTGGTGCCCGCCGCGTCCGCCCTGCTGTTTTCCACGCCGCCCAGCTTTCTGGCCGTGGGCGCGGTGGAGGTGCAAAGCGGCACCATCAGTGAACTGCCACAGCCGCGTGCGGCCTTTCTGGCGCGCCAGGGCGACACCGTCCGCTTTGAGATTGCGCTTGATGCGCTCAACGATACTGACCTGGTGGGGATGTCTGGCTTCATGGACCGGGCGGCCAGCGGCGTGTATAACGCGGCCCGCGCGCGCTTCCGCACCGAGGCAGAAATCGCCCGGCTGGATGCCCTGCTGGCGGGCGACACGCTGACAGAACGCCAGCGCGCCGCCGCCCAGGACAGCCGCGACGGCCTGAGCATGCCAGAGGAAACCACCGCGACCTATCAGGTGAATACCGAATCAATCTCGATCCGGATCCTGGATGGGGCGACGCTGGCCCAGGTGAGCAGCGCGGTGCTGGATATCGCCCAGGCGCGCGACGCCCAGGCCGGGGAGCGCACCAACAGCGGCCAGCCGATTGAATATCCCGTCTACGAATTTGTCGCGCCGGCCGATGGCTGGTACGTGCTGGAGAAAAGCCTGCCGGAAGGCAGCGAGACGGTGGGCATTCTGGATGTGCGCGGCATCCCGCCGATTCTGGAGCGCAACTTCACCGGCTATAACGAATATGTGCGCATCACCGACGACTTCACCGTGGTCGGCGGCCGCCCGATGTTTGAGGATTCGCAGATTCCCTTCATCAGCATGACCGATAATCTGTATCGTGGCGAACGCAGCCTGCCAGATTATATGAGCCTGTTTGCCGGGCCGATTCTGGCGCTGCTGGGGCGCGGGCTGATTCCGTTCATCGGGCTGCTGGCCGTCGGCTATGGCGCCGGATACGCGCTGGTGCAGCTGCGCCCGCGTGCCCCGCGCAACCAGTCGGCACACGCGCCGGCACGTGCGCTGGTCGGCCCCTTGTGGGCAGTCGTGCTGACGCTGTTTTTCGTCCTGATTTACGGCGTGAACGGCTACAGCACACTCGACTTTGCCTTCATGTTTGCCTCGTTCGCGTGGGTCGGCTGGATGTTCTTCGCCGGCATCACGCTGAACCGTGCGTCATGGGGCAGGCCGCTGTTTGCATCGGTCGCGCTCACTGGCATCGCGCAGGTCGTGCTGCTGCACGGGGATACCAGCGACAACGTGAGCGGCATTCTCCTCGGTTCGCTGGTGTGGATGACGATTGGCCTGCTGGCTGCCCGCCAGGGCTACATCAACAGCCAGCGTTTCTCGTTTCGGGAATCGGTGATCGGGTTCGGCGTCAGCAGCCTGATCTGGCTGGCATTGTTCCTGATCGTGCCGCTGCTGCTGAATGCTGCTTCCAGCCTGGGGCTGATACCCGCGCTGGCCCAGGAAAACGTCATTGGCATCGTGGAGACGCGCCGCTGGGGCGGCCTGCTGCTGACGATGGTGCTGACGGTCGTCGCCATTCTGGCCAGTTTCCCGCTGGGCGTGCTGCTGGCCTTGGGGCGGCGCAGCTCGCTGCCACTGGTGCGCGTGGTCTGCACGCTGTTTATCGAGCTGGTGCGCGGCGTGCCGCTCATCACCGTGCTGTTCATGGCGCAATTACTGGTGCCGCTGATCAACCCCGGCCTGGCCAATGTCGAGAATGCCATCCGCGCCATGGTCGGCCTGACGCTGTTCAGCGCGGCCTATCTGGCGGAAAATGTGCGCGGCGGCCTGCAAAGCGTGCCGCCCGGCCAGGATGAAGCAGCGCGTGCACTGGGCATGGGCAGCATCCAGATCACCCTGTTCATCACGCTGCCGCAGGCATTGCGCGCCGTGATTCCGGCGCTGGTGGGCCAGTGTATCGCGCTGTTCAAGGATACGTCGCTGGTGGCGCTGGTGGGCCTGCTGGACCTGACCGGCATGGCGAAGTCGATCACCGCGCAGAGCGAATTTGTGGGCACGCAAAGCGAAACCTACGTGTATATCACCGTCGTGTACTTTATCGTGAGCTACTTTATGGCCTTTATCAGCCGCCGCATCGAGGCCAGCGGTTCGGGCGCAGTGCGCCGTTTCGGGTGAGAGAAATCCTATGAGCGATGTGACGCATTCAGAAAACACGGCCTCGGCAGAACCGATCATCATCTGCCGCAAGGTGAACAAGTGGTTTGGCGAGTTTCATGTGCTGCGCGATGTGACTGTGGATGTGATGCCGCGCGAGGTGGTGGTGGTCATCGGGCCGTCCGGCTCTGGCAAATCGACCTTCATCCGCTGCATCAACCGGCTGGAGGAACATCAGGAAGGCGAGATCATCGTGGACAATATCACGATGGGCCACGACATCCGCAATATCGCCGCCATCCGCCGCGAAATCGGCATGGTGTTCCAGCAGTTCAACCTGTTTCCGCACCTGACGGTGCTGAACAATGTCATGCTGGCGCCGATGAATGTGCGCCGCTGGAGCAAAGAGAAAGCCGAGCAGAAGGCGCGCGAGCTGCTCGACCGCGTCGGCATCCCTGAACAGGCCGAAAAGTATCCCGGCCAGCTTTCCGGCGGGCAGCAGCAGCGCGTCGCTATCGCCCGTGCGCTGGCGATGGAGCCGAAGATCATGCTGTTTGACGAACCGACGTCGGCGCTGGACCCGGAAATGGTGAAAGAAGTGCTGGACGTGATGAAAGAAGTGACCAGCAGCGGCATGACGATGGTCTGCGTGACCCACGAGATGGGTTTCGCCCGCGAAGTGGCCGACCGTATCCTGTTTTTCGACCAGGGCCGCATCGTCGAGACGGGCACGCCGGAGCAGCTGTTCGACAATCCGCAGCACCCGCGCACCAAGCTGTTCCTCAGCCAGATTCTGTAACGTCGGCCACACACCCGCCGAAGGCACGAAAAAAGGCGCACCGGTTATGGATGCGCCTTTTTGTTTTGGATGTCTGGCTGGCGTTACCGATTACTTGCGGCGGGCGCGGGCGCGCAGGCTGGTGAGCGCGAAGGTGAAGGTGATGCCGCCGAGCACGAAGCAGGCAATCAGCGCACGAATCATGATGTCGTTGTCCCAGCCTGTATTCAGCACGGCGCGGCCTGCATCGATGATATAGGTGATCGGGTTGATTTCAGCCGCGGTGCGGATCCAGCCGCTCAGCAGGCTGAGGGGCACAAACGTCGCCGTCAGGAACGAGAGCGGGAAGAACAGGAAGCCCGCGCCCTGGGTGGCTGCCGCGCTGCCCGTGCGCAGGGCGATGGCAACCGTGAAGCCGGCAAAGGCGATACCCGTCAGCAGTGACAGCACCAGCAGGGCGGCCACGCCGGGGATGCCGGTTTCGGGGCGCAGGCCCATCAGCACCGCGACGCCCACCACCAGCAGCGTTTGCAGCACGAGGATGAACGAGGCCGAGATCATCGGGCCCAGCAGCAGCGCCCAGCGGTTGATCGGCGTGAGCAGCAGCTTGTCGAAGTAGCCGCGCTCGATATCGCGCACGATGCTCTGGCCGGCGATGCCCGACGTGCCCAGCGATGCGCTGATGACCGAGAACGGCAGGATGAAGCCGAGATAGCTTTGCCCGGCCAGGCCAGGCAGGAAGTTGGACGCCGTGCCCAGCGACCCGGTGTAGATGAACAGGAAGAACATGTTGATGAAGAAGCCGGGCAGGATGGCGACCGGATCGCGGAACGAGGTCATCAGGCTGCGGCGCGTCATCATGACGACCTGGCTGACGAACGGCATCGACGGGTGATCAGTCTCGCTGGCGCGCGTTAGGGCGCTGGGTGCTGTGCTTACAGAGGTCATTGGCGTAGAGTCCTTTTACTGGTTCAGGCAGAGAGAGTCGTTAAAAGGGGAGAGTTAAAAGTTAAAAAGGGCGATGTGTTGTGTAGCCTGTGAGCTTCCGAAGCATGGAATGGCTCTTTTCGCCTTTCACCTTTTAACTTTTAACTTCCCTTTCTTCTCAGGCGGCAGGTTCGTCTTCTTCGGTATCGTTGTTGATCGTCTGGCCGGTCACCTGCAGGAACACATCGTCCAGCGTGGGCGTGGTCAGCGTCAGCGACGTGGGCACCAGGGCGCGCTCGTTCAGGCGGTTGACAACAGCCGGCACGACCTGGGCCGCGCCGTTCTTGTACAAACGCACCATGCGGCGGTCCAGCTGCACACGGTCGAACATCTCGGCCAGTTCATCTTTGGCGCTGGCGGCGGAATCGGCATCTTTGAAGGTGACATTGATCGATTCGCTGCCCAGCGACGACTTCAGGGCTTCGGGCTGGCCTTCGATGGCGATTTTGCCCTTCACCATGATGGCGATCCGGTCGGCCAGTTCGTCGGCTTCTTCCAGATACTGCGTGGTCAAGAAGATCGTCATGCCCAGCTCGCGGTTCAGGCGGCGCACTTCGGCCCAGATGTCGCGACGGCTGGCCGGGTCGAGGCCGGTCGTCGGCTCGTCCAGGAACAGGATTTCCGGCTCATGGGCCAGTCCCATCGCCAGGTCGAGGCGGCGGCGCATACCACCGCTGTACTTGCCCACCGGGCGCTTGATCACGCCGGGTTCGTTCAGCTTGACAATCGCCAGTAGCTCCATGGCGCGGTCTTTGGCCTGCTTGCTGTTCATGCCAAACAGGCGCGACTGAATCGTGAGCAGCTCCAGGCTGGTCATCAGCGGATCGAGGCCGACATCCTGCAGCGTGACGCCGCTGATACGGCGCACGTCATTGGCCTGGCGCGTGATGTCGAAGCCGCCGACGGTGGCCGTGCCGCTGGTGGGCAGGCTGAGCGTCGTCAGCATGGTGACGGTCGTGCTCTTGCCCGCGCCGTTGGGGCCCAGGAAGCCGTAGACTTCGCCAGCGTTGACCTTGAAGGATATGTTGTCGACGGCGGCAAAATCGCCATAACGCTTGACCAGGTCGTGCGCGATAATTTCTCTGGATTGTGACATGTTGAATCTCTCCGTGCATCTCGGTGACGTGCTGTGCTGCTGGGTAGTGGTCGGTAACGACAGGTGCTGCTGATTATGACTCTGCGTGTTCCGCCAGGTAGCGGGCGAAGGCCCCGGCCAGGGCATCCATCCCGTTATCCAGCTGGCCACGCTGTTCAGGCGGCATCGCCTCGATAATGCGTGCGATGCGCCCCGCGATTTCGTGCTGCGCTTCTTCAAGCACGCGGTCCCCCTCGGGATTGATCGTAATCCACACGATGCGCCGGTCTTTCTCAGAGCGCGTCCGTGTGACCCATCCGCGAGATTCCGCCGTGCTTACAGTGCTGGACATCGTCGGCAGGCTGACATTCATGCGTTCTGCCAGCTCGCTCAGCGAGTGCGGGCGAAACTGAAGTGACCCCAGAAGGGCCATCAGTCCCGCATCCATCTTGCGGTCATCACTGCGCATCTCTCCGCTCATCAAACGCATGAGCAAGGGAAATATCTGCAGCGTTTTGCGTGCCAGCGCGTAAACCTCCGCATCACTTTGGTACTGCTGTTCGGTCATGATTACTTTGCCTTCCAAATGATTAGTATCTCTAACCATTTGATGTGCTAACTATACGACCCGTGTTGAAAAGCGTCAATATGCCGTAGCTGAGAGCTTGTTTAATACTGGCTGAATGGCGTCTCATGCGCGCTGCATGGGCAGCATCAGCAGCGGATCCGCAGGGAACATGGTAATCAGCGGGCGCGGCCTGACCGGGGCATCATCCGCACGCACGAAACGCCAGCGCGCGCACAGCGCCGCCAGCAGCGTCTGCGCCTCGATCCACGCGAAAAACTGGCCGGTGCAGATGTGGCTGCCGCCGCCAAAGGGAAAATAGGCATAGCGCGGGATGCGTTTTTCCAGGCCATCCAGCCAGCGTTCCGGGCGAAAAGTATCCGGATCGTCGTAAAAACGGGCATCGCGCTGGGCCAGATACGGGCTCATGAACACATGCGCGCCCTCGTCGATGGCATAGCCGCCCAGATTGGCGCCGGCCAGCGCCCGCCGGGTCAGCGCCCAGGCCGGCGGATACAGGCGCATCGACTCGCGGATGACCGCATCGACGTACGGCAGGCGCGGCAGGTCATCAGGCGTGACCGCGCGCCCACCCAGCACGTTGTCAAGCTCACGGTGCAGCGCGGCTTCCGCGTCAGGATGTTCGGCCAGCAGATACAGGGTCCAGGTCAGCAGCGTGGCGGTCGTTTCATGCCCGGCGATCAGCAGGCCGATCATGGTGTCTTCGACTTCTTTGTCGGTCAGGCGGGCGCCGTCGGATTCATCGGCCGCGGCCAGGATATTTTCGAGCATATCGTGATGCTGGCCCGGTGCAGCCCGCCGGGCAGCGATCATGCTGCGGATCGATTTTGTCAGCGTGCCCCACGCACTCCACAGGCGCATATGGTCGCGCGTGGGCACCCAGATCGGCAGCTTTATCGCGCGGTTCATGTTGCTCAGGTAATCCTGCGCCAGCTTGAGCACCGCGCCAAACTCATCGAATGTCACCCCGGTCTCCGCGTCGAACAGGCAGCGGGCCGCGATGCGAATCGTCAGGCGCGACAAGTCTTCGGCGATGTCGATGGACTGGCCGGGCTGCCATTTGTCCATGTGCTCACTGGCCATCATACGCATCGGCTCGACGTGCACGCTCATGCGCGCCGGGGTCATGGCTGGCTGAATGATGCGCCGGATGCGCCGGTGGTCCTCGCGCTCGTGGGTGACTTTGCCCATCTCCAGCACGCGGGCGCGGTCAGCCTGCTGGCCGGGCGTGCGATGATAATGCGCCGCATCGTCCACCAGCACGGCACGCGTCAGGTCGGGATGATTGATCAGGTAATAGCGCCGGCCCAGCAGCCGCACCGAGACGATATTGCCATATGTCTCGACAGCCGACCGCATGGCATCGAGTCGGCGCTGCGACGGCTCGCGAATGTCTCCCAGAAAGGCCCACGCATTGGGCGGGCCGGGCGGATGGGTGGGCATCAGGGTGTCCTCCTGTCGGCAGATTCGGCGCGGTTGGCAGCGCCGCCCCAAGAGATTACACTATCCAACATGATCAAACACGCCTATTTTGCTGAAGATGCCGCTGAATACCTGGCAGACTGCCCGGTGATCAGCCTGGAAATGATTTATCGCCCGCGCCCGGAAGCCGCGCCCGCTCGCGCGCTGTTCGACGCCTGCCTGCGCGCCCGGCTGGATGCCTTGCAGGCTGGGGACGGGGTGGTGTTCTCGGCTGATGGCTTCGCCACCATCGCCAGCCTGCGCGAGCTGACCGACGCCTATCCGCAGCTCAAGCTGGTCAGCATGATTACGCCGCAGCACACTGCCGTCTCCTTCAACAGCGAGGCGCCGTATGCCTGGGGCTGGGAGTCACCCGACGCCTGGGTGATGGCCGAGAAGTCTGACCGCTGGATCCGCATCGAGGGTGCGACCTTTATCTGCTCAACGATCGCGGGCACGGGCAAACAGGGCTGGCTGGTCATGCCCGCGCACGATGCCGTATACGGGCGCCCGCTGCTGGAACGCCTGAAAGCCGAGAGCGTGCGCGTCCACGATGCCGCTGGCCGACCGGCGGCGGTCAGCCCCTACGCGCCAAACCAGCACGCCGCAATGACGGGCGTGGATATCGACGCGGGGGTGATCGACCTGCTGAATGCCGCCTTTGCCCGCGACGACGACATGGCCGGGAGGATATCACGCGACGAGGTGCAGGGCTTCTGGGGCAAAATGAGCCTGACGCCCTATGCGCTGTGCGGAGAACTGCTCGCGCACGCCTCGTATGCGGTGTGGGAAGATGACAAGGAAATCGACCGCGTGCTGCGCGAGGTGGGCGCTCCCCCGCGCGCGCTGTATATAGACGATCCGGCGCTGTACAAACAGTGCCCGCCCGTGTTCACACCCGAAGACGTGCGCGCCGTGATCGAGCGCCATCTGCATTACTCGCTCAATATCCCCGCCGACCCGATCGGCACGGCCAGCGTCTTGTGCCGTCCGCTGAATGCGACTGCCCGTACCCGCGCCGAATCAGACGCGCAGTTTGCCCGGGCCGCGGCGCAGGCCGATGTCATGATCGCCGCCTGCCGCGACGAGATTGAAGACCGGGTGGCGCGCACAGGCGTGAGCTGGGTGGACTGGGGCGCGTATCGCTATGTCGTGCGCATCGGCAGCCCGGATGTGCAGGTGTGGCGCAGACTGCCCGCGTCAGGGTAACCCGCTGCCGCCCGGCGTCTTTTCAGGGGCGCGAAACAAATTCCGAAATTCATGCAGCAGGCATGGAACCAATCCGCACGCATCGGCGTCTTATCCATGTAAGGTTATATCAGACGCAAGATGTGGAGAATGAATCAATGTTGGAATTAATCCTGCTGCTGTTGCTGCTGTTTTTCGGCATCACGACACCTGTGCGGGTCGAGAGCAACCCGGAACCTGTCCAGATGATGATGACGCCGACGCCGACGCCGGAAATCATCTTCACGGATGCCCAGGTCTTCCCGGTGGACGTGGAGAGCGCGGTTGCCTACTTCACGTCGGAAGTGCCCGCGCGCATCAGCCTGATCGTGAACGGCACGCTGCCGACCGGCTGCACCGATCTGGACATCGAAACAGTCGAATTTCAGGAGGGCAACACCGTCTTCGTGAGCATCGGCCAGGTCGTCGTCGGCGCGCCCAACTGCCCGATGATGCTGGTGCCCTACATCGAGACCGTGCAGCTTGAAGGCAACTACCCCCTGGGCGTGACCGTGATCGTCAACGGCATCGTCGCCAACCAGGACGCGGCCCCTGCACAGGCCGTGAATCTGATGCCGATCGTGGTGGATGCTGTGACCGCAGTACAGACGCGCAGCACCCCCTGGGACATCACTATTACCGTGACCGGCTCGCTGCCCACCGGCTGCGAAGAACTGCCGGTCGAAATTCAGCAGTACCGCGAAGGCAGCGCCGTGTACGTGTCGATCAATCAGGTCGTGCCAGAAGGCCAGATCTGCACCATGATGCTGATTCCCTACGAGGAAACGATTCAACTGGACGGACAGTTTGACACCCCGGTGACGATCATCGTCAACGGCGTCGAGGTGCAGAGCTAATATGGACGTTCGCACAATTCCGGCTGGCGAAGCAGGCTTCACAAACAGCGGACGCCTCGCGAGGCGCCCCTGCCACGGCGGATTGGGCAGGTTATCCGGGGTAGTCCGCAGGTTGAGCATCAGACGTGTTAGTTTCTGCCCAACGCGGTTGGGGTTTGCAGGGGCGCCTCGCAAGGCGCTCCCCCGGCACCAGATTACCAGACACGTCTTGGCCGTCATTTAACCCATTAAGGAGCATCATCATGACTCGTTTGCGATTTTCATTCCGGCGCACTGCCGCCATCGCCGCAGCCTCCCTGCTGCTGGCCAGCACCACCATCGTCTATGCCCAGGACCTGGACAATCCGCTGCCGGCCACCGGCGGCACCCGCGAGAGTGTCGCGCTGACCATCTACAACCAGGGCACCGCGCTGGTGCGCGACAGCCGTTCGTATACGCTGGGCGAAGGCATCAACATCCTGAACTTCACCGACGTAGCGGCGGGCATCGACCCGACCAGCGTGCAGTTTGACAGCGCGACCTCGCCCGACGGCCTGAGCGTGCTGGAACAGAGCTATGTGTATGACCTGGTGGACAGCTTCGCCCTGCTCAACCGCTATCTGGACCAGCGCATCGAGCTGACGACCAATGACGGCGAAGTGTTTGCCGGCGAGCTGCTGAGCGGGCGCACCGGCGACATCATCCTGCGCGATGACGAAGGCCAGGTGCTGGTAGTGAATATCAGCAACGTGCGCGACCTGCGCTTCCCTGAACTGCCCGGCGGCCTGATCACACGCCCCACCCTGCGCTGGCTGCTGGACAGCGATGCCTCCGGCGATCAGTCGCTGGAGCTGACCTATCTGACGAGCGGCATGAACTGGAGCGCCGACTATGTGGTGCTGGTTAACCCGGACAACAGCGGGCTGGACCTGAACGGCTGGATCACGCTGAACAATACCAGCGGCGCCAGCTTTGAGAACGCCATCGTCAAGCTGATTGCGGGCGACGTGAACCGCCTGCCCGACATGGAACAGATGCTGCGGGCAGAAGAAATGATGTACGACGCGGTGGCCAGCGCCGTGCCCGCTCCCCAGGTGGAACAGCGCGAATTCAGCGAATACCAGCTCTATGAAATCGGCCGCCCGGTGACTGTGCTGGACAACGAGACCAAGCAGGTCGAGTTTGTCAGCGGGTCAGGCGTGCCGGCCAGCACCTTCTACGTCTATGACGGCAGCCCGCTGTACTACGGTTATGTGCAGAGCGACCAGTACTATGGTGCGACCGGCATCACCGACGTGCAGAATTTCCTCACCTTCACGACCGATGAAGAAGGCGGCCTCGGTGCAGACCTGCCCTCCGGACGCATCCGCGTATATCAGGAAGACGTGGACGGCACGGCGCTGCTGATCGGCGAGAACACCATCGAGCACACGCCGCAGGGCGAAGAAGTTGAAATCTACCTGGGCAACGCGTTTGACCTGGTGGGCGAGCGCACACAGACGGCCTTCCGCATGATCGGCGACCGCACGATCGAGGAAACCTACGAGATTCGCCTGCGCAACCGCAAGGACGACCAGGCCGTGCAGATCCGCGTGCCGGAGAACCTGTTCCGCTGGAGCGAATGGGAAATCCTGGAATCGAGCGCGCCCTATACGCAGCTGAACAGCAACACGATTGAGTACCGCGTGGATGTGCCGCCCCAGGGCGAGACTGTCATCACCTACACGGTGCGCTACAGCTGGTAAGCACGATTACGCTTCACCTGTGACGAAGCCTCATCCCGCAGCCCCGCTCAGCCAGAGAGGGGTTACGCGATGAGGTTTCTGTTTGTTCGCCCGGCAAGCTGCCGGACGATGTATGATGTTTGAAAGCATTTGCACCCAAGGAGCATGAATGATGCATACCGTACAGGGCAGTGGAGAGCGCACGCATGTCGCCCTCACCGTGTATAACATCGGCACCGCGCTGGTGCAGGACCGGCGTCTGTTCACGCTGGCCGAGGGCGAAAACAGGCTGGACTTCACCGATGTGAGCGAGCAGATCGACCGCACCTCGATTCAGCTGGCCTCGCGCACCGCGCCGGGCAGTGTCGGCGTCGTCGAGCAGAGCTATGCCTACGACCTGGTGGACAGCTATGCCCTGCTGAAACGCTACATCGACCAGGTGGTGGGCATCATCACCGAGGACGGCACCTTTTACGAAGGGGCGCTGCTCAGCGGCCAGGGCGGCGACATCATCCTGCGGACGGGCGACGGCCAGGTGATCGTCGTGCGCCAGGACAAGGTGCGCGATATGCGCTTTCCCCAGCTTCCCGGCGGCCTGCTGACGCGTCCCACCCTGCGCTGGCTGCTGGACAGCACGGCCTCGGGCCAGCAGGAGCTGGAGCTGACCTATCTGGCCGGGGGCATCACCTGGACAGCGGATTATGTGCTGCTGGTGGCGGATGGCAGCGATGCCTTGGATGCGACGGGCATGGTCACGTTTGACAACAGCAGCAGCGCCAGCTTTGAGAATGCCCGCGTGAAGCTGATCGCCGGAGAGGTCAATCGCCTGCCAGAACCGCCGCCAATGGTCATCATGCAGTCTGCGCCGATGCCCGCCCGCGCCATGGGCGGCGCGCCGAAGGTGGCCCAGCGCGAATTTTCAGAGTACAAACTGTACGAAATTGAACGCAGTGTCAACTTAAGCGCAAACGAACAGAAGCAGGTCGAGTTCATCCACAAGCCCGGCATCCCGGCAAAACTGGAATACAAGGCGACCAGCAGCCTGTACTGGCACCCCAAGGCAGACTTTGCGCCCAACGACACGCAGTCGCTCAATTTCCGCCAGTTCCTTGAATTTGAAACCGACGAGCGCGGCATGGATGCGGCCCTGCCCGCCGGGCGCGTGCGCATTTACCAGAAGGATACCGATGGCGCGCCGCTGCTGGTTGGCGAGGATCGGCTGGACCACACCGCGAAAGGCGAGAAAGTCTCGCTGGTGTTGGGCAAGCCGTTCGATATCGTGGGCGAACGCGCGCACACCAATTTCCGCAGACTGGGCAATTCCGGCGCTGAGCATAGCTATAAAATCACCGTGCGCAACCGCAAGGCGGAAAAGCCGGTCGAGGTGCGCCTGCTGGAGAATTTCAGCGGCTACAGCGAGTGGCGCATTACTCAGGCGACACATCCGTATGATAAAATCGACCAGAGCATGTGCGAGTTCAGGCTGACCGTGCCCCCCAAAGGCGAAACCGTGCTGACCTATACCGTGCGCAGCTCGTGGTAATCCGTAAACAGACTGAGATGGCATGACGAATCCGCGTGAGATACTGGCGCTGTATGGCCTGGAACCCAAGAAAAGCCTGGGCCAGAATTTTCTGCACGACCCGAACGCGCTGGAGCGTATCGCCGGGGTGGCGGCTGTGTCGGCCGACGACGCCGTGCTGGAGGTTGGCCCCGGCACAGGCGGCCTGACCGAGGCATTGGCCCGCCGCGCACGCCGCGTCGTGGGGGTGGAGCTGGACCAGCGCATGCGGCCGATCCTGAATGGACGGCTGGCCCCGTATGACAATGTCGAGATCGTGTATGCCGACATCCTGAATACCGATCCGGCCGTGCTGATGGGCCCGGACGCGGGAAATTATGTCGTGGCGGCCAATGTGCCCTACTACATCACCAGCGCCATCCTGCGTCATCTGCTGGAGACACCCGCCCGCCCGCGCGCGCTGACCATCCTGATGCAGCTTGAGGTGGCCGAGAAGCTGATCTCCAAACCGGGCGACATGAGCCTGCTCAGCGTGAGTATTCAGCTCTATGCCAAAGCCAAAATCGCCTTCCGGCTGTCGCCGGGCGTGTTTTATCCGCGCCCGGATGTGACCAGCGCGGTCGTCCGGCTGGACGTGTTCCCGCAGCCCGTAGTCGATGTGCCGGAGAAGGAATTCTTTCGGGTGGCGCGGGCTGGCTTCGGCCAGAAACGCAAGCAGATCAAGAACTCGCTGGCTTCCGGCCTGAACCTGTCCGGCGAGCTAACGAGCGAGATGTTGGCGCGGGCGGACATCGACCCGATGCGCCGCGCCGAAACCCTGACCCTGGAAGAATGGGGCCGCCTGACGCAGTCATGGCTGGAGACGGGGGCGTCGGGGAAATAGGCCGGCGCGGCTGCGATTCGCTCATCTTGTGCAGGTGATTAAATTGACAGGAGCGCGGTTCAGTAGGGGCAAGGCATGCCTTGCCCCTACAAAGGCACAGATGTATTAATGTCTTTAGTGCTGAAAACCAACCGTGTCTTTGCCCGGAGAGGTCGGGTTTGTAGCAGGGCGAACCTGCGTGTCCGCCCTCATAGTGAAAGAAAAATCCAGCCCGGCGCTTAATACCCCAGGTCGCGGCGGTAGACATTCATCAGCGGGCGATTGTCGATGTAGCGGCGCAGGTTTTCGGCAAACAGCGTCACCAGCCGCTGATGATGGTCGGTCGGCTCGCCGGACACATGCGGCGTGATGATCACGTTTTCCATGTTCCACAGCGGGCTGCCCGACGGCAGCGGTTCCTCAGCAAACACGTCCAGCGCGGCACCCGCCAGCTTCCCGGCCGACAGCGCCGAAATCAGCGCGGCTTCGTCCACCACCGGCCCGCGCCCCACATTGACCAGCACGGCCGTCTTCTTCATCGCTGAAAACACAGCGTCCCCGATCATGCCGCGCGTCTCGCTGGTCAGCGGCGCGGTCACGACCACGAAATCACACTCGCCCACCATCATCGGCAGCGCCTGGAACGGATAAATCCGGCGCGGAATCTCGCCGGCCGGGTCACCCGTGCCGTCTTCGCTGTAGCTGGTCGATTCCTCGGTCGTCATGGCATCGCGCTTGGCGGCCAGCACGGTCATGCCCAGCGCATCCGCCATGCGCCCAAGCTCGCGCCCGATGCTGCCATAACCGACGATACCCAGCGTGCGCCCGCGCAGCGGCGTACCGCGGAGCCGCTCGGCCCATTTACCAGCGGTTTGTTCGCGCATCAGCTCTGGCAGGTGATAGGCAAATGCCAGCATCGTCATGATGCAGAACTCGGCCATCGGCACCGCATGAATGCCGCTGGCCGTGGTGATTTCCACGTCCTGCGCCTGCATGATCGGCTGTTTCACCATCCAGTCCAGCCCGGCCATGTGCATCTGCATCCAGCGCAGGCGCGGCGCCTGTTCCGGGTTCGGGAACGTGTTCATGGTATACAGCACTTCGGTCTCGGCCCACACTTTATCCGGCACGGTCGGGAAGTGGCGCTCGATTTTCAGGCGCGGAGAGACTGCCTTTAACTGGTCGATCTGCGCATCGGTGAAGTCCATCGATACCACGACATGAATCGGTCGGTGCGGGTCATTGGGCGAAAAGGTCATAGGTCATTCCCCTGTGTGCATCGGTCCAGCGGATTCGTAGCGTCAGCCATGCCACGGTGTTAGAGTATCCGTCACTTAAGAAGGAGGCCTGTGCTATGGGCATGCTCGACGGTAAAGTCGTTTTGATTTTTGGTTTGGCCAATAAAAATTCTATCGCGTGGGGCATCACAAAGAAACTCCATGCTGAAGGTGCGACCATTTTGCTCTCGTATGCGGGGGGCGTGCTGGAAAAACGCGTCAGGCCGCTGGCCGAAGAAATCGGCTGCACGTTCGTGGAAGAAGCCGACGTGACCGATGATGCCGCGCTTGACCGCGTGTTTGCGCGTGTGAAGGAAGAATACGGTCGGCTGGATACGCTGGTGCACAGCGTGGCCTATGCCAACCGCGAAGACCTGGGTGGCCGCTTCACCAATATCTCGCGGGATGGCTTCAAGCTGGCGCTGGATATCAGCGCGTTTAGCCTGATCGCGATGGCAAAGCGCGCCGAGCCGCTGATGACCGAAGGCGGCAGCATCATGAGCCTGACGTATTATGCGTCTGAGAAGGTGATGCCGAAGTATCATGTGATGGCCGTGGCCAAGAGCGCGCTGGAGACGATCACGCGCTATCTGGCCGCCGATATGGGGCCGAAGGGCATCCGCGTGAACAGCATCAGCGCCGGCCCGATCAAGACGCTGGCCGCCGCCGGCGTACCCGGCATCCGCATGATGCTGAAGTATTCCGAGGAAGCCAGCCCGCTGCGCACGCTGGTCTCGCAGGAGGATGTGGGCGACCTGGCTTTCTTCCTGGCCAGCGACCTGAGCCGCAAGATTACCGGCGAAATTATCCACATCGACGCCGGCTTCAACATCCTCGGCATGACCATGTCAAAAGAAGACCTCGCCCTGCTCAACGGCAGCGACGAGGCCTGAGTGTCGCGGGATGGGTCATGCAGGCATGGCCCATCCTCAGTTCCCCTTACCCGGCGATGTGCGTGATACTGGTTCCGTCCGCCGGGAACAGCACCGAGTATTCCTTGTCATCATAACCGGCGACAACCTGATATTCACCGCTGGTGAGGCGGTAGATGCGGATGAATGCCGTCGTGAACGGATTGGTCGCTTCAGCGACGAGTTCGTTTTCGGCGGGCGGCGCATCGGTGCTCAGCGGCTGGCGCAGGACCAGCGTGCCTGCGCCCGTCTCCGGGTTGATGGCATAGATATCGATCGTGCCCAGGCTGTCATTGATATAGATGGCCACTGGCGCGCCAGCATCCACATCCAGGCTGTTGTTCACGCGGCCATCGGTGAAGACGGCAGCGGAAACCAGATCGGCGCAGTCGCCAGACACGCTGAACAGCAGCACTTCTTCCTCGTCATAGGTCCCAGCCGGGGCGACAAGCTCAAACGTGATCGGATTGGCCTGAGGCGGAACCAGGTACGGGAAGCCTAAGGTAACATAGTCGTCCCCGCCATCCACAGGAAACGTGCCATCGATATCCAGCAGGCTGTTTCCGGCACCATCGAAAAGACGGAAGGGCATGAAGACGTCATACGTCGAGGCATCAAATGTCAGTGCAGACGCCGGATCGACTGGTGTAAAGAATTCCTCATCGACATAAATCGTGAGCAGCATGTCCTCGCAGCTGAAACTGGCTTCGTAGCCCAGAATCCCGTCATAAATATCATCGCACGCAGCAACCACGAACATGGTGACGGCCAGCGCGACAGACAGCATGGCTTTCCTGAATAATGAAAACATCGTTCTCTCCCTGATGCAATAAGCGCAACTGCTGAAACAGTGACCGCGACATCTATATAAAGTTGAGTCGTCAGCATGAACTGTTTCAGTGCGCCTGGCTTAACTGAAATTATGCGTCAGCAATGGGATAACGAAGGTTGAGATTCTGAAGCATGAGGGAGTGCTGCCGGGGCGAGAGTTAGTGAGAGGGGCCTGGCATGCCAAGCCCCTCTACGCTCACTTGATTACTCCGCCGTAGCCATTCTACCCGCGCAGCGTGCCGCCCAGTTCGCGCTCGGCCAGCTTGGTGATCTTCTCGCGGATCTTGATCGCCTCGGCCTCGGTCAGCGTGCGCTCGTCGGTCTGATAGACCACACTATAGGCCATATTCTTGTGGCCTTCGGGCAGGTTTGCGCCGCGATACACGTCGAACAGGCGCACCGACTTGAGCAGCTGGCCGCCCGCCTTGCGGATGACCGCCTCGACCTCGGCATGGGTCACGCTTTCCTTCACCACCAGCGCGATGTCATGCACGATGCCCGGCGTCGTGGGCAATGACCTGGCCGGGTACAGCTCGTCCATCAGCCCGATCAGCGCGCCCAGGTCGAAGTCGGCGGCCAGCACGGTGACTTCCAGGCCGAAGGCCGCGCTCACCTGCGGATGCAGCTCGCCAAAAACGCCCAGCACGGCACCCTTCACGCTGACCTGCGCGGAACGGCCCGGATGGAAGCTGGCATGCGCTGCCCGCGTGACGCTCGTCCCGCTGACGTGCAGCGCGGCCAGCAGCGCCTCGACCAGCCCCTTGAGGTCATAGAAATCCATAGCGGCATTATCGGCGCCCTGCCAGACCGGCACGGCACGCTGCCCCAGCATGAGGATGCCCAGACGCTTCGGCTCGTCGGGCAGCAGCTGATTTTCGCGCTCCAGATAGATGCTGCCCAGCTCGAACAACAGCTGGCGCGAGGCATAACGCTGGTTGTTGCGCGCCGCCTCCAGCAGGCCAGTCAGGATGCTTTTGCGCAGCACGGTCTTGTCTGGCGAGATCGGGTTGGCCATCACCACATAGTCCCCGTCAGGCAAGGCGGACGCTGCGCCGGGCGGCGTGAGCGAGGCCTCGCGCTCTGGCGTGGTGAAGCGATAGCTGATGACCTCGCGCAGGCCCAGCGACGCCAGCGCATCACGGGCGATTTCCTCGCGCAGGAAGGCCTGGTTGGGGAACTGCGGCGGCATCTCGTCGGTGATAATCGTGGTCGGGATGCGGTCGTAGCCATACAGGCGCGCCAGTTCTTCCGTCACGTCGGCGCGGCCCACCGTGCCTGCGCCGATGTCCATGCGCCAGTCGGGCGCGGTGACCAGCAGCGTGGTCCCCTGCTGTTCGACGCCGAAATCGGCCCGGCGCAGCATGGCCGCAGCATCGGCCGCCGCCATCCGGATGCCCAGCACGCGGAAAATCTCGGCCTCGGTCAGGTCGACGGTGACGGTTTTAGGCGGGTTCGGGTAATTGTCGTACAGACCCTGCGCTATTTCTCCGCCGCCGGTCTGGCGCATCAGCTCGATACCGCGCTTCAGGCCCAGCATCGCCTGCGAGGGATGCACGCCGCGGCTGAACCGATAGCCCGCTTCGGTGCGCACCTTCTGCGAGGTCATCGTTCGGCGGATATTGATGAAGTCCCAGGCAGCGGCCTCCAGCAGCACGGTCGTCGTACCCTCGTCAATTTCGCTTTCCTGGCCGCCCATGACGCCGCCGATGCCCAGCGCGCCGCGTTCGTCGCATACGAGGATATTGTGTGGGTCCAGCGCGCGATCCTGCCCGTCCAGCGTGAGCAGACGTTCGCCCGGCTGCGCCAGCCGCGTGATGATGTGCGGCGCATTGCCCGCCCCGGCGCGCGCGACCAGCTTGTCATAGTCGAAGGCATGCAGCGGCTGGCCCAGCTCAAACGTCAGGTAGTTGGTCACATCGACGATGTTGTTGATCGGGCGCTGCCCCACCAGGCGCAGGCGCGTCTGCATCCATTCGGGCGCGGGCTGCACTTTGGTGCCGCGCAGCAGCGCCAGCGTGAAGCGCGGATTGAGCGCCGGCTCGGTGATGGTCACGCTGGCGGCATCGGCAAACGGCGCGCCGGTCATCAGCACCTCGAACGACGGCGGGCGCAGCGGCAGGTTCAGCAGCGCGGAGATTTCGCGGGCGATGCCATACACGCTGATCGCGCGCGCCAGATTGGGCGTGAATTCAATCTCGAAGACGATATCGCCCATCACCTGGCTGAACGGCGCACCCGGCGTGGCCGGTTGGTGCGTGGTCAGGTTCAGCGGCTGCTGGCGCATGAGGATGATGCCCTCATGCTCGTCGCTGATGCCCAGCTCTTTCTCGCTGCACACCATCGACCGGTTGGGGATGCCGCGCAGGGGCTTCTCTTTCAGGATCATGCGCTTGCGTTCTTCGCTGTGGCCGTCCCATACCTCGGCGCCCTCGGCGGCAAAGGCCGTCCACACCGGCGGGTTCAGCGGGCCCTGGTCTTTGTACTCGAACAGGTTGGGCGCGCCGGTGACGCACTGCTCGATGACGCCATCGGCAATCTCGACCATCGCCAGCACCAGACGCTCGGCGTTCGGGTGGGCCTTCACCTCGGTGATTTTGCCCAGCAGGATGCGCCCATCATCCCACACCAGATGATCGCTTTTGGGATAGCGCAGGCCGGGCACGACCGCCTGCGGCAGGCCGATGTACTCAATTTTGGCGACTTCCAGGCCGGCAGCGGTCAGCGTTTCGGCCAGCAGCTCCGCCGGAATCTCGATATCGACGTAGTCTTTCAACCACGAGAGGGGTACACGCATAGTTCAGGGAATCCTTTCTTGCGCTCAGGACATTCTTGTCTTAAGCTCTAGTTACACACTCGGGCTGGTCAGGAGCTGACACATGCCAATCATTGTTGAATGGGACAATCCGGAAAAGACCATCATCCGCCAGAAATACGTCGGCAAATGGACCTGGGACGAGTTTTTTGACGCCTGCACCAAGCAGTCCGCCGGTCTGATGAAAACGGTCCCGCACACCGTGCATATCCTTGCCGACTACAGCGAAAGCGGATCGCTGCCGCTGGGCGGCGCAGTCTCGCAGGCGCGCACCGTCACCCAGTACTATCCCGACAACTGGGGCCTGCTGATCATCGTCAGCAGCAACATGTTCATCAAGACGCTGGTGAACATCTTCGCCAAGACGTATTCGCGTGGCGCAGGCGCCCACACCGCGGCCGCGGCCACTTTTGAAGACGCCTACAAACTGGTGGCCAATTACGCGAAAACGCATCCTGAAACGCCCCCCGGTGATTCAAAGCCCATCTAGAACTGGCTCAGGAAACGCAGGTCATTGGCCCAGAAATAGCGAATATCGCTGATGGCATGCTTGAGCATGGTGATACGCTCCGGCCCCATGCCGAAGGCGAAGCCCGACCACTCGTTCGGGTCATAGCCGCCATTTTCCAGCACGGTCGGGTGAATCATGCCGCTGCCTGCGATTTCCAGCCAGCCGCTGTACTTGCAGATGCGGCAGCCCTCGCCCCCGCACAGGAAGCATTCCACGTCGATTTCCATGCTCGGCTCGGTGAACGGGAAGTAGCTGCTGCGGAAGCGCACCTTCGCATTGGCGCCGAACATCATGCGGGCGAATTCAGCCACCGTCCCCTTCAGGTCGGTCATGTGGATATTGCGCCCCACGCAAATGCCTTCCATCTGGTGGAACTGCACTTCGCTGCGGGCGGTAATCTGCTCGAAGCGGTAGCACATGCCGGGCAGAATCACGCGGATCGGCCTGGTGCCGTTTTCGCCCAGCTGGCGCATCGCGCGGATCTGGCCGGGCGACGTGTGCGTGCGCAGGATAACATTCGGCTTCGTGGTGTAGAACGTGTCCTGCATCTCGCGGGCCGGGTGATGCGGCGGAATATTCAGCAGCGTGAAATTGGTGTCGTCATCCTCGACATCGCGCGAGTGATACACCTGAAAGCCCATCGTCGCCCAGATGCGATAGAAATCGCGCAGCGTCTGCGTGCTGGGGTGCAGCCCGCCCTGCGTCAGCGGCCGACCGGGCAGCGTGATATCAATTTCGCCCTGCGCCAGGCTGGCCGTCAGCTCGCGTTCGCGCACCTGCGTCTCGGCCTCGGCATAGGCCGATTCCAGCGCGACCTTGATTTCATTGGCGCGCTTGCCATAGGCGGCGCGTTCTTCTTTGGGCAGCGCGCTGACGCCGCGCACGGCCTCGGTCACGCGCCCCTTCTTGCCAATCCAGGCCAGCTCCCACGCCCGCAGCGCCTCGCCGTCGCTCACGGCCGCCAGCGCAGCAGACGCTTCTTTCAGCAGTGCTTCCAGTTGTTCAAACATGCCCGTTCCCTCAGCAAATAAAAACGCTCTCGTCCCTGTGTGTGCCTGATTCAGGCGTCATCTTCAGGGACGAGAGCGTATTGAAATACGATCCCGCGGTACCACCCTGCTTGCGCGCCCGCCGTCCGGGGGCCGCGCCGCTTCGTTAGCTTCCGTGTGATGGCCATTATATTCGCCATCCGCGAAGTGAATTTCGGCGGGGCACACATGCGGTCGCTCTCAATCTGCGGCGGCCGCTCCCTGGCTGTGGCTGGTCACGCGTACTTGTCTTCGCATCACGTCATGTCAATCATACGGACGGGATGTTAAATGTCAAGACAGCGCGGATCAGATGCGCTGGTATTCCTTCACCGTGCGCTCGGAGACGGTGTCGCCGGTATGCAGGGTCGACTTTGGCTCGATCAGCATAATGTGCACCTCGCCCTCGGTTTTCGGGCAGTGCTCTACCCCCTTCGGCACCACGATAAATTCGCCTTCGCGGGCGGTCACCGTGCGGTCGCGATACTGCATATGCAGCGTGCCTTTGATAATCAGGAACATCTCATCTTCGTGTTCATGATGGTGCCAGACAAATTCGCCTTCGATCTTCGCCAGCTTGATATGCGAATCATTCAGGTCAGCGACGATCTTGGGGCTCCACTGGTCTGAAAATTGTGTAAATTTTTCGGCGATATTGATCACATCACTCACAATGAACGTCCTCGTGCTGTCTTTTACGGTCGTATGCTGGTGCACATGCGAGACGCGGCAGAGACCGGAAACCTTTCGGGGCAGCCAGGGCCATGCGCAGCCGACCCCAGGCCGGGCGCGCTGGCAGTGATTTGTGAAACCACTATACTCACAGCTATACACGACTCATCGCAGCCGATTATTCGCAAATGGAGCGCGCTTATGTCCAAACGCACACCTTTCCGCTTGACCCTGCTGCTCGCAGCACTCTTTCTCTCGTTGGGCATCCTGCCAGCGGCAGCCAGACAGGCTGCTCCGGCCGCACCGGCGGCGCAGTTTGGCCAGCCTATCACCTATGGCACCAGCCTGATCGCCTCGCTGGGACAGGGCTTCGCCAGCAGCATCTACACCTTCGAGGGATCGCAGGAAGACCTGGTGCACATCCGCGCCATCGCGACTTCCGGCAGCCTGAACCCCGACCTGTCGCTGATCGGGCCGAACCAGCAGCCGCTGATTACCGGCACAACCGACCTGTACAGCAGCCAGTCCACGGACGCCGCGCTGTCCTATTACCTGCCGGAAACGGGCACCTACACGCTGATCGTCAGCGCGGCGGGCGGCACCACCGGCGAATACCTGCTGCAGATTACGGCGCGACTGGCCATTCCGCGCATCGACCTGCCGCGTGAGCTGGGCTCGACCGTGACCGTGCCGCAGTCTGGCGCGCCTGTCGTGACCAAATTCACCAGCACCGAATCGTGCCCGACCACGCTGACGGTGACCAACCGCACCGCTGGCACGCCGTTCTCGTTCCCGTATCTGATTCGCGTGCGCGACACCAACGGCCAGCTCGTCGGCCAGATGCGCGGCGGCCGCCAGCTGGAAGACCGCATCAGCTTCTTCGCCGAGAGCGGCACCTACGAAGTGGAGCTGTCCGCTATTTCCGGCGAGGCGCTGGAAGATGGCAATCTGCTCGTCTCGGTGACCTGCTTCGAGACTCAGCCGACCTGCGAGCTGCCCGTGCTGCCGCCGCCGCGCATCGCCACACCGACGCCGTCACCCACGCCATCAAGTGGCCAGCTTGCATTCATTCAGCAGGCGGGCACGCTGGACTTCTTCCAGACTTCGCTGGGCGTCATCGGGGAAGGCTCGCCGCTGCTCAATTACCAGTTTGCCGGCTCGGCAGGCCAGCTCGTCAGCGTGCAGGTGATCGGCATCAGCTTCGGCTTTGACCCGCAGCTCACCGTGATCGGGCCGAATGGCGCGGTCGTCACGCAGAATGCCGACGACCAGTTCAGCTTCAACGCCACCGACGCCTCGGTGGACCTGTACCTGCCGCTGGACGGCGTGTATAACGTGCTGGTGGGCGGGGAAAATGGCACCGGCGGCACCTTCCTGGTGCGCGTGAACAGCATCCCGTTCTTCTCGCCGCAGTCGCTGGCCTTCGGGGACGTGATCAATTTTGAAGCGCCCCCGCGCGATGCCTCGGTTGCCCAGCCGAATCCGCCACAGTATTTCCAGTTTGACAGCCGCGGCGACTGCCCGACCACGCTGGTATTCACCAACCTGAGCGAGGGCGACCCGTTCACCTTCCCGTTCAAGTTCTCGGTGCGCGACGAAGATGGCCTGATCATCGCGCAGATGATCGGCGGGCGTCAGACGGAAAACCGCGTGATTGTGGCGCCCAACAGCGGCACGTTCGTGGTGGAAGTGCTGGCCGCGGAGCCAAATGCGCGCGGTCAGCTCTCGTATCGCACCACCTGCGCGGGCGAGGCCGTCCTGTGCGAGCTGTTCGAGCCGCTGGAAGAACGTCCGCTGCCGCCGCCGCCCACGCGCACCGGCACACCCACGCCCTCGCCGACCGCGACGCGTGTGCGTATCACCTTTACGCCCAGCCTGGTGCCGACGGCAACGCCCAGCGTCACCGAAACCCCATGGCCGACGCCACAGCCCACTTCCGTGCCCACCGACTTGCCCACCTCAACGCCGATTCCATCGTTCTGCGGCGATAACGTGTGTGACGGACGCTCTGGCGAAAACTCTGAAAGCTGCTACGAAGACTGTGGCTGCAATTTCAACGACATCTGCGAGCCCGGCCGTGGCGAAGATCAGAATACGTGTTCCGACTGCATTGTGTGCGGAGATGGCATCTGTGTGTCTCCGTTCGAAGATGAGGACTTTTACGAAGGCACATATTGTCCCGAAGACTGCTTCCCCACCACGCCGGAGATAACCCCGCCAGGAGATTTCTGCGGTGACCTCATCTGCGGGCCGACGGAAGACTTTGCAACCTGTCCAGACGACTGCCTCGGCTGATAACAAAAAACGGCGACCTTCACAGGTCGCCGTTTTTGTTGATGAAGTATTTTGGGGGCAGCCTGATATTCAGTGCCAGTGGGCGCGTCGCGACGCGCCTAGCGGTATCAACAGCATTCCCGACGGGGCTGTATATGTCTGGCAAAGAGAAACCTACGCCGTGCCCCACACCGCCTTGTCGCTCAGGTACTTATAGGCGTTGTCGGGGAACAGCGTCACGATCGTGCCGGATTCCCCGCGTCCGGCCAGCTCTTCGGCCACCTGCAGCGCGCCCACCATGGCCGACGCGGAGCTGATGCCAACCAGGTAGCCTTCTTCGCGGGCGAGGCGGCGCGCCATGACGTACGTGTCCTCGGTGGAGATGCCCATCTGGCGATCCGGGAAAAATTCGTCATAGATGCCAGGCTTGATGGCCGTGGGCATGTGCTTCAGGCCTTCCAGCCCGTGGAATGGTGAATCCGGCTGGATGGCGATGATCTGCACGTCGGCCGCGTAATCCTTCAGGCGGCGGCCGGTGCCCATCATGGTGCCGCTGGTGCCCAGCCCGGCGATGAAATGAGTCACCTGGCCATCGGTCTGATTCCAGATTTCCACGCCGGTGCTGTTGTAGTGGGCCTGCCAGTTGGCCGGATTGTTGTACTGGTCGGCATAGAAATAGGTGTCCGGGTCAGACGCGACCAGTTCGCGCACGGCACGAATCGCGCCGTCAGAGCCTTCCAGCGGGTCGGTCAGCACCAGCTCGGCGCCATAGGCGCGCAGGATGGCGATGCGCTCCGGGCTGGCATTGGCCGGCAGGAACAGCTTCACCTTGAAGCCTTTGGCGGCACCCAGCATGGCATACGCGATGCCGGTGTTGCCGCTCGTGCTGTCCAGCAGAATCTGGCCCTTGCCCAGCCGGCCGGATGCCTCGGCCTGGCGCACGATATTGGCGGCTGCGCGGTCCTTCACGCTGCCACCGGGATTGGTCCATTCCGCCTTGGCGAACACCTGCACCGTCTCCGGCAGGTGGGCCGTGATGCTGCGGAACGCCAGCAGCGGCGTATTGCCAATCAGCGATTCCAGGCGCGCGGCCTGGGTGGTGGCAGAAGGTGCAGCAGTCATGGTCATCGGGGTCAGCATCATCTTGCCTGATACTCCTCATTGTGCTTATGCACTAAAAAACGCAGCCAGAAAAACAAAACGCCCGTCGGAGTAGTCCTCGGGGCGTCCTGCCTTCTGGCTGCGCTTCGTTTGTCGTGTGTGCTGCTTAAACGCGCGTGCCGTCGTGAAGGTAAGGGGTAACCCCGCTTGCCGGACAACAACAACAACAGGCGTTCACAGAATGATTGATGGTGGAAGTGCTCATGTGTCTCATGCTTCTGAATGTACGCTATCCAGAGAAGATTGTCAACGTATCGGCCAGGATTGTTTAGCGAATCCTCAGCCAGGACGCGCAGGCGTTACCGCGCATTAGTTTTCAGACGTGCCGCGCACGGCCCATCTTACGCGCTGCCACCTCAGCGCACGGTCAGCGCGTCCAGCACATTCTGCGTATACGTGTTCAGAATCAGCCCAAGCTGCTGATGTGCCTCGGCGACGGCCCCGTGCTCGATATGCAGGAACATCGTCCGGTGCGCGGCCACGTACTGATTGAATTCATTAGCATTGCTGGGAATGCGCGACTGACGCATCGCCTCCAGCAGGCGCGCCTGGTTGATGATGCCTTTCAGCAGTTGCATCGTCTGTTCGCGGCGGGTGGCCTCGGCCAGCGTAACATGCGTATCGAACAACTGGCCGATGCCCTCGCGGCGCTGGCCGCGCAGGAAATGCGCCTCGGCGGCGTCCAGGCAGGCATAGGCAGGCTTCAGGATGGTCTTGCGCGAGGACAGGCTGCACAGGGCGTCGATCACGGTGCGCTCGATCGCGCCAAACAGGATATACAGCTCGCTGGCGGTTTCCGGCGTGAAGTCGCGCACGTAGACGCCGCGCCGGGGCTGCTTCACCACCCAGCCCTGCTGCTCCAGCACGCGCAGCGCGTCACGCACGGTGATCTGGCTGATGCCGAGGCGGCGCGCCAGGGTCATTTCGACCAGCCGTTCGCCCGACAGATAGCCCCCGGCGATGATATTCCGGCGAATTTCTTCCGCGGCCAGCTCGGCGCGGGTCAGATTCACGGCATCCATACGCCACCCATTCCGCCAGTGGTTGTGACCAGCGTCACATCTTCTCCAGCCGAGGTCATCACATACAGTTCATCGCGCCCGCTGACATCCGAGGTAAACGCGATGAAGCGGCCATCCGGGCTGAGCGATGGCCCCCAGTCAAAACCGGCGCCGTCATACAGTACGACCTGGTCGCGCGTGGCAGCATTGAACACGGCAATCGCGCCGTAGCCTTCGCCTTCGGTTTCAAACAGCAGCGCACCATCGGCACCCAGCGCAGGCGCACGATCGCGCACGCTGTTCTCGGTCAGCGTCTCGGCGGCCCCCACATCCAGGTCGAGGCGGCGCAGCTCCCAGGTGCGGGCATCGCCCGGCTCTCCCGCTGAAAAATAGATGCTGTTGTCGGTTGCAGACCAGTACGGATCGGCATTGCGGCTGGTGCTGCTGAACAGGCGCTCTGGCGCAGCGCCATTCAGCCCCACGCGAAACAGGTCGTAATAGCCATCGCCGCTGGTGTCGCTGGCAAACACGATCCAGCTTCCCTGTGGGCTGAAGGACGGCATCACGTCATCCACGGCGTTATCGGTCAGCGCGCGCAAGCTGCCGCTGTCCAGCGTAAGCAGATACAGCTCAAAATCGCCATCGCGGTCGCTGGCAAACACGACCGACTCGCCATCCGGCGATGGATACGGCGAGACATCGGCTGAAGGATTTTCGGTCAGGCGCGTCTCTGCGCCAGTCGCCAGGTCGAGCAGATAGATGTCAAAATTACCGGCGCGTTCGGCGGAATAAACCAGTGTGCCGGCCACGGCCTCGCCATTGACGACAACGCCCACCGGAATCAGGTCCGGCGTCGCCCCTACAGGCGTAGGCGTGGCATCCGGCTGGGGGGTATTGGTGCTGGCCAGCGCGGGCGCAGTATTGGTCGGCAGGGCAGGCACGCCGTCATCAGCCGGTGCAGTCGGGGCAGCAGGCAGGCCATCGGCCGCGCTGCTGATGAGCAGCACCGCCACAATAGCAATCACGGTGAACAGGCCACAGCCGATCAGCCCGCCCAGGGCGGCGCTCATCCACAGGTTGCTCTGGCGCACACGGCGGCGCAGCCCGCCAGACGGCACGCCAGTGAAGGTGCCGCTGGGCACCTGGCCATAATTGCCGCTGGTCATCTGCCCGGTCTGGGCATACATCGGCGGCACATAGGCGTTTACCACTTCGGACGGCGTCTGCGGCGGCGGCGCGGGAATCACGGGCGGGGGCGTGGCGGTCAGTGGAATCGTGGCTTCCAGCGAGACGGGCGGTTCGTCGGCGGGCAGCGGCGGGCGCGCCATGCCGGGCTGGGTGTCATGGATGCCCATTTCGGCCGCCTGCACCGCTTTCTTCAGCGCGTCCATGAGGGCGGCCGCGCTCTCGTAACGCTGATCGCGGTTCTTGCTCAGCGAGGTCAGGATGACGCTTTCCAGCGGCGGCGGCACGTCCGGGTGAATACTGCGCGGCGTCGGCGGCGGTTCGGTCACCTGGGCCACCGCGATGCCATACGGCGTGTCGGCCTCAAACGGGCGGCGGCCGGTGGCCATCTCGAACAGCATCACGCCCATCGAATACAGGTCGCTGCGGTTATCGAGCGGCTTGCCCTGCGCCTGTTCCGGGCTCATATAGCTGGGCGTGCCGACGACGCCCTGGGTAGTGATCGTCCCGGCGTTGTTTTCGCCCAGCACGCGGGCGATGCCGAAGTCGGTCAGGAAAGCGCCGCCGCTTTCATCCAGCAGCACGTTCGACGGCTTCAGGTCGCGGTGCAGCACGTCTTTGGCGTGGGCATGGTCCAGCGCGGGGCAAATCTGCTCAAAAATACTGATAATCATGGCAGGGGACATCGGCCCGGCGTTCAGCCGCTGGTCAATCGACCCGCCCGCCATATAGCGCATGACGATATACGGCTGGCCTTCATGCTCGCCATACGCGTACACCGGCACGATGCTGCGGTGTTCAAGGCGCGACACGATCTCCACCTCGCGCTCGAAACGCTGAAGGTAGGTCGTGTCACTCATCAGGTGTCTGGGAAGCAGCTTCAGGGCGACGATACGGTTAAGCATCGACGTCTGGCGCGCCCGGTACACGGTGGCCATGCCCCCGCGCCCGATTTCGCCCAGTATTTCATAGTCGCCAATGTGCTTGCCGATCAAATCGTCTGTCATGCGAGCGTCATGCCTGCTGTGCGCTGCGTGTGGGGCGAACCTTCACCCACCAGACGTGATTATATCGCGTACGCGTAAACTTCGCGCAAGGGCGGCGGTGCTTACTCCAATTCCTCTAAAGTAATCAGCCCCTTCTTCAGCGCATACACCATCGTCTGATGGCGCTGGCGCAGGTGCAGCTTCGACAGCACATTGCCCACATGCGTCTTGACGGTCTCCTCGCTGATGACCAGCTTGGCGGCGATTTCCTTGTTGCTCATACCACGCGCCAGCTCCAGCAGGATTTCGCGCTCGCGCTCGGTCAGGCCACTGCCAGCGGCTTTGGAGCCGGTCATGTCGCGCAGCATCGCCCCGGCCACCGAGGGATCGACCATGCTCTGGCCGCGGGCCGCCGCGCGGATCGCCTCCACCAGCAGCAGCGGGTCGCTTTCCTTGCGGATGTAGCCGATGGCCCCGCTGCGCAGCGCGGCAATCACGCGCTCATCGTCTGTATGCGCCGTCAGCACGACAACCTCGGTGTGCGGCGTGATTTCGCGCAGGCGGCGCGTCGTCTCGATGCCATCGATGCCGCCCGGCATATACAGGTCCATCACCACCACGTCCGGCAGCCAGGTTTCGATATTGGTCAGCAGTTCTTCGCCGCTGGCCGCCGTGCCCACCACCTGCATATCGGGCATGGCGCTCAGGAAGCTCTGGATGCCACGCCGCACGACATGATGATCGTCCACCAGCACCACATTCAGGCCGGTCATAGCATGCCCCCTTCGGCCGCCACGGCCTCGCGCATCCAGCGGCGATACACGACCAGCGAGATCACCTGGTTGCCAATGAGGAAAATGACGATCCCCACTTGCAGCATCTGCATCCAGTGGTCGGCCTCGGCCGGGGGCAGTTGGCCATTGAATCCGCCGCCGATCAGCACCGAGAAAATCTGCACGGCAATGACGAAGACGACGCTCAGCCAGGCCGTACGCACTTCCTTCAGGCGATTATTCAGTGCCTCGATGCGGCGCGACAGCGGCATCAGCAACAGCTCACGCTGGTAGGTGCGCATCATCAGGTAGTACAGACGGCCGCCAACCGCAATGCCAAATACGCTGAGCACGACTGGCGCCCAGTTCGGGTCGTTGTCGCGGATGAGCATGAGCGGGGCAAGCCAGGCCACTACAGAGAAGAACAGCAGTCCACCCGCCAGGGCATGGCGGCGCACGTGCAGGTCGACAAAGCTGCCCGGCCCGGCCAGCGCCAGCAGCTGCTGGCGGCCACGGATGGCATCGCGCCAGCGCAGCACGGCCAGCGGTGCTGACACGACCACAGCGGCTACCATCGCCACGAAGATGACAACCATCACCGGATCGCCTTCACCAAAGAAGTCCGGCCGGTTGAACAGCCGGTAAGCGAACAGCGACACCACCAGCAGCAGCACCGACGCCGCGCCGGCGACGATGTAGGTATCGCGCACGACTGACTTGCTCAGGCGTTCGACCTCCGGGTTGACCGGCGGCTCCTCAGGCATGGGTTGAATCTGGGGGATTCTGACGTTGAGCATGGTTCCTTTCCCTGTCTCACTCTCGAGTGCAATAGTCGCGCCGATGGCCTGGGCACGGGTGCGAATATTGCCCAGCCCCATGCCTTCCGGCGCCTTTGAAATATCAAAGCCTTGTCCGTTATCGGTGATTTTCAGCGTGACCGCCTCGTCTTCGGTGGTCAGCGCCAGCGTGACGTGCATGGCGCGGGCGTGGCGGGCAATATTCGACAGCGCCTCCTGGGCGATGCGGAAGATCGTCTCCTGCGCGCCGATGGGCAGGCGGTCATCAGGCGGCAGCGTGCCAAACTGCGTTTCCACTTTCGCGCCTGTGCGATAGGCCAATGCCTCGCACTGTTCGCGCAGCGCCTGCACCAGCCCGGACTTTTCCAGCGGCGCGGGCGATAACTGCTGCAAGAGCGCGCGCATCTCCACCATCGCCTCCTGCGCGCTCTGCTTCACATCCAGCAAAGCGGCGCGGGCGGCTGTGGGATTGCCCTCCAGATGCGCGTAGGCGGCCGATGCGCTCACGCTCATGCTGAAGACCTGCTGCTTGATCGAGTCGTGCAGGTCGCGGGCGAGGCGCTTGCGCTCTTCCTGCGCCGCCGCCTCGCTGATCTGCTCGACCAGTGTGCCGCGCATGGTCTTCAGGTCGGCACGCTCGCGGATCAGCACATTGAGCTGGTCGTACAGCGGCGCGAACACATCCGAGGACGAAATTTCCGCCTCGCGCACCGGCTGATTGCGCACCAGCGCGATGAACCGCTGGCTGAAGTCGATATTGCGGTTGGCCATGTTACGGAACAGCGCGTACTGCATCGGCCCGGCAATCACAGTGAAGATCAGCACGGTCACGCCGGGGTCAGCGCCGAGGCGCTGGGCCAGCGCCACAGACACAGGCACGATGATCATGCTGATGCCGGTGGAGAAAGCCATAAAAATGGTCATCAGCGCCCAGTAGGACATTCCCTTTACGGGTGCGGATTCGCCAGTTGATGAGGTAGAAATTGCTGCCATATGCGCCTCGCAGAATGACTCACTGACCACATGATACCTGTGATCAGGCGGGCGCATATCCCCCGCGCGCGGGATTTTTGAGGCGAGGTGTTTTGGGCTGGCGGGTGTGGATTACCCGCCCAGCAGGAAGCGCAGGCCGACGACCAGCAGGAAGATGCCGTACAGGCGTTTGATCGTGGCGCCGGGCAGGCCGAGCGCGATGCGTGCGCCCAGGAACGCGCCGCCGGCCAGACCGATGGCCACCAGGGCAGCCGCGCCAATATTCAGCAGGCCTTCGCTGTAGTATGAGATGACCGCGCCCGCGCTGACGGGCAGCAGCAGCGCCCCCAGCGACGTACCCACCGCCAGCTTCTGGTCAAATTTCAGCAGGCCCACCAGCGCCGGCACAATGACGATACCGCCGCCCACGCCGAACATGCCGGAAATCACCCCGGCCACCAGCCCGACAATCAGCAGCGGGAGGGGCTGGAAATCGGTGCTGGCCACAGACTCTGCGGCCGGGGCGCGCTGTCCGCGCCGTTCCTGGACCCATTTGATCGGCTCGGTGAAGCGCCATGCCGCAAACAGCAGAAACGCGCCGTACAACTGGCGCAGCGTGTCGGTCGGAAGATTGAGCGCCAGCTGCGCCCCGCCCAGCGCGCCGACCGTCAGCCCCAGCGCCACCAGCGCGGCCACTTTCAGGCGCAGCTTGCCCGCGCGATAATAGGCGATGCAGGCGAAAATCCCGACCGGCATCAGCAGCGCGGCCAGCGAGGTGCCCACGGCGGCCTGCAGCGAATAGCCAAACAGCGCCGTCATGACCGGCACGATGACCACACCTCCGCCGATGCCAAACATGCCGGACAATACGCCCGCGGCCAATCCCAGTATCAGCAGCCCGATTTCCATGGTGTTCCCCACAGCGCGCCAATCATGCCGCAGAGTGTACCATCGGCGTTTGAGCGTGCGCCCCACAATCGGGTATAGTGGACATACATCATGGCCCGGTTACGTGCTTCAGACGGGCTGTTTTGATGGCATAAATTGCGAACAAAAGTTCGTAATCTGAACGGAAATCGTGTATAATTATCGCACTTTTCGACGCACAGCGAGGCGCATTCGATGACCACCAACCGACCCCTGTCTGCCGACGCCGAATTCGATACGATGATCCCCGCATCGCTGGCGCCTGCCGAGACCATCGGCGTGATCGTGGGCGGTTCGCTCAGCAAGGGGCTGACGGTGCGCCTGCATCCGCATGTCAGCGTAGAGTCGCTGGCGGTCGGCCGTTACGTCGTGGTGGAAGGGGCCGCCCAGCAGCGTTTCTTCTGCATGGTGACCGATGTCATCCTCGACAACAGCAATCCCGATATCCAGAACAACCCGCCCGACATCACCAACATCTTCTTCCGCGATGTGTATATCGGCACCTCGGCCTATGGCAAGGTGAGCATCCAGCCGATGCTGTCGCTGGAGAGCAGCGCGGCGCATACCGTGCCCAAGCCGGTCAAGACGATTCCGGGGCATTTCACCCGCGTGCGCAATGCCAGCGTGCAGGACGTGAACGATGTGTTTGGCGTGGATGACGCGCAGCATTTCAACGTGGGCAGCCCGCTGGAAATGGAACGCGACAACGTGAGCGTGAACCTGAACCTGTCGCGGCTGGTGGAGCGTTCGATCGGCGTGTTCGGCAAAAGCGGCACCGGCAAGAGCTTCCTCACGCGCCTGCTGCTGGCCGGCGTGATCGCGCGCGACAAGGCCAGCTGCCTGATTTTTGACATGCATGGCGATTACGGCGGCGTGGTCAAAGACGAGAAGCAGGGTCAGGCCAAGGGCCTGGTTGATATCCTGGGGCGCGGGCGCGTGAAAGTGTGTACGCTCGACCCGGAATCGTCGGCCAATCGCGGCGTCAACCGCGACATGGATGTCAAGCTGCCCTACAGCGCCATCGAGCCCGCCGACCTGGAAATGCTGCGCGAGACGATGAACCTGAGCGACGCGATGATCGACGCGGCCTATCAGCTTGAGAAGAAATTCAAGGATCGCTGGGTACAGTCGCTGCTGGACATGCGCGCCGATGGCTTCGACGAGTTTGAGGCGGACGGCAATACCCGGGCAGGCACGCTGAAGGCACTCCAGCGCCGCCTGGAGCGTTTCGGCCGCTGGGACTTCCTGGTGGAGGAAGCCGCCGAAGAAAGCATCAAGACGCTGATGGGCTTCCTCGAACAGGGCCAGAGCGTGGTGCTGGAATTTGGCCGCTACGGCAATTCGCTGGAAGCGTACATTCTGGTGGCCAATTACCTGACGCGGCGCATCCACGAGGTGTATGTGCAGAAGATGGAGCGCGCGCTGGGCGACAAGTCCGCGCCGGAGCCGCGCCAGCTGCTGATCGTGATTGAGGAAGCGCACAAATTCCTGGACCCGAAGATCGCCAATCAGACGATTTTTGGCATCATCGCGCGCGAGCTGCGCAAGTATAACGTCACGCTGCTGATCGTGGACCAGCGCCCCAGCGGCATCGACGATGAGGTCATGAGCCAGATCGGCACACGCGTCACCGCCCTGCTGGACAACGAGAAAGATATCTCGGCGGTGCTGAACGGCATCAGCGGGGCGGCCGGCCTGCGCGAGGTGCTGGCGCGCCTGGACACCAAACAGCAGGCGATCATCATGGGCCATGCCGTGCCGATGCCGGTCGTCATCAAGACGCGCGAATATGGCCAGCAGTTCTATACCGATATGCAGAAGCTGTTGTCGGGGGATGTGCTGGAGGGCTATACGCCCAGCCTGAACAAAGACAAATCAAGCCGGCGGCTGTAAGTCTCTTTTTTGAACCGCCAGGAAAGGCCATCACCCTCTTGGCGTCGTGGCGGTTCATATCGTCATCGCTAACCTAGTTGCGGCCGTCGGCGGGCTTGGCGAAAATGATGCGCCCGGCTTCTTTATTGATCAGCTTGGTCACTTCGACGTAGATCGTGCGGTCCATGTACTGCTTGCCATTTTCCACGATGACCATCGTGCCGTCTTCCAGATAGCCCACGCCCTGCCCGGCCTCGCGGCCTTCCTGCAAGACGCGCAGCGCGAAAGTCTCGCCAGGGATATAGGCGCTGCGCACCGCGTTCGACAGCGCATTGATGTTCAGCACCTCCACGCCCTGCGCCTTGGCCACCTGGTTCATCGGGAAATCGATCGTCAGGATGGGCATGCCCAGCTTCAGGCCGAGTGCGATCAGCTTGTCGTCCACATCGGCGATTTCCTCAAAATCATCGTCCACGATGCGGAACGAAACCGTCGGGTCGCGCTGCAAATCGTTCAGCTTGGTCAGGCCACGGCGGCCACGGTTGCGTCGCTGCGGGTCGCTGCTGTCTGCCACCCGGTGCAGCTCACTGATGACGAAACGCGGCACCGTCAATGTGCCGGCGATGAAGCCGGTGCGCGCAATATCGACGATGCGGCCGTCAATCAGGATGCTGGTGTCCAGCAGGAACTGCTTGACATTGGCAGTGCCCGGCATGGCCAGCGACTTCGAGCCGATGCCGAGCCATTCGTTCATGAAGCCCCACACCTCGCGCGAGCGATTGCGGAACAGGCTGGTCATCACATAGGCCAGCAACAGCGACATCAACGCGGGCACCCAGTTATTGAGCGGCGGGGGAAGCTGTGCCAGCGGATAGGCCAGCAGCAGTCCCAGTGCCAGGCCCAGCAGCAGGCCCATCAGTGTGGTAAACAGCACTTCGATGGGTTGTTCGTTAATAGACCGGCTGAGCCAGCGCACCGGGCGCACCGTCAGCCACGGCGTCAGAATCAGGCCGAACAGGATGCCCGTCAGGCCGAAGAAGAAGGAGACGACCAGCGAACTTTCCACGCGCAGCGACTGGCCGACAACGGTGCCAAGCTGAGCGCCGAGCACTGCAAACACGATCATGCCAAGGATGCGCGAAATAAACTCTGCTGAGAACATGAGGACAGCTCCAGAAGTAGGCCCTGTGACACCGCGATAATAAGGGCGGGAAAGACAGCGCCGCGGGAGAAATAGTGCTATTGGCAGGCAGCGGGAGGGCATCAAGGCGATGCTGGTCCCACGGCCCATGCTGCTAAGACTATCATGCTTTCGAAAGAATCATATAGGCGTGTTGGGCGATCTTAGCGGGCAGTGGTCAGGCGTCAGCTTGGTCGGTTTTCAGGTCAGACTGCGGCTATAATCCCGCTCGCAGCGCAATGATACAGGAGCGAGACGTATGCGTAGAGGCGTGGATTACATCGGGGTGGGCGTGGGCGCGATTATCGTGCGCGAGGACGGCTGCGTGTTCATGGCGCAGCGCGGGCCGAAAGCGCGCAACGAGCGCGGCCTGTGGGAGTTTCCGGGCGGCTCCGTGGAATTTGGCGAGACGCTGCGCGACGCGCTCGTGCGCGAAATGCGCGAGGAATTTGGCGTCACCATCGAAGTTGGCGCGTTACTGACCGTGACCGACCACATCCTGCCGGAGGAAGGCCAGCACTGGGTATCGCCCTCGTATGTCTGCCGCATTGTCGAAGGAGCGCCTGTTATCCTGGAACCGGAAAAGTGCGCCGCGATTGGCTGGTTTTCGCTGGACGCCATGCCCGCTGCCATCACCCAGGTATCGCGGCATGACCTGGGGCTGTACCGCGAATCCGTGCGCGGCTAAAACGGCGGCTCCAGCGTAATCAGCACTGGCACCGTCGCCTGCGTGCCATCATCAAACGACAGCGTCAGCACGATTTCATCCCCTGGGCTGAGCTGGCGCGCCACCTGCTCCAGCATCAGATGCGACTCGCCCGGCGCAAACGCGAAAGCTTCCCCGGCCGGGATGCGTATCTCATTCACCTGCATCATCGCGGCCACACCATCGGCGGACATGCTGGTGCTGTGCAGGCTGACTCGTGCAGCAGCCTCAGACGATGCGTTTGTCAGGACGCGATCCGCCGTGTCCGCATTGCGGACAACGACGTACACGCTGGAATTGGCCCCGGCCCGCGCAGGCAGTGCCCACCCCGACTCAGCCGTGACGCCAGCCGCTGGCGCAGGGGACCACAGCCCGGCCGCCGTGACGATGAACAGCAGGCCGGTAAACAGCGCCAGGCCACCCGCAGTCAGCCTGAATCCACCCATGGGACGGCGCATCAGCGCGGGCGCTATCAGTCCGCCACCTGCGCCAGCCAGCGCCAGGCCAGCCAGCGCGGCGGTAGCAAATCGGCCGGCTGCGTCGGGCGCATCATCAGGCTGCACCAGCCGGGGCAGCGGCTGAGTCGTCACCGTTGGCGAAAAGTCCAGCACTGTGTCAAAGGCTCCGGGACGGCGCACGGTCATGCGCACCTGCCAGTCGCCCGACGCGCTGAGGTTGGCCCCGGAAGCGCGATATGTCCCGCGGTCGACCGGCTCCAGCCGCAGGTTACTCTCGCTGATGCCCTGCCCCGGATTCTCAAAACGCAGGCGCAGCAGCGAGGCATCTTCCACGGCAGCGCCGCGCTCATCGAACAGCGTGACGATGAACTCGTTTTCGCCCGCCCAGCCCGGCTCGACTTCCAGATGCGCCATCACGCCATCGGGCGCCACCTGCATCTCAAAATACGGGGCTGGCTCGGCGGCGACCATCTGCGTCCGCAGCGCGGACAGCTCGGCACGGGCAGGCTGAAGGCTGGTCATCGCGCCGACGGCCAGCAGCGTGCCCGCCAGCAGCGCCAGCTCAACGCCGATCAGCCCGCGCAGCCGCCCCACCCAGACGTCCTCGCCCCGGCGAAGCGCGCGCGCCGTCAGCAGCAGATTGACCGCGGCGATGCCCAATAACGGCACAAACAGCGCCAGCTTGACCAGCAGGCTGAGGCCATACTGCGTCCCGGTCAGCGCGTCGAGACTGCCCACATGCAGCCATGCGCTGTACGCCCCGCTGATGGCCAGCAGCAGCACACTCGCACGCGCCAGGTTGGAAAAGCGCGCCGTCAGGGCGCTCGCGATCCGTGTGCTGTCGGGCAGGGGCACGCCCAGCACCACGATAAACGCGACCAGTCCGCCCAGCCATGTCCCTGCTGCCAGCAAATGCAGCCAGTCGGCGGCGACCGCAGCGGCATCCGGCGCGGCGCTGGCATGGCTGAACAGGCTTTGTGTGAGCAGCATGCCAGCGGTGAGCACGAGCGCAAGCCGTGCGCGCCAGCTTGTCAGGCCCCACCAGATCAGCGCGGCCAGCGCCAGCCACAAGGCGGCACGGGCGAGAAAAAGCCCACCGAAACGGGTGCCGGTCAGCGTGCCCGGCAGCAGGGCAAGCTGGGCCCCCAGCGTGGCATCATCCCCGGCGATCAGGCGAAGCTGAAGCAGCAGCATGCCCATCAGGCCGACGCCCGCCAGCAGCCACGCGCCCCGATGCAGACGGATGAGGCGATGTTCGATGACAGGGCGATCACCCGATATTGGTTTGGCCACCCATACGCGAAACGCCAGCACACCCAGCAGCAGCGTCAGCCCGGCCAGATTCAGCCCGCGAACGAGCGTGTCTGCGAGGGGGATTGGGGTTGGCGTCGGGCTAAGGGATGTGGCGACGTCCATTTCCGTGCCGACCGAGAAGCCATAGCTGCCACGCGTATAATGCCCGTCCGCCGCCGAGACCACGCTCCACACCACGGTGTACACGCCTGCATCCAGCGCCGGAATCGCTCCGCTGACGAGCACATACGGGTCGGCTGGATCCAGGGCGGCGGCTGGCACGTCGACGGTCTGTCCGGCGCTGTCGCGCAGCGTGATGCGGCTGAAGGCCGGTTCCAGCGGCTCGGTGAAGCGCAGGCGGATGTCAGCGGGCGCGGCCTCCAGCCGCGTATTCGGCGCGGGCTGGGACTCGGCGAGATTGGCATGGGCATGGGCGGCCTGAGGCGGGAGGAATAACAGCCACAGCAGGGCAGCAGCGATCAGGATGAAGGTGGGGCGTGTGGCTGGGGACATGGGTGTGCCAGGGAAGGCCGTCAGCCTCCCCTGGGCGTGTACTCCTGAAAACTACGAACCGGATGCAGCTTCCAATGCTGACAGACGCGCTTCCAGCTCGGCGATGCGCGCCAGCAGGGCGTCCAGGTCTGCCGCACCAGCCGCCGGGAACAGAATGTCGCTGGTCGGCTCGACCGACGAGAATTCGCCATCCGCGCTGTCAAAGGTCTCATCCACCTCTGCATCACCGATCGTGCCGAAGATGCGGAATACATAGTCGCCGGGCAGCGTGGGGATGATATCGGCCACCAGGTTAAGCGACCCATCGGCATAGTACGGATAGGCAGGTTCCAGCGGCACGGTCACAGTCTCCGGCCCAAAGGTAATCTCTGCCTGCAAGGTAATTTCCAGGGCTTCCAGCACAGCCTGTGGGTCAGAGACCTCATCGCCGTGGTGCAGGCCGATATACACTTCAGGCCCGTTCAATTGTCCGGCGAACGCCGGTTCGTTGCGCCACCCAAAATTAATTTCATAGTCCCCGACTTCACGACCTTCATGCGCCAGCACCGGCCCGATCATCAGCGCGCCAGCGGTCAATGCCAATCCCAGCAGTCCGAACAGCTTTTTCAAGATGATGCTCCCTGTAGATGAATGAAACATGACGATCGAATGGTGTGATGCTGTGAAAAGGATGGGGCCCGCTCAACCAGAATGGGCATGACGCCGCGCATGACCCGTTGTCAGCCGGCGCATCGCATCGGCGAAGGCATGCACGCTGCCGCCGAAACCGGCCTGAAAGCGCGTCGCGTCGTCGCGTGTGGCGAAACACAGCACGCCAGGCCGACAGCACAGCGCGACCTGCGAGTCGATGACGAACCAGGCATCACGCGCATCCAGCGTCTGCTGATACAGAAAGTCCCGCGTGAGGATGGCGCGCACATCGTCCATAGGCGTGTGCTGCATCCCCGACAATCCGCAGTGCGCGCAGCAGGTAGCGATGCTCTGGCCGGACGTCAGGCGCACGGTGAAGCCGACACGCGGGGAAATAGCCTGCCCGCACATCGCGCACGCCGAAGACTCTGCGCCAGGGGACGCATCGCCTGGCAAAACTTCGATGAGACTGGTCGCGCCGCCGTGCGTCTTGCGCAGCAGGCCCTGCGCCGCCAGCGCATGCAGGTCGCGATGAATCGTCATGTGCGAGACGCCCGTCAGCGCCATCAATTGCTCGATGGTTACGCTGCCGTGATCGCGCACGGCCTGTATAATCTTCCTGTGCCTGCCCAGTGGAATACCGCTCATGGGATAAATATCACATAATATAACAGAATACATTAATTATATCGTTCAAACACGCCGTGACAAGTTGTTATATTATGTTATTCTGATCGAGGGTTGCCCCAACGCGTGCCAATCGCGCCCTGGTGCACCCCTCGCTATGCAGGGGAAGATGTGATTGAGCCACTACTGGTTTGCATCCGCGCCGCTGTTCAGCCATACAGACTGGGGCGGTTATCTGAAAACAGCACAAGCCTTGCAGGCATCTGGCCACCGCGTGACATGGGTCAGCGGCGAGGCACTGCGCGCGCCACTGGCGAGCACAGGCATCGGCTTTGAGCCGGTGGCGCAGACGGGCTGGTTATGGCCGCCGCCGCCCGTCCCCGATGTGACGACCATGCCACCGCAGGAGGCCGTGCTGCTGCGCTATCGGCGCGCGCTGGATACCTGGATGACGGAATCGTTGGTGGCAGACGCGGTGCGCGAGCTGCTGGCGCTGGCCGAGCGTATCGGTCCGCCGGATGCGCTGGTCACGGACCCGTTTCTGACGGCCGCCGCGCTGGCCGCTGAAAAGCTGGGCGTGCCGCTGGCCGTGTGCGGCTGGGTGGCCCAGCGCGAGCTGAACGAAGACTCGCTGTTCCCGATTCAGCGGGCGCTGGCCGGGGAAAGCCAGGCGCGCATCAGCCGCCTGCTGGAGACCTTTGACCTGCGCGGCGAGAATTTCGCCGGTGGCGCGACCCCCAGCGTGCTCAGTCCGCATCTGCATATCAGCTATTTCAGCGCCAACTGGTATCTGGCCGACGCGGCCAATCTGCTCGACCACACGCTGTTTGTCGGCGGCATGCCCACACCGCCCCAGGGTGATCCGCCGGGCTGGCTGGCCGACATACCGCCTGAGACGCCGCTGGCCTTCGTCACGCTGGGCACCACCTTCACCGGGGACTATGGCTTTTATGCGTGGGCGGCGCAGGCCGCGGCACGTGCCGGTCTGCTGCCGATTGTCGCCGTGGGCTGGAATCCCATCCCGCCAGAGGAAAAACAAAAACTGGTGGCCGCCCTGCCCAAAGGCGCACGGCTGGTCAACTTTGCGCCGCTGGACCACGTCCTGCCGCGCTGCCAGTTAATGATTCATCATGGCGGCATGGGGACGACGCACGCGGCGGTCGTGCATGGTGTGATGCAGATCGTCGTGCCGCACGCCGCCGACCAGCGCGGGAATGCGGTTCGCGTGGCGCAGGCCAAAGTCGGCTTCAATCTGACGGCCATCGACGTGCGTCGGGGTGGCCTGCTGCAAGGGGCACAGGCGCTGCTGTCTGACCCGTGGGTGGCGGAGAATGCCCGCGCCGTGGCTGCTGAATTTGCCGCGCTGGGTGGTCCGCGTGCCGCCGCCGACGCGCTGATGAGGCTGGTGTAATCAGGGGGCACGTCCGGTCTGCGGCTTAAGATGAAAACCGCAGGGCGCATGAACCAGCCTCACCCCTCATTCCCCTCAGCCACTGCGTGGAAGAGGGGATGACTCAGGGCTTATTTTCGGCCAGCGGCGTATGCCTTTTGTCCCTCGCTACGCAGTGGAGAGGGACGGCGGAGCGCAGCGACGCAGGGTGAGGCTGGAACACAGTTTCGCACGCGTCGGCTTTTTAACTTTCGCCTTTTACCTTTTAACTTTTACTTCCGTTCCCGCCTAGCCCTTGACCGCGCCGGCCGTCAGGCCTTCGACGATGCGGCGCTGGAAAATCAGCACCAGCACCACCAGCGGCAGCGTGACGATCACCGCGCCAGCCATCACCTGAAGCACCGGATCCTGGCGCTGCACACCGCCAGAGAACAGCGCAATCGCGACGGGCACGGTGCGCGCACCCGGGTTGATGACCGTGAAGGTCAGTGCGAACAGGTATTCATTCCACGCGCTGATGAACGCCAGCAGGCCGGTCGTGACCAGCGCAGGCGCGGTCAGCGGCAGCAGGATGCGGTAGAACGTCTGGAATACGGTCGCGCCGTCCACCAGCGCCGCCTGCTCCAGCTCGCCGGGCAGACCGCGGAAGAAGCTGGTCAGCGTCCACACCGTGAACGGCAGCGTCAGCAGCGGATAGGTGACGATCAGCGACGACAGTGAGCCATATACGCCGAGGTCGCTGACGATCGTGAACAGACCCGACAGGATGCTGATCTGCGGGAACATGGTCATCGCCAGCACCGCATACATCATCACCATGCGCCCGCGAAACTGCATACGGCCGAGCGCGTAGGCGGCAAACGAGCCAATCGCCAGCGACAGCAGCACGCTGGTGCCAGACACGATCGCGCTGTTCAGCATCGCGGCGAGGAATTCGTTGTTGCCCTGCGCGTTCACATTGCTGAAGACCTGCACATAGTTATTCAGCGTCGGGGTCTGCGGGATGAGGCTGGCCGGCCCGAAGAACTCGGCTTCAGTCTTCAGGCTGGTGGCGATCATCCAGTAAAACGGAAACAGCGTGTAAATCAGAATCAGGATGACGATCAGCCAGAAGCCCACGCGCCGCGCAATTTGCAGCACCTGTTTCGCGCCTGCGTTCTCGTTTGCCTGAACTGAGGACAGGGTCGATTGTGCGCTCATTCGGCCTTCACTCCCAGGATACGGACATACAGGATGGTAAATACCAGGATCAGCGCAAAGATGACCACGCCGATGGCGCTGGCATACCCCAGGTCTTGCGCGTTGATGAGCGTGTCGTAGTTATAGGTGGCCATACTAAGCCGGCCTCTGCCTAACAGGACCTGGAACAGGTCGAACACGCGCACAGCGTCCAGCGTGCGGAAGACCAGCGCGATGGTGATGGCGGGGCGCAGCAGCGGCAGCGTGATGCTGAAGAACTGGCGGATGCCGTTCGCGCCGTCTACATTGGCGGCCTCGTAAATCTCGGCCGAGATGACCTGCAAACCGGCCAGCAGGATGAGCGCCATGAAGGGCGTCGTCTTCCACACGTCGATGGCGATCATCGCCGGAATTTGCAGGCTCTGATTGGCCAGCCACGCCTGCGGCGCATCGACGATGCCGGTCGACAGCAGGAAGGCATTGATGATGCCCGATGAGCTGTCGCGCAGCATCAGGTCCCACAGGCGTGCAGAGACCACCGTGGGAATCGCCCACGGGATGAGCATGGCGGTGCGCAGCAGGCCGCGTCCGCGGAATTTCGAATTGATGACGAGCGCGATGAACAGGCCGAGGATCAGCTCCAGCACCACCGAGACAATCGAGAAGGTGATGGTGTTGGTCACGCTGTCCCAGAAGTCGCGGTCGCGCCCGCTGAAGATGAGGCGGTTCTCGCCGATATTCACGCCGCTGACCTCGCGGAAGCGCAGGTCGGCATAGCTTTCGTCCAGCACGTCACGCGGGCGGGCAAACTGAATCGCGCCTGAAGCATCCACCGCACACGCGCCCGATGCTTCATCGCGCACGCACGGCAGGCTGTCGAAGCGGAAGCCCAGCAGGCGGCTGTAATTTTCCAGGCCAACGAAATTGACGGTTTCATCGGCGCCGGCGGCGAAGGTATCGTCCGTCAGGCTGGCGATGAAGGTCTTTTCCAGCGGGCGCATGGCCACGATGATGAGGATGACGATCGTGGGCAGCAGCAGGTTCCACGCGCTGCGGGAACTGGCCTGCTCCAGTGTCTCCTGGCCGGTGTACAGATGCTCATTTTTGCCCAGCCAATACCAGGCAGCGCCAGCGACCACCAGCACGGCCGCCAGCGGCAGCACAGTGCGCATGCGTTCGTCCATGGTGGGCGCCGGGCCCAGCACGGGTGCGCTGGTCAGCCCCTGGAAGATGAAGACGACGCTGGCGATGGCCAGCCACAGCAGAATCTGCCGGGCCCAGGTCGCTGACCTGTGGTCTGCGCGAAACAGACGCACGCCCAGCAGCAGCATATACGCGCCGATGCCAACCAGCAGCAGCGGCACAATGATGCCGTAGGTATACAGGAAATTCAGCAGGGTCTGGCCACCCGGATCATCGGGCAATGCCGCCGACAGGGTGGCGGTGATGTTACTGGCGAACAGCGCGAAGGCTGCCGCGCCAGCGATCACAAACAGGGCCGCGACCAGAGGAATCCCCAGCGCGTTCAGCCCTTGATCGGCAGGACGGGACTGACTATTCACGGACATAGAAAACGATCCCCCAAAGAACAATTATTTTTGAAAAACGGCCGGCTGGCGCACGAACCGTCCTCATCATGTCGCATTGCAGGTGACCCTGCAAAAAAAGAAGCGGGGGCGCACCGTAAAGTGTGCCCCCGCCGTGTGACAACTTACACAGCCATTGAAGGCCCGGGCGGCTGACTAGCCAGCCATCAGGTCCATCAGGTCGGCTTCCATGTCTTCCACGGCCGTCTGGGCGTCGGTGACGCCGGTCAGCACATCGTGCACGCCGCTGAAGAAGATGGTCGAAGCGGTGTTGTAGCGTTCAGCGGTGATCGAGCTCGGACGCGGGTAAGCGGTCTCGAGGATCGGGCCCATGGCGGCGAACAGCGGGCTGGCCAGCAGTTCTTCCGTTTCGTACAGGGCGGGGATCGTCGGGTTGGCACCCTGCGGGCTCAGAGCGCGAGCCATCTGTTCGTCATACGAGGCCAGGAATTCAGCGACGCTGGCGGCAGCGGCCGGGTTGTCGGAGTAGCTGCTCGCCATCAGCTGCCAGCCACCGAGGCAGGCACCCGAGCGAACGGCGCCCATCGGAAGCGGGGCGTAGCCGAACAGGCCGGCGACGGCGCTGTCTTCACCATTGCCCAGACCGTAAGCATACGGCCAGTTGCGCATGAAGGCGGCGTTGCCCGACTGCCACACTTCGCGGCTGTCTTCTTCGCCATAGGTGGTCACGCCTTCGGGGCTGATCGTGCCAACCCAGCCAGCAGCGCGCTCAATGGCAGCGATGAAGGCTTCGTTGTTCACGTTCACTTCGCCATCGGCGGTGATGAAGCTTTCGCCGGTTTCGGCAACCAGCCATTCGTGCGCATCGCAGGTCAGGCCTTCATAGGCGTTGCCCTGCCACACGTAGCCCTGGAATTCGGCGTTGCCTTCGGCACGCTCGCCATCAGCGATGGTCTGCGCGGCGACGGTCAGTTCATCCCAGGTCGTGGGGACTTCGACGCCATACTTTTCCAGCAGGTCGGTGCGGTAGTACAGACCGGCGGCGTCCGTGAACCACGGAATCGCGACCAGCTTGTCACCGACCGTCTGGCCAGCGATCATGTCCGGGAAGAACTGGGCGATATATTCATCCGACAGGTATTCGTTCATGTCCACCGCGTGCGGGGCGGCGATACCGGCCCAGATCACGTCCACCTGGAAGACGTCGACGTCAGCCGACTGCGCTTCCCAGAACTGCTGGTACAGGCCGAGGCGGTCGGTCGCCAGGTCAGGCGTCTCGAGGGCGGTCACGGTGATATTCGGGCACAGCTCCATGTAACGGGCGGCCTGCTCATTGAACACTTCGAGCTCGGCACCAACGGCGCCGGCGGCCACAACGATTTCGGCGTCACCTTCGGGACAGGCGAACCCGTCCTGGGCAGCAACACCACCGAATGCGCCGACCGAGAGGGCCAGCAATCCAGCTGCAGCAAACAACTTCTTCATGTGAGTAAATCCTCCAAAATAACAATTGCCCTAAATGCATCAGAGCGTAGCCTATTATGAAACCGTCATATCCCGGATTCAACCAATTGAGGCAAAGACTATGCAAAGTATCTAAATCGTTTAAGGTTTCGTGTACCGCATGAGAAATGTTTTGCGCAATTTTTGCGTGAAACGTTTCAAATACATGCGGACATTTGCTTTGATGCTACACTGCAAACTGCACAACAGGTGCACCTTGTGAAAGAAAAAGGAGCTTTATGATGCACAGACTCAGGTTTGCGATCCCCTCGTTGGCCGCTGGTTTGATGCTTGCGGGCGCGGGCTTCATCGCCGCACAGGAGATGCCCGACTATGTCGTCGCCAGCGGGCTGAATAACCCGCGCCACATCACTTTCGTGGAGGGTATCCTGGTCGTTGCCGAATCGGGCACGGGCGGCGATGAGGAAGTCCAGGGCATGTTTGGCCCGGCACTGCTGGGCGATACAGGCGCTATCACTGGCGTAGGGTCGGACGGCGAACTGCAGACAGCCATCGGCGATCTGGGCAGCCTGAACGAAGGGGGCGAGGTCACCGGCGTGACCGGCCTGTTGTTCACCGGGGATCTGCTGTGGTATTCCGGCCGCGACCTGGTCACCAACACCTATGTCACCGCTGTCGACTCGAGTGGCGATACCCAGGAAGATATCGACACGCTGGCCTTTGAGACCGAGCTGAACCCTGACGGCGACATCATCGACAGCAATCCGGTCGATATCGCCTGGGACTCTGCTTTGAACATCATCTATATCGCTGACGCCGGGGCCAATACCGTATGGAAAACCAGCGACGGCACCACGCTGGAAGTGTTCGCGACCTGGCCGGAGGGCAATCCTGTGCCGACCAGCCTGGCCGTCACGCCAGACAGCACGGTCTACGTGGGCTTCCTGACCGGCTTCCCCTTCCCGGTGGGCGGTTCGCGCGTGGAGCATTATCTGCCTGACGGCACGCTGGCCGAGACGTTCGAAGGTTTCACCACCATTGTGGACCTGCTGTTTGCCAACGACACGCTGTATGCCGTGCAGTTTGCCGAATTTGGCGAGATGGGCTGGACGCCGTTTACAGGCGCAGTAGTGGACGTGCTGAGCGGGGAAGCGTATGCCAGCGGCCTGAACCTGCCCTATGGCCTGGCAGTGGATGCCGAGAGTGAGCTGTATGTCGTGCTCAATTCGGCTTATTCAGGCGACGGCGCAGGCGTGGTCGTGCGCGGGCTGGACAACGCTGTTGAATACAGCATGAACGCCATGATCGAGATGGGCATGGCTCCCGTCGAAACCGCCGAAGCAGGCGGCTAGAGATTCACTCCGCAGGCCGGAGGGTTTTCGAGCCTTCCGGCCCATGCCGGGCCACAAACGCCCCATAAACACCTCATTTGTCAATTTGCTTGTGCAAAACAAACAAACTTATGAAAAGATATGATGTCACATCTGTTTAGTCTTTGCGTTTAGGCTATAGTCGTGAGTGTACTAAAATCGTTGATAAAAGATTCATACCCACAGGAGTTCCATATGAACAAAAAGCTCGCTTTTGGCGTGCTGGCTGCCAGCCTCATGGCTGTGCCGTCGGTCGCATTCGTGAGCGCTCAGGATGAGGTCACCCTCACCTGGCGTACACGCCCGGACAATCAGGCTGAGATCGACGTGTATACCGCCATCAGCGCGGACGTGGATGCCCGGCTGGAAGGCGTTACCCTCCAGTATCAGGCGGGTGGCACGGAAACCGATGGTTACCAGAACACCCTCATCACCGAATTTGCCGCTGGCACCGCCCCGGACGTCTTCTGGATCCCCGGCAGCGACCTGGCCCGTTTTGTGAGCGAAGGCACCGTCCTCAACCTGGCCGACCTGGCCGCCGCTGACGCCAACTTCGACGGCAGCGTGTTCTATCCCCAGCAGATGGAACAGCTCATGTTCAACCCCGAAGACGGCTCGATGGAAGGCGCCCTGTGGGGCCTGCCGCGCGACGCCTCGGCGATGGCGCTGTACTACAACCAGGACCTGTTTGACGCCGCTGGTGTCGACAACCCGACCGTGCAGCTGGAAAACGGCGAATGGAACTGGGACACCTTCCTGGAAACCTCCGCCGCGATCAGCGAACTCGGTGACGAGACCTACGGTTTCGGCATGAGCAATTGGTGGGGCAACTGGGAACTGTTCGTGAACGCCGCCGGTGGCAGCTACTTCAACGCTGACCGCACCGCCTGCGCCCTGAACAGCCCCGAAGTTGAAAACGCGCTTACCTTCATGCGCTCCCTGTACGAGCAGGAAGTCGCCGTGCCTTATGGCAGCGACGTCGAAGCTCCGTTTGTCGCCGGTTCCGTCGGTATGTTCCTGAACGGCCGTTGGGCGACCCCCAACCTGCTGGCGCAGGCCACCTTCAACTGGGACGTGGCAGAAGTGCCAGCCGGCCCCGCTGGCCAGAGCAACTTCCTGTTCTGGGGCGCGTATGTCGTCAATGCCAACACCGCCAATCCGGAAGCCGCCTGGCAGCTGATGCAGGAACTGACCAGCGCTGATGTCCAGAGCCAGGTCGCCTCGCTCGGCGCCAACTTCCCCAGCCGCATCGGTGAAGAAGTGCTCGCCGGCGTCGCCGCTGAATTCCCCGAACTGAACAACGCCGCCTTCACCAACGCCATGGCCAACTACGCCGTGCCGGAAGCCCCGCTGTGGGCTGGTGACTTCGGTGCGATCAACTGGGCCGAGGGTGGCGTGGAATCGCGCATCACCGCAGTGCTCAGCGGTGCCGAAGCTCCCGCAGACTTCGTCGCCACCATCTGCGATGTCGTGAACGCAGGGTTCTAGTAGTTCCCGCGTCAACAAGCGGGGTGGGCAGGTTGGTTCTCCGGCCACCTGCCCCGCAGCAAAGCTGATTCTGACAGGGGCGCTCGACGAAAAATTGAGCGCCCCTGTTGCTTACACAGGGCACGCGACATGCGCCGAAACGCGTTACAATAGCGCGCGCCGCCCTGAATGTCGGCTGGCAGGCACGTTGTTATCCGCGAAAATTTTCTTACCGGAGATTCTCTTTATGGCAACGACAGCACGTGTGGAAATGGCACGGGGCGAGCCCAAACACCCCGTCTCTCTGCTGCTGGCAATGGTGTGGATGGTCATCATTGGCATCGGCACCCTGTTTCTGGCGACTCAGGTGTTCCAGATCGAGGCGTTCTTCAACCTGGGCACCTTTGTGCCGCAGTTCCTCGGCATCGTGCTGGGGCTGGTGGGCATCCTCAGCCTGGTGACTGTGCCCTTCCTGTGGACGCTGAACAACAACTGGCGCATCGTCGCGCTGATCATGAATTTCTTCGGGCTGGGATTCGGCATCCTGTACACCGGCCATGTCTCCGGCATGTTTCTGGGCATCGACACGCTGGCGCTGAATATCTACCGCAACGCATGGCTGCTGCTGGGCTTCCCCATCGGCTACGTGCTGGTGTGGATCAGCGGGCGCATGGATGACCTGAACAGCGCCAAAGACATCGTGCAGAAAATTGGCCTGGCCGTGATGGGTGTGGCGCTGATCGCCATCCTGCTCACCTCCGGCTGGTTGCAGTACGTGGCTGAAAATCCGGGGGCGGGCCTGGGGCAGATCTTCAACCTGCCGACGATCGCCACCGTGGCGGTCACGATCATCTTCGGCGTGGTCGGCTCGATCTTCATGCGCAACGGCGAGCTGTTTGGCGAGACCATCCTCGAACGCGAGGCCTGGCAGGGCTGGCTGTTCCTGCTGCCCAACTTCGTCAACTTCCTGCTGTTTTTCGCCATGCCGCTGATTCTGTCGTTCTATCTGTCGTTCACCGACTATAACGCCATCAGCCGCGCCGACTGGATCGGCTTTGACAATTACCGACGCCTGCTCAGCCTCGACTTCGAGACCGTGCCGACAGGGACAGCGCCCACCGACCTGGCCGACCGCCATTTCGAGGTGTCACGCTTCACCGTGGGTGCTAACGATATCGTGATTGCGGCGGAAAGCCCCGGTTTCTGGCGCACGCTGGCGACGACGTTCCGTTACTGCATCCTCTTGTTAACGTTCGCCATCGTACCAGCCTTCGCGCTGGCGATGCTGCTCAATGCGAAAATACCCGGCATCAAGTTCTTTCGAGCCGTGTATTTCCTGCCTTCGATTGCTGCTGTCGTGGGCGTGGCGATGATCTGGCAGTGGCTGTATAACCCGATCATCGGCTTCATCAACTACTGGATTTCCGGCTTTGTCGATGTGCTGAACGGGCTGGGGCTGGCCGTCAGCGACCCGAATATCCAATGGCTGACGGACGAAAATGTCATGCTGCTCTCGGTGGTCATCATGGCCGCGTGGCAGGTCATCGGCTTCAACACGGTCATCCTGCTGGCTGGTTTGCAGGGCGTGCCCAAAGACCTGATCGAGGCCAGCACCGTGGACGGCGCCAATTCGTGGATTCGCTTCCGCCGCATCATCCTGCCGCTGCTGGGGCCGACCACGTTCTTCGTCGTCGTGACCACGCTCATCAGCGGTATGCAGGCCTTCAGCGAGATGTATACGCTGTTCGGCGTCAGCACCAGCGACGCCCGCCTGACCGTCGTGTACTACCTGTACCTGTCCGGCTTCCAGCAGTTCGACATGGGCTTCGCCTCGGCCACCGCCTGGGTGCTGTTTGTCGTGATCTTCATCATTACCGTCATTCAGTTCCGTGTTTCGCGCAGCAGCGAAGCCTACCGCGACTAAGGGGACCTCACATGGCTGCAATCACGCAACCCACCGTACCGAACACCCGTCCCCAGGACCAGCGCTCGTTTCTGGAGATCTGGGGCCCGCGCATCCTGATTTATCTGGTGCTGGGCAGCACCTCGCTGATTATGCTGTTCCCGTTCATCTACATGGTGACGACCTCGCTGAAGACCGCCACCGACGTGTTCCGTTCGCCCCCGCGCCTGCTGCCGTTCACGCCGATCAATGCCTTTTACGAAGGCCAGGAACTGCCGCTGTACGAAGTGACGATGGAAGATGGCTCGGTCGTGCAGATGGTGAACACCGGCCAGAATGAGCGTTACGGCTTCTTCACCACGCCCGACCTGATCAACGTGGATACCCCGCGTGACAGCGCGATCACCGTGCGCGTGCCGCTGGACAGCGCCACCGACACCGGCACCACGCAGGACGTTGGCGGCGAAGCCTTTGACGTGTACAGCGTGCCGATGGAAGATGGCAGCACACAGGAGCTGCTGCTGGCATTCCGCGGCGGCCTGTCGCGACTGGTGGACCCGAACAACCCGGAAATTGTGGCGTTCGAGAATCCGCTGGCGCTGCCGACAGTGGAGCGCATCGAGTTCCGCTGGTCCAACTACGAGGCCGTGCTGACGCTGCGCAACCTCGACCGCTCACTGGTGAACACGACCATCGTCACCTTCGCGGTGACGTTCGGCCAGGTGGTAACGTCGCTGCTGGGCGGGTATGCCTTCTCGCGCATGAAATTCCGCGGGCAGACGGCCGTCTTCCTGGTCTACCTGGGCACGATCATGATCCCGTTTGTGGTGCTCATCATCCCGCTCTACCAGATCATGGTGCTGATCGGCTGGCAGGACCGGCTGGTGGCGCTGATCGTGCCGTGGATTTTCACGGCTTACGGCACCTTCCTGATGCGCCAGTTCTTCATGAGCATCCCGAAGGACCTGGAAGAAGCGGCCACGCTGGACGGGCTGAGCCGACTGGGCATCCTCATGCGCGTGTTCGTGCCGCTGTCTGGCCCTGCTATCGCCACACAGTCGATCATCACCTTCCTGTATGCGTGGAACAGCTTCGTGTGGCCGCTGATCATCATCGGCGACAGCCCGATTGAGAATCATGTGCTCACGCTCAGCCTGATCACGCTGCGCAATGCCGCCGCCAGCGAGCCGAATATCGTGCTGACGGGTGCTGCGGTCGCCATCCTGCCGCCGCTGATCCTGTTCGTGCTGGCCCAGCGCTACTTCATCGAAGGCATCGCCAATACGGGCTTGAAATAGAGGGAAACCTCACCCCAAAACCCTGCGGGTTTTTGCCCCTCTCCATAAAATGGAGAGGGGCGGTTGAGCACCGCGAAACGGGGTGAGGCTACGCCCAGTCGCGCAGGAACAGGAAGTCATGCCCGATGGTGCGCTGGCTCAGCTTGGCGATATTGGGCATCGTGCGCTTGTAGTGGTTGGCCTTCACGCGCCGCCACACATCGCGCACGAACTTCGCGTCAAAGCCTTCCTCGGCCACTTCATCCAGCGTATAACGTTCATCCACCAGCAGATACAGCACCTGGTCGACATCGGCATAGGTGAAGCCCAGCTCGCCCTCGTCGGTCTGGCCTTCCCACAGGTCGGCGGACGGCGGCTTGACCTGAAGCGACTGGGGCACGCCCAGCGCGGCGGCCAGCTGGCGCAACTGCGTCTTGTACAGGTCGCCGATGGGCTGAAGCGCCACGCCGCTGTCGCCATACACGGTGGAATAGCCCAGCAGCAGCTCGGTCTTGTTGCTGGTACCCATCACCAGCCCGCCAAACGCGACCGACTGGTCATACAGCACGGTCATGCGCAGGCGCGCCATGATGTTGCCCTTGCGCCCGTTTGACATCTCGGGGAACTGCGCGAACAGCGGGTCGGCCATGCCGGTAATCTCGACGGTGAGGTGCTGCAAGCCCAGCGCCTGAATGACCGCGTCGGCATCGCTCAGGCTGTCGGCGCTGCTGGACTTGTACGGCATGCGCACCGCCAGCACGTTCTCCGGGCCCAGCGCCAATGCCGACAAGTAGGCCGACACAGCGGAGTCGATGCCGCCAGACAGCCCCAGCACGGCGCGCTTCATGCCCGCCTTGTGAATCTCGTCTTTGATGAAGCCGGTCAGCACTTTGGTGGCGATGTCGGGATTGATCGTCAGCTTGTGCGCGATACGGGCGCGCTCGGCCTCAAAGGGGGTGTGGGCGCTCATCGGTTGTTCCTCGCCAGAATACGTTCCAGTTCACGCTGCACCAGCTCCGGGCGCTCATCGCGCAGCAGCGGCAGGCGGCTGCGGGTGCGGTGCAGTTCGTTCAGGTCGATGGTGATCGTGTGCAGCGACTCATCGAAATAGTCGCCGCCCAGCAGCATCTCGCCATTCGGGTCGACAACGCTGGAGCCGCCCCAGAAATTCTTGCCGTCCTCATAGCCCACGCGGTTGCAGTGGACGACAAAGCCGGTGAAGAAGCTGGCATAGGCCATATTCACCAGCTCCACCCAGCGGCTGCCAGAGAACTTGTCGCTGGCATCGAGGCCGCGGCTGGGGCTGGCGCTGTTCAGCAGCAGGATGTCTGCCCCGTCCATCCACAGCAGATATGGCGTGCTGATATGCCAGAAGTCCTCGCAGATGGCCATGCCGACGCGGCCGAAGCGCGTGTCGAAGGCGCGCACCTGGTCGCCGGCATCGAAATAGCGCGCCTCGTCAAACATGCCGTAGGTGCACAGATAGACCTTGTGGTGGATGTGCAGCGTCTCGCCACCCGACAGATACGCGTCGGCGATGTAGAACCGCTGGCGCTGGTCCTGATGCACGAAGCCGAACATGATGTCCATGCCCGTGCGCCGGCTGGCATCCAGCATGGCCGCGTAGACCGGGTCATCGGCGCTGGCGCGGATCGACACTTCCGGCACCAGATCGTTGACCTGATAGCCGGTCATCGACAGCTCAGGGAAGATGAGCAGCTCGACGCCCTGCGCGGCGGCCTGCTCGATGTAGGCGAGATGTTTTTCAAGATTGCGCTGCACGTCGCCCAGCTTGGGATCCATCTGCGCGAGTCCGAGGTGTAAACGCATAGTCAGCGGCCTTTACGATAACCGGGGTGCTTACAGAAAATTGTGGCCAGTCACGGGAATAGCGTCAAGGCTGGTATCAGCCCACACCCCACACATAGACCGGCCCGGTGGCGTCAAACATCAGAATCAGGCGGCTGTCGCTGGTCCATTCGACGGCGAAAATCTGCGCGTCGCCCGTCTGGAAAGCGCCGCGCGGGATGCTGCCATTGGACGCCGCGGGAAGATTGTACACCGCGACTTCGCCGTCCAGCACGGACGTGAGCAGCAGGTCGCCGTCAGGCGAAAAATCCGCGCTGACCTGGCTGCCGACCAGCTCTGGCAGGGCCGCGACCGGGCTGTTGGTGACCGGATTCCAGACCTGCGCGCCGCTGCCGGGGTTGCCGCCGATCAGATAGCTTCCGGCAGGCGAATAGCCCAGGATATCGACCGCGCCGCCCGCGGGCACCGCCAGCCGCCGCGTCAGGCTGTCGTCCACGGTGGACCACAGGCGAATATCGACCTGGCTGCCCAGCGCGACCTGCGAGTCGTCCGGCGCAAACACGGCGCGATAGACCTGCAAATCATCCAGGCTGAGCATACCGATCTGCGTCCGGTCGGCCCAGCGCCACAGCCGCGCACTGTCATCCAGCCCGGTCGTCAGCAGCAGGTCGCCCGCGTTAGACAGCGCCAGCGCGGTGATGTCCGCCCCGTGCGCATTGATTTCAGCCAGCGCACGCCGCCCGATCAGGTCCCACACGCGCACCACGCCGTTACGCCCGCCAAACGCCGCGATACCCGCCAGCGGGTCGTAAGCGACAATATTGTTGTACTCAGGATGCCCGATGAACGCATAGTTCTCGGCGCCGCTGTCCGCGTTGTAGATAATCACGCGGCCGCTGGGCGCGACCGTGAACAGCTCGGTTTTGTCGGGCGAATAATAGGCGCGCACCGCGTCCAGGCGGGCCGTACGAAAAGCCAGTTCGCCGGTCAGCAGGTCCCACGCCAGCACTTCCTCGTTGTTGAGCGCGATCAGGCGCGTGCCGTCCGGCGACACGGTGTGGTTGAACAGCGTCGACGAGGTTTCCGGCTGGTCCAGCCGACCGAGCAGCACCGCCTCGGCCACATTGCCGGACGTGAGCACGCCCGCGCTCTCGCGATACGTTTGGGCAGGCAGCGTCACCGAGACACCGGGCCCCGACGTCTGATCGCCGGAAGCGCCACAGGCCGTCAGCGCCAGCCCGGCCAGCGCGGCGCAGGCAGCAAGGCGCAGGCCGCGGCTAATTTTCGCCGCGTGCGTCATAGGCCGCCTGCGTCATAGGGCGCCTCGGTAGGCCCGGCATCCTGCGTCGGCCCGGCATCCTGCGTCGGCTCGGCGGCGCTCATGTCCGCGGGCACCAGCTCCGGCAGGCCAGACAAGCCCCCTTCCACCAGCGTCAGGTTGGCGACGGCGATGCCATACTGCTCAATCTGCGCCAGGCCGCATTCCCCTTCAAACGGATCGACCGTGCCATTGGCATTCAGGTCATGGCCGTTGATGATGAACCCGGCCAGTTCGGTCGAACGCGCCAGATTATCGGCGGCCAGCGCGAGATCCTGAATCGCAAGCAGCTCATTTTCAAGGCGCAGCACCTCATCGCGCCAGTTGAGCGCATTGTTCACGCACACGCGAATCAGGTCGACCTGCGCCTGCACGAGACTGGTATTGGCCGCCTCGGCAGACGCATTCAGCTCGTCATTGATGCGGTCGAGGAAAAAGGCCAGGCCGAAGCCGAGGCCCGGATTATCGCCGGAACCATCACGGTTGAGGTCTTCATTTCCGCCGGTCAGGATGTTGATGCTGTGTTCGTTGTGCAGATGCATCGAGCCGACGGTGGTGGCGCGTGCCGCCAGCCCGGCATGGGCAGACGCAATCTCGGCCTCGTTCAGCGCGCCGTCCAGCAGGCTGCGCCCGACGAATTCGCGATTGCCATCCGCCGCGGGAATGTCGATCGAGAGCAGGATATTGCTCAGCGCCAGGTTGATTTCCGCCGGGATGCTGGCCGAATACACGATATCTCCGGCGGGCACATCGGTGGAGGCGCTCTGCGCGGCGATCAGCAGCGCATTGAAGCGGCCGGCCAGGAAGATGCCATTCGGTTCGCTGTAGGCCAGCAGGCCGTTGCCCAGCGGGTCCAGCGTGAGCTGTCCCACGGGCAGGGCTTCCCCGCTGACGGTATTGGCCAGCCAGGCGAAATAGCGTTCGCCGGAACGAAGCTGGCCCAGGCCTTCGACGCGCACATTCAGGCTGTCGCCCGGGTTCACCAGCGTGCTGAAGAAGCCTGCGCCAAACGTGGGCACTACCGGCGCAGGCGGCAGCGTGGGGCGGGCCGTCTGCACGACGGCGGCCTGCGTCGGGCTGGCGGCCTGTTCAGATGACGGACGCGTGAGGATCAGCACCAGCACGACCACCAGCGCCGCGATGATGGCAAAGCCACCCAGCAGCACCAGCGGATTATTCAGCCCACCCTGGCGCACAATCATCGTGCCGGGGGGCGGCGTGGTCATATACTGGCCGGGCATGGTCGCCGGCATCGGCTGCACAGACGGGTTGGTGAAGATATTGCCGGATGTGCTGGGCGGCTTGTCGCGGGTGGTCTGGCCGGGAATGCCCGACCCGCTGAAAATGACCGTCTCCAGCGGTTCCGCCTGCGTATTCACAGCGCGCGAAAAGGCCGCCGCAAATTCAGCCGCCGACTGGTACCGCTCGCCCGGATTCTTCAGCAGCGCCTTTTGCAGCACGGCCTCCAGGTCTGGCGAGGCATTCGGTGCGAATTCGCGCAGCAGCGGGACCGGCGCATTGATATGTTTGAGCACCAGCTGCATGGCGGTTTCTTCGTGGTACGGCTTGATGCCGGTGACCAGCTCGAAAATCACCACGCCCAGCGAGTAGATGTCTGAACGCGCATCGACCGGCAGGCCCTGCGCCTGCTCTGGCGACATATACGCGGGCGTGCCGATCAGCCCGCCCGTGCCCGTCAGGTTCGAGCCGGCCGTCTCGGCCAGCCGCGCGATGCCAAAGTCAGCCAGCAGGGCATGGCCCTCGCCGTCGATCATGATGTTATCGGGCTTGATGTCGCGGTGGACGACGCCCTGCCGGTGCGCATAATCCAGCGCCGGGGCAATCTGGCCGAGCAGCTTGTCGATCTCCGAAAGCATGCGCGCACCCTTGCGGATGCGGTCGGTCAGCGAGCCGCCCTCGATGAAGGGCGTGACCAGATACAGGATGTCGCCCTCGGTGCCGTAGTCGTACAACGGCATGATATGCGGGTGCTGCAAACGGGCGATGGTGCGCGCTTCCTGTTTGAACCGCTCGCCATAGGTGGCATCCTGCCCCAGATGCGGCGGCAGCACTTTGATGGCGACATAACGATCCACGTCCGGCTGCAGGCCTTTGTAGACCGTCGCCATGCCGCCCTTGCCAATCAGTTCGAGCAGATGATATTTGCCCAGTGTGCGGCCGGTGAGCGAACTAGAAGACATAGGCTGTGCTTTCGTTAAACATACCCGTCAGGATCATCATGTGTATGCAGCCTGCAATTCGTCGCGCAGGATGCGGTAGCTGTCCAGCCGTGTTCGCGCGATATCGCCGCGTTCGACGGCCTCACGCACGGCACAGCCGGGTTCGCGGCGGTGCTGGCAGTTGGCAAATTTGCACTGGCGCACGCGCTCGGCAATCTCGACAAAATAGCCGTCCAGTTCTTCCGGCTCCACATCCCAGATGGTCAGCGTGCGCATGCCCGGCGTATCGGCCAGATAACCGCCGCCCTCCAGCCGCACCAGCTCGCTGGCACGGGTGGTGTGCTGGCCTTCCTGATGATACTGGCTGACGTTTTTGACGGCGCGGCCCAGGCCCGGCTGCAGCCGGTTGAGCAGACTGGTCTTGCCCACGCCAGACGGCCCGGTAAACACAGAGATTTTGCCCAGCAGGGCCCCACGCAGCTCGTCCAGGTTGCTGCCAGTGACGGCGCTGGTGTAGAGTACGCGATAGCCCAGCCGTTCATACACGCCCATCAGCGTGCGCGCCTCGCCGGAAGTATCGAGGTCGGACTTGTTCATCACCAGAGTCGATGGGATGCCGCTTTTCTCGCCCATCACCAGAAAGCGGTCGATCATGCGTGGAGAGGGGTCTGGCTGGGCGGCGGCAAACACAAACATCGCCTGATCAGCATTGGCGATGATGACCTGTTCGCGCTCACGCGCACCCGCGCCGCGTGCGCCCTCGGTGCGCATCGCCCGCGAAATCACGCTGGTGCGCTCCATGATTTCCTCAATAGCGCCCGAGCCGTCGTCATTCATGACGAAGCCCACCCGGTCGCCAATGGCAGCGATATCGCTGGACTGCGCCTCTTCCATCAGCCGCCCGCGCAGACGGCACGTGATCCGTGCGCCTTCGGGCGTCTCCACCACAAAAAATCCACTCTGGTCTGTGACGATGAGTCCGTACAGCAGTTCTGGCAAAAGCACATACTCCGCGCATGTTTGTCGGTCATTACCTCTCATTCTACATCATATCATTAACAGGGCCTTATGCAGCCATAATGGCGTGGACTGCCTGCCAGGACTTTCTTTCGGCTGCCAGCGGGGCCGTAGTATACTGCCGGCAGGCAGCCATGATGATGCTGCTTTTGAGCGTAAACGCCCCTGTGCACATGGGGCAGCGTATGCCCGCCGTGCGTTCAGCGCGGAAGCCGTCAGCCGGGCGTATCTCACGCGTATGGAAAGGCGGCGACGCAAAGCATAAACTGACGGATACTAAACAATATGCACTGCTTATTTTCGGGGGACCTGTTCACATGATGCGACGATTTTTTGTGCTTGTTCTGTTGTGCCTGCTGCTGATCCCTGCCGCGACATCGGCGCAGTCGCTGGACCCGCGCGTGCAGGCTGCCGTCAGCGACCTGTCGCAGCGGCTGGGCCTCGCGCTCACCATCGATGATTTTGCCACCTGGAGCTATGCCGAGAACCGCTATCCGGACACCTCGCTGGGCTGCGCGGCAGCGGCGGGCGCTGTGGCCCCTGGCTCGTTCCTGGCCTTCCAGGTGACGCTGGTGTATGAGGGGACAACGTTTGATTACCGCGTGGCCAGCGACCTGTCGCGCGTGTTCCCATGCGATGCCAACCTGCTGGCGGGCAATCCGCCCATCCTGGTGACGGCCTCGCCCATCCCGCTGCCCGCCGGACAGGCGACCTTCACGCCCGTGCCCCAGCCGACCAATCCGGCACAGAGCTGCCCGTCAGGCTTCGTCGGCTTCCTGACGCCGCGCCTGCGCGTGGGCGGCCAGGGACAGATCGAGATTGGCGGCACGCCCAACCGCCTGCGCAATAACCCGTCCAGCACAGCGACGCAGGTCGGCACCATCAGCGGCGGCCAGGTCATGAGCGTGATTGGCGGCCCGGCCTGCGCGGACGGCATCGTGTGGTGGCAGGTGGCGGTCGGCTCACAGGTGGGCTGGACAGCCGAGGGCCTCGCCCCGGACCAGTATTTCATTTCGCCGATTGGCGAAGCAGCCCCGACGCCCGTCATCCCGCCCACGGCCGGCGGGGTTCCCACCCTGGCGGTCGTGCGCGATGCCACGACAATCGAGCTGTACAGCTATGACGCGCTGAGTCGTTCGCTGGCGCTGGTGCGGACCGTCGATGTGATTCCCGTGCAGGGTGATTCCAGGCTGGCCGACCTTCAGTTTTCCCCCACCGGCGTGTCATTGCTGTTCCGCCAGGATGAGCAGACACCACAGGGCGGATACACATCCAACGGCTTTGAATACATGCTCGACCGCGGTTTCCAGCTCATTCAGGCGCCGCAGGTGAATAACGCGCTGTCGGTCACGTTCTCAGAGGATGGTGGCGACATCGTGTATGCCACTCTCGACACGCAGAATCCGATTGTCACAGCGGAAGATGATACGGCCCGCCAGAACCTGATCGTGTATGAGCGCGCGCTGGGGCTGGCGCTGGACGGCCCGATCAACCCCGCCCGCGACCTGGGGCGCATCACCGTTGGCATCAGCTGCGGGGGTGGATTCCCCTATCCAGGCGACATCGTGTGGTTCAACGAAGTTGGCTACAATGGCCGCGCCTTCCGCATCGCGCTGACCGATTACGGCCTGCTGCATACCGGTGACTGCGCGGGCACAACCACCCGTCTGACCGACCTGACCAGCGGCACCAGCATCGAAATTGGCACCAATCTGTCGCAGGCGGCGCTGTCGCCCGATGGCCAGCGGGTGGCCGGCGTTGTCTCAGCGACAGAACCGAACAATCCCGATAGGTTGCAGATTGTCGACCTGGAGACGCTGGAAAGCATCATCATCGAACCAGCCGATACCCCGCAGCGCATCGCCTGGGCGACTGATGGCAGCGGCCTGCTGTACTACAGTACCCGGCTGTTTGCCGAGCCGATCGACATCACCGGCGTGCCGAATACGCCGTATCTGGGTTCCACGACCGATCTGGTGGCCCATATCACCTCCATCTACGCCATCGATCCCGACACACTGGAGACGCAGGTGCTGCTGGATGGGGGCTATTTCTGGGACATCGGCCGGCTGCTGCCCGCGCCTGATGGCAATCTGTTCTTCAGCACGATCCCCAATGGGGACGCCTGGGTGGAAGCGCTGCGCGATGGCACAGCCGCCACTGGTGACGGCAGCTTTGAGGCATGGGTGCGCGATTACTTCCCGGTCAGCCTGTGGGTGACCAACCCGTTTTTGGATAGCCCGACAGATGTGACGCTGCTGGGCGAGAACATGGCCAACGCCGCGCTGAATCTGGCCAGCTTCGGCGCGGCGGGATAAGCGGGAAATGCAGCCATCGTAGGGACAACGCCTGCGTTGTCTGATTACACGGCGTTTCAGTGGACGCGGCAGGCCGCATCCCTACGATCAACCGACATCTTTCGTAGGGACAACGCCTGCGTTGTCCGATTACACGGCGTTTCAGCGGACGCGGCAGGCCGCGTCCCTACGATCACCCAGCATCTTTCGTAGGGACAACGCCTGCGTTGTCCGATTACGCGGCGTTTCAGCGGATGCGGCAGGCCGCGTCCCTGCGATCACCCAGCATCTTTCGTAGGGACAATGCCTGCGTTGTGCGATTACACGACGTTTCGGCGGACGCGGCAGGCCGCGTCCCTACGATCAACCAGCGTCTTTCGTAGGGACAACGCCTGCGTTGTCCGATTACGCGGCGTTTCAGCGAACGCGGCAGGCCGCGTCCCTACGATCACCCAGCATCTTTCGTAGGGACAATGCCTGCGTTGTCCAATTACGCCTGCATTGTCCGCATTACGTCTCATACACAATGTATGATAAGCTGTAGGCAAATTGAACATTCATGCCGTACACAAGCCCCTGTGTATCCAGCATAATGTGCATACTGACGAATTTGTAACACATGGTGCAAACATGCAGTCGATGGAAACGGTGAAAATGCGTTCGTTTATCTCCCAGAGCGTCCAGAAGATGCGCCCCAGCGGCATCCGCAAGTATTTCGACATCGCCGCGACCATGCAGGATGTCGTGACCCTGGGCATTGGCGAACCCAATTTCACCACCCCGCAGCATATCCTGCAGGCCGGCGTCGACAGCCTGCTGAGCGGCCACACCGCCTACACCAGCAACAGCGGCACGATTGAGCTGCGCCGCGCCATCAGCACCTATGTCGAGCGCCTGTACGGCGTGTCGTACAATCCTGACAGCGAAGTGCTGGTTACGGTGGGCGTCAGCGAGGGGCTGTGGGTGGCGCTGAAGGCCGTGCTCGATCCGGGTGATGAGGTGCTGGTGGTGCAGCCGTGCTTTGTGGCCAACGCAGCCGCTGTGGAAATGGCGGGGGGCGTGCCGGTGCCGGTCAATGCCTACGCGGACACCGATTTCCAGGTCACCGGCGCTGCGCTGGAGGCGGCCGTCACCTCGCGCACCAAGGCGATCCTGATCAGCTATCCGAACAACCCCACCGGGGCTGTGCTCTCGCGCGAGTATCTGCTGGAAGTGGCGGCCGTGGCCGAGCGCCATGACCTGGTGGTGCTGAGCGACGAAATCTATGAGCGGCTGGTGTATGGCGTGGATCACGTCAATTTTGCCTCGCTGCCGGGCATGTTCGACCGCACCATCGTGATGAGCGGCATGAGCAAAAGCTATGCTATGACCGGCTGGCGCATCGGCTATATCACCGCGCCTGCCCCGCTGATGGAGGCCATGCGCAAGCTGCACCAGTACCTCATCATGAGCGCGCCCACGATGGGCCAGGCCGCCGCGCTGGAAGCCCTCGAACATGGCGAGCAGTCGGTGCAGTTTATGCATGAGCAGTACGATGGCCGCCGCCGCCTGATCGTGGACGGATTCAACAGCCTGGGCATGCGCTGTTTCGAGCCGCGCGGCGCGTTTTACGCCTTCCCGTCGATTGCCGTCACCGGCATGAGCGATGAGGAATTCTGCGACCGCCTGCTGATGGAAGAACGGGTGGCGCTGGTGCCGGGCAGCGCATTTGGCGACAGCGGCGCGGGGTTTGTGCGCGCCAGCTATGCCACCAGCACCGAGAATATCATGCTGGCGCTGGAGCGGCTGGCGCGCTTCATGCAGCGGCACGGATAGGTCCATGACGCGGGAATTTTAACAAAATCTATACAATTGCGTGTCGTGCGGGTCACATAATCCTACTTGTTGTATCCCAGACATGACTTGATAATGTACAAATCGAAGGTTATTCGATTTGAAGACTGCGCTGCCTAGGCCATGCCACAGTCCGTCCGACAGAGGGCATTGATTGTCACGCCACACGACGCTGTGTGGGCGCTGGCTGATGCGCGCCTGGGCGACATGGTTGATATGGCGCGCGCGCCCACGTTGCTTGAAGCCCTGAGTGCCCTGAAAGATACCCCGCCAGACCTCATCATCGTCGACTGCCACGACAGCGCCGAACAATTCAATGACATCAGCACGCTGCGGCTGGCGGGCGCGGGCGCTGTGCCCCTGCTGACGCTGGTGCCATATACAGAGGGCGCAGCCGACAAGGCACTGGCCGCAGGTGCGACCGACTTTCTGGCGTGGCCGGCCAGCGCCGAAGTGATGGTGCATCGCGTAAAGCAGCTTATGACTGCTGCACTGTCCACGCCAGAGCAAGAACCCTCGTGGTCGCAGATTTTCGAGAAAAGCCAGGCCGCCCAACTGCTGATCAATCCCGAAACCGGCTACATCGTCGATGCCAACCATGCCGCCTGCGCGCTCTACGGCTACACCCGCGACGAAATCCGCGCTTTGCGCCTGCAGGATATCGACGTCACCGGACAGGATGACGCGGATGATCCGGATCCGGGCAGTACGCTGTTTGGCTTTCGCCACCGCACCCGGTCCGGGCGCGTGCGCCACGTCAAGCTGTTCTCCACGCCGGTGGACATGGGCAGTGAAACCCGCCTGCACACCATCGTCCTCGACAATACCAAGCGCGCACGCGCCGAACATGCATTCCGCGAACAGCGTCGGCTGGTGGAGGCGCTGCGCAAGACGACCGCGCTCGTCTCCAGCGCGCTGAATATCAACGAAGTGCTCGACCGCATGCTGGCGGAAGTCAAAAATGTGGTGCATGCCGATGCCGCCAATATCATGCTGGTGGATGGCGATACCGCCAAAGTCGTGCGCCACCACGGCTATGAATCACGCATCTCGGTGGAACACCTGTCTGAATTTCGCTTCATCATCAGCGAGACGGTCAACCTGCGCATCATGCGCGACTCGCGGCGCGCGCTGAATATCGCCAACACGCGCATGTTCCCCGGCTGGCTGATGTTAGAAGAGTCGCTGTGGGTGATGTCGGCTCTGGGCGCGCCCATTGTGGATGGGGACACGCTGATCGGGTTCCTGATGCTGGACAGCGAACGGACGAATCAGTTCAGCGAGATGGATGCGCAAAATCTACAGTCGTTTGCAGACACGGCGGCCATCGCGCTGCGCAACGCCGCGCTGTACGACCGCCTGCGCGAACAGACGCTGGCGCTGGATGCGCGCGTGCGTGCGCGCACAGCCGAGCTGGAAACCGAACGCAAACAGTTGAGCGCCATCCTGGACGCTATCAGCGAAGGCGTATTTTACACGACGCGAGACAACAATCAGAACCTGGTCGTGCAATTCTGTAACCCGGGCATGACGCGCCTGCTGGGCTATTCGCAGGAAGAACTGCGGGCGGATCCATCGCTGCTGCGCAAAGCGTCGCTGACGACGGAAGACTTTCCCGCAGACGTGGAACGCGTGGTGAACACCCTGATTCAGGATGGCAAATCCGTCGAGGAAATCAAAATCCGCAGGAAAGACGGGACGGTCATCGATGTGGCCGCCACGACCACCCTGCTGATGGCCAGCGAAGAAGGCCAGCTTCCCGGCGCGGTCACGGTGATGCGCGATATCAGCCAGGACCAGGAGCTGAAAGCCCAGCAGACGCGCTTCGTGGCTTATGCCAGCCACGAGCTGCGCACGCCGATCACCAACCTGAAGACGCGCCTGTATCTGCTGCGCAAACAACCTGAACGCATGGAACAGCACATGCGCGTGCTGGAAGAAGTGACCGACCGCATGCGCCGTCTGGTGGAAGGGCTGCTGGACCTGTCACGCTTCGAGCGCGGCATCATCGCGCTGAACAAGCGCGTCACCAACCTGTACAGCGTGGTGGAGTCGACCGTGCTGACCCAGCAGCCGGAAGCAGAACGCAAGGGGCTGTCGATGACGCTGGAATCGCCCGTGACATCGATCATGGTCGACATCGACCCGGAACGCATCATTCAGGTGGTCACCAACCTGATTACCAATGCGATCAATTACACGCCCGCCGGCGGTTCGATCACGGTGCGCCTGCTCACCGCCAAAGGGGCCGGCGGCCGGAACGGTTATTCAATCGTCGAGGTGGAAGATACCGGGGTGGGCATCGCGCAGGAGCATTTGTCCCACGTGTTCCAGCCCTTTTTCCGCGTGCAGAATCAGGTGGAAGGCACTGGCCTGGGGCTGGGCATCAGCCAGGAAATTGTCGAGCTGCATGGTGGCCGTATCGGCGTGGAGAGCGAGCTGGGCATGGGCAGCCGCTTCAGCTTCTGGCTACCGGTGGCAGAAGAATCGGCACCCCTCTCCAAATAGTCATGGGTCCATGGCGTTGCCAGCGGACACAAGCGTGGGCATAATAGCGCCGCAACCCTCAATAATGCTTTCGTCCTGACACCCCAAAAGAGAAACCTGCGTGGATGCTTCCCTGCAAGGATTGATTTCAGAGCTGCACAGATTATGCGCCACCGGGGCCATGCAGGAGGCCATGGCGCGCGTGCATCTGGCCTGGCGCCAGACCCCGCGTGACCCCGGCGTTTCGTTTTTGCACGCGCTGCTGACCTATCGCACACGCGGCGGGTCGCAGAACGCATTTTATCGCGCCCTGCCCGACTGCCGCGACGCGCTGGACCATGCCGATGCCAGCGTGCGCTCGGCGCTGCGCACCGCCACCCTCGATGATCCGTTTTACCGGCCGCTGGCCGAAGCCCTGTTTGAGAAATAGAAAAAAAGCGTTTGTCGACGGCTACCGCAGATCGTTCGTGGTGTCCGGGAGATATGTCGTAATCGTAGGGGCCGGACAGGTTTGTTTTAGCTTAAAAAGTCGGATTCTGCGGAGCAGACCTGAATGTCCGAAATGCGGATGATACCCCAGGGCGCCTCGCGAGGCGCCCCTACAATTTCCAACCTCATGAGGTAGACATCTACACGGGGGATATTCGGCGTCGCGGCAGGCTATCGTAAACTGCCGGGCTTGCCGCCGTAGGGGCGCGTCGCGACGCGCCCGCCGAAACAAGCCATAACACTCGTTTTCAGACAAGCCTCTGCGTGTCCGTCCTGGTGAATTTTCCCCTGCGCGCCTAGCTGGCCTGCGCGGCCAGCTCTTCCTCGATGTACTGCACGAAGCTTTCCAGCGGCTGAGCGCCCACCAGAATACGCCCGTTGATGAAAAAGGTCGGCGTGCCGCCTACGCCCACCGATGCGCCCGCCTGATAATCGGCCTGGATTTCAGACTGATACACGGCGTTATCGAGGCATTCGGTAAACGCAGGCACGTCCATTTCGAGCGCGGTGGCATGGGCAATGAAGGCATCACGCGTCAGGATCTGGTCGGCATAGAGCAGCGTGTGCAGCTCCCAGAACTTGTCCTGGTCGTGGGCGCACTCACCGGCCAGCGCAGCCTGCACTGAGTCCGGCCCCAGGATGGGATAATCGCGGAAGACGAAGCGCACGCGGTCGCCATATTCGGCCAGCAGCGGCTCAATAGTCTGGTCATTGAAACGTTTGCAGAAGCCGCAGCGGAAGTCCTCAAACGAGACGATCTGGATGGGGGCATCTTCCGCGCCGAGGAACGGGTCATCATCGGCCGAGACCTCGTAGCGCGCGTTCGGGTCACGGGTGGGCTGGGCGACTACCTGGTTGCCGCCGCCCTGGGGCACGACCGCCGCAAAGGTGGCGACAGCCGCGCTGAGCAGCTCTTCGTTTTCGGCGCGATTGTTCGAGGCGAAGCGGTCATAGCCCAGCACGCCCACCAGCACGCCGACGATGAAAAAGGTCAGGCCGACGACGATCACGCCCAGCGAGCCCCGATTAACGGCAATCAGCGGGTCGGACGGGGACGGCACGGGTGTCTGCGGTGGCGACGGGGGTGTCTGGATGGGTTGGTCAGTCACGGGGATTCCTTAGCCTGATGAACGGGCAGTCTGTGTGTAGTGGCTTACAGCCAGTCCCATCTTACCATATCCCCCGCCCAACAGAATACGTGACAGCCACCTGCTGCCCTGCGCACTGCCCGGATGACGCCAATTTGACTTTCAACTTTCAACAGACGTCGTTCGGTGGCATAATCCATAAAATTCCCGACATGCCCTGGTGCTACCGAAAGCCGCGAAAACATGACTTCTGAAATCACAACGACTGCCCCGCTGACCGTGTTTGTGACTGGCGCGACGACCCCCGTCGGCCGTGCCCTGAGCAGGATGCTGGCCGCCCACGGCCATAAAGTGATCGGCACAGCGACCGGCGCAGCAGAAGGCCTGGCCCTGCGCGCCGACGGCGTGATGCCCGCCTATCCCGACCTGTATCGGGCAGGCGAGCTGCGCAGCGCCATCGCCGGCACGGGCGCGAAACTGCTCATCCACTGCGCGCCGCAGGCGGCCAATCATGCACCGCAGGTGACCCAGCACTGGGACCTGCGCATCAACGAGCTGGCCGACTCGGTGGCGCAGGCTGCCGCCGACGCAGGCGTTGAATTCATCGTGGGCACCAGCTATGTGTTTGCCGACACCCCGGCGGGCGAACACGGCGCCGACGCCAAGCCGTTCCTGAAGGCCGTGCGCGCCGCTGAAAAGACCCTGCTGGGCGGCAGCGTGCCCGCCTGCGTGCTGCGCTTCGGCACAATTTACGGCGCTGACTCGGCCGAGCTGGCCGGGCTGGTGCACACGCTGCGCATGGGACGCCCAGTGCATCCCGGCAGCGCCCACAAGACGCACTGGCTGTATGCCAGCGATGCGGCAGCCGCACTCGTCGCGGCCTTGCAGTCCCGCCCTGCCGGCCAGACGCTCTCGATCACCGATGACCAGGCCGCCAGCCCGATCGACTTTATCGGCTATTTCGCTTCGGTGCAGGGCTTTAGCGCCCCGTCGTCCGCGCCGCGCTTCATGCTGCGCAGCCCGTTCGACAAGGTGCAGTCCGCGCTGATGCACATGCACGCCGAGGCCGTCTCGCCCGAAGGCCGCGAGGTGCTGGGCTGGAAGCCGGCTTTCCCGACCTACAAACAGGGCATCGACGACCTGCTCATCACCTGGCGCGCCGCTGAAGCAGCGCAGGCCTAGCCCGATGAGCGCCGTCCCCGCCCCCCGCCCGACGATTATCCGCGTCGATGACCTGAGCGTCGTCTATGAGGATGCGCCTGTGCTGGAAGGTGTCTCGTTTCACATTCATGCCGGCGACCGCATGGCCATCATCGGGCCGAACGGCGCCGGCAAAAGCACGCTCGTCAAGGCGATGCTGGGCCTGCTGAAGACAAATCGCGGCAGCATCAGCATCGACGGCGACCCACAGCGCATGGGCTATGTGGCGCAGCAGGACCAGCTCGACTGGGATTTTCCGGTCAGCGTGCTGGATGCGGTCGTCATGGGCATGTGGCGCGAGGTCGGCTGGCTGCGCCTGCCCGGCCGCAAACAGCGTGAGCGCGCCCAGAAAGCCCTGGAGCGCGTCGGGCTGGGCGCCTTTGCAGCGCGGCAGATTGGCGAGCTATCCGGCGGACAGCGGCGGCGCGTCTTCATCGCCCGGGCGCTGGCCCAGCAGGCCGACGTGCTTATCCTAGACGAGCCGTTTGCCGGCGTAGACGTGTCGGCCGAGGCCGAGATGCTGGGCGTGCTGCTGCGCCTGAATGCCGAAGGCATCACGCTGATCGTGTGCACGCATGACCTGGAGCAGGCGCGCGAGCATTTCAACAAGGTGCTGGCGCTGCGCAAAAAGATGATCGCGTTCGGGTCGCCGCAGCAGGTGTTCACGCGGGCGCACCTGGCCGACCTGTTCGGGCGGCGCGTGGTCGCCTTTGACGGTGACGAGGCGCAGGAAGTGTTTATCGACGAGCACGCGTGCGGCGACTGCTAATCGCGCCGGTATGACCCTCCCGCTGATCTCGATCGTCGTCCCCTCTTTCCAGCAGGCCCGCTATCTGCCCGCCACGCTGGACAGCATCTTCTCGCAAAACTATCCCGCGCTGGACGTCATCGTCATGGACGGCGGCAGCACCGACGGCAGCGCGGACATCATCCGCCGCTATGCCGACAGGCTGGCCTACTGGACGAGCGCGCCCGACGGCGGCCAGTCTGACGCGCTCAACCTGGGCTTTGCGCGCACGACCGGCGCGGTGATGACCTGGCTGAACAGCGACGATGTGCTGCTGCCGGGCGCGCTGCATGCCGTGGGCGAGGTGTTCGCGGGGTTCCCCCAGGTCGACTGGCTGACCGGCCAGCCCGCCAACATGGACGCCGCTGGCCATCTGCGCCGGTCGCCCATCAAGACAGGCCGCCTGCGCGGGCTGATCCGGCGCGGCGCGTATCACGGGCGCGGCTGGGGCTTCATTCGCCAGGAAGGCACATTCTGGCGGCGGGGACTGTGGGACGCGGCAGGCGGGCGTATCGACACCACCCGGCGCTATGCCATGGACTTTGACCTGTGGCGGCGCATGGCCGCGCACACCCCGCTGTATACGCTGGACCAGACGCTGGCGGCCTTCCGCGAGCATGCCGAGCAGAAGACCGCGCAGATCGACCGCTATTATGCCGAGGCGGGCATCCGCACGCCGGACGCCACCCGGCTGGTGATGCTGCCGCTGCGCGCTGCCCTGAGTCCGCTGCTGTGGCGGCTGTCTCCGCGTGTCGTGCGCGTCGGCGGCGCGTGGGTGGTGCGGGGATGACAAACGAAGCATTCACCTACACTTTTGATCGTCGTCACTGTATATGCGCTTCTGTGAACACATGAAAACAAGAGATTTCCCCTGTGAATTTTGCGATACAGACCAGCCTCAGCAGCGTAAACTGGTCACCCTCACACGCCAGCGCCGCGGCCAGTGGTACATCTTTGAAGATGTTCCGGCATGGGTGTGCCCAAACTGCGGACATCGCTACTTCGATGCTGATACCGCACAGGCGATGGAAGACCGCATGATCTCTCCCACGGTAGATGCCCGCCCGGTCACCGCCCTGGCCATGACTTTGCCCCACACGCCGGAAGGATAGAGTCCCAGCGGCCCATCTGCACGATAAATCCTGGGTTACAATGGTCTGAAACGAAAGGTGATAGATGATGTCGCTTCAGGACATTCTACGGGAAGCACGTACCTTATCCCCCGAAGACCGCAGGCAGCTTGTCAAGTCGCTGGTCGATACATTGGCCGAGCCTCAGACAATAAGTGCAGCGCCAAAACGCAGCCTCCGCGAATTCCGGGGTATCGGCGCAAGCCTGTACAATGAGACCGACGCACAGGCCCACGTGAATCAGATGCGGGACGAGTGGGATACTCGTAACAGTGTACAGCTAAAATAGCTGATCCAATGACTTTGCGTTTTTTGTTTTTCTTTCATCATCGTTTGAAGCATCATCGCTTGTAGACGGCAGCAAAGATTCCTGGACAGACTCTTTTTTAGTTACGCGTACACTCGCTGCGCGTTTTTTACCGCCATCCGTTGCAAGTTCGTCCATTGGCTTGCCATTCCACAGAATGCCAGGACGTGGTACACGGTAATAGTTGCTATCATCACTTGGGTCAGAAACTGCTTTCTGCAATATCGGAGACTGAAATCGACCTAAAGCGCCTTCAAGATACTCTTGAGATAGCTCAATACAAGCCCATTTGCGTTGCAGTCGTTCACAAATTTCGCCAGTGATACAACTACCTCCAAAAGGATCAATCACCATATCACCTACATCAGTAAGCATTCTCACAAAATACTCTGGTAATTCAGCCGGAAAGCGCGCTGGATGCACGGGCAGTTTCTTATCTTGGCAGTACCGAATGTATTGGCTATTGCTCTCAGTATTTGGAACGCCAATTAGATTAGGTGGTATGGCAGCACCATTATCCTGAGAAAATTTATCACTGATATCATGCCCAGATGGTCGACGTTTCGCCTTATAGCCTGTGGCGAGCAATTGACGCATACTATCGCTATATGGTTGCAAGACACGTCGGTTACTTGCCTTTGGCCACGGTGTCTTTGACAGCCACCAAACCGTATTGACAGCATCTTTCACCCTGATTCGACGTACTGTTACCCATTCTGCCGGAGTCGGGAGCTTTGATGGATTCCACCAGTAAAATTCCTGTGCAAGGTGAAACCCAAATTCTTCACATAGCATAATCAGGAGTTTGAAATGATACAGATGCCGTGTTGGAAGTCCTTCATTCCAAGCTCCTCCAATGTCAATTACGAGACTACCTGTGTCTTTTAAAACACGATGAAACTGAGTCGCAAATGGTCTAAACCAATCGCAATATTCGTCAGCGTGTACGTTTCCATACTCTTTCTTGCGTACCAAGCCAAAAGGTGGGCTGGTTACAATTAGGTCAACCGAATTTTCTTCCCTCTGAAGCAACACCTGAGACGAATCGCCAAGGATCATTTCTCCAGTGTGTGTTTTGTAGAATACATTCACTTCGGAATCATGTGTTGGCATCATGTTAATCGAGTTCCAGTTTCTTCAATTGCATTGCATGTTCAGCCTCACGCTCAAAAATATCAACTATTTTTGAGGGCTGAACTATGATTTGCTTCAGGTCAGTTTCATCTAACATTACAATTGCTAAGTTACTTGTTGCCATCATTCCATTTGCATATCTACGTGCCTCAGTTCCAATGGTTCCCGTAGATACGATGATGATGGCGTTGCTTTTCAAGTATTGGGTCAGTCCAACTTCTTTTGCCACATCGTCTAAAGCAACGCGTGAAGTATTCTTGCACTGTAGCTGCCAACGCGAATACACCAGACGTTTTGAATGAAACAATAAATCTATCTCCGCACCACCTGTAGCAACACCACGCAATCTCGTCGCTAAATAGTCCATATCAATCAGACGCATGAGTTTGAAACCCAATGCTTCCAAGGCTAACCCTGCGACATACCTATCATCTGATTTCACTTCTTCGAGAATCTGATCCATAGGCGTCTTTAAGAGATGCCGAAGTTTGGGATCAGTCTGGTTTGCAAGTTGATCTAAAAGAGGATCGACAATATCTGCAATTAACTTCTCGGTGGGTGCGACCATAAATGGCTTCGCACCACGTCCAACTGTGGTCTTTTGAACCGTTATGTAACCTGCCTTTACCAGCGCCTCAAGCACAAGCTTAGGCAAACTTTTTTCAGGGAATCTTATCCCATACGTTGCTGAGGCCAATCGCGCGATTTCATTTGCGGGCTGAGGGGTTACTAAACCCGTGTTTGCCAAAGCGCGAAGAAAAGCACGCTGTTCCTGCGTAAACGCTGCTAACAATTCAAATTGATCGGGATCGACGCCTAATACCTCGCGCAGCTTAATTTCGTCTATTTGCCAGCGCGAACCAACAAAAACACCTGCTTTCGCCAGCCACAGGCGCATGATGCTTGGGTGTTTTCCTCCCGAAGGATAGTGAACTCCACGGATTTCTAAAGCCTCGCGTAATGTATTAAGGCTAACTTCTTCACCAGCAGCAGTCATGTCACGAATGCATTGAAGCAGATTCATACCATTTAGGTTCAAGATGATATGTTTTGCTAAAGATTTGTAAAGCATTTCGTGGTCTTCACGCATATGAAATAACGACTCACCAAAAAGTGTGAATCGAGAATCTTTGTCAATGATTTTATAGTGATACATTCCTAACTTAGAATTGTTTGCTAGCTTCTTTTGATTCTTTAAGTTTATTAATAGTTCGTTTGATTGGCCGTGATTCATAAAATATCGATTAAGAATAGCTTTCTCAAGATTTTCAGTATCACCCTGAAATTGATTCACAATTTCGAGCATTTCTGGTAAATCGATTTGCGACGGAGAAAATTCACTTCCAACAGGAAGATCACTCTTTGTTTTCATTCCACTACACTCATCACTCACCCTTTGAGACTTCATTATACCGCTCTATCAGAAAAAATCTTTGCCTGATTACAGAAACAGGCGTTCTGTTTTTAGCCAAGATTAAAGCACTATCTTCAAATTTTGCGCCCTCCCCACCCCCGCTTTGCCAAACGCCCCACGTCTCGGCCATAATACAACCACACCGGCCTACTGCTTTGGCGAGGTTCATGCCATGCTCGACTTCATCCCCCAACCCGTGCGCGACATCCTCGTGCGCGTGCTGCTCATCATCGCGGCCTACCTGGTGCTGCGCCTGGTGCAAAAGCTGATCGACCGCTCGCTGGACCTGCTGACCGTGCGCGTGCTGCGCCGCCTGAATCGGCCGGACCTGGAAACCGCCGTCGACAAGATTTTCGCCGGGCCGCTGCGCATCCTGGTGTGGGCGGGCATGTCGGTGGTCGCCGGGCTGATTTTGTTCGACGACCTGTCGTTGCGGCTGGTCACCGCGCGCATCGCCCAGTGCATCGCCATCATCGCGGTGGGGCTGGCCATCTACCGGCTGATCGCCTTCCTGTTCATCGACAGCGCGCGCCTGAAATCGATCGCCAACCTGCGCATCGAGCCCGCCCTGCTGCCGTTCTTCCGCACCGGCCTGCAACTGGTGACCGTCATCCTGGGCGCGCTGATTGTGCTGCAAACGTGGGGCTTCGAGATTACCTCGCTCACGGTCGGGCTGGGCATCGGCAGCCTGGCGGTGTCGCTGGCCGCGCAGGACACGCTGAGCAACCTGTTCGCCTTTGTGGCCATCGTGGGCGACCGGCCGTTTGTGGTGGGCGACTATATCGTCACGCCAGACGTGGAAGGCACGGTCGAGATGGTCGGTCTGCGCAGCACGCGCATCCGCCAGTTTGACCAGTCGTTCGTGACCGTGCCCAATAACAAGCTGGCCAACGCCGCCGTGGTCAATACCACCCAGCTCAGCAAGCGCGTGGTCGATGTCACGCTGGGCATCCCGTATGGCACGCCCGCCGCCCACATCAGCAACATGCTCAACGACATTCGCGCGCGCCTGGCCGCCGACGCCGACGTGGAGAAAGAGACGGCCACCGTCAATATGCGGCGCATGGGCGCGCAGTCTATGGAGGTCATGATCCGCTTCTACATCCTCACGCGCGATTTCAAAAAATTCCTCGGTATTCAGGAACGCATCCTGTTCGACATGATGCAGATTTTCGAGCGCAGCGGCGTCACGGTCAACCGGCCGGGGGGCGCCCCGCCAGCGCCAGCGGCACCAGCAGCGATTCCCGGCCCGAATACGCCGGCGATTCCCCCGCCCACCCCGCCCAAGCCAGACGAGCCAGACCGCAATGTCGGCGGTCTGCTGGGCCGGCGCGGGGGGAGTTAAGAGAACAGCCTCACCCCAAAACCCTGACGGGTTTTTGCCCCTCATCCACGTTGTGGAGAGGGGCGGTTGAGCGCAGCGAAACGGGGTGAGGCTGGAGGATAATAACCAGACGAATCGGTACTGGTTTGAACAGGACACACAGGGAGAAACAATCATCATGGGGCATATTCTGGTCACGGGCGGGGCGGGCTATATCGGCAGCCACGTGGTCTATCGGCTGATCGAGCGCGGCTACAGCGTGGTCGTGTTTGACAACCTCAGCGCCGGCCATCGGGCGGCCATTCACCCGAACGCGATTTTCGTGCAGGGCGATTTGCTCGACCCGGCACAGATTGCGGCGCTGTTTGCGCAGTACACGTTCGACGGCATCATGCACTTCGCGTCGCGCATTCAGGTGGGCGAAAGCATGGAGAAGCCGTTCCTGTATCTGCGCGACAACATCAACACCGCGCAGAATATCATCGAGGCGGCCTGCCAGCACGGCGTCAAACGCTTCATCCTGTCCAGCACGGCCAACCTGTTCGACAAGCCGAACGAGGTGCCGATCGCTGAAAACGAGCCGATTATCCCCGGCAGCGTGTACGGCGAGACCAAAGCCCACGCCGAGCGCATCCTGTACTGGATGGACCGCATCTACGGGCTGAAATACTGCGCGCTGCGCTATTTCAATGCCAGCGGCGCGCATCCAGACGGCCTCATTGGGGAAGATCATCACCCGGAGACGCATCTGATTCCGCTGGTGTTGCAGGTGGCGCTGGGCCAGCGAGAAAGCATCACCGTGTTTGGCGACGACTACCCCACGGCGGACGGCACGCCCATCCGCGACTATATCCACGTGATGGACCTGGCCGATGCGCATATCCTGGCGCTGGAAGCCCTGAAAGACGGACAGAGCCGCGTCTACAATGTCGGCATTGGCCGGGGCTACACCGTACAGGACGTGATCCAGACGGTGCGCGAGATCACCGGCCACGCGATTCCGGTCACGATGGGGACGCGCCGCGCGGGCGATGCCGCCGAGCTGGTAGCCGATAACACGCGCATCATGGAAGAACTCAACTGGCAGCCACACTACAACGAGCTGCGCAGCATCATCGAGACCGCCTGGAAATGGCACCAGACGCATCCAAACGGGTATGGCGAGGGAAGTTAAGGGGGAAACGGGCAGACCTGTGTTTGCTCGTAAACCAACCTCTCCCCAAAACCCTGGCGGATTTTTGCCCCTCGTCCACGTTGTGGAGAGGGGCGGTTGAGCGAAGCGAAACGGGGTGAGGTTGGTTTACTAACTTTCACCTTTTAACTTTTAACTTCTTTCACTCTCCCGCAGCAGCGCAAAAATCAGCGTGTCGGTCAAGTCACCGGCGTTGTTGCGGCGATTGTGTTTCAGCGTGGCCTCATGCGTGAAACCGGCGCGCCGGGCGACATTCGCGCTGGCCTGATTTGCGCTGTCGCAGCGAATTTCCAGCCGCTGCGCGCCAAAGTTATCCAGGGCCAGCGCGGACAGCCCGCGCACCGCCTCGGTCATGTAGCCGTGGCCAGACATCGTCGTGCGCTGCCAGTAGCCGATCTCAAAACAGGGCACGTCCCACAGAATATGGTGGTAGCTGATATTCCCCACATGCGCATGGGTGTCTTTGCGGCGAATGACGAAATTCAGCTCCGTGCGCTCGTTGAACTGGGCGATGGCGTGCTGCACCCACTGCTCGGTGTCGTGGGGGCTGTGCGGCGCCTTCGCCCAGTCCATCCACTGTTTGAGTGCATCAAAGTTCTCGTTGATCGAGGCATTCACCGTGAAGGCATCATCCGCGCTGACGACGCGAATCAGCAGGCGTTCTGTCGTGATCGATTCGGGAATCAGGATATCGGGCGTGGCCATGAGGATCGTCTCTCCCGGATGCTGAGCACAGGCAGACAGGGCGCGCTGTGGCATTGCACAACGCGCCCTGCGGGTGATTGAAATACTGGCGGGGGCTGGCTACAGCAGGCCGTGCATGTGCTCGGCTTCGGTCAGCGACTTTTCGAACTTCACCAGGCCTTCTTCCACCGTGGCGCGGTCGATATTGAGCGGCGGGCAGAAGCGCAGCGTGTTGAAGCCACAGCCCAGGATCAGCAGTCCGTTGGCCAGCGCGCGCTCCTCGACGGCATCGCGCAGCGCCTTCGCCTCGGTCTTCTCGGCATCCAGCACCAGCTCGGCACCCACCATCAGGCCCTTGCCCGCGATGCGGCCGTATTTCAGCGACGGGTGATGCGCCTGCATTTCTTCCAGCGCGTCCATGATGAACTGGCCCTGCTCCACGGCATTCTCCATGAAACCGCCCTCGATCAGGTCGAGTGTGGCCAGCGCCGCGGCACACGAGACCGGGTTGCCGCCGAAGGTGGTGCCGTGCGCGCCCGGCGGCCACGACATGATGTCTTTGCGGGCGATGACCGCGCCCAGCGGCATCCCGCTGGCGATGCCCTTGGCCGAGGCGATGATATCCGGCTCCACGCCAAAATGCTCAATCGCCCACCACTTGCCCGTGCGGCCGACGCCTGCCTGCACTTCATCGCTGATGAGCATGATGCCGTACTCGGTGCAGATTTCACGCAGCTGCTGCACGAAGCGCGCATCCGGCACCAGATAGCCGCCCTCGCCCTGGATCGGCTCCAGGATAATCGCCGCCACGCTGTCCGGCGGAACCAGCCGCTTGAACAGCACATCTTCGATGTAGTCGGCGCACATGCAGGCGGCCTGGCAGGTGGCTTCCTCGCGGCCATGCATGCAGCGGTACGGATTGTTATACGGCACGTGATACACGCCGGGCACGAACGGCGCGAAGCCCTGTTTCTGAATCGTCTTGCTGCCGTTCAGCGAGAGCGCGCCCATCGTGCGGCCATGGAAAGCGCCGAAAAATGCGATCACGTTCTGGCGCTTGGTGTGCCACTTGGCGAGTTTTACCGCGCCCTCCACGGCCTCAGCGCCGCTGTTGCACAGGAAGACACGCGCCGGGTCGTCCCCAAACGGGGCGATCTGCGTCAGGCGCTCGGCCAGCCGCACCTGCACTTCATAGTAATAATCGGTGCCGGCGATATGCAGGAATTTCTGCGCCTGATCGACGATGGCCTGCACGACTTTGGGGTGGCTGTGGCCGGTCGAGGTCACGGCGATGCCAGCGGCAAAATCGACGTATTCCTTGCCATCGACATCCCATACGCGGGAGCCTTCGCCACGCGCCATCACGAACGGATAGCGCGGCACCATCGAGCCGGACATGATGTCATCATCGCGGCTGATCAGATTCTGGCTGTGTGGTCCCGGACGGTAGGCAGCGGGTTGTACGGTCATAATAAAAGGCTCCAAAATGATGTGTTTTCAGCGGCGCCGCGATGGCAATCATCATGCAGCAGGCCGCCTGACTGCATTATAGAGGATGCGGGGGATTTGCGGCAATTGTGCGCACTATCTCAGGGAATAAAGGTGAACCACACGCTGAAGATTGCGTCATCTTCGGCGTGTGGCTACAGAAAACCGGAGCCTACTCGTCGGCCTGCACGAAGCCCTGTTTGGCCAGCCAGTCATAGATGCGGCGGGCATTTTCTTCCGGCGTGAAGTTAACCGTGTCCAGCGTGATTTCCGGATTGAGCGGCGCTTCATATGGGTCATCGATGCCGGTGAATCCCTTGATTTCGCCGCGGCGGGCCTTGGCATACATGCCCTTGATGTCGCGGCGTTCGCATTCTTCCAGCGGGGTATCGACGAAAATCTCCACGAATTTGTCGCCGCCCACCATGGCGCGCACTTCATCGCGCACCGCCCGATACGGGCTGACAGCCGCGCAGATGACGGCCCCGCCATGCGCCACGATTTCAGCGGCCACCCAGCCGATGCGGCGGATATTGGTGTCACGGTCTTCTTTGCTGAAGCCCAGCCCCTTCGACAGGTGCGTGCGCACCACGTCGCCATCCAGCATGGTGCTGGTGCGTCCCGCTTCCAGCAGCAGCAGCTCCAGAATCTCG
>JAESGX010000106.1_pt1 | contig 89377 bp, 83 predicted proteins | sample 9269801 | NCBI WGS metagenome assembly JAESGX01 (sample SAMN16773122, study PRJNA677054) | algae metagenome | isolation source: Pleurocapsa minor GSE-CHR-MK-17-07R and co-occurring heterotrophs from wet... | place: USA: Lower Calf Creek Falls, Grand Staircase Escalante National Monument, UT ... | reverse complement strand
CGCGCAGCGGCCGGCAGGAAGCCGGCCGCTGCTTTGCAAGAAGACGGGATTGCGACCGGCGGCTCAGCGAACCCCGGGGACGACCTGCTGGATCAGCGCCAGCGAACCGTTCGCCGCACTGCCGACGACGAAGCCGAGCACCACGGCCTGAGACGGGGTGGCGACAGTGGCGGGGCCGAGCACGGTCTGGCGGCTGCCGACGGGCTGCACCTCGAGGACCACGGCACCAGCCTCGGACGAGGCGACGGCCGCCTCGCTCGCGCCGGGGGCAAGATCGCGAATGGCGACAGCGCCATCGACGACGATCTTCACCGCCGGAGCGGCAGCGGCGTGGTTGGCGACGAGCCGCGTCCGCTGCTCGCGCACGGCCTTCGGATCGGCGCGGAAGACGTAGGCGGTCGGCGCTCCGGCCGGATCGAGGGCGGCGACGACGGAGTTGAAGCGGTCGGCCGCCACCCGTACCTCGCCGGTGATGACCGCCTCGTTCGAGCACGGGGCCGTGCTGCTGGCGGGGCTGATCTCGACGCCGTAGCGCCCGGCCGGAACGGTGAAGGGGCCGGCGACCTCGCCGAACACCAGGCCCTGCACGAGGCAGATCTCGCCGGCGACGCGCACATCCACCGGCAGTCGTGGATCGACTTCGGGTCCCAGATCGCGCCCTGGAATTCCGTGCACGACATAGAATGTCGTGGTCGCCTCTTGAGCAAAGGCTGCAGGACTGAAGAGTGACGCCGCAGCAACGAGGGCGGCAAAGACAGAGGGTGCCATCGATTTCATATCGATTTCCTAAGCTGTTTCACCATGTATAAAAGAAGACTGCTGGAGATGCGCTGAGTGCGCGTCTATATCTCATTCAGTCTTCGGTTGTTGATACGGGGGATGATTTTGGCTGGATCAGCCGGCCCTGTGGGAGCGGCGAGACTCTCGCCGTCAGTGGCCGTGGCAGCCCCACGCACGACCGCTCGCACACGCCGGGCGTGCACGCTCCAAGTCCAGGAATTGCGCGAAGTTTCCGTCACCGCGACCCCGGCTCACCGCCGGTCGATCACGATCTCGTGAATATTGCTCCGGTGGGTCGGGTTCCGGAAAGCGGGGCGGGTCAGCCGGCGACGGGCTTCGGCACCAGCCGGCCCTGGGCGAGCCGCAGCACCGTCGCGGCCGACAGCGCGGCGATGGCGAGGTTGGCGAACACGAACAGGGCGACGGCGATCCACTCGACCACCGGCGGCGCGCCGCGGCCGACGAGCTGGATGGCCGCGAGCGGCGCCGCCGTCAGGCCGAAGGAGAAGGCCCACCAGCTCGGCGAAAAACCGTTCACCGCCACCCACGGCAACAGCCGGCCGATGACGAGCATCATCATCAGCCCGTAGCCGAGCAGGCCGTAGTCGAGCGGTCCCGGCTGGCCGGGCATCACCGCCAGATAGGCGACGAGGCCGACGACCGGCGGGGCGAGCTGGATGCCGATCAGCGGCCGGATCGCCGGCGCCATCGGCTCGTGGCTGAAGAAGCGGGCCCAGATGGTGGATTCGATCGCGAACCAGCTCAGCATGCCGGCCCCGAAGAACATCAGCCCGACCTCGGGAAGCCGCACTGCCCCGAGCGCGATGGTGGCGGCGAAGTTGCCGGCGACCAGCGGCAGGTAGAGCACCGGCGTGATCATCGGCGCCGGCAGGGCGCCGAGCCAGAGGCCGCCGACCCGCCAGGCGATGTAGGCGAGGTGGCCGACGAGGCCGATCGCCAGCAATGTCCAGGCGAGCGCCTCGCTATAGGGCCAGACGGCACCGACCATCAGCAGCGTGGCGACGAAGACGAGGCCGACGAAGCAGCACTGCACGGGGTGCTCGAGCTCTGTCACCACCGCCGCGAAGTTGACGAGGCAGCGGGCGACGAAGCAAACCGCCAGCACGATCCAGACGGTTGCCGCCAGCGCCAGCACCAGCTCACCGATCAGGGCCGGGACGCCCCAGACGCTGGCGGCGGCACGCCAGCCGGCCCCGAGCCCGGCGAGCCCGAGGACGATCGCGAACAGGGACGAGGGTAACCGGGTCAGCATCGGCGAACTCCAGAGGCCGGGGAGACGCGAGGCTTACGATAACGGAGGCTGATGACAAGGGGGCGCTTGCGACGAAGGGCGGCTTACAAAAAGAGCGGGGGGCTCGGAAATAAAATAGCGGGGCGGCCGTGGGGCCACCCCGCACTCTGGTTCCGGGTGGAGGCCCGAAAGATCAGTACTTGTAGAGTTCGGTCTTGAACGGCCCCGACTGGGAGACGCCGATATAGGCGGCCTGCTCGGTCGACAGCGTCGTCAGGCTGACGCCGAGCTTGGCAAGATGCAGCCGGGCGACCTTCTCGTCGAGGTGCTTGGGCAGAACGTAGACCTTGTTCTCGTACTGGCCGGGGTTCGTCCACAGCTCGATCTGGGCGAGCGTCTGGTTGGTGAACGAGGCCGACATCACGAAGCTCGGATGGCCGGTGGCGTTGCCGAGGTTCACCAGCCGGCCCTGGGAGAGCAGGATCATCCGGTTGCCGGCCGGGAACTCGATCAGGTCGACCTGCGGCTTGACGTTCTTCGACTTGAAGTTCTTCAGGCCGGCGACCTGGATCTCGTTGTCGAAGTGGCCGATGTTGCAGACGATCGCCATGTCCTTCATGGCGCGCATGTGGTCGACGGTGATGACGTCCTTGTTGCCGGTGGCGGTGACGAAGATGTCGGCGGAACCGACGACCTCCTCCAGCGTCCGGACGTCGTAACCGTCCATCGCCGCCTGCAGGGCGCAGATCGGGTCGATCTCGGTGACGACAACGCGCGCGCCGGCGCCGGCGAGCGACTGCGCCGAGCCCTTGCCGACGTCGCCATAGCCGCAGACGACCGCAACCTTGCCGGCCATCATCACGTCGGTGCCGCGGCGGATCGCGTCGACCAGGCTCTCGCGGCAGCCGTAGCGGTTGTCGAACTTCGACTTCGTCACGGAATCGTTGACGTTGATTGCCGGGAACGGCAGCTCGCCCTTCTTCTGCAGCTCATAGAGGCGGTGGACGCCCGTCGTCGTCTCCTCGGAGACGCCGCGGATGTTCGCCTTCACCTTCGAGTACCAGCCGGGGTTCTTGGCGAGGCGGGCCTTGATGGTGGCGCAGAAGAACTCCTCTTCCTCGTTCGTCGGATTTTCGAGGATCGAGGGATCGGTCTCGGCCTTGGAGCCGATCAGCACGAGCATCGTCGCGTCGCCGCCGTCGTCGAGGATCATGTTGGCGGTTTCGCCATTGCCCCAGTCGAAGAGCCGGTCGGTGTAGTTCCAGTAGTCCTCGAGGCTCTCGCCCTTGACGGCGAACACCGGGATGCCGCGGGCGGCGATCGCGGCGGCGGCGTGGTCCTGGGTGGAGTAGATGTTGCACGACGCCCAGCGGACCTCGGCGCCGAGCTCGATCAAAGTCTCGATCAGCGCCGCGGTCTGGATCGTCATGTGCAGCGAGCCGGCGATGCGGGCGCCCTTGAGGGGCTTCGAAGGCCCGTATTCCTCGCGGGTGGCCATCAGGCCGGGCATCTCGGTCTCGGCGATGTCGAGCTCGGTGCGGCCCCAGTCGGCGAGGGAAATGTCCTTGACGACATAATCGGTGAAGGTGGTCATCGGGGGCTCCGCAAACGGCTCTGGCGAACGCGGCGCGACCCTCCGGCGGCTCCGAACGACACGCGCACGGGACCGCCGCAGCATCCGCCGCAACGTGGCGCCCTTATAGGCGGCCCGGCGACGAGCTTCAATAAGGATATAACGATTTCTTTATATCAGAATGGAGCGAACCCGCTCCATTCCGTCCGCCGGGGCGACGGCCGCCCGTCAGGCCGCCGACAGGTTCCGGCCGGAGGTGCGGTCGAAGAGGATGATCTTCTCGGGATTCCACGAGAAGCCGACGCTCTCGTCGATGCGCGGATGCTGGGTCGCGGGTGCCGTCAGCCGCACGAAGGCGTCGCCGGTGGCCAGCGTGACGATCTTCTCGACGCCGTGGTCCTCGATGTCGTGCACGCGCGCCTTGGCCGGCGCCTCGGGATCGAGCCTGAGATGCTCAGGCCGCACGCCGAAGGTCACCGGCAGGCCCTCGTGGGCGGCCGCCGCCGAGATCGGCAGCGAGAAGCCGGCCTCGGTGACCGCCGCGCCGTTGCGCACGGCGCCGTCGAGGAGGTTCATCGGCGGCGAGCCGACGGAGCGGGCGACGAAGGTGTTGATCGGCCGACCGTAGATCTCCGACGGCGTGCCGACCTGCACGAGGCGGCCCCGGTCGAGCACGCCGATGCGGTCGCCCATCGACATCGCCTCGACCTGGTCATGGGTGACGAACAGGAAGGTGGCGCCGAGCGTCATCTGCAGGCGCTTCAACTCGGTGCGCAGCGCCTCGCGCAGCTTGGCGTCGAGTGCAGACAGCGGCTCGTCCATCAGGAAGACGCGCGGCTTGCGGACGATGGCGCGGCCGATCGAGACGCGCTGCATCTCGCCGCCGGACAGCCGGTCGGTCTTGCGCTCGAGCAGGTGCTCGATGCGCAGCGTCCGGGCGACGCGCTCGACGCGCTCCTGGATCTCGGCCGGAGGGACACGGCGGATCTTCGACTTCAGCGGGAACTCGAGGTTCTCCCGCACCGTGTAGCGCGGATAGAGCGAGTATTGCTGCAGCACGAGGGCGACGTCGCGCTCGGCGGCGCCCCAGCCGCCGACATCGGTGCCGTCGATGAGGATGCTGCCGTCGTCGGGCTTCTCGAGGCCGGCGACGATGCGCAGCGTCGTCGTCTTGCCGGCGCCGGTCTCGCCGAGCAGCACGAAGAACTGCCCGTCGGCGACCTCGAGATCGAGGTTCTTCAGGGCGGCCTTGCCGCCGAAGCTCTTGGTGACGTTCCTGAGCTCGATATGCGCCATGACTAACGGAACTCCCGGCGGACGAGCGGACTGGGCGCCCCGGCGGCCGATCGCGCCGGCCGGGTCGCGGCAGGGCGGCGCCCGGCGATCACAGCCTCACCCCGAGCGAGCGGCCGCTGGCGGTGTCGAAGAAGTGCGCCTGCACCGGGTCGATGCGGGCGTGCACCGCCTCGCCGGCGGCGGACACGAAGCCGGCGGTCGTGCGTGCCCGCAACATCGCCTCACCGACCTTGAGATCGACGATGTCGTAGGAGCCGAGCGGCTCGATCAAATGCACCTCGACCGGCACGTAGCCCTCGCGGGCCTCGCGCGAGACGAGGACGCCCTCGGGCCGGATGCCCATGGCGAGGCCGCCGCCCGAGGCGTGGCCGTTGAGATGCCCGAGCAGTTCGCGTGGGAAGGCGAAGCCCGGTGCCGACGGGTCGACGGCGACGCTGACGGCGCCGCCCTGATCGCGCACCGCGGCCGGGGCGACGTTCATCACCGGGCTGCCGACGAACTGCGCGACGAACAGGTTCTGTGGCCGCGAGTAGACCTCCTCGGGGGAGCCGACCTGCTGCAGCACGCCCTCGTGCATGATGACGATGCGGTCGGCGAGGCTCATCGCCTCGACCTGGTCGTGGGTGACGTAGATCGTCGTGGAGCCCTGCTTGAGGTGGAGCCGCTTGATCTCGGCGCGCATCTCCTCGCGCAGCTTGGCGTCCAGCGCGCCGATCGGCTCGTCCATCAGCATCGCCTTCGGCTGGCGCACCAGGGCACGGCCGATGGCGACGCGCTGCATGTCGCCACCAGACAGCGCCGAGGGACGGCGGTCGAGCAGGCCGGTGATGCGCAGCACCCGCGCGATCTCGCGCACCGCCTTGTCGACGTCGGCCTTGCCCATGCGGGTGGCGCGCAGCGGGAAGGCGATGTTCTCGTAAACCGTCATGTGCGGGTAGAGCGAGAACGACTGGAACACCATGGCGATGTCGCGGTCGGAGCACTTCAGGTGCTGCACCGGCTTGCCGTCGATGAGGATGTCGCCCTCGTCGATCGTCTCGAGGCCGGCGATGGCGCGCAGCGTCGTCGTCTTGCCGCAGCCGGACTGACCGAGCATGACGATGAATTCGTTGCCGGCGATGGTGAGGTTCAGGTCCTTGATGACCTGCACCGGACCGAACCACTTCTGGATGCCGCGGAGCGTGATCTCGGTCATCCGTGGCCTCCCTTGTGCGCGGCGTGCGCGTCGGCGTCGGCGTCGGGCCGCGGCGGCGGCGGGATCTTGATGGTGATCATGAAGCCCACGAGCCCGATCAGGATCAACGTCACCCCGTAGCGGTGCAGGAAGAAGTTCCACGGCTGGCAGAGCGCGATGATGCCAAAGATCATCAGGCCCTGCATCGCCGGGTGCAGGAAGCGGTGGTTGAAGGCCCGGAAGCTCATTTGCGGATCGCCCCGAAGCTCATGCCGCGCAGCAAGTGGCGGCGGAGAAGGAACGTGAAGATCGCCACCGGCAGCAGGAACAGGAAGGTGCCCGCCGCGATCACCGTCCAGTCGGGCAGGCCCGAGCCGACCTGGCTCGGGATGAAGGGCGGCGCCGTCTGGGCGGTGCGCCGCGTCATGATCAGCGCGAAGACATATTCGTTCCAGGCAGTGATGAAGCAGAACACCGCCGTGGCGGCGATGCCGGTCGCCGCCTCCGGCAGCACCACCTTGAAGAACGCCTCCATGCGCGTGTAGCCGTCGACGAGCGCAGCCTCCTCGTATTCCTTCGGGATCTCGTCGATGAAACCCTTCATCAGCCACACCGAGAAGGACAGGTTGAAGGCGGTGTAGAGGATGATCAGCCCGATGTGCGTGTCGTTCAGCCCGAACGTCCGGTACATCAGGAACATCGGGATGGCGACGACCACCGGTGGCAGCATGCGGGTCGAAAGAATGAAGAACAGCCAGTCGTCCTCGCCCTTCACCTTGAACCGCGAGAAGCCATAGGCGGTGAAGGTGCCCATGCCGACGGCGAGCACGGTCGAGATGATGGCGACGATCAGCGAGTTGAGGAAGCGATCGGGATAGCCGGAAAGCTGCACCTCTCCCTTACCGTCGCGCACCACCTTCTCGCCGCCGTCGAAGACGAGGCGCTCCCACCACGGGGCAGCGGCATATTCCTCCGGCGTCGGCTGCTCGCGCAGCTGCGAGCGGCGCAGCATCAGCTTCACGAACGGCGAGATCTCCGGCGTGAAGACGATCGTCGGCGGCACCGTCGTCGCCAGGTTGCGCGGCTTGAACGACGTCGAGACGATCCAGTAGATCGGCGCCAGGAAGATCATCGTGACGATCAGCACCGAGACGATGGCGAGCCTGTTGAGCGTCCGCTCGCCCGTCGTTTGAACGGCGGCCATCTCAGCGCTCCTTCACTTTGTTCAGGTACTTCACGTAGATGTTGGTGATGGCGATGACCATGATCAGCATGATGTAGGCGAGCGCGCAGCTCATGCCCGTCTGCCATTCCTGGAAAGCCATCTTGTAGAGCCGGATCGAGATCACCTCGGTCGTCGGCTGGCTCGTCAGGATGTAGGCGAGGTCGAAGGTCTTGAAGGCCTCCATGGTGCGGAAGATGATCGCGATCATCAGGATCGGCGCGACCAGCGGCAGGGTGATGCGGAAGGAGGTATAGAGCGGCCCGGCGCGGTCGATCGCCGCCGCCTCGTAGAGATGCTTCGGCACCGCCGACAGGCCGGCGAGCGACAACAGCATGACGAAGGGCGACCACATCCAGATGTCGGTGAGGGCGACCGCGTAGAGGGCGACGTCTGGGTTCGACAGCCATTCGAAGCGGCCGAGGCCAAGGGCATAGTTGATGATGCCGAAGGACGGGTCGTAGAGCAGCTTCCAGAACAGCCCGACCACCGCCATCGACAGCATCATCGGCAACAGCAGCAGCGTCGTGATCAATCCCTTGAAGGGGATCTCGCGGTTGAGCAGCATCGCCACGCCGAAGCCGACCAGGACCTGGCCGGTGACCGAGACGATGACGTACTTCGCTGTGATGGCGAAGTTGTTCCAGATGAACGGGTCGTTGAGGAGGGTTCGGTAGTTCGCCAGGCCGACGAAGTTCCACGGGTCGTTGGTCGAAGCCCGAAAATCGGTGAAGGAATAGCCGAGCGAGTACAGCAGCGGGAAGATGTTGAAGACGATCAGGAACACGATCGTCGGAATGATGAACAGGTTCCGGATGGCGAGGTCGCTCATGCCCCGCCGCGCCGCCCGCGATTGCGGATCGAGCGTCGTCATCGTCAAAGTCGCCAAAACCCTGCTCCTCCCAGAGCGCCCGATGCCCGCCGGTGCCGGTGCGACGTCGTGCCGGAGCCTGTCCCGCCCGCATCGAACAAATCAGGGCGACGAGAACATGCTCGAGCTTTTGCCTTTGGAGCGCAGTCTGGTCGATCGGATGCTTCGATCCGATCGACCAGTGCTCTCGCCATGACGAGGGGGCGGTCCGATGGCCGTCCCCTCGCAAGGGTCGTTCGCGTTACTGGAAGCGGTTGTACTTCTTGAATGTGGCGTTCCAGTCGCCGGCGAGCGAGTCGAGTGCCTCCTTCGCCGTGCCCTGGCCGGCGGTGACGAAGGGATAGACGCGCTGGTTCATCTGGATCAGCAGCTCGGCATATTCCGGTGTCGCCCAGAAATCCTTCACACGGAACATCGTCTCGTAGAAGGCCTTGTTGTAGGGCGTCGCCTCCTGGAATTCGGCACTCTCGAGAACCGCCGTGTTGCAGGTGTAGCCGCCCAGTTCCGCCCAGCGCTTCTGGGTGGAGTCCTTGATGAACCACTCGAGGAACTTGAACGCCTCTTCCTGGTTCTCGGAATAGGAGACGACCGAGATGCCCTGGCCGCCGAGCGCGGCGAACTGCGCGCCGGTCGGGCCGGCCGGGTTGGCGAAGAATCCGGTGGACTTGGCGTTCGGGTTCGACGCCTCATTCACCAGGGCGGGGAAGAAGGCGAAGTAATTCATGCTCATCGCCGCCAGGTTCTCGGTGATCGCCTGGTTGTTCTCGACGAAGAAGGCCTTCGCCCAGCCCGGTGGCGTGAAGCCGTAGAGCTCGCGGTACATCTCGAGGGCTTCGACGTTCTGCGGCGAATTGATGATGCCGTCGACCTTGTAGGTGGTGTAGTCGCCGAGCTCGCCGCCATAGGAGAAGATGGCGTTTTCGACGCCCATCACCAGGCCGTCATAGGAATTGTCGGTGTAGATGGCGATGCCATAGCGGCCCTGGTCCGGGCGGTGGAAGAATTCGGCGATGTCGCGCATTTCCGCCCACGTCTTCGGCGGGGCGAGAGCGTAGCCGTACTTCGCCTTGAACGCCTCCATCTCCTTCGGGTCCTCGAACCAGTCCTTGCGATAGGACCAGCCGACAGCGTCACCCTCCGCCGGGATCGACCAGTATTTTCCCGAATTGGACGGGTATTCCGCATAGTACTTGACGGTGGCGGGCGCCATCGTCTCGGTCAGCTTGTGCTTGTTGAAGAAGTCGGTGAGATCGACATAGTGCCCAGCTTCCGAGGCGGCGCCGATCCACTGCGAGTCGCCGACGACCATGTCGTAGGCGGAGCCGCGGGCGTTGAACTCGGTGAACGCCTTGGTCTGGAAGTCGGCCCACGGCGTCGTCTCGACCGTCACCTTCACGCCGGTCTCGGCTTCGTACTCGTTCGCCAGTTCCTGCAGATAGTTCGACGGATCCCATTCCGCCCAGAAGATCGTCAGCTCCTGCGCCGAGGCGCTGCCGACGAAGCCGAGCAGCGATGCACCGGCGATCAGTCCCTTCAGAAATCCTTGCGCCATCACGTCCTCCCACTGTTTCTGTTTTTTCAGTCGGACCCTTCGCCGCGTGCGCCCGGTTCGACCCGGCCGTCACCGAGATGGAGCCCGCGTCGCCTCCCACCCGCTTCAGGACTTTGCCCGAAGACAGACCTCGCTCCCTAAACTGGTAGTACCAATCTCCGGCTGTCGTCAAGCCTCATGTCACTGGCACAGCCGGCTTCCGTCAAGGTTTCAGGCCAGTAACAAGGGCAGATATGATGTATAAACATCAATATATGCCGATGCTCGGCCGCAGACCGAACGTCGGCCGCCGAAGCGGACTCACGGGCCCTTTTTGGGAAAATTGGTCTAACCAGATGGGGTTTTCTCCCGACTGGTGACGGCGGCGCGCACGAGCGTGGTGGCCGCCCAGATCGCCGCCTCCGATGCCGCCTCGCCGTCGAGGCCCCACATGTCCTTCAGCACCACCAGCGCCTCGACCCCGAAGATCAGCGAGAGCGCCTGGGCGAGGCGATCGATGTCGGCGGCCGGCATCGTTGGCTCCAGAGGCCTGAGCGCCTCGCGCAGGAGGACGATGCGGTGGCCGCGCCGGAATTGCGGCGCCGCCGGCGGCGCCCCGGCGCGGCGCTGTGCCCACTCGTCCAGCGACAGCTTCAGCGCCGCCTTGAACGTCGCCTCGAATGCCTCGAGACGGGGCAGCGACGTGCGCAGCAGGTCCTCGACGCGCTCGGCGGCGTCGTTCGAGGCTGAGCTCCAGGCGAGGATCGGGCCGAGCGCCTCGTCGACCACCGCCTCGACCAGGGCGGCCTGGCTCGGGAAGTAGCGATAGGCGGTGGCGCGCGACACCTGCGCCGCCTCGGCGACCTCGCTCACCGAGGGGATGGCGCCGGCCTGCATCAGCCGGCTCGCCGTTTCCAGCATCAGGCGGCGCGTGCGGGCCCGCGGCCCGCGCTCGCTCTCCGCCGCCACGGTGGCGGCTGGCACGGTCGTGGATTGCACAGCGGTCGATTGACGTGAGATGCTCATGTCAATACGATACTGCTGTCTCATAAATGCTGGCAAGCGCCGTGGTGACGGCGGGTGTCGAACAACAACAACGGGGGCCGCGGAGACGATCCGCAGGCCCCGCCGGGAGGGACCGTGCGGCGCGTCTACGTCGTCGGAACACACGACACCAAGGCCGAGGAACTCGGCTACCTCGCCGCCCTCGTCGCCGAGCGCGGGCTCGCTGTGGTGCGGGTGGACGTCGGCACGCGGCCCGCTGCCGCCGGCGTCGACGTCACCGCCGACGTCGCCGCAGCCGAAGTCGCGGCCCACCATCCAGGTGGCGCCGGCGCCGTGCTCGACCTCGACGACCGCGGCACGGCGGTGGCCGCCATGACGGAAGCCTTCGCCCGCTTCGCCGAAAGCCGCACCGACATCGGCGCGATCGTCGGCCTCGGTGGCGGCGGCGGCACGGCGATCGTCACCGCCGGCATGCGCCGGCTGCCCTACGGCGTGCCGAAGCTGATGGTCTCCACCCTCGCCTCCGGTGACGTCTCCCCTTATGTCGACATCTCCGACATCGTCTTCATGCCGTCGGTGACCGACATGGCCGGCCTCAATGGCCTGAGCCGCGTCGTCCTGCACAACGCCGCCCAGGCGATCGCCGGCATGGCCCGCCACCCCGCGCCAACGAGCGCCGGCAAGCCGTCGATCGGGCTGACGATGTTCGGCGTCACCACGGCGTGCGTCACCGCGATCGTCGAGCGGCTCGGCGCCAGCTACGACTGCATGGTCTTCCACGCCACCGGTACCGGCGGCCGCTCGATGGAGAAGCTCGCCGACAGCGGGCTCCTCACCGGCATCATCGACATCACCACGACGGAAGTCTGCGACCTGCTCTTCGGCGGCGTGCTGCCGGCGACGGAGGACCGGCTCGGCGCCATCGCCCGCACGCGCCTTCCCTATGTCGGCTCGGTCGGTGCCCTCGACATGGTGAACTTCTGGGCGCCCGACACCGTGCCGGCCGCCTACCGGGGCCGCACCCTCTACCGCCACAACCCCAACGTCACGCTGATGCGCACGAATGCCGAGGAGTGCCGGCGCATCGGCGCCTGGATCGGCGGCAAGCTCAACGCCTGCGAGGGCGAGGTGCGCTTCCTCATCCCGGAGAAGGGCGTCTCGTCGCTCGATATCGACGGCGGCGCCTTCTTCGACCCGCAAGCCGACGCGGCGCTGTTCGCCGCGCTGGAGGACACCGTCCGCCAGACCGAGCGGCGCCGCATCCTGCGGCTGCCGCTGCACATCAACGACCCCGCCTTCGCCGCCACTGCCGCGGCGACCTTCCTCGACATCTCGCAACGGTGAGCCACGATGCCCGCGATTCCCCGCCAGGACCTTCTCGACCGCTTCCGCGCCCTGATCGCCGAGGGGCGGCCGATCATCGGCGGCGGCGCCGGCACCGGCCTCTCGGCCAAGTCGGAGGAGGCCGGCGGCATCGACCTCATCGTCATCTACAATTCCGGCCGCTACCGCATGGCCGGGCGCGGCTCCGCCGCCGGCCTGCTCGCCTACGGCAACGCCAATGAGATCGTCAAGGAGATGGCGGTCGAGGTGCTGCCGGTGGTGAAGCACACGCCCGTGCTCGCCGGCGTCAACGGCACCGACCCGTTCGTGCTGATGCCGCAGTTCCTCGCCGAGCTGAAGGCGATGGGCTTCTCCGGCGTACAGAACTTCCCGACCATCGGCCTGTTCGACGGCACCATGCGCCAGAGCTTCGAGGAGACCGGCATGGGCTACGGGCTGGAGGTCGACATGATCGCCACCGCCCACGGCCTCGACATGCTGACCACCCCCTACGTCTTCAATCCCGATGAAGCGGTCGCCATGACGAAGGCCGGTGCCGACATCGTCGTCGCCCACATGGGCGTCACCACCGGCGGCACGATCGGCGCCTCCTCGGCGAAGACGCTGGAGAGCTGCGTCACCGAGATCGACGCCATCGCGGCCGCGGCCCGCGGCGTGCGCGAGGACGTCATCGTGCTCTGCCACGGCGGCCCGATCGCCATGCCCGAGGACGCCCGTTTCATCCTCGAGCACTGCGACGGGGTGCACGGCTTCTACGGCGCGAGCTCGATGGAGCGGCTGCCGGCGGAGGCGGCGATCCGCGACCAGACCGCCCACTTCAAGGCGCTCGCGCTGAAGCCGCGCGGCTGAGACCCCGAGCGACGGAGATCCCGACGATGGCGAAGGCAGGTGACGCCTATTTCGCATTTCCGCACCAGGTTGAGGCGTTCGGCTTCGACTGGGGTCGGCTGGCTCTGACGGTCGGCCCGGCCGTGAACGGGGCCGGGCGCTTCTCGGGTGGCGTCGTCGACGTCGCGCCGGGGATGGGCCATGCCCGCCACAACCACCCCGGCGCCGAGGAGATCATCTTCGTCGTCTCCGGCACCGGCGAGCAGATGGTCGAGGACGACGAGGGCCGTCCGATCACCCGCGACGTCGGGCCGGGCTGCACGATCTATGTTCCGGAGAGCCGCTACCACGCGACCCTCAACACCGGCCCCGGGCCGATGCGGCTGTTCGTCGTCTACTCGCCGGCCGGGCCCGAGCTCGCGCTACGCGACCTGCCGGACTTCCGCATCATCCCGCCGGACACGGGCTGACGCCGATCGTTCAGGCGGTACCGCCGCGGTTCCAGCCGCGCCCAGCCTCGCCGAACATCTCAAAGCCGTCGGCGGTCACCGCCAGCGTGTCCTCGAGCTTGATGAAGCCGCGCGTCGGGTGGAGCATCGTCGTCTCCACCGACAGCACCATGCCGGCCTGCAGCGGGTGGGCCGCGTCGACGCCCTCGTAGGTGACCGGGTGGTTGGTCATCAGGAACGGCGCCTCGTGGCTGATCAGCCCCATGCCGTGGGCGAAGAAGTCGGTGAAGGCCGCCACTTTCGAGGCTCTCAGCACGCCCTCGGCGTGGGCGATGACGTCGCCGCCAAGCGTGCCGGCGCGGATCTTCGCAAACGCCGCTTGCTGCACCGCCTCGATCTCGGCGAGCAGATCCTCGAGCTCCGCGTCCGGCGCGCCGAGCACGCCCATGCGGCAGAGATCGCCGATATAGCCGTGGAAGTTGCCGCCGGAATCGATCGACAGCACCTCGCCCGGCTGCCACGCCTGCGCCGACGCGGCGCGGTTGTGGCTCGCCCCCAACGTCAGCAGGCAGTACTCGAACTGCAGGCCGCGGTTGGTCTCCTCGCGGCGCAGGCGCTCGATGATGTCGGTCTTGGTCGAGCCTTCGCGCGCACCGGCGATCGTCGCCATCATCGCCTCGGTGATCAGTTCCGAGGCCGATTTCAGGAGCGCCAGTTCCGCCGGCGTCTTCACCGCCCGCAATCGTTCGAGCGTGTGGGTGGCGTCGACGAAGGTCGCCCCCTCCAGCCGCTCGGAGAGCACGCGGAAGGCGTCGAGCGGCAGGAAGCCCGGCTCGATGCCGATGCGGGCTCCGGCCTTGCCGAGCTTGCCCACATGGTCGGCGGCGCGGGCTGCGGCATCCGTCGAACCCCACGTCTCGGCGTGCACGGCCGGCGTCCAGAACGGCCGGTTGTGGTGCTCGCCGCCTTCCATGCGGTTGGCGACGAAGGCGGAATTCTCCGGCTTGCCGCGCTCGTAGACGACGACCGGCAAATAGCGGCTGTGGCCGATCGCATCCATCGCCGAGAAGAAGATGAAGCGGTAGCCGCCGAGCAGATACTGGGTGTTGTGCTTGGACGTGGCGAGCAGGACATCGATGCCGGCCGCATCCATCAGCGCGTCGAGGCGGTCCGTGTCGAACGGGACCGGGATCGCCCCTCCCGGCGACGCTGCTCCTCCCTGAGATGGCACGTGCTTCACGAGACTTCCTCCCTCAGACGAGCGCGAGGCTTTAGCCTACTCGAGGCGATGCCTTCTCTGGTCGGACCAGTTAGGCACAACGCTGGCGGGTCGTCCAGCACGGGCGGCGGCACGATCCGCCCGCCCGCCGGCCGTCTTCGGAGGGCACCAGACCAGCGCCCTCCCGGCGATCCTCAGGTGTGGCGGATCTCGGTGCCGAGCACCTTCAGGCACTCACGCATGAAGGCCGAGAGCGCCGTCCAGCCCTTGGCCGACACCATCGTGCCGTCGACCATCGCCTCGGTCGGCGACAGGTCGACATAGGTGCCGCCGGCGAGCCGCACCTCGGGCTCGCAGGCGCCGAGCGCCGCCACCCGCTTGCCCTTCACGACGCCGTCGACGGCAATCAGGATCTGCACGCCGTGGCAGATCGTGAAGATCGGCTTCCCCGCCTCGTGGAAGTGCCGGACGATCGCCTGGATGCGCTTGTCGGTGCGGATGTACTCCGGCCCGCGCCCGCCGGCGCAATAGACGGCATCATATTGCTCGGGCTTCACCTCCGAGAACGACTTGTTGATGACGAAATCGTGCCCCATCTTCTCGGTGTAGGTCTGGTGACCCTCGAAGTCATGCAGCGACGTCTTGATGATGTCGCCGGCGTTCTTGTCCGGGCAGATGACGTGGACAGTATGGCCAACGGCCTCCATGCCCTGCTGGAAGACGAAGATCTCGTATTCCTCGGTGAATTCGCCGGTCAGCATCAGGATCTTCTTGCCAGGCATGGAACGGGTCCTCCCAGAGTGTGTTGTTTTTCGTGATGTCGTCGCCCCGGGTCGGGGCGAGACGGGCGCCGGCCGGTCGGCCGACGGTGGCGCGACGCGACGGCCAGGTGCGTGGCCCGCGTCGACTGGCGCGCGGGGTCACGGCCAGTTCGGAGCGGCGAGGGCGGCGAAGGCGGGCTTGGCGAACAGGTAGCCCTGCATCAGCCGCACGCCGAGATCGCGCAGGCACTGGTATTCGTCCACCGTCTCGACGCCCTCGCAGACCACCTCGATCTCGAGATCGCGCATCATCCGCAGGACGTTCGCCACGATCGCCCGCCGTGCCCGGTCGCGGTCGACGCCACGCACGAGGTCCATGTCGATCTTGACGAAGTCCGGCTGGAACTCGGCGAGCAGCCGCAACCCCGAATAGCCGGAGCCGAAGTCGTCGATCGCCGTCTTGAAGCCGATCGCCCGGTAGGCATTGAGGATGCCGAGGAGATGGGCGGTGTCGACGCGCTCGGCCTCGGTGAACTCGAATAGGATGTTCCGCAGCGGAAACTTCGCCCGTTCCGCCGCCAGCAGCGTCTGGCGGATGCAGGCGCGCGGCTCGTAGACGGCGTTGGGCAGGAAGTTGATCGACAGCAGCGCCCCGTCATCGGCGAGGCCGAGCCGAGCGGCGAGGTCGATCGCCGTCGTCCGGCAGAGCTGGTCGAAGGCGTAACGGCTCTCGTCGGAGATCTGCGAAAGCACGACGCCGGCGCCCTCCCCCGCGGCGCCGCGCACGAGCGCCTCCTGGGCGAGGATCTTCCGCTCAACCACGTCGATGATCGGCTGGAAGGCCATTGAAATCGGCTGCTCGATCCGGGCGCCGTCTCGGCACGCCTGACACGCACTCGCCATGGTGTTCGAGTCTTTCCGATCACCCCTCCCGCCCGCCAGATTTGATACTGCCTCGGCTTGCTGGCGCCAAGCCAACCTCCGAAGGGCCTGTTCGAGGGGCCAGATCCTCGGGGCCGCACCGGTCAGGCTTCGAGATGCTGGCGGATGTGGCGGTAGCCGTCGCGGTAGACGGCTTGCGGGCTCTCGGCGAGGTCGCGCCAGATCTTCGTCGCCGCCGCGAGATCCGGCAGGGCGCGGCCGAAGGCCTCGATGGTCAGCCAGTCGTCGTAGCCGCTGGCGCGGATGGCGGAAAACGTCTCCGCCCACGGGAGGTTGCCGCGCCCGGGCACGCCGCGGTCGTTCTCGGAGATGTGGACGTGGACGATGTTGCCGCGGTTGCGGGTGAAGGCGCCGACCGGGTCGGTCTCTTCGATGTTGGCGTGGAAGGTGTCGTACATCGCCCGGATGTGCGGGTGGCCGATCGCGTCGATGTGCGCCGACAGGGCGTCCAGCGTGTTGACGAGGTAGCACTCGAAGCGGTTGAGGGCTTCGAGCCCGATCGTCACGCCGCGCTTCGCGGCATGGTCGCCGATGGCGCGCTGCGAGGCGACCGAGCGGGCGAACTCCTCCGCCGTCGGGCCGGTACCGGAGAAATGGCCGAGGGTCGAATGCAGCGGCCCGCACAGGGTCGTCGCGCCGAGCGCCGCGGCGCAGTCGATCGCCCAGTGGACATGGGCGACGCCGGCGGCCCGTGCTGCGGCGTCGGCGCCGATGAGGTTGTTGGCGGGGTCGCCCATCGCCGACACGGCGGTGCGCTCCAGGCCGATCTCGTCGAGGAGGTCGGCGGTTCGGCGGTAGTCGTCGACGGTGCCCTCGAAGACCGGCACCTCGACGCCGTCGAAGCCGGTCGCCTTGAGGTCGCGCAGGATCGCCTCGTGATCCTTCGTCACCCGCGTCGTCCACAGGAACAGGCACATGCCGATCTTCATGGCGGCTTTTCTCCCCCAGCCCCGGCGCCGGCGTCTCGAGCCCTGCCGTCCCGCCACACGGGCTCCCCGCCGCCGCAGCCGCGAAAAGCCGCCGCATCCGGATCGAGCCCCGACGCTGCCGCAGTATCTGGTATGACCAAATACGGCGCGAGGGTCAACGACCGTGGCGCACCACAGAAGGCCACGAACGGCTCAGCTGGAGCCATAACTTGTTCTATATCAACAAACTACTAGCCATAGGCAAAGCCTAGACCGCGCGCCTTGCACCCCGGTTTGGAATGGGCTAGAGCTTTCTGCAAGGGATTTGGTCGCACCAGTTCGACCGTCGCATCCGCGATCAACAGTCCATCCGACGGCCTGCGGGCCACCAATGATCGGTTCTGGGAGGAATCGGGCAGATGCATCTTTCCACGCACAACTGGATGCGGGCCGAGCCGCTCGAGATGACGCTGAAGCGCATCAAGAAGTTCGGCTACGAATCGATCGAGATCTCCGGCGAGCCCGCCCAGTACGACGTGAAGACGACGCGCGCGCTCCTGAAGGAGCACGGCATCCGCTGCTGGGGCGCCGTCACCCTGACGCTCGGCGAGCGCAACCTCGCCGCCCGCGACGAGGGCCAGCGGGCGCGCTCGGTCGACTATGTGAAGAGCGTCATCACCATGGTCTCCGAGCTCGAGGGCGAGATCATCACGCTCGTTCCGGCCACCGTCGGCAAGGTCGTGCCCGACGGCACCGAGGAAGAGGAGTGGGGCTGGGTCGTCGAGGCGACGAAGGAGTGCTTCGCCCACGGCAAGGCCAAGGGCGTGCGCATCGCGGTGGAGCCGCTCAACCGCTTCGAGACCTATCTGTTCAACCGCTGCGCCCAGGCGCTGGCGCTCGCCGACGCCGTCTCGCCGGAGTGCGGCGTCTGCCTCGACGCCTTCCACCTCAACATCGAGGAGGAGGACATGTACGCGGCGATCCGGCTCGCCGGAAAGCGCCTGTTCGACTTCCACGTCGCCGACAACAACCGCTTCGCCGCCGGCCTCGGCCACTTCGACTGGGCAAAGATCGTCGGCACGCTGAAGGAGATCGGCTACGACGGCGCGCTGACGAACGAGTTCGTCGCCCCCGTCGACCGCACCCCGGCCGCCAAATATCCGCACATGGTGGAGCGCAATCCCGTCGACATCCCGCCCGAGCAGCTGAAGTTCATCCAGGACCACGGTTCGAGCCTGCTCACCGAGGACTTCTATTCCGACCAGATGCGCATCACCGCCGAGACGATCCTGCCCTTGATCCGGTAGGCGCCGGGAGCGACCCGAGCAGGACGCAAGACATGCACGCCAAGGCCATCGCCCCCCGCCGCGCCGGCTCGCCGGCCGGCGCAGCCGAACCGCGCCGGGCCACCGGCGCCGATCCCGCCCGGGGTCCGAGATGAAGATCACATCGGCAAAGGCGTGGTGGGTCCGCATCCCGATCGAGGCGAGCCGCCAGCACCGCAGCGATTTCGGCCGGCTCACCACCTTCGACGCGGCGATCCTGCGCATCGAGACCGACGACGGCCTCGTCGGCTGGGGCGAGGGCAAGAATGCCGCCGGCAGCGCCGGCACCTACGCGGCGCTCGTCCACATGCTCAACCACGAGGTGGCACCCCGCCTGATCGGGCGCGATCCCGCCGACATCGTGCCAATCTGGGAGATGCTCTACAACGGCGTGCGGGCCGAGACGGCCGCCCTCTCCGGCCACGCGATGCCGGAGCTGTCGCGCCGCGGCCTGACGGTCGCCGCGATCAGCGCCGTCGACATCGCCTTGTGGGACATCCTCGGCAAGTCGCTCGGCCAGCCGGTCTGGCGCCTGCTCGGCGGCCGCAAGGCCGACCGCCTGCCCGCCTACGCCTCGGGCGGCTGGGCGCCGGCCGAGACGATCGGCGAGCAGCTGAAGTCCTATATCGCCGCCGGCGGCTTCCGCTCGGTGAAGATGCGCGTCGGCGCCATGGACGGCGCGCCGCACGTCTCAGCCGCCCGCGTCAAGGCCGCCCGCGCCGCGCTCGGGCCGGACGTCGAGCTGATGGTCGACGCCCACGGCACCTACACCGTCGCCGAGGCCAAGCGCTTCCTGCACCTCGTCGCCGACTGCGACCTCGCCTGGTTCGAGGAACCGGTGATCGCCGACGACAAGGCCGGCATGGCCGAGGTGCGCGCCGCCGGCTGCGTGCCGATCGCCAGCGGTGAGTCCGAGGCGACGCGCTTCGCCTTCCGCGATCTCGCGCTCCTGAAGGCGGTCGACGTCTTCCAGCCCGACCCCGCCTTCTGCGGCGGCATCACCGAGGCGATGCGCATCGGGGCGCTGGCGAGCGCCTTCAACCTCCGCCTGTCGCCGCACCTGTGGGCGGGCGCGCCTTGCTTCTTCGCCGGCCTGCATGTATGCGCGGCCTCTCCGGCGAGCTTCGTCATCGAATACTCGCTGGGCGCCAATCCGATGATCCACGACCTGGTCGAGGACGATGTTTCGGCGCGGGATGGCATGATCGCCATCCCCGACGGCCCCGGCCTCGGTTTCACCATCGCGGAGAGCTTCCTGGAGGCGCACGCGCACTGGAGCTGAGAGCGATGAAGGAGAACAACCTCCTCCCCGACCTCGCCGCGTACCTCTACGCGCAGTCGACGTCCGAGAACGGCCGTCTTCCGTCGGAGCGGGAGCTCGCCGAGCACTTCGCCGTCAGCCGCGGCCAGATCCGCGAGGTGCTGGCGATCCTCGAGGCAATGCGCATCGTCGAGCGGCGGGCGAAGTCCGGCATCTACCTCACCACCAACCAGGCGAGCGTCGAGGCGATGGCGCTGTTCGCCCGCGCCGGCGTGCCACTCGACCCGATCCAGATCTACGAAACCGTGGAACTGCGCAAGATCCACGAGATCAAGGCCGCCGAGCTCGCCTGTTCGCGCGCCACCGACGACAATTACGAGCGGCTGCGCGAGATCCTGCAGCTCTCGGAACAGAAGCTTTCCGCCGGCGAGGGCCTGGCGCGCGAGGACCGCGATTTCCACCTCGAGATCGTCCGCGCCACCCAGAACAGCGTCTTCCACAAGGTCTGCAGCGTCTACTACATGATGGGCGAGCACCGCCTGCCGGTCTATTTCAGCGACCTCGAGCGGTCGCGGCGCTCCCACGCCGAGCACCTGCAGATCTTCGAGGCGCTGCTGCGCCGCGACGGCAACCTCGCCCAGGCCCTGATGAGCGCCCACCTGCAGGGCGCCGAGAGCTACTGGAAGGGCCTGATCGGCTCGGCCCAGGCAGAAGCGGCCGCGGCAGCGACGGCACCCGCGCTGGCGCGGGTCTGAAACGATGCCCCGCATCCTCTCGACGCATCCGCTGCACCCGCGCGCCGCGGCGATGCTGGCCGTTGTCGGCGACCTCGTCGTCGCGAGCGCGACGGACGCCGACACGCTGCGGCGCGAGGGCAGCGACGCCGACGTCATCATCGTCCGGGCGCCGCTGCCCGAGGCGCTGTTCGCCGAGGCGCCGCGTCTGCGCGCCGCGGTCCGCCACGGCGCCGGCCTCGACATGATCCCGATCGAGGCGGCCACCCGCGCCGGCGTGCTGGTGGCGAACGTGCCGGCGGTCAACGCGGTCACCGTCGCCGAGCACGTCTTCCTGGTGACGCTGGCGCTGTTGCGCCGCTTCCGGCAGGTCGACGGCGACCTGCGGTCCCGCGGCTGGGCGGCCGGCCGCGCCCACGCCGATGGCGGCCACGATCTCGCCGGCCGCACGATGGGCATCGTCGGCATGGGCGCCGTCGGCCGCGCCGTCGCCCGCATCGCCCGGCACGGCTTCGGACTCGACGTCGCCGCCTTCACCCGCACCCCCGCCGGCCTGCCGGAGGGCGTCCGCCCCCTCGATCTCGACACGCTCGTGGCCACCGCCGACGTGCTGGTGCTCTGCTGCCCGCTGACGCCCGAGACGCGCGGCCTGATCGGCCCGGAGCGCATCGCGGCGATGAAGCCCGGCGCCCTCCTCGTCAACGTCGCCCGCGGTCCGGTGGTCGACGAAGCGGCGCTCGTCGCGGCGCTGCAGGCCGGCCGCATCGCCGGCGCGGCCCTCGACGTTTTCGACACGCAGCCGCTGCCGCCCGATCACCCGCTGTTGTCGCTCGACAGCGTGATCCTGACGCCGCACATGGCCGGCATCACCGAGGAATCGATGATGCGCATGGGCGTCGGCGCCGCCGGGGAAGCAATCCGCGTGCTCGCCGGACTTCTGCCGCTGAACCTCCGCAACTCCGAGGTCGAGGCGCGCTACCGCCAGCGCTGGCCCGCACCTGCCTGAGCCGCTTCAGGACCTCGGGCCGCCTCGGGACCGCCCGACCACGCTGGACGTTGTCGAAGCGGCGTCGATCCGAAAGGGTCGGGCGCGTAGACCGCCGTTTCGACGGACGGCAGCCCGTCTTCAGGACACCGCCTTCAGCAGACCGGCAGCCGCGCCATCTCTGTCGGGGTGTCTCACCCGGTGGCCTGTCTCACCCGGTGGCCTGCCGGGTCATACCACGGTCCGAGCTGCACCTCTGCCGCGTGGCGGACGCAGGCGACCTCGACCTCGAAGCCGCCATCGGCGAGCCAGGCGGCATCGACTCCTTCGGCGCAGGTGACATAGCCCATCCCCAGCGAGGCGCCGATGCGGTGGCCGTAGCCGCCGGTCGTCACCGACCCGACGATGACGCCGTGACGCCAGATCGGCTCTTCGTGATAGAGCAGTGGCGCGTCCGGCGCCGCGAGCCTGATCTGCACGAGCCGCCGGGTCGGCGTGCCCGCCGCGCGTTGCGCCAGCACGACCTCCCGTCCGATGAAGTCGGCCTTGTTCCAGCCGACGGCGAAGTCGAGGCCGGCCTGCAACGGCGTATCCTCCTCGCCGATGTCGTGGCCCCAGTGGCGATAGCCCTTTTCCATCCGCAGGGAGTTGATGGCGAAGTAGCCACCATGGGCGAGACCGAACGCCGGCCCCGCCTCCGCCAGCACGTCGAACACGTGTGCTGCGAATTCGGCGGGGATCAGCAGCTCATAGCCGAGCTCGCCGACATAGGTCATCCGGGCGATGCGGACCCTGCCATAGCCGAGGTCGATCTCGCGGCTGTGGCCGAAGGCGAGGCCCGCATCCGACAGGTCGGCCCTCGTCAGCGATTGCAACAGCGCGCGGGAGGCGGGCCCCATGACGGCCAGCATCGGCAGGCCCGAGGTCACGTCGCGCACGAAGACGGCCATGCCCTCCGGGATGTGGCGGGTCATCCAGGCCAGGTCGCGCACCTGCGAAGCGGCAATCGACACCACGAGGAAGGACGTCTCCGACAGCCGTGTCACCGTCGCGTCCATCTCGATGCCGCCGCGCGGGTTCAGCATCTGGGTGTAGACCACGCGGCCGACGGCCACGTCGATCTCGTTGGCGCAGAGCCGGTTGAGGAAGGCGCAGGCATCGCGGCCATCGACGGCGAACTTGGTGAAGCAGCTATGGTCGAACACCGTCACCCGGTCGCGGGTGTTGCGGCTTTCCTGACCGACCGCGTCGAACCAGTTCTGGCGGCCCCAGGAATAGACGAGCTCGGGCCGCGTTCCCGGCGTGCCGAAGAAGCCCGGACGCTCCCATCCGGCGGCTTCGGTCATGCAGGCCCCGGCGGCCAGAAGCCGGTCGTGGAACGGGCTTTGCCGAATGTTCCGCGCCGTCGCGAACTGCCGGTAGGGCCAGTGCATGTCGAACAACAGCCCCAGCGTCTCGATGGTGCGATCGTGCAGATAGCGCGGGTTCGACTGAAACGGCATCATCCGGCGCACGTCGACATCCGACAGGTCCGCCGGCGGATGGCCATCCTTGATCCAGGACGACAACGCCTTGCCGACCCCGCCCGACGACAGGATGCCGATCGAGTTGAAGCCACAGGCGCAGAACAGGCCCTGCACTTCGGGCATCTCGCCCAACAGGTAGCGGTCGTCGGGGGTGAAGCTCTCGGGGCCGCAGAAGAACGTCTTGATGCCGGCATTGGCCAGCATCGGCACCCGGGCGATCGCCTTTTCCAGGATCGGCGCGAAGTGGTCGAAATCCTCCGGCAGGCCGTCGAAGCAGAATTCCGGCGGAATCCCGTTCTGACCCCAGGGCTTGGCGACTTTCTCGAAGCAGCCCAACAAGAGTTTGCCGGCGTCCTCCTTGTAGTAGGCCTCTTCATCCGTCACGAACAGCACCGGCAGGTCGCGCGGCAGGTCGGGCACCGGTTCGGTGACGATGTAGAAGTGTTCGGCGGCGTGCAGGGGCAACGAGGCCCCGATGGTCGCGGCGAAGTCGCGGGACCACATGCCGCCGCAGATCACCACCGTCTTCGCGCGGATCTCGCCTCTCGGGGTGATCACCCCCGCCGCCCGGCCGTGTTCCACCACGAGCCGCTCGACGGGTGTGTTTTCGAGGATGGTGACACCCCCTTTGCGCGCGCCCTTCGCCATGGCCATCGTCACGTCGATCGGGTTCACCGTGCCGTCGCGCGGCGACCACACCCCGCCGACGATGCCGTCGATGTTCAGCGGCGCCCAGCGTTCCTTGATCTCGGCGGGCGTCACCACATCGATCGGCAGGCCGAAATTGCGGCCCATCGAAGCGCCGCGCTTCAGCTCTTCGAACCGGCCTTCCGTCATGGCCAGCCGCAAGGCGCCGTTCTGGCGAAACCCGGTCGCCTGCCCGGTTTCCTCTTCCAGGCTCTTGAACAGTTCGCCGGTGTACTTCGCCAGTTCCGTCATGTTGCGGGTGGCGCGCAACTGCGTGACGAGGCCGGCCGCATGCCATGTGGTGCCGCAGGTCAACTGCTTGCGCTCGCACAGGATCACGTCGGTGATGCCGAGCTTCGCCAGATGATACGCGATCGACACCCCGGCGATGCCACCGCCGACGATGACCACCTCGGCGCGGGTGCGGAACTCTGAAGACATGGGGCCTCTGTCAATAGGTAGGGGGCGTGATCGCCCAAATCACCACCGCTTCGGTGTCACCGATGTTGGCGTAGCGGTGCGGCATCGTGCTGGGAAAGCCGAAGCTGTCACCCGTCTCGAGGACGAAGCGCTTGTCGGCGATGAACAATTCCATCCGCCCCTGCATCACCACCCCCGCCTCCTCGCCGCGATGGGTGTAGGCCAGATCGCCGCTGGAGGTGCCGGGCGGAAAGCGGCTGAGCAGCAGTTCCAGTTGGCCGCGCAGGTGCGGACTGAGGAGTTCGTCGGTGATCCCGGCCTTGAAGCCGAGTGACCGGCGGCCCCGCGCCCGCACGATGTACTCGCGCTCCACCGGGTCATCGGCGGCTTCGTTGCGGAAGAACCAGCTGATCGACACGCCGAGCGCGGTGGCGATCTTGTGCAGGGCATCGACGCTCGGGCTGGATTTGCCGCGCTCGACCTGGCTCAGGAAGCCGGTCGAATAGCCGGTGGCGGCGGCGAGCACCGGGATCGTCATCTGCCGCGCCTTGCGCAGATCGCGGATTTCCGGGCCGACGCCGGCTTCCTGGCGCGACAGGCCGGGCACCAGGCTGTCGCGGCGCGGCACCGCCACCCGAACGGGATCATCAACGGCCGTGTCGTCTCGGTTCATCGCCACCTCTTTCCGCCAGTTTTTGTTCCGCCGTGAAAATGTCAATCCATATTTTCACGTTGACAGGTTTTTTGAGTCGTACTCATTATAAACGAACGTGTCCCAGCACCCTTCTTCGGAAAGGACGCCCCATGAAGGACGAGACGTCGCGCATCGCGCTCGGCCCCGATGCCAGCTTGATGGAGATCGTCGAGCTGACCGCCCGCGACGATGACAGGGTCTGGGTGAAAGAGGAAAGCGGCGCCGTCGACGTGTGGTGGCGGCCGCTGATGTTCGATCTGGCGAACGGCAACCACGTGGAGTTGCTGAAGGTTCGCAAGGGCGGGTCGCTGGGCAAGCACCTCCATGCGACGCCGGTGCATGGCTTCGTGCTGAAGGGCTCGTGGCGCTATCTGGAGCATGACTGGGTCGCCGAGGCCGGCGCCTATGTTTTCGAACCCGCCGGCGACCGGCACACGCTGGTCTGCGACGAAGCCGACGAGATGCTGACCCTGTTCCACATCAACGGACCGATTCTCTACTGCGACGAGGCTGACCGGATCATCGCGGTCGACGACAACAAGACGCTGATCGAACGGGCCCGCCGGCACTATGCCCAGAACGGCCTCGGTACGGGGTTCGTCGACCGGCTGTTTCGCTGACACCCGGCGCGAACCGGGCGGCGGGTCACGACCGCCGGACGCGCCCGCACGACCGGGGAGGAAATCATGGACACCAGTTTCACGCGGCGCCGGATGCTGAAGGCGGCTGCCGCCGCGGCCTTGGCCGCTCCCGCCATCATCGGACGGGCCAACCTCGCCACGGCGCAGGCGAGCTTCGCGGGCGAGCGGCTGTCGGTGGTGGCGTGGTCGGGCAACTATCAGGACATCTTCAATCGGCTGGTGGTCGAGCCCTTCAACGAAGAATTCGGCACGTCGGTGGAAACGCAAGGCGGCTGGGACGAGATGGTATCGCAGCTCGTCGCCGCCCCTGCCGATCAGCCACCCTTCGACATCACGATCACCGATGAATACACCACCGTCTCGGGGATGGCCGAAGGCGTCTTCGCCAAGACCGACCGGGCAGTCTTGCCCAATCTTTCGGCGGTCTATCCATGGTATCTGGAAACCAGGCCGCTGGACCTGCAGGACTATGGCGCCCCGTTCGGGGCCGGCACCGGCATGCTCCTGGTCAACAAGCGCGTACGCGACATGCCGATGTCGTGGTCGTCGTTCTGGGCGCCCGAGGTGCGGGGCCTGACGACGATGGACGCGGCCGCCTTCTATTGGTCGCTGTCGGTGCCGGCGATCCTGTCGTCCGGCCTGCCGGGTCTGGACGAGATCTATGACTGGCCGAACCGGGTCGAGCCACTGATTGCCGATTTGGCCAAGTTGCAGATGGCCAAGTGGTATAAAGACGGCGCCGAAAAGGCGAGCCTGATCTATCAAGATGAGGTGGCGCTGTCGTTCATCTACGGCAGTGACGGCTACGGTTTCTATGCCGAAGGAGCGGGCGACTATACCATCGGCGTGCCGAAGGAGGGCACCGGGGCCTGGACCGAATGGTTCATCAAGACCCGCGGCACCCAGCATGGTGATCTCGCAGACGTGTTCCTGAACTACCTTCTGCGCAAGGATGTGCAGGACCGCTTCCTGTCGAATTCGATGACACTGGTGTCGCGGCGCGATGTCGTAGTGCCCGCGCATTGGACCACCTACCCGCGCAGCAATGAGGACTATCACAAGGCACTGAACCTGATCTCGATCGAGGGCTGGAACAGGATGTTCGTCAACTACGAGGCGATGGACGTAGCCTTCAAGAAGCTGGTGACGGGCTGAGAGCCCGGCTGGAAATTGGCGGCGGCGTGATGGGGCTTCGGCGGGTCGGAGGCGGAACGGGGCGGCGCAGCCGGTGCTGCCGCATCGGTGAGCCGGTCCGGCGCGGCGGACGACAACCGCAAAGACCCCGACCAGCGCCAGCCTCCGGCGCTGGCGCGCTCTCCGATCGGTCGGATGATGCCATCCGACGGGAAAGCGATCTCGGGTGACAGGTCCTGCTGCGCCGGCCATCGAGCTCGTCGACGTCACGCGTCGGTTCGGCCGTTTCACGGCCCTCGACCGCATCAGCCTGACGGTGCCGCGCGGCGCGTTCCTGACCATCCTCGGCCCTTCGGGATCGGGCAAGACCACGACACAGCGCATCATTGGGGGGTTCGACCGACCCGATCGGGGCCGGGTGCACCTGTTCGGCGCGGACGTCACGCAGCTGCCCCCGGAACGGCGCGACACCGCGACGGTGTTCCAGTCCGGCGCACTGTTTCCGCATCTGACGGTGCTGGAGAACGTCACCTACGGTCTGCGGATGCGCGGGGTGCCCGCCGCGATTGCCGCCGCCCGCGCTCGTGCGCAGCTCGACATCGTCAGGATGGCCAACCGTGCGGGCCACTATCCAGATCAGCTCTCCGGCGGCCAGAAGCAGCGGGTGGCGCTGGCCCGGGCGCTGGTGGTGGAGCCGGGGATCGTGCTGTTCGATGAACCGCTGAGCGCGCTCGACACCGCGCTCAGGCATGCTCTACGCCGAGAGATACGCGAATTGCACCAGCGGCTCGGCTTCACGGCCGTGTTCGTGACGCATGACCCCGACGAGGCGATGGCGCTGTCGAGCCTGATCGCTGTCATGGTGGCGGGGCGGCTGGAGCAGGTCGGCCCGCCCGAACAGGTCTACCGCGCGCCGGTGAACGCGCGCGTCCATGGGCTGCTGGGCGGCAGTTGCCGCCTGACCTTCCAGATCGCACCGGATGGCCGGGCCGAGACGCTGCAGGGTCGGGCTCTGGACCTGTCCCTGCTGACCGCCCCGGTGCCCGGCCACTACGAGCTTTGCCTGCGGCCGGGCACGATCCGGGCCGGTCCCTCCGACGGGCCTTCGAACACGATCGGCGGCACCGTCCAAAGCACGGAATTCCTCGGCGACCGGCTGCGCCTGCACGTCGCCACCGGGGCGGGCGATCTGCACTGCGACCTGCCGCCGGACAGCCCGGTCGACCGGGATCTCGACCTCCGCCTCCACTGGGCGACCGCCGACATGTGCCTGTTCTGCAGTTCCGGGGCATCGGCATGACCCGCGACTGGCGTCTGATCGCAGCCCTGTTGCCGATCATGGTGCTGATGGGCGGCGTCTTTGCGCTGCCCTGCCTCTATTTGCTGCGGATGAGCTTCAACCGCCACACCGACACGCGGATGGTCGTGCCGGACCTGACGCTCGACAACTATGCCCGCCTGATCGCCGAGCCCTTCTATCTGGAGATCCTCGGCAAGACGCTGGCGCTTTCGCTGGCGACGGCGGTGGCCACGGTGCTTGTCGCCTACGCCCTTTGCCTCGTCATCTGGTCGGCCCGCGGCGGGTCGCGCCTGGCGCTGATCGGGCTTGCGCTGGTGCCGCTCATGGTCAGCGAGATCGCCGTGATCATCGGCTGGCGGCTGGCACTGCCCAAGACCGGCTTTCTGCCCTGGGCGCTGTCGGCCGGTGGGCCGGCGGCCGACCGGATCGGAATGCTGTACACCTGGGGGGCCGCGCTGGTCGGCACGGTCTACATCACCCTGCCCTATGCGGTCTTCGTCATTCTGGGGGTCGTGGAGCGGATCGACCCGCGCCTGTTCGAGGCCAGCCGCGATCTCGGGGCCTCACCGCTGCGCACATTCCGGACGGTGACGCTGCCGCTGACGCGGGGCGCGGTGCAGGTGGCCTTGGCGCAGACCTTCGTGTTCACCATGGGCGCCTATGCGACGCCGCAGGCGCTGGGTCCCGATACGCTCTGGACGATCGGGTTCGAGGTGCAGCGCCAGATGGCGACCTGGCGCGACTGGCCCTTTGCCGCAGCGCTGGCGGTGGTGCTGATCGCCCTGATCGCCGCCGTCGTCTGGGCCACCCAGTCGGGGCGCAGCAGCGCCGGACGCTTCCATGGCTGACGCCCGCGTGCGCCTCGTCCGGGACGGCTTCGTCGCGGTCCTCGCCGCCTTCATCCTGCTGCCGATCGTGGTGGCGACGATCATGGGGTTCAGCGCCGACACGGTCGTGCGGTTTCCGGCGCGCAGCTGGGGCTTGCGCTGGTATGCCGAATTCCTGGGGTCCGACGCCTGGCTGCGGGCCTTTGCCAACTCGCTGCAGGTGGCGCTGGTCACCACGGCGCTGTCGGTGCCGACCGGCGTCCTCACCGCCTGGATCTATGTCGGCCGGTTCGGCGGGCGGTCGCGCGCCTTCTACCTGCTGATGCTGATGCCGCTGTTCCTGCCGGGCGTGGCGCTGGGGCTCGCCTTGGCGATGACCGCCGGGCAGATCTCGGTCTTCGGCGTGACGCTGTTCGGCAGCAAGCTCCTTCTGGCGCTGGCCCACAGCCTGCTGGCCACGCCCATCGTCTTCCTGGTGACCGAGACCGGCCTGCGCACCCTCGACAGACGGCTGATCGAGGCGGCCGCCGATCTGGGCGCGTCCCCAGTGCGGCGGTTCTTCGGTATCGCGTTGCCGCTGATCCGGACCAGCATCTTCGCCGCGGCCGTCTTCGCCTTCGTCGTCTCGCTGAACGAGTTCATCCTGGCCTTGTTCCTGACGACGCGCGACAGCCAGACCCTGCCGGTGCTGCTGTGGCTGTCGCTGCGGTCGGCCACCTCGCCCGTTCTGGCCGTGGCGACCACCGTCCTGACCCTCGCCGTCAGCCTCGCCGTCGCCCTCGCCGCAGTCGCCACAGCGACCCGCAGACGGCGGCATCCCATCTGAAAGGGCCCTTACCGTGGACCACAGCGCACCGATCCTTGCCGCCAACACTTTGTTTTCGCGCCGTTTCGCCGAAGGCCAGATGGCGGCCCTCGTCGCCGGGCACTATGGCGACACCGTCCATATCAGCGCGCCCGGCCTGCCGCTGCGCGCCTGGAACCAGACCGAACTCCTGGAGCTTCTGGGCGGCTATCATGCCGACTACCTGCAGATCACCTTCCAGACGGATCGCGTCCTCAGCTTCACCGACAGCGCCTTCGAGTTCGGAACCGTCACGCTCCATCGCCGCGATGGCGGGGGGCCGGAAACGCTGCGCTATGCGATGGCGTGGCAGCTGACGGCGAAGGGTTGGCGCCTCGTCGCCGACTTCGGCGCCGAGCCGGTTTCCTGAGAGCGGGTCACGGCTCGGCTCCCCCCGCCTTCTCCGCCGAAGGGGGAACCCGCCCGGGCCGCCATCGCGGATGGTCATCGGCGGCGGAGATCGAAGGCACCACGCTGTCCGGCGGCGTCGCGCGGAGCGCGGATCGGTGCGGATGCGCAGCGCCGGCCGGCACCGCCCCGGCCGGGCGTCGTGCGTGCCGACCGATCGGCCGCGCGCGCGACGAGAGGCCTCCCCGGGAGGGGCTCCCCGAGCGGCTCACGGTTGACGACCCCGACCTCAGGTCGTCCTTTGATTTTCTGGACGGTCCCGCCGGCGACGGGAAAAGCAGGCGACGGGAAAAGGAGTGGTGCCGCTTACAGGACTCGAACCTGTGACCCCATCATTACGAATGATGTGCTCTACCAACTGAGCTAAAGCGGCTTAACCGTCACGCACGGCCACAGCGATGGCCGACCAACTTACCCTCGCTAGAGCGCCTTCTGATTGGATGGAACCATCCGATCGATCAGAAATCGCTCCAGAGTCGAAAGCTAGAGCCTAACCGCGTCGCTCGGATCGCTTCGACCCGAGCAGGCTAGGCTCCAGCCACGACCCGCTGGCTTCGAACACCCTTCGCGAGCGGACCAGCCGACCACGAAGGTGTCGCTCTCCCAGCGGGGCGACTGCGGCCCGAGGCGGGCGCGGGGCGCTCGCTCGACGCGGCTGAAATACAGGCTCGCGGCCGCGTGCGCAAGCCTCTGACGCCGACTGCGCCGACCGCCGGGGCCGACGCCGCATCGGGCGCTGCCCGGGCAGCGGGCAAGGCGCCGTCCACCGCTCCTGCAGAGCAGGGCCATGGGGATATCCTGCGGAGTAGGGCCACCCGAGAACCCCGCGGAACAGCGCCGTGCGGACCCTCGAACACCCCGGGAGCCGCGCCCGGCCGCCCGCATGCCCAGCCTCGGGCCGCAGCCGGCTGCGCCCCGTCGATGGCCGCTCAGAACAACCGCAGGCGCGGCCGCGGGGTGGCCGCGTCGTCCTCGGTGGTCGTCGGGCCGGGATCGTCGGGGGAATGGGCGAGCGGGAACTCGACGAGCTTCGGGCCCCGGCGGGCGTCGCCAGATGCGGCTGGCCCGGCGGATGCGGCTGACCCAGCAGGTGCGGCAGGCGCAATCGGACCGGGCTCGCGGTCGCGCGCCCAATAGGGCTTCGCCGCCTCGGGCGCCGGCGCCGGGGCGAGCGAAGACGGCATCACCAGCACCTCGCGGGACGCCGACGGCGCCGCGGCGGCTGCCACGCCGTTCGCGGCCGCGCCAGCGCCGGAGCCCGAAGCACCCGAACCCGAAGCACCGGCCGTGCGGCCCGCGGCCGACGCGCCAGCCGTCAGGACGACAGCGGCAGCGGGCCAGGCGGACGGCGCCGCACCCGCGGGTGTGGCCGACGGTGCCGCACCGGTGGCGCCGGCACTACCCGGCCCGGCCGGCCCGGCGGAGGCCGCACCCGTTTCGGGAGCGGTGGTCGCATCGTCACGTGCGGCGGCGACGGGACCGCCATGCGCGCGGGCCCAGAACGGCTTGGACGGCGGCGTCGCGGCGGTCGCCGGAGCCACCGCTTCCGTCGTGGCAAGCGGCGCCGGGGCGGGCGTCGGCGTCGCAGCCGGGGCGGGCGCCGGGCTCGTCACCGGGCTTGCGGCGGCAACGCTCACAGCCGCCGACGAGGCGGGCTCCCGTATCGCCGGTGCCGAGCCGGATGGGCCGGACGTCGACGCGCCACGCGTCGCGGACGTCACGCTCGCCGCGGCGGCGGGCGGAACGGGCACGGCAGCGGCGAACAGCGGCGGCTCCGGCTCGGGCGGGGCCGGCTCGGGCGGCGCGAACAGCGCCTCGTCGATCAGCGGTCCGGCGGTGCTGCCAATCGCCTCGATCGGCACCTTCCACTCGAAGGCGTCGAGGCGGCCGCTCGCCGGCGACACCGGCGCCCAATGTTCGGAGGTGACGCCGTCGGCGGTCCAGACCGGATCGCGCGGCGCGCGCACGGCCCGCGACAGCCACTCACGCACCCGGCCGCGATCACCGTGCTCGGCCTCCTCGAGGTCGGCCATCAAAAGGCAGGCGCGCTGGCTCGGGCGCTCGGCGAAGACGGCGCGCAACTCCAACCGTGCCGCTTCGAACTCGCGCGCGTCGATGGCGGCGCGCGCCACCGCGAGCCGCCCCTCGACGTCGCCCGGCTTCAGGGCCGCAAGCCCCCGCATCCGCTTCAGGCGGTCACGCCCGGTCTCGCCGGGGCGGATCAGCACATAGGCCTCGGCGAGCTCCGGGTGCGGCGCGCGGCGCCAGGTCGCCTCGATCACCTTGGTGGCACGGCGCGGATCGTTGAGGCGGGCGAGCAGCCGGCCGGCGACGCCGGCGGCCGGCACGAGATCGCTCGCGAGACCGTGCGCCTCGAGCGCCAGCGCGCGCGCCCGCTCCGGGGCGGCGGCCTCGAGCTCGAGCGCCCGGGCAGTGAGCAGCACCGCCTTCATCCGCTTTGCCGTCGGCTTGTCGACGAGGGCGTTGTGGGCGTTCTTGTCGAGGATGGCGATGGCGCCCTCCCAGTCGCGCACGGCGGCGGCGTGCTCGAAGCGGGCGCGGCCGGCCCACGGCAGGCCCGGCGCGATCGCCACCGCCTCCTCGGCATAGTGGAAGGCGGCGGCCGGTTCACCGGCGCGCACCGCCTCGACATAGAGCCCGTGCAGGCCGAGCGCGCGGGTCTCCGGGTCGTCCAACATGGCCTCGAAGGCGGCCCGCGCTGCCGGGCTGTCACCGGTCAGCTGCGCCGTCTGCGCCTCCAGGAAGCGCGTCGCCGGATCACGCGGCAACAGCCGGCGTGCCTCCGTCATGTAGCGGCGGGCGAGCCTGGCGTCGCCGGCACCGACGGCGACGAGGCCGCGCGACAGCGCCATGTGGCCCTTGTCCTCGCGGCGACGGCCGAGATAGCGGCGGAACACCAACGGCGCCCGGAACAGGCCGCGCAGGAACGCCCACACCACCAGCGTCGCCGCCAGCAGCGCCAGCAGCGCCACGGCGGCGACCATCACCGAGGTATCGAGGCGCCAGCCCTGCCAGTCGATCGACACCGTACCCGGCCGGTCGGCGAGCCAGGCGGCGCCGATCGCAACGGCGAACACCACGGCGAAATAGACGAGAATGCGGATCATCGGCGGCGTTCCGGTCTGGCGGTCGAAAGGGTGCGGGGCATCGTCGCGAACGGTGGGCGGGCGGCGGTCACTCCGTCGCTCCATCGAGGCGGGCGAGCACGGTGGCCTCGAGGCGGGCGAAGGCGGCTTCCGCCGCCAGTCGCTGGGCGAGGCCCCGGCCGAAGCGCGGCGCGGCGGCGCGGACGGGCTCGGGAAGGGCGGCAAAGCCCGTCTCGGCGGCCGTAAGATCGCCGGCGGCGAGCGCGGCCGTCACGGTCTCGAGGCCGGTCGCCACCGGGTCGCCGGACTCCGGCCCGGTCGGGCGGATCGAGACGAGCGACTGCGCGCCCGACAACAACGCGTCGAGCGGTCCCGCTTCGGCGGGCGCGGCCGGAGCGGTCGCCGTGGCGGCGAGCATCGCCGGCTTTTCGAGCGCCAGCATCGCCGCGAGCGCCGCCCGCGTCGGCACGCCGGTCTCGGCGCTGGCCGCGAGCGCGGAGAGATCCTCGGAGCCCTCGAGCCGCGGTGTCAGGGCGGCGAGCTCGGCGGCATAGGGACGGCCATCGGCGACGGCCTCGCCGAGCCGCAGGGTGGCGAAAGCAACCGCCGCCGGACCGCGCGCCTGCTCGGCCGGATCGCTCACCTCCAGCGTGCCGAGCCGCTCGGCCAGCGCCGAGACGGCGGCGGTGGCGGCGTCGCGGGCGCCGTCGAGCGCCGTCAGCTGCGCGCCGATCGCCGCAAGCTCTTTCTCCAGCGCACCGAGGCGGCCGTCGAGACGGTCGTCGAGGGTGGCGAGCTGCTCGCCGACGGTGCGGTCGACCGTGGCGATGCGCTCGCCGAGCTGTGTGTCGAGGGCACCGACGCGCGCGTCGAGGGCGGCCAGCGCGCCGGCATCGGCCGGCGGCGCGCCAGCCGGTGCGGCGGCGAGCTTCTCGACCTCGCCCGAGAGCCCGGCGAGCCGGTCACCGAGGGCCGAAACGCTCGCCTGCAGGGCGGTGGCGTCGGCGGAGCCTTCACCCGGCACCGCGGCGGCGACGCGCTCCTCGATCGCCGACAGCCGGGCGGAAAGCGCCGCCTGGTCGCTCGGCGGCAGGGCGGCGGCGGCGAGCGCGTCGACGCGTTCGCCGAGGGTGGTCACCGCCTGGCGCAGCGCCGCGGCGGCGTCGGGGTCGGAGGCAGGCGCTGCCGACACCGCGGCCGACAGCGCATCGACGCGGGCGGCGAGGTCGTCGGCGTCCGCGTCCGTCGTCGCGGGCAGCGGCACGAGGCCATAGTGGGTGACGGCGAGAGCGCCGCCGAGCCCGACGACGCCACCGATCAGCGCGGCCGCGAACAGCCCGGCTGCGCCGACACCGCGACGGGGCGGCACGGCAGCGGCCGGCGGGATGGCGGCGGCGTTGGTCTTCGCGCCCGCCGTCGGCTTGGCGTCGGAGGTCGGCTTGGTGTTCGGGACAGCCGTCGCGGCGGACGCTGGCTTGGACCCAGGCACCGTCGTGGACCCGGGTGCCGTCGTGGACCCGGGTGCCGTCGTGGACCCAGGTGCCGTCGTGGATCCAGGCGCCGTCGTGGATCCTGCCGGGGCGGAGCCGCCGGTCGGGGCGGCGGAGGTCGGCGGCGGTGCCGTGGAGGGCTTGCCCGGCGATGCCCCGGCAGCGGGCTTCTCGTCGGGCTTGGCGGCGGGGCCGGCCTTCGAGGTGGCGGCGGGCGGCGATGTCGTCGCCTCGGCGGGCGGGCCGCCGGCTGTGTCCTCGGCGGGCGCGCCCGGGCCCGTCGGGCCGGTCGCCGCGACCTCGGTCGCCGTGAGTTCGATGGTCGGGGGACGGGCGCCACCGGTGCGCTTGTCGTTCCGCCCGTTGCCGTCGCCGGTCGCTGCCATGATCCTCGTCGTCCTCCAGGCCGGTCCGGCCCGACGTGGGCAGAGCCGATGGTCTGCGATCCTTATACACCCTGAGGCCCCGGGACGGCGACCGGACGGATCGTCTCCCCGCCGTCACACCACGTCGCGAAGCCCAGACAACAACGCGAACAAGGCGTTTTCGTTCGGTGCGGCGGCAGCGCGCAGGTCGCGCACGCCCGCGGCGGCGAGCGGCTCGAGCACCGCCGCCGAGAGGCCGAGGCAGGGCAGCCGTGCCAGCGCCTCGGCGAGGCCAGCCGCCGCCGCGGCCGCAGCCAGCGCCGCCGCCGTACGTTCCGAATAGACCAGTGCGGCATCGAGACGGCCCGCCGCCAGCGCCGCGGCCGCCGGCGCACTCAGCCACATCGCCGGCAGCGCCCTGTAGACGACGATCGTCGAGACGGCATGGCCGGTGCCCGCGAGGTCACCGGCGAGGTCGCCTGCCCGCACCGCGCCGCCGAGGTGGAGGATCGTCCCGTCACCGGGGCGGATGTGCAGGCGGATCAGCCGCACGAGGTCGGCCACGGCGCCGTCGGCCGACAGCACCTGCTCGAAGCCGGCGGCGCGCGCCGCCTCGGCGGTGGCGGCGCCGACGGTGAAGACGGGGACGGCGAGCAGAGCCGCGAGGTCGGGGCGGGCGCGCGCCAGCGCCGCCGTCGCCGCCACGGCGGTGCGGCTGGTCAGCGCCAGCGCCGCGGCATCGTCGAGGCCGATGCGGACGTCCGCGACGGGGGCGACGGTCAGCATCGGCGACAGCACCGGCTCGTGGCCGAGCGCCGTCAGTGCCGCCGCAGTGCCGGCGGCGTGCGGCTGCGGGCGCGTGATGAGCAGCCGGGCCACGGCCGCGCCTCAGGCCGGATCGAAGAAGCCGGCGCCGGCGCGCGCCCTCAGGTCCGCACCCGCGGCGGCGCCGAGGGCGACGGCCTCGGCCACCGCCCCTTCGACGCGGATCGCGTGGGTGGCGCTGCCGTCCGGCCTGAGGATCAGCCCGGAGAAGGCGATGCGGCCGTCGGCCACCGTCGCGTGGCCGGCGATTGGCGTCCGGCACGAGCCGTCGAGGGCGTCGAGGAAGGCGCGCTCGCAGGCGAGCGCCACGGCGGTGTTCTCGTCGAGGATGGCGGCGAGGCGGGAGCGCAGCGCCGTGGCATTGGTGCGCGTCTCGATGGCGATCGCCCCCTGCCCCACCGCGGGCGGAAAGTCTTCGAGCGACAGGATCTCGGTGGCGACGTCGGCGGCGTCGAGGCGCTTCAGCCCGGCGAGCGCCAAGAGCGTCGCGTCGACCTCGCCGCGCTCGAGCTTGGCGAGCCGCGTCTGCACGTTGCCGCGGAAGCTGACGACGGAGATGTCTGGCCGGAGGTGGCGCACCAGCGCGCCCCGCCGGAGCGAGGCCGTGCCGACGACGGCGCCGGCCGGCAGCTCGGCCAGGGTGGGCGCAGTGCGGCCGACGAGCACGTCGCGGACGTCCTCACGCGGCAGGTAGCCGGTGAGGATCAGGCCGTCCGGCAGCTTCGTCGGCATGTCCTTGGCCGAATGCACGGCGAGGTCGAGCGAGCCGTCGAGGAGGCCGGCCTCGATCTCCTCGGTGAACAGCCCCTTGCCGCCGATCTCGGAGAGCGGCCGATCGAGGATGCGGTCGCCGGCGGTGGAGACGACGACGATCTCGTGCGTCTCTTCCGGCACGCCCTCGGCGCTCGCCAAAAGAGCGCGCACCATGTGGGCCTGGGCGAGCGCGAGGCGGCTGCCGCGCGTACCGATGCGCAGCGGCCGGGTTTGGACATCGGTCGTATGGGTTCGCGTCGATTGCACGGTGCGTCCCGCGTCTGCTAGTCCGCTCGACGGAGCGGCCCTCCCGTCCGCATCCCTATCGGCGGGCGCCGGGCCTGTCCATCCGCCGTGACGCGGGAAAGTGTCCGAACGCTGGAGGCCGCCCTTGATCGTGCTCGGCATCGAGACGAGCTGCGACGAGACCGCCGCCGCCGTGGTGCGCCGCGAGGCCGACGGCTGCGGCACCATCCTGTCGAGCCTGGTGCGGGCGCAACTTGCCGAGCACGCCCCCTATGGCGGCGTCGTGCCGGAGATCGCCGCGCGCGCCCACATCGCCGTGCTCGACCGGCTGATCGTCCTGGCGATGGCGGAGGCCGGCATCGGCTTCGACGCGCTCGCCGGCGTCGCCGCCACCTGCGGGCCAGGCCTCGTCGGCGGCCTCGTCGGCGGCGCGACGACGGCCAAGGCGGTGGCGCTGGCGGCGCAAAGGCCCTTCGTTGCCGTCAACCACCTCGAGGCGCACGCGCTGACGGCCCGGCTGACGGACGGCATCGACTTCCCCTATCTCGCGTTGCTCGTCTCCGGCGGCCACACCCAGCTCCTCGAGGTGCGCGGCGTCGGCGACTATGTCCGCCTCGGCACCACCATCGACGATGCGTTGGGCGAGGCCTTCGACAAGACGGCCAAGCTCCTCGGTCTGCCCTATCCCGGCGGGCCGGCGGTGGAGCACGCCGCAGCGGCCGGGAACCCCACCCGCTTCGCCCTGCCGCTGCCGCTGCACGACCGGCCCGGCCTCGACTTCTCGTTTGCCGGCCTAAAGACGGCGGTGCGGCTTTGCGCCGAGCGGGCCGCGCCGCTGTCGCCGCGCGATGTCGCCGACCTCTGCGCCTCGTTCCAGGCGACGGTGGCGGCGATCGTCGGCCGGCGGGCGGAGCGGGCCTTGGCGGGCTTCCGTGAGCGCCGCCCCGGCACGCCGCCGGTACTGGTGGTGGCCGGTGGCGTCGCGGCGAACGGCGCGATCCGCACGGCGCTGTCGGCGGCGGCAGCGAAGGCCGGCGCCCGCCTCGTCGCCGCACCGCTCTCGCTCTGCGGCGACAACGCCGCGATGGTCGCCTGGGCCGGCGCCGAACGGCTGGCGCTGGGGCTGACCGACCCGCTCGACGCGCCGATCCGGCCCCGCTGGCCGCTCGACGCCAACGCCGCGCCGATGCACGGCGGCGGCCGCCTCGGAGCCCGCGCATGAGGGTCGATACCAGATGATCGACGCCCGCGAGATCGCCGCCGAGCCGGCGCCCGTGATCGACCGTGTCGCGGTGGTCGGCGGCGGTGCCTGGGGCACGGCGCTGGCGCTTGCCGCGGCGCGCGCCGGCCGCGACACCGTGCTCGTCGTCCGCGACGCCGCCGTCGCCGCGGTGATCAACTCCCGTCGCGAGAACCCGGCGCGCCTGCCCGGCCTCGTCCTCGACCCGCCGCTCCGCGCCACGACGGACCTCGCCGCCATCGCCGGTGCCGACGCCGTCATCCTCGCCGTACCGGCGCAGGCGACCCGCGCCGCTACCGAGGCGCTTTCGCCGTTCCTCGCACCGGGCACGCCGGTGCTGCTCGCCGCCAAGGGCATCGAGCGAGCGAGCGGGGCACTGCTGGCCGACGTGCTGGCGGAGGCGGCGCCGGGGGCGGTGGCGGCGGTGCTGTCGGGACCGAGCTTCGCCGTCGACGTGGCCCGCGGCCTGCCGACCGCCGTCACCATCGCCTGCGCCGACGGCGCCATCGCCGACGCGCTCGCCGCCGCACTCGCGAGCCCGGCCTTCCGCCCCTACGCCTCCACCGACGTGGTCGGCGTCGAGGTCGGCGGCGCGCTCAAGAACGTGCTCGCCATCGCCTGCGGCATCGTCGTCGGCCGTGGCCTCGGGGCGAGCGCCCAGGCGGCGCTGACGGCGCGCGCCTTCGCCGAGATGGGCCGGCTCGCCGCGGCGCTGGGCGGGCGGCCCGAGACCGTCACCGGCCTCTCCGGCCTCGGCGACCTCGTGCTCACCGCCTCGAGCCGGCAGTCGCGCAACTTCTCCTATGGCATCGCCCTCGGCGAGGGACGCCCCGCCTCGGACCACGGATCGCTGGTCGAGGGCGCACTGACGGCCCCCGTCGCGGCGGCGCTGGCGGTGAGGCTCGGCGTCGAGCTGCCGATCACCGCAGCGGTGGCGGCGGTGGTGGAGGGGCGGCTGTCGATCGACGCCGCCATCGAAGGGCTGCTCGCGAGGCCGCTGAAGCGCGAGTGAGCGCGGGCTCGTGACGCCCCGCGTCCTGGCCAGATCGGGCGCCCGCGCGCCGCGCCGCGCCGTGTACACACGGCCTTGCGCGTCCGCGAGCCAGGGGCTACCGCTGCCGGCCTACCCATCCTGAGCCTGCGGAGTGACGAGAATGGCGACCCACAAGCTGCTGCTGCTTCCCGGCGACGGCATCGGCACCGAGATCATGGCCTCGGCGCGCCAGGTGATCGCCTGGTTCGACGCGCGGCTGGGCGCCGGCACCTTCGCCCTCGAGGAGGACGTGGTCGGCGGCGCCGCCTACGACGCCCACGGCAAGGCGATCTCGGAAGCGGCGATGGACAAGGCGATGGCCACCGACGCCGTGCTGTTCGGCGCCGTCGGCGGCCCGAAGTGGGACGGCGTGCCCTATGACGCGCGGCCGGAAGCCGGCCTCCTGCGGCTGCGCAAGGACCTCGCGCTGTTCGCCAACCTGCGCCCGGCGATCTGTTATCCGGCGCTCGCCGACGCCTCGTCGCTGAAGCGCGAGATCGTCGAGGGCCTCGACATCCTGATCGTCCGCGAGCTCACCGGCGGCGTCTATTTCGGCGAGCCGAAGGAGATCCGCGATCTCGGCAACGGCCAGAAGCGCGGCATCGATACCCAAGTCTACGACACCTACGAGATCGAGCGCATCGTCCGCGTCGCCTGCGACCTCGCCCGCACCCGGGGCAAGAAGGTGACGTCGTCGGAAAAGCGCAACGTCATGAAGTCTGGCGTGCTCTGGAACGAGGTCGCGACCCGCGTCGGCCGCGACGAGTATCCCGACATCGCCATGGACCACATGCTCGCCGACAATTGCGGCATGCAGCTCGTCCGCTGGCCGAAGCAGTTCGACGTCATCGTCTGCGACAACCTGTTCGGCGACATGCTGTCCGACATCGCGGCGATGCTGACGGGCTCCCTCGGCATGCTGCCGTCGGCCTCGCTCGGCGCGCCGGACACCCGCACCGGCCGCCGCAAGGCGATGTACGAGCCGGTGCACGGCTCCGCCCCGGACATCGCCGGCACGGGCGCGGCCAACCCGATCGCGATGATCGCGTCCTTCGGGATGGCGCTGCGCTATTCGTTCGGACTGGTGGCGGAGGCCGACCTCCTCGACAAGGCGATCGCCGCGGCGCTCGCGACCGGCGCCCGCACCCGCGACATCGGTGGGTCCGGCGCGAACCTCGTCGGCACCGACGGCATGACGACGGCGATCCTCAAGGCGCTGGACGAGCTGTCGGCGTAAGGGAGGGGGCGGCAAGGGGGCCGCCCAGCGGCACCGACGCGTCCCACCCCTGCATCCGAAGCGGGCTTGCCCGCTTCGGCAACTGGAAGGCCCAAGTCGGGCGAGCCCGACTTGGGTGGGAGGGACAGCCGGCGGAGCCGGCAGGGTGGGGCCCGTAAATCCAAACTCAGGGTCGCGTTGGGATTGACGGGCCCCCACCTGCCGCGCCTGCGGCGCGGCTGTCCTCCCCCCTGGCAGGGGGAGGACGCGTCATCATTTTTGGACACGTCGCCATCTCCTGAAACGCCGCGCTCACGCGCGGCGCCCCCTCCGGCCGGCTGTGCCGGCCACCTCCCCCACGCGGGGGGAGGGGAAGATCACACCGCCGGCACCGGCGCCGCGCCGTCGTGGCCTTCCTTGGCCGGCGGCTCGTCGTCGTTCTTGCCGTGGCGCATGCCTTCGTCGGGGATGCCGAAGGTCTTGTCGCCCATCCACTGGAACAGGACGTAGAGCCCCGGGATGACGATGATCCCGAAGATCGTCGCGAACGTCATGCCGCCGATCACCGTCATGCCGAGATGGATGCGCGAGTTGGCGCCGGCCCCGGTCGCGGTGGCGAGCGGCAACAGGCCGATGATGAAGGCAAGCGCCGTCATCAGCACGGCGCGGAAGCGCATGTGAGCGCCGGCGATCGCGGCGTCGTAGCGCGTTCGTCCCGCTTCTCGCTGCTCCTTGGCGAACTCGACGATCAGAATGGCGTTCTTCGCCGCCAGTCCGATCAGGAGCACGAGGCCGATCTGGGCGTAGAGGTCGCTCGGCAGACCGGTCACCGTCAGCGTGACGACGGCGCCGAGGATCGCCACCAGCACCGACAGCATCACCGCGAACGGGATCATCCAGCTCTCGTACTGGGCGACCAGGAACAGGTAGCCGAACAGCACCGCCAGCCCGAAGATCATGCCGATGTTCCCGGCCGCCTCCACCTCCTGGTAGGTCATCGACGACCATTCGTAGGTGTAGCCGGCCGGCAGAACCTTGGCGGAGATCTCCTTCATCGCCGCGATGGTGTCGCCCGAGGAGAAGCCGGCGGCCGGGCTGCCGGTGATCTGCGCCGCCGGGAACAGGTTGTAGCTGTAGACGACGTCGGAGCCGACGGTTGTATTGACCGTCGCCAGCGTCGACAGCGGCACCATCTCGTTGTTGCTGTTGGCGACATAGAGCCGGCCGATATCGTCGATGGCGTTGCGGTATTGCTGGTCAGCCTCGATGTAGACTTGGTATGTCTGGTTGTTCAAGTTGAAATTGTTGATGAACAACGATCCCAGCATGGCCTGCATCATCTGGAAGACGTTGCCGACCGGCACGCCGAGGCTCTGCGCCTTGGTGCGATCGAGGTCGAAGTAGAGGCGCGGCACCGAGGCGGAGAAGGTCGAGAAGGCGCGCGAGATGCGCGGGTCCTGGTTGGCGGCGACGACCAACGCGCCGAGCACCGCCGCGAGCTCCTGGCCGGACTGGCCGCCGATCGCCTCGAGGCGGTAGTCGAAGCCGTTCGCCTGGCCGACGCCGGGGATCGGCGGCGGCCCGAATGGCAGCAGGTTCGCCTCCGGGATCGTCTGGAAGCCGCCATAGAGCGTGCGGGCGATGCCGTTCGCCCACTGGCTGCGCTCCGGCCGCTCGTCCCACGGCTTCAGCACGAGGATGCCGAAGCCGGAGCTCGCCGCCGGGGCGCTGGTCAGCATCGAATAGCCGGAGATGCCGATGACGTTGGCGACGCCTTCGGTCTTGAGGGCGATATCGGTGACGTCGCCGATCACCCTCTGGGTGCGCGGCAGCGCCGAGCCGGGCGACAGCGAGGCGTCGACGAACAAGACGCCCTGGTCCTCGTCCGGCAGGAAGCCGGTCTGCAGGCGGTCGAACAGGACGCCGGTGACGCCACCGACCGCGATGATGATGATGAGCGCCACCAGCGACCGCCGGGCGATCAGGCCGACGAGGCCGACATAGCCGTTGCGGGTCTTGTCGAGGCCCTTGTTGAACCAGGCGAACGGCCCCCGCTTGTGCTCCTTCGGCTTGCGCAAAATGAGCGAGCACAGCGTCGGCGACAGCGTCAGCGCGTTGATCGCCGAGATCGCCACGGCGGCGGTGATCGTCACGGCGAACTGCCTGTAGAGCTCTCCGGTGATGCCGGGCAGGAAGGCGACCGGGCCGAACACGGCGAACAGCACCAGCGTCGTCGAGATGATCGGGCCGGTGACCTGTTCCATCGCCTTCAGCGAGGCCTCGCGGGGGCCGAGCCCCTCCTCCTCCATGACGCGCTGGACGTTTTCGACGACGACGATGGCGTCGTCGACGACGAGGCCGATGGCGAGTACGATGGCGAAGAGATCAATCGTGTTGAGCGAGAAGCCGGCGGCCGAGAGGATGACGAAGACACCGATCAGCGACACCGGGATGGTGACGGCCGGCACGATCGTCGCCCGCCAATCCTGCAGGAAGACGAAGACGACGAGCATCACGATGACCGCCGCCTCGAGCAGCGTGTGGATGATCTCCTCGATCGAGGCGGAAACGAACAGCGTCGAATCGTAGATGACCTGTGCCTCGACGTCGGCCGGGAAGCGCGACTTCAGGTCCTCGAGAGTCTTGCGCACCTCGGCGGCGACCGACAGCGCGTTGGCATCCGTCGACTGGTAGATGCCGAGCGTCACCGAGGGCTTGTTGTTGAGGGTCGAGGTCTGGGTATAGACCTGCGCCCCGAGCTCGACGCGGCCGAGGTCCTTCACCCGCACCACCGCGCCATCGTCGCCGGTGCGGACGATGATGTTGCCGAACTCCTCGGTGGTCTTGAGGCGGCCGAGCGTCTCGATGGTGTACTGGAACACCTGATCGTCGCCGATCGGCGGGCCGCCGATCTGGCCGACGGCGGCCTGGATGTTCTGGCTCTGGATGGCCTGGGTGATCTCGTCGATGGTGATGCCGAGCGCCGTCAGCCGGTCCGGCACCAGCCAGACGCGCATGGCGTAGTTGAGCTGGCCGAAGATCGTCGTCGAGCCGACGCCCTCGAGGCGGGCGAGCGGGTTCTGGATGTTGACCGTCGTGAAGTTCGACAGGAACACCGGGTCGTAGGTGTCGCCGGGCGAGGCGATCGAAATGGCGAGCAACAGGTTCGTCGATTGCTGCTGCGTCGTCAGGCCCTGCGTGATCACCTCGCTCGGCAGCTGCGATTCAGCCTGCGAGACGCGGTTCTGCACGTTGACCTGGTTGATGTCCGGGTCGGTGCCGATGGCGAACGAGACCTGCAGGGTGTAGGTGCCCGACGAGGTCGAGGTCGAGGACATGTAGAGCATGTTCTCGACGCCGTTGACCTGCTGCTCGATCGGGCTCGCCACCGTCTCGAAGATCGTCTCGGCGTCGGCGCCCGGATAGGTCGCCGACACCTGCACCACCGGCGGGGCGATGTTGGGGTACTGCGCCACCGGCATCGAATAGAGCGCCAGTGCGCCGGCGATGGTGATGACGATGGAAATGACCGCGGAGAGCCGCGGCCGCGCGATGAAGGTCGCGGAGAGCATGGCTCAGTTCCCCGACTGCGTGGCGGGCGCGGTCGTGCCGGTCGTGGCGGGCGGCGTCGCCGCAGGCGCAGAAGCAGCGGGGGCGGTCGCAGCGGGGGCGGTCGCAGCGGGGGCAGGCGTCGCGGGGGCAGCGGCAGCCGGGGCCGGCGACAGCGTCGGCACGCCGGCGGAAGACTGGTTCGCCGGCATCTGGCGGGGGTCGACGACCATGCCGGGGCGGACCTTCTGGACGCCCTCGACGATGATCACCTGGCCTTCCGTGAGGCCGCCGGTGACGGTGTAGTTGGTGCCCACCTGTGTGCCGGTGGTGAGGCGGGTCTGCTGCGCCCGGTTCTCGGCGCCGACGGTCAGCACATACTGGCCGTCCTTGTCCTCGAGCACCGCGGCGATCGGCACCACCAGCGATTCCTGCTTGGTGTCCTGCTTGACGGAGATCGTCACGAAGCCACCGGGCAGCAGCAGCTCGCTCGTGTTGGGGAAGTCGGCATAGACCGGCAGGGTGCCGGTCGACTGGGAAATCTCGTTGCCGATGAAGGAGATCTTGCCCGGCTGCGGATACGGGCTGCCGTCCGAGAGCAGGATGGTCGGCACGAAGGTCTCGGGCCGCGATCCAGCGGTGTCGCGCGCCGCCTGCAGTTCCTTGGCGACCTCGGTGTACTGCGCCTCGGAGATGGAGAAGACGACGCGGATCGGGTCGAGCTGGACGACGGTGGCGAGCGTGCCGGTGGCGGTGTTGACGAGGTTGCCCTGGGTGACGTTGGTCTTGCCGATGCGGCCGTCGATGGTCGAGGCGATGTCGGTGTAGGAGAGGTTGAGCTTCGCCGTTTCGACCTGGGCGTTCGCCTGGGCGATCGCGGCCTTGGCCGATTCGACGTCGGCCGCGGCCTTGTCGCGCTGCGCCTGGGCGGTGTCCTGCACCGCCTGGCTGACGGCGCCCGACTTCACCAGGGCGATCTGCCGGTCGAGGGTGAGCTGCGCCTCGGCGAGCTGCGCATTGGTACCGGCGAGCTGGGCGTTGCCGGCGGCGAGCTGGCCGTTCGCCTGGTCGAGCTGCGCCTGGAAGGGCGCCTTCTCGATCGTGTAGAGCGCCTCGTTCGCCTTGATGTGCGAGCCTTCCTGGAAGAGCACGCCGGTCAGGAAGCCTTCGACGCGGGCGACGAGGTTGAGCGTCTGGATCGCCTGGATGCGCCCGACATAGTCGAAGCTCCGGGTGACGTCCTGCTGCACCACCGGCGCGACGATCACCGCCGGCGGCGGCGGCGCCGCGGCGGTCTGGGCGAGCGCCGGTCCGGCTACGAGGCCGATGCCGGCGGCGAGCAGAAGGGCGCGGGCCGAACGGGCGCCGCAAGCTGCGATCGAGAAGCCGCCTGCGATCGACAAGCCGCCTGCGTCTGCGAAATGATCGGCGCCCGGCAGGCGCATCGGCGCGGGGGCTTCGCAGAACCGCCGGTTGCGCGGTACACGGATAGTCTGGAACACCGGCGAACCCTCCCCGCGGTCATCGCCTCCGTGATAGCCAAGCGCGCGACGAAAGGGAATTGCCAGATCGGTCAATGACGGCCGTCACTCCGGATGGCGGCGGCTTGTGGCGACCCGGTCACGGTGCGCGGGCCGGCCGTCGCGTGGCGGGTGGCCGAGCGGTTGAGGTGCCGACGGTGGTGGGATAAGAGGCACGAGACGATCGATCGACCGTTCGGTCAATGAATGCGGACGACGTTTTCCCGGCGCCGACGGGCAGCCTGGAACACCCTGGAAACACTGACACCCTGGAAACACTGGAGGACACTGCATGCGCGAGGCCTATATCGTCGACTTCGTCCGCACGCCGATCGGCCGCTTCGGCGGCGCGCTCTCCGGCGTGCGCGCCGACGACCTCGCCGCCGTGCCGATCCGCACCCTGCGCGAACGCCATGCCGGCATCGACTGGGCGGGCCTCGACGAGGTGATCTTCGGCTGTGCCAACCAGGCCGGCGAGGACAATCGCAATGTCGCCCGCATGGCCGCCCTGCTCGCCGGGCTGCCGGTCGAGGTGCCCGGCACCACCGTCAACCGCCTCTGCGGCTCCGGCATGGATGCGGTGGCGATCGCCGCCCGGCAGATCAAGTGCGGCGAGGCCGAGCTCATCATTGCCGGTGGCGTCGAATCGATGTCGCGGGCGCCGTTCGTGCAGCCGAAGGCCGACACCGCCTTCTCGCGCCACGCCGAGATCTACGACACGACGATCGGCTGGCGCTTCATCAACCCGCTGATGAAGAAGCTCTACGGCGTCGATTCGATGCCTGAGACCGGCGAGAACGTCGCCGCGGACTTCCAGGTGTCGCGCGCCGACCAGGACGCCTTCGCGCTGCGCTCGCAACAGCGCGCCGGCGTGGCGCAGGCCTCGGGCCGGTTCGCCACCGAGATCGTCGCGGTGACCATCCCGGGCCGCAAGGGCGACACCATCGTCACCGCGGACGAGCACCCGCGGCCGGCGACGACGGCCGAGCAGCTCGCCAAGCTGCCGACGCCGTTCCGCACCGGCGGCACGGTGACGGCCGGCAACGCCTCGGGCGTCAACGACGGCGCCGCGGCCCTCCTGATCGCCTCGCCCGAGGCGGTGGCCCGCTACGGGCTGACGCCGATCGCCAAGGTCTCGGGTGCCGCCACCGCCGGGGTGCCGCCGCGCATCATGGGCATCGGCCCGGCCCCGGCGACGCTGAAGCTCGTCGAGCGCCTCGGCATCAAGGTCTCGGACTTCGACGTCGTCGAGCTCAACGAGGCGTTCGCCAGCCAGGGCCTCGCCGTGCTGCGCCAGCTCGGCCTCCCCGACGACGGCGAGCACGTCAACCCGAACGGCGGCGCCATCGCCCTCGGCCATCCCCTCGGCATGTCGGGCGCCCGCATCGTCGGCTCCGCCGCCCTGGAGCTGCGCCAGCGCGGTGGTCGGCGGGCGCTCGCGACGATGTGCATCGGCGTCGGCCAGGGGATCGCGCTGGCGATCGAGCGCGTCTGAGGGCGCCGTCGAGCGCGCCGAGGGCCGCATCGCGCTTGCCGTCGAGCCCGGCACGGCGCTGAACCTGCTTCCGGGCCGAGCCGCGCGGCTGTAGGATCGCAGCGAGCTTTCCGAGCGGAGGAGCGCCGTTGCCGCGCCTTTGGGGCGTCGTCGGGGCGATGTCGATGATCGCAGCCGGGTTGTCGGCCGCGCCCGGCGTCGCCGCTCCGGCCGCGATCTGCGGGGCGCCGTCCGGGCCGGTCGTCGCCGTGGTGGGCGTGCCGGCACCGTTCGAGCTCGCGCTCGCCGACGGCAGCCGCGTCCGCATCGCCGACATCGGTCTCGCTGCCGCCGGCGAAGGCGAGGCGGCCGTGTCGGAGGCCCTCGCCGCCCTCGTCGCCGACGGCCCGGTGCGCCTCGACGCAGTGATTGCGCCCCACGACCGCTATGGCCGCCATGTCGCGCGCGTCGCCTTGGTCGACGGTGACGACCTCGCCGAGCGGCTGGTGGCGGCGGGCGTGGCGCTGGTCGGCCCCGCCCCGCGCGCAGCGCCGGACGGCCCCTGCCGCGCCCGGCTGCTCGCGGCCGAGGCGGCCGCCCGGGTGGCGCGCCGCGGCCTGTGGTCCGACGGGACGTTCGCGCTGGAGGCTGCCGACGACCCGCTGCTCGCCACCCGCGCCGGCCGCTACGCCCTCGTCGAAGGTCGCATCGCAAGCCTCGGGAAAGCCGGACGAACGCGCTATCTCAACTTCGGGAGGCGCTGGAGCCTTGATTTCACCGTGACGATCGCCGAAAGCGAAGGGGCTTGGCCGCGCGGCTGGGGAATCGGCCCGGCCGCGTTGGAAGGTTCCCGCGTACGCGTGCGCGGCTGGCTCGAAGCGGACGATGGTGGTCTCGTGCGGCTCGGCCGCCCGGAGGATCTCCAGCGTCCCGGCGGGCAGGCGCCGCGATGAGAACGAGTGAGCGTCGAGTGACTGGCGTCGTCTCCCGGACCGCCGATCCGACCTTCTCCGACCAGGCCGCCCGTGAGGCGCGCCGGCCGGCCGGTCGGCTTGTGACGATGGCACGCTGGCTTGCGCTGGCGGGCGCGCTCGCGCTCGCCGGTTGCGCCGGCACGCAGGATCTGGGTCAGCCGACGATCTCGACGCCGGTCACCGCCGACCCGGCCGCCACCTCGCCCGACGTCAGCCTCGGCGCCCGCGAGCATCCGCGGCTGGTGATGGCCTATGGCGGCGTCTATTCCGACCCGAAGGCGGAGCGGGCCGTGGCGCGGGTGGTCGGCCGGCTGGTCGCCGCCTCCGACGACCCGTCGCGCACCTATCGCATCACCATCCTGAACTCGCCGGCGATCAACGCCTTCGCGCTCCCCGGCGGCTACCTCTATGTGACGCGCGGCCTGCTGGCGCTCGCCGACGACGCCTCCGAGCTCGCCGCCGTGCTCGCCCACGAGATGGCCCACGTCACGGCGAACCACGCCATCGCCCGCCAGCGCCGCGCCGAGGCCGCCGCGGTGGTCAACCGCGTCGCCGCCACCGTCGTCGGCGACCCGACGGTCGCCCGCGACACGATGGCCTCGACGCAGATGTCGCTCGCCCGCTTCAGCCAGACCCAGGAGTTCGAGGCGGACCAGATCGGCGTGCGCACGCTCGCCCGCGCCGGCTTCGACCCGTTTGCCGCCGCCCGCTTCCTCGAGGCGATGTCGCGCTTCGCGACGCTGAAGGACGTCGCCGCCGGCGACAAGCCCGACTTCCTGTCCTCGCATCCGGCGACGCCGGAGCGCGTCGCCCTCGCCGTCCGCGCCGCCCGCCAGTTCGGCGGGCCGGACAGCGGCGAGCGCGACCGCGACGCCTACCTCGCCAGCCTCGACGGCATGCTCTACGGCGACGACCCCCGCGAGGGCTTCGCCCGCGGCCGCGACTTCCTGCACCGCGAACTCGGCATCGCCTTCACCGTGCCGGGCGGCTTTTTCCTGGAAAATACCTCCAAGGCGGTGCTCGCCAGCGACGGCGGCAAGATCGCCATGCGCTTCGACGGCGTCGAGGTGCCCGAGGCGATGTCGCTGCCGGACTATCTCGCGTCTGGCTGGGTGAAGGGCCTGATCCCCGACAGCGTGCGCTCCCTGCAGGTGAACGGCGCGCCCGCCGCCACCGCCTCGGCGATCTCCGAGGGCTGGTCGTTCCGCATCGCCGTGGTGCGCGCCGGCACGCGCGTCTACCGTTTCATCTTCGCCACCGCCGCGCCGACGGCGGCCTTCGAGACCGGCTTCATGGAGACGGTGCGCAGCTTCCGGCGGCTGACGCCGGCGCAGATCGCCGACTTGAAGCCGCTGCGCGTGCGCATCGTCCGCGTCACTCCCGGCGACACCATCGAGTCCCTCGCCGGACGCATGAACGGCATCGAGCCATCGGTGCGTCGCCCGCTGTTCATGGTGATGAACGCGGTGAAGACCGCCGAGGACCTGAAGCCCGGCATGGCCGTCAAGATCGTCGCCGAATAGGCCGCCGCGCCGACCGCCGAAGCGGCTCCGGCCGGCATCGGCCCCCGTCCGCCCCACCCCCGCCGACGACAGACACGGCGACCGCCACAGCGGTCGACGCTGGTGCCGACCACTGCGGTCGACCGCACTGGCTCCGTACCGCCATCCTGCCCACGGGCAGGCCGGGCGGGCCAAATCCCTTCGCTGGCAAAAAATAGTTGTCTAGTCTCATAGACAAATGCACGGCGCTCCCCGATAGTCGCGGCTGCCGTCGGGGCGTCCCTCGCGAACGCGCCGTGGCGCGTCGCCGCCGATCGCGCGCCGGGTGTCCGTGATGTCCCTCACCGTCCTCATCGTGCTGATCTTCGCGGCGGCGCTGCACGCCGGCTGGAACGCCGCGGTGAAGAAGGTCGACGACCGCGAGGCGGCGGCGATCGCGGTCGCCGCCGGTGGCGGCGTCATCGCCATCGGGGCACTGCCGTTGCTGCCGCCGATGGCGCCGGAAGCCTTCGTCTTCGTCATCGTCACGAGCCTCGTCCACATCCTCTATTTCGCGCTGCTGGCGCGCGCCTATCGCGGCGCCGACCTCTCGGTCGCCTACCCGCTGATGCGCGGCCTCGCACCCATCCTCGTCACCGGCTTCGGGGCCGTGGTGCTGTCGGAATACACCGGCGTCGTCGGCTTCCTTGGCATCGTGCTGGTCTCGCTCGGCGTCATCGCCCTCGGGCTGGAAGGGTTGCGTGCCGGACGGTCGGGACGCCCGGCGATCGGCGCGGCACTGCTCAACGCCGCGATCATCGCGAGCTACACGCTGGTCGACGGCGTCGGCGTCCGCCTGTCCGGCGAGGCCGCCACCTATGCCGCCTGGGTGATGCTCGCCTCGGGCGTCACCAATGCGAGCTGGGTGCTCTTGCGCCAGGGCGCGCCGATGGCGCGGCGCCTCGCCCGCCACGCCGGCCTCGGGCTCGTCGGCGGGGCGATGTCGGGCATCTCCTACGGCCTCGCCTTGTGGGCGATGACGGTGGCGCCGATCGCCTTCGTCTCGGCCGTGCGCGAAACCTCCGTGCTGTTTGCGGCGGCGCTCGGCGCGACGGTGCTGCACGAGCGTTTCGGCGCGCTGCGCTGGGCGGCGGCGGCCGTCGTCGTCGCCGGCCTCGTCGCCGTGAAGGCCGGCGGCTCGCTCTGAGCGGGCCGCACGGTCGCACCCCCGCACCCGTCGCTTCGTCACGGTCCGCCTGTTAAGCAGGACACACCGGCCGACGCCGGCGAGGAGGCCTGCGACCCCCGATGCGCCACGCCGTCTACTTCGCGCCGCGCGACACCGCGCTGCTTGCCCGCCTCGGCGCCCGCTGGCTCGGTCGCGACGCCGCCGACGACCGTGCCCTGAAGCAGCCGGAGATCGACGGCATCAACGGCCCCGAGATCGAGGCGGCCACCGCCTCGGCGCGCCGCTACGGCTTCCACGCGACGCTGAAGCCGCCCTTCCGCCTCGCCGAGGGACGCACGGCCGCCGACTTCACGAGCGCCGTCGAGCGCCTCGCCGCGACGCTGCCGGTGGTGACCATCCCGAGCCTCGCGGTGGCCCGCCTCGGCGGCTTCGTCGCCCTGGTGCCGTCGCAGCCGGTCGAGGCCCTCGACGCCCTCGCCGGCCGCGTCGTCGCCGAGCTCGACGCGTTCCGCGCGCCGCCGGACGCCGACGAGCTCGCCCGTCGCCGCCCCGCCACCCTTTCGCCGCGCCAGCGCGAGATGCTGGACCGCTGGGGCTACCCCCACGTCTTCGAGGAGTTCCACTTCCACATGACGCTGACCGACGCGCTGCCGCCGGCCCTCGGCGACGGGCTCGCCGCCGCGGCGATGCGCCATTTCGCCCCGGTGCTCGGCCGCCCGGTGCTGGTCGACGCGCTGACGGTGTTCGTCGAGCCGCGACCGGCCGCACCCTTCCGCATCCTCAAGGTGCTGCCGCTCGCCGGCGCCGGCCGCCGCTTCACCAGCATCGGAGGCGGCGCCTGATGGCCGAGCTGGTTCTCGCCGGCGCCCGCATCGTCCTCGACGACCGGGTGGTCGAGGGCGCCGTGGTGGTGCGCGACGGGCGCATCGTCGCCATCGACGAGGGCCGCACGGCGGTCGGCGAGGACCTCGGCGGCGACTATCTGCTGCCGGGCCTCGTCGAGCTGCACACCGACCACCTCGAGAGCCATTTCCGCCCGCGGCCGGGCGTGCACTGGAACCCGATCGCCGCCCTGCAGGCCCACGACGCCCAGGTGATCGGCGCCGGCATCGTCACGGTGTTCGACGCACTGCGCGCCGGCGACGCCGACGAGCGCCCGCTCGGGCGCGACTCGCTGCTGCTCGCCGACGCCATCGCCACCGCCAGCGCCGAGGACCGGCTGAAGGCGGACCACTTCATCCACGTGCGCTGCGAGATCTCCTCGCAGCAGCTCATCGCCGACGCCGAGCCGCTGTTTTCCACCGGCGCCGTGCGGCTCGCCTCGCTGATGGACCACACCCCGGGCCAGCGGCAGTTCGCGCGGCTCGAGGCCTATCACCGCTTCTATCCGGAAACCGCCCGCCTCTCGCGGGCCGAGCAGGACGCCTTCGTCGCCGAACGCCTGGCGGCCGCCGCCCGCATCGTCGCGGCGAACCGGCCGGCGATCGTCGCGATGGCGCAGGCCGGCGGAGCGATCCTGGCGAGCCATGACGACGCGACGCTCGCCCACGTCGACGAGGCTGCGGCCGACGGCATCACCATCGCCGAGTTCCCGACGACGGTGGAAGCCGCAAGCGCCTCCCGCGCCGCCGGCATGAAGGTGCTGATGGGGGCGCCGAACATCGTGCGCGGCGGCTCGCACTCCGGCAACGCCGCCGCCGGCGACCTCGCCCGCCGGGGCCTGCTCGACATCCTGTCGTCGGATTATGTGCCGTTCTCGCTGATGCAGGCGGTGTTCCTGCTGCCGGAAACGGTGGAGGGGATGGACCTCGCGAGCGCCGTCCGCCTCGTCACGCGCGTGCCGGCGGACACCGTCGGGCTCACCGACCGTGGCTCGATCGAACCCGGCCGACGCGCCGACCTCGTCCGCGTCCGCCACGCCCCCGGCACGGTGCCGGTGGTGCGGGCGGTGTGGCGCGAGGGCGTCCGCGTCGCCTGACGGGGCCGAGCCGCTCTTTCAGATAGCTCGCCGCGGGCGCGCCGGTTTGGGCGCCGCCGGCAGGTCGGCGAGCGGGTGGTGCTCGCCGACGAGGGCGGTGAGCCGCTCGTCGAGCACGTGGGTGTAGATTTCCGTCGTGGCGATGTCGGCATGGCCGAGCAGCGCCTGCAGCGAGCGCAGGTCGGCGCCGCCGGCCAGCAGATGGCTGGCGAAGGCGTGGCGGATGACGTGCGGCGACACCCGGGCCGCCGGAATGCCGGCGAGCGCGGCGATGCGCTTCAGGTCGCGGGCGAAGGCCTGGCGGGTGAGGTGGCCGCTCTCGCCGTGCGAGGGAAACAGCCAGCGCCCCGGCTTGCCGCCGGCGAGGCCGCGAAAGGCGCCGATCGCCGCCTTCGAGCGCGGGCTGAGCGGCACCATGCGCTCGCGGCCGCCCTTGCCGCGCACCACCAGCGCCTCGAGCCCCGGCCGCGCCGCCGCCGCCGGCAGCGCCACCAGCTCGGAAACGCGCAGGCCCGTCGCATAGGCCGTCTCGACGAGGGCGACGAGCCGCGCCGCCCGCAGTCGGGCCACGGCGGTGGCGTCCTCGGCCACGGACTGGTCGCCCGCGGTGGCGAGGATCGCGCGCATCTCCGCCTCCGACAACAGCTTCGGCAGCGCGCGGCGGCGTTTCGGGCTGTCGATCGGCCCGGTCGGGTCGTCGCCGCGGACGCCCTCGGAAAACAGGAAGCGGTGGAAGCGGCGCAGCGCCGACAGCTTGCGCGCCTGCGAGGTGGCGGCGAAGCCGCGGTCGGTGAGGTCGGCGAGAAAAGCGCGCACGTCGTCGGCGCTGGCCGCCGCGACGGAGGCGTCGGCGAGGAAGCGCGCGAAATCCTCGAGGTCGCGCCGGTAGGCGTCGAGCGTGTTCTGTGCCGCGCCGCGCTCGGCCGACAGCATTTCCAGGAAGCTCTCGATCAGATGGGCGTCGCGCACGCGGGGGTCCTCGCCTTCCGCCGCCAGCATGATCGCAGTCCCGTCAACGAGGCGTTGCCGAAACGCACAAGCGTGCTACCTTTTATTCAGGCTGGGCTGACCGCGCCGGAGCTTTTCCGGCGCACGCTTCTGGAGGAGGACCGACATGACGCGACTGACCGCCCCTCTCGCCGCTCTCGCGCTGCTCGCCGCAGCGTCCGTGCCCGCGATGGCCTGCCCCTATGGCAAGGCCGAGACCGCCTCCGCCCCTTCGACGATCACCACGGCGCAGGGTCCGATGACGCCGGTTCCCACGACGACCGCGCAGTAACCGGTCTTGCGATAGCCGGTCTTGCGATAGCCGGTCTCGCATTAACGGGTCTCGCATTGAGTCTTGCGATAACCGGTCTTGCGATAACCGGTCTTGCGATAACCGGTCTTGCGATAACCGGTCTTGCAATAGCCGGTCTTGCGATGGCGCACACTACGATCGCGCAAACCGCAGTCGAGACCCGCTCCGCTGCCCACCGTGGCGGACACGGGATAGGGGACGTCCGTCCGGTATTGCCGGGCGGACGTTTTCGTTTTTGGCGCAGTTCCGGTTCTGGCTAAGTCTCTGCTTTGGCGCAGTCTCTGCTTTGGCGATGCCCCACCCGCGCCCCGCCGCGGTGCAGGCTGCCGCCGCGCCGCGCAGCGCCGCGACGGCCCCTCGCCACGACCGATGACCACGACGTGACTTGCCGTGACCGGCAGGTGGGGCGGACAGTGGCGGCAACGAACGGCGAAGCCGTCGCTGCGTCCGAGGGCAGGCGTCGAAGGCAGACGTCGAGGGGAGGCCGACATGCGGGTCCAGACGACTGCGCGAGCACAAACGATCGCGCGGGTCCAGACGACTGCGCGGGCATATGCGATGGCCCGGACGGCGGCGGGGTTTCTGACCCTGGCCGGCCTGTCCCTCACTGCCTCGCCCGGATTGGCCGAAGGCCAGTGTACGCCGCAGCCCTACTGGCAATATGTCGGGTCGGCGGCGACCTCGTTCGAGCGCAACGCCCGCTTCATCCAGGGCAATGGTTCCGTCCGCTTCGTCAGCAATGATCTGACGGTGTTCACCTGGTCGTGGCGGGACGACGGCCTGCGCACCTGCACCAACCTGTCGCCAGCGACGCTGACGGACGGCACCTCGAACACCATCGTCCTCGGCGAGCAGTGCACCGAGACGCCGATCCTGCCGGAGAACCTCGCGCATTCCTGCATCGGCGACGTCTCGGCTGCGACGGCGGCCGGGGAGCGGCCGTTCGCCTACTCGGCGCTGTCCTATTCCTCGCTCGCCTATGACGGCGATGACGTGGTGGCGAGCTACGTGACGACCTGCGTCGCCAAGATGGCGATCAAGGACCCGACCAAGCCGGGCCTGACCCAGCGGCGCCCCGACGTCGAGTGCCTGCGCGAGCAGATCTGGCCGGGGCCGCAATAGCGCCGGCGGATGCGGGCGGGGCATGCCCGCGCCACGCCGCAGCCTCGCGGGCGGGGAGCGGCGCGGATGGTGTCGCGACCCGAACGTGATCAGTGATCCGTGATCGCAGTTGCCGCCGCGGTCGCGACGACGCTCGCCGACCGACGTGATCAGTGATCGCGGTTGTGGTTTTGGCCGCGGTCGCGGCGGCGCTCGGCCGGCTGATAGGCGATGCGGGCATGGGCGGTGCAGTAGGGCACGCCGGTGTCCGAGCGTCGGCCGCAGAAGGTGAAGCCTTCGCTGCCGGGATCGCCGATCGGCCAGCGGCAGGTCTGCTCGGTGAGCATCATGATGGTGACGCGCTGGCCGATCGAGATCACCTCGCCCATCGGCTCCGGTTCGGGCCGCGTCGCCACCACATAGGCGGGCTCGGCGGTCGCCAGCGCCGTGTTGCCGACGGCGGCGACGGTGGGGCGGGCGGTGCGGCGGACGATCGGCACCGGCTTCGGCTTGTGGGCCGGCGCCATCGAGGGCTGACCGGTGCGGGCCCGGCCGGAGAGGCCGAGCCGGTGGATCTTGCCGATCACCGCATTGCGCGTCACCTCACCGAGGGAGGCGGCGATCTGGCTGGCGCTGAGGCCGTCCGTCCACAGGCGCTTCAGCGTATCGACCCGCTCGTCGGTCCAGGACATGTCGCCTCATCCTTCCGTATCGAAACCGGACTCCGAATCCGAGAGCGCCGGGCGACGGGAGCCCGCCTGACGCTGCAGGGGTGGTGTCGGGAACTTTCGAGTGCGACGGACACGATATGTCGTGTCGGTATGAGCGGAAGCTACAATATGCCGTGACTCTCTGACAAGAGTCGGCGACGGCCCGGGACACGGCGAAGGGGGTTTTCCCCAGCCAAGGTCACTTTCACGACCCTTTCACTCGCCTTCGTCGTCGGCGGCATCTGCCGCGGCGGTGCCGGGCGGTGCCGGCGAGCGGTCGAGGGCGAGCGTCGCGACGGAGGCGGCATCGGCGCGGCGGTCGGCGAAGCCGATCACCTCCAGGACCCGCACCCGGCCGGCGACGACCACCGTCAACACGTCGCCGAGGCGCACCGGCCGGTCGGCGCTGGTGACGCGGTCGCGGTTGATGCGCACCTTGCCCGCCTCGACGAGCGCCTTGGCGAGCGGCCGTGTCTTCACCACGCGGGCGAACCACAGCCACTTGTCGAGGCGCTGCGCCGCGAGGGTCATGGCGCGATGATCACGGCGCGAGGATCATGACGCGAGGATCATGACGCGATGGTCATGGGGCGCGGCCCGGGGGCGCGGCTCATGAGCCGCAGCGGCGGGTCACCGCTCCTTCGCCCGCCGCTCGAGATCGGCCTTCAGCGCGGCGAGCGCGGCGAAGGGCGAATTCGGATCGACGGTCTGGCGACCACGGTTGCCCTCGCGGGGGCGGTCGTCGCGCGGGCGATCCTCGCGCGGCCGGTCGTTGCGCGGGCGCTCGTCACGGGGGCGGTCGTCACGAGGACGATCCGTGCGGGGACGATCCGTGCCGGGACGATCGTCGCGCGCCCGCTGCGGCTCGGGCCGGTCGCCGCCGCGGCCCTCGCTGCCACGATGATCGCCACCACGACGATCGCCGCCGCGGCCCTCGGCCTGACGGCCCTGTCCCTGGCCTTGGCGCCCCTCGCCCTGACCGTGGGGCGGGCGGCCGCGGCGATCGTCGCCGCGCGGGCGATCGGGGCGACGGTCCGGACGCGCCTCGCCTGTGACCGGCGCCTCGCCGGCGGCGCCGGCAGCGGCTGGGGTGTTTTCGGCACGGCGCGGGCCGCGGTCACCGCGACGGTCGGCCTGGCGATCCTGCGGGCGATTGCGGTCGCCGCGATGGCGCGGCTCGCCACGCCGCTCGACACGGCCGGGCCGCCACACCTCGACCAGCACCGGCTCGACGGCGGGGGCCTCTCCGGCGGCGGCCCCGGCGGCAACCAGCTCGCCGTCGGTCGCCTCGGCGGCGGCACCGGCCTCAGCCGAAGCACTGGCCACGGCCGACGTGTCGACAGCCGCGCTCTCTCCGGAACCGGCCGTTTCCTCGGACGCGGCAGTCACTTCGGAAATCGCCGCTGCTTCGGATGCGGACGCCCCGTCGACGACATCGGCCGGCGAGGCCACCGCATCGGCCTCGGCCACCTCGGTGGCTTCCGCCGGTTCGGCCGAAGCGTCCGACGGCTCGTCTGCCTCGGAAACGGCTTCCATCTGCGCGGCTTCCGACGGCTCGGCGTCGGCAACCGGCGCCGCGACGCCGTCCGCCGCCAGCGGCTCGCCGTTCTCCGGCGTCGTCGACGCTTCGACGGTGTCCGGCGCCTCGGCGTCCGCCCCCGCCATCGCCTCGGGCTCAGCCACGGCGGTCGCCGCATCATCGGCGTTGTCGAAGGCGGCTTCGGTCGCGGCGTCCCCGCCATCGGCCTCGACGGCCTCCGGCGCAGGGGCGGCGGCACCCGCCGCGGCGGCCGGCGCCTCCGGTGCGCGAACCGGCAGCGGGCGGCGGTCCATGCGATAGCCGAGACCGCGCAGGATCGAGGCGAAGTCCTCGCCCGAGCAGCCGACCAGCGAGGTCATGCGGACGGTGGCCATGAAGCCGCCGGCCGGGTGGGCGCCGTCGGGCATCGGCCCGGCTTCCGGCCCCGGCCGCCAGGCGAGGATCGGGCGAATGAGGTCGGCAAGGCGCTCGAGGATGTCGATGCGCACCGCCCGGCCGCCGCAGGCCTTGAAGCCGCAGACCCGGTAGAGGTCCACCGGAACCGCCGGGTCGACGGGAATGGACGTGCGACCGGAAGCGGAGAGCTGCGGCACCTCGAGCAGGCCCGCCACGTCGAGGCTCGCGTGCTTCAGGGCCCAGAGCTCGGCCAGCAGCCGGCTCGGCGCTGGCTTCAGGAGCGCGGGGACGAACAGGTGATAGGCGCCGAAGCGCACCCCGAGCGACCGCAGCCCGGCCCGGGCCGCCTGGTCGAGACCCTTGACGTCGTCGGCGATCGCCGGCCGCTCGACGACGCCGAGCGCCTCGGCGATACGGAAGGCGATGCCGCGCGGCAGGCCGGGCAGCTCGGTGGCGTTGCGCAGGTCGATGAGCGGCTTCAAGAGCGTCTCGACCTGGCTCTTCAGCCAGGTGGCGAGCCGGCCCTGCACCCGCTCGCGGGCCGCGCCGGTGAGCTGGTCGTCGGCGAGCACGACGAAGCCGGGCGTCAGTACGTCGTCGCCGGGGATGAGCTTCGCCACCGGCTCGCCGAGCCAGCGGATCGCTCCGTCGGCGGCGAGCACGAGGTCGCTGTCGACGGCGCGGCCGAGCCGGTCGGCGCGCGCCTCGATTTCGCCGGCGAGCGCCTTGGCAGCGGCACTGCGCAGCGCCTTGCCCTCCGGCCCGTCTCCGCCGCCGCTGTCGGCGACGAACCGGAAGCCGGCCAGGCGTCCGACGTGCTGGCCCTCGACGGAGACATCTCCGGCCGGCGTGATCTCCGCTTCGAGCATCGCGTTTTCTCTCAGGCGTTTCATCAGGACGCTCGTTCGCCGATCCACGAAGCGGCGGGTCAGCCGTTCGTGGAGGGCGTCGGAGAGCCGATCCTCGACGTCTCTTGTGACCCCACGCCAGTGCGCGGGATCGGCGAGCCAATCTCCACGGTTGGCGACATATGTCCAAGTCCGAACATGCGCAATCCGGTTCGAAAGCGCATCGATGTCGCCATCGGTGCGGTCGGACTGGTCGACCTGCCGGGCGAACCAGTCGTCCGGTATCTTACCCGATCGCGCGAGGAAACCGAAAACGGCAAGCACCAGGTCGGCGTGATTGGCCGGAGCGATGCGTCGATAGTCCGGAACCTGGCAGACATCCCAGAGCAGCGAGACGCGCGCCGGCGTGCCGGCGAGGGCGCGGATGTCCGGGTCGCGGGCGGCGTAGTCGAGGCTGACGGAATCCTCCGCCTGGGGCGCACGCGTCAGGCCTTCCAGGCGCGGCGGCTCGTCGAGGGAGCGGCGGAGCGCATCGAGGGAGGCGAAGTCGAGATCCGGGTTGCGCCACTGCAGCACCCGGAGCGACTGGAAGCGGTGGCTCTCCAGCGCCTCCACCATCTCGTTTTCGAAGGGGGCGACGCGGCCCGTCACCCCGAAGGTGCCGTCCCGCATGTGCCGGCCGGCCCGGCCGGCGATCTGGCCGAGCTCGGCGGCATTGAGGGCGCGGTACTGATAGCCGTCGAACTTGCGGTCGCCGGCGAAGGCGATGTGGTCGACGTCGAGATTGAGGCCCATGCCGATCGCGTCGGTGGCGACGAGGAACTCGACGTCGCCCGACTGGAAGAGCTCGACCTGGGCGTTGCGGGTGCGGGGCGAGAGCGAGCCGAGCACCACCGCCGCACCGCCTCGCTGGCGGCGGATCAGCTCGGCGATGGCGTAGACCTCGTCGGCGGAGAAGGCGACGATGGCGCTGCGCACCGGCAGCCGGGTGATCTTCTTCGAGCCCGCATAGGCGAGCACCGACATCCGCGGCCGCGTCACCACGTTGAGGCCGGGCACGAGCTTTTCCAGCATCGGCCGGACGGTGGTCGCGCCGAGCAGCAGCGTCTCGTCGCGGCCGCGGGAATTCAGGATGCGGTCGGTGAAGACGCGGCCGCGCTCGAGATCGCCGGCGAGCTGCACCTCGTCGATCGCCAGGAACGAGACGTCGGCATCGCGCGGCATCGCCTCGACCGTGCAGACGGTGAAGCGCGGCGCCGGCGGCACGATGCGCTCCTCGCCGGTGACGAGGGCGACGGCATCGGTGCCGACGCGAGCGGCAACGCGGTTGTAGACCTCACGGGCGAGCAGCCGCAGCGGCAGGCCGATGAGGCCGCTGCCGTGCGCGATCATGCGCTCGATCGCCAGATGTGTCTTGCCGGTGTTGGTCGGCCCGAGGACGGCGGTGACCGAACGCGAACGGACGACGGAGGCGGACGCGGATCTCGACTCGACGTTCATCGACTTCCCAGGCCGGCCGGTTGGACCCGGGCGGCGGGTGGAGGGACCGGCTGCCTCATAGCACGGCCGGGCGGCGGTGCTCCAGCGATACGGCGGCGATCGTGGGCCTCACGTTCGCCCCGCGGCGCGGCGCCACCGACAGTACAACGCCCGGCGCGACGAATCGGAACGAGTCCCGAACGAATCCGGCCCGAATCGACGTCACGCACCGAGTCCGGCTTTGTTCCCTACGAGACTTGGCGAAGACTCGTGGGCGACCCACGACATCTTGCGTTTTCTGCCCGACGCTGGGGAACGACTCGGGGTCTGTCGGGGAGATGGCGCGAGGACTCCGATGACGACGCGAGTCAAGCGCCCGAAATCGGCCAGCGGACGCGCGCAAAACCGTGCGAAACGTGCCAGCGAAGCGCCGGCGCAAACGACACGCACGGGGGCCGGTGCGCCGGCGTTTTGCGCCGGGCGGGCGAACAGTCGGCGGGCGATCAGTCGGCTGTCGTGGTCGCCGCGGTGACGGTCGGGCCGGTGATCTTCAGATCGGTCGCCTCGACCACCAGGGTGCCGCGCATGGTGCCGACGGAAACGCGGTAGGGCACGAGCAGGGTGGTGCCCGGGATCGGCGCGAGCCACGCCTCGAGGGCGCGGTTGTTCTGCATGTAGCGCACCGATTCCTTGTTGCGCCGGTGGCCCGAGACGGGGATCCAGCGGGCGGAACAGACGACGACGATGCCCTTGTAGGACTTCGTCTCCACCGTCTTGGTGCCCTGGTAGGAGAGCGGCACGTCGAAGCGCGTCCAGCCGTCGAAGATCGGCAGCGTGCGGGCGCAGGCGGCCGGACCCGTGGCGTCCTCGACGGTGCGGACCGGCATGACGACGGCGCTGACCGGGTCGAGCACGCCCTTCCAGTGCTTCGACTGCACCGGTACCACATCGCGGTGCGGCTTGCTCGGAGGCTCGGCATCGACGGACTTCAGGGTGCCGGACGAAAGGTCCATGCGCACCGAGCTCGACTTCTCGCTGTTGCTCGCCTCCATCAGGTAGCGCGTCGGCAGCACCGCGCCGCCGCGCAGCCAGCCGGCCGCCTGGGCATCGACCTTTTCAGAGGAGAAGATGCGCGCGAGCGAGGCCGGCCGCATCGCCACCTTGGCGGAGTAGGCGCTGCCGTCGACGACGAGCGAGAGCTTGCCCTGGGCGAAGGAGAGGCCACCGAAAGAAATGTCGTAGATGGCGCCGACCTTGGCGCTGTCGGCGAGGGCGGGCGCGGCGACGAGGGCGGGTGCGGCGACGAGGGTCGTCGCGGCGACGGCGGACGCCGACAGGACGGCGGTCGCGAACCGCCGGATCGCGCTCGATCGGGCGAGGACCCGAGGATGACGAGAGCTCACAGTGTCCTCCGCTGTCGCCGGCGACCGGGCCGATACCCGAAAGAACGACGGTCCGGCGGCAATGCGCCGAATCTTGGGCCTCAGCATTGCGGCCCGCATGGTAAGCACCCGGTTAACGTCGCACGTCGCGGCCTCCGACGCGAGTGGCCACCGTGACGACCCCCTCGACCTCGGCGCACGGTGGCGGCAATCTTGCTTGCCGTGGCGCAGACTCCGCCGCGCCGGCGGCTCCTCCGTCCGCGTCGCTCGCGGCCTTCCGGACCCACGCATGACCGTCGCCGTCGCCAGGCCTCCGACCAGCACCGCCGCCGAAGCCCCCCGGCTCGAGCGGGCGCGCGGGATCGTGCGGCTCGCCTTCGTCGGCGACGCGGCGGGCACGACGCGGCTGACGACGCTCTACCAGGCGGGCTCCGGCAAGGCGCGCCTGCCGCGGGCGCCGGCTGGCGCGCCGCCGCTGGCGGTGCTGCTCAACACCGCCGGCGGCCTTACCGGTGGCGACCGCTTCCTCGTCGAGGTGTCGATCGGCGACGGTGCTGCGGCGGTGGTGACGACGCAGGCGGCCGAGCGGGTCTATCGGCGCCTGAGCGGGACCGCGCGTGTCGAGACGCGGCTCGCGGTCGGCCGCGACGCGCGGCTGTCGTGGCTGCCGCAGGAGACGATCGTCTTCGACAGCGCCGGCCTGGACCGCTCGCTCGACGTTTCCCTCGCCGCCGGTGCGCAGCTGATCGCCTGCGAGGCGATCGTGCTCGGTCGCGCGGCGATGGGCGAGACGGTGCGCACCCTCGAGGTGCGCGACCGCTGGAGCATCGCCATCGACGGCCGGCTCGTCTTTGCCGACCGGCTGCGGCTCGTCGGCGACGCCGCAGCGATCCTCGCCGGGCCGGCGACCGGCGGCGGCGCGCGGGCGTTCGCGACGCTGGTGATCGCCGGCGCGGGCGCGATGGAGCGGCTGGAGGCGGTGCGCGCTGCGATTGACACGGCTGTCGACGCCGCCGGCGGGGGCGTCGAGGCGGGAGCGAGCGCGCTCGAGGGGGCCGTGGTGGCGCGCCTCATCGCAAACTCGGCGACGCCACTGCGCACGACGCTGGCGCGGCTCCTCGCCGCGCTCGAGGGCCGGCCGCTGCCGAGGGTGTGGTCATGCTGAGAAGTTGGCTAGTGTGCCCGGTGCTTGGGCACGCGCTGCCGGTGCACGCGCTGCCGGTGCTGGGACGGTGCGCCCATGGCCGGCGACCGAGGGTCGAACACGGAGAGCGACGCGGATGTATCTGACGCCCCGCGAGAAGGACAAGCTGTTGATTTCGATGGCGGCGATGGTGGCGCGCCGCCGCCTGGAGCGCGGCGTCAAGCTGAACCATCCGGAGGCGATCGCGCTGATCTCCGACTATGTCGTCGAGGGCGCCCGCGACGGCCGCTCGGTCGCCGACCTGATGGAGGCCGGCGCCCATGTGGTGGGCCGCGCGCAGGTGATGGAAGGCATCGCCGAGATGATCCCCGACGTGCAGGTGGAGGCGACCTTCCCCGACGGCACCAAGCTCGTCACCGTGCATCATCCGATCCGCTAGGAAGGGGCATGGTGGCGCGCCGCCGGCAGGCGATCGCAGCGGCGGCGGCGGCGATCACGGCCCTGTCGGTGGCGGCGGGCCTGCGGCTTTCGCCCACACGAGCGGGAAAGGCGGGCGAAAGCCGGCGGACCGGGCCAAAACTTGCATGCGGCGTCGCCGCGGACGGGAGGGAAGTGGATGCTGGAGCTTCGGCCGAACTGCGAGTGCTGCGACCGCGACCTTCCGCCGGATGCGGCGGACGCGATGATCTGCACCTTCGAGTGCACCTTCTGCGCCGATTGTGCCGCCCGCGAATTCGGCGGTCTCTGCCCGAACTGCGGCGGCGAGTTCGTTCGCCGGCCAGTGCGCCCCGCCGGCAAGCTCGCCCGCTTCCCGGCCGCGACCGAGCGCGTGCTGCGGGCGGCGCCGTGCGGCAATCGCGCGGCGTGAGGCGCCCGAGACCCGACCTTGCGACCCGGCTCGACCGCGACCTGATCCTGCGCGAGACCTGATTCTGCCCGAGAGGAGACGCCCATGATCCCCGGTGAACTGATGCCCGCCGAGGGCGAGATCGAGCTCAATGCCGGTCAGCCGACGGTGACGATCGAGGTCGCCAACACCGGCGACCGGCCGGTGCAGGTCGGCAGCCACTACCACTTCTACGAGACCAACCCGGCGCTCGCCTTCGACCGCGACCAGGCGCGCGGCTGCCGCCTCGACATCCCCGCCGGCACCGCCGTGCGCTTCGAGCCCGGCCAGTCGCGCACCGTGACGCTGGTGCCCTATCGCGGCCTGCGGGTGGTCTACGGCTTCCGCCAGGGGGTGATGGGGGCGTTGTAGAACTGGTGCGCAGGCCGCTTTCGCCTTACATTTGGATAAAGGTAAGGCGATCGGGGATCTGGCAAGGAGATGACTATGGGCGCCGAGGCGAAGGTCACGTCGAAGGGGCAGATCACCCTGCCGGCGAAGCTGCGGGCCGAGTTCGGCATCGAGCCGGGCGACATCGTCATGTTCTTCCGCGATCTCGACAACCGCCCGACCTTCAAGGTGCGGCGGATGCGGCGCGGCGCCGTGCTGGCCCACACGCCGTGGCCATCGCCGCCGATGACGCAGGCCGATCTCGACGAGGGCATCGGCCGTGCCGTCATGGAGGACTTCGCGCGCGCCGACGCCGCATCGCGCGAGGGGTCGGAAGGACAGTGATCGCCATCGACACCGATGTCCTGGCGCGCTGGTTCGTCGCCGACGATGCCCGGCAGGTCGCCGTTGCGCGCGGCCTCCTCGCCGATCGGCGACGATCCGAGGATCCGATCCTGTTGACGCCACTGGTGCTTGTGGAACTCGAGTGGGTGTTGCGGTCCACGTTCAAACGCTCGAAGGAGGAGATCCTCGATGTGCTCGGCATCCTGTGCGACGAGCCCGCCGTCGTTCTCGACGACCGGTCCTGCATCGAGATCGCGATCGCCGGCTGGCGCGAGGGAAAGGCGGATTTCGCCGATTACCTCATCGCGGCGCTCGCCCGAGACCGCGGGGCGACCACCGTCCTGACCTTCGACCGCGACGCCGCGAAGTCTGCCGCCTTCACGCTCCTCACCGCCTGACGAGGCACCGTCCATGCCCTTCAAGATGCCCCGTGCCGACTACGCCCACATGTTCGGCCCGACGGTCGGCGACCGGCTCCGGCTCGCCGATACCGAGCTCGTCATCGAGATCGAGAAGGACTTCACCACCTATGGCGAGGAGGTGAAGTTCGGCGGCGGCAAGGTGATCCGCGACGGCATGGGCCAGAGCCAGGTGACGCGCCACGGCGGCGCCGTCGACACGGTGATCACCAACGTCGTCATCGTCGACCACTGGGGGATCGTGAAGGCCGACGTCGGGCTGCGCGACGGGCGCATCGTCGGCATCGGCAAGGCGGGCAACCCGGACATCCAGCCGGGTGTCGACATCATTGTCGGCCCGTCGACGGAGGCGATCGCCGGCGAGGGCAAGATCCTCACCGCCGGCGCGATGGACTGCCACATCCACTTCATCTGCCCGCAGCAGATCGACGAGGCGCTGATGTCCGGCGTCACCACGATGCTCGGTGGCGGCACCGGGCCGGCGACCGGCACGAGCGCCACCACCTGCACGCCCGGCGCCTGGCACATCGGCCGCATGCTGCAGGCGGCCGACTCGTTTCCGATGAACCTGGCGCTCTCCGGCAAGGGCAACGCGGCGCTGCCGGGGGCGCTGGAGGAACAGGTGCACGCCGGCGTCGGCGCGCTGAAGCTGCACGAGGACTGGGGCACGACGCCGGCGGCGATCGATTGCTGCCTTTCCGTGGCGGACGAGTTCGACGTGCAGGTGATGATCCACACCGACACGCTGAACGAATCGGGCTTCGTCGAGGACACGGTGGCGGCGATCAAGGGCCGCACCATCCACGCCTTCCACACCGAGGGCGCCGGCGGCGGCCACGCGCCGGACATCATCAAGGTCTGCGGGCTGCCGAACGTCATCCCGTCGTCGACCAACCCGACGCGGCCCTACACCGTGAACACGCTCGAGGAGCACCTCGACATGCTCATGGTCTGCCACCACCTCGACCCGGAGATCCCCGAGGACGTCGCCTTCGCCGAGAGCCGCATCCGCAAGGAGACGATCGCGGCCGAAGATATCCTCCACGATCTCGGCGCCTTCTCGATCATCGCCTCCGACAGCCAGGCGATGGGCCGCGTCGGCGAGGTTTTGATCCGCACCCTGCAGACCGCCCACAAGATGAAGGTGCAGCGCGGCGCGCTGCCCGAGGACAAGGGCCGCGGCAACGACAATTTCCGCGTCCGCCGCTACATCGCCAAGGTGACGATCAACCCGGCGATCGCCCATGGCGTCGGCAAGCACATCGGCTCGGTGGAAGTCGGCAAGCTCGCCGACCTCGTCCTCTGGTCACCGGCCTTCTTCGGCGTCAAGCCGGACCTCGTGCTGAAGTTCGGCATGATCGCCACCTCCCTGATGGGCGACCCCAACGCCTCGATCCCGACGCCGCAGCCCGTCCACTACCGGCCGATGTTCGGCGCCTACGGCCGGGCGATGACGGAGTCGAGCGTGACGTTTGTCTCCAAGTATGCGCTGGAGGCGGGCATCGCCGAGAAGCTGAAACTCACCAAGCACGTGCTGCCGATCGAGAATGTCCGCAACATCGGCAAGAAGGACATGGTGCTGAACGACGCGCTGCCGGCGATCGAGGTGGACCCCGAGACCTACGAGGTGCGCGCCGATGGCGAGCTCCTGACCTGCGCCCCGGCCGACGTGCTGCCGATGGCGCAGCGCTACTTCCTGTTTTGAACGCCGGGCCCGCTGCCATGCACGCCCACGCCGTTTCGCCTGTCGGAAGCTTCGACGCGGCCACCGTCGCCGACACGGTGGTGCTCGACCGCGAGGACCGCTACCGCCGCCGCATGGCGATGACCGGCGAAGGCGGGCTTTCGTTCCTGCTCGACCTCGCCGAGGCGACGGTGCTCGAGGACGGCGACGGACTGGTGCTGGAGGACGGGCGGATCGTGCTCGTGCGCGCGGCCGAGGAGGACGTGGTGGCGATCACCGCCGTCTCGCCGGCCGAGCTCGTGCGCATCGCCTGGCACCTCGGCAACCGCCACCTGCCGACGGAGCTCCACCCCGACCGGCTGGTGATCCGCCGCGACCACGTCATCGAGGCGATGGTGGAAGGCCTCGGCGGCCGGCTGGCCCGGGTGCGCGCCGCCTTCCGGCCCGAGGGCGGCGCCTACGGCCTCGGCGCCGTGCACGGCCACGAGCATGGGCACGGGCATGAGCATGAGCCGCACGGGCATGCGCACGGCGACCATCACCACGGCGACGATCACGGGCACCACCACGATCACGGCGACCACCATCACCACGCCGCGGACGACGACCATCACCACCACGATGGCCACGATCACGGCCACGCCCATGACCGCGGCCACTCCCACGGACCGTCGCCGAGGCGTGAGCCGGTGCCGCCGCTGGCGGTCGCCGCAGAGCGCGCGACGGCGGCGGCGATCATCCCGGATCACGACGACCACGGCTACTGCGCGCCCGACGAGGCCACGGGGGGACGCTGCGGCGGCGGCCATGCGCACGGCGGCTGAACGCACTCCGTCCTTGTCCGCCGTGGAAATGCCCACGCCCGAGCCGGTGCTGGCAGGGCCGTCCGCCGACGCCCCCTCCGTCATCCTGCAGACGCTGATGCTGCAGACCTGGCTATCGCCGGCGTTTCCCGTCGGTGCCTTCGCCTACAGCCACGGCCTCGAGTGGGCGGTCGAGGACGGAACCGTCCATGACCTCGCCAGCCTCGTCGCCTGGCTCGACGGGGTCGTCCGCCACGGCGCCGGCCGCTCGGACATGATCCTGCTCGCGCATGCCTGGCGCGCCGTCGACGCCGGCGACGCGGCAGGCCTCGCGAGCGTCGCGGAACTCGCCGCCGCCCTGCAGCCGACGCGCGAGCGGCGGCTGGAATCCGTGGCGCAGGGCGAGGCCTTCCTCAAGGCGGTGCGGCAGACATGGCCGCTGGCGGGCGTGGAGAGCCTCGCGGACGGGCTCGCGGCAGCAAGGCTGCCGGCCGCCTATCCGGTGGCAGTCGGGGCGATTTCCGCAGCGCACGCCCTTGCTTTGCCGGCTACGATCAGCGCCACGCTCACTGCTTTTGTGGCTAACCTTTCCTCCGCCGCCGTTCGGCTGGTGCCACTTGGCCAGACCGACGGCCAGCGCGCCGTCGCCACCCTGATGCCGGTGGTGATCACGGTGGCCGCCGAGGCGGAAGGCGCCACTCTCGACGATCTCGGCGGCGCCAGCTTGCGCGCCGACATCGCCTCCGCCCGCCACGAGACCCAGTACACGAGGCTGTTCCGCTCATGACCGACGCCGCGCCGATCGCGCCGACCCCCCTGCCCGTCCGCCCGGTGAAGTCGCCGCACGGGCCGCTCCGCGTCGGCGTCGGCGGCCCGGTCGGCTCCGGCAAGACGGCGCTGATGGACGCGCTGTGCAAGCGCCTGCGCGACCGCTTCGAGCTCGCCGCCATCACCAACGACATCTACACCAAGGAGGACGCCGAGTTCCTGACCCGCTCCGGGGCGCTGGCGCCCGAGCGCATCCTCGGGGTGGAGACCGGCGGCTGCCCGCACACGGCGATCCGCGAGGACGCCTCGATCAACCTCGCCGCCGTCGCCGACCTCAACGCCCGCTTTCCCGGCCTCGACCTGATCCTGATCGAATCCGGCGGCGACAACCTCGCCGCGACGTTCTCGCCGGAGCTCGCCGACATCACGATCTACGTCATCGACGTTTCGGCCGGCGACAAGATCCCGCGCAAGGGCGGCCCAGGCATCACCCGCTCCGACCTCCTCGTCATCAACAAGATCGACCTCGCGCCGCTGGTCGGCGCCTCGCTGGAGGTGATGGACCGCGACGCCCGCAAGATGCGAGGAGCGCGGCCGTTCGTGTTCACCAACGTGAAATCCGGCGAGGGTGTCGACGCCGTCGTCCGCTTCGTGGAGACTGCCGGCGGGCTCGGCTGACGGCGTCGGGGGACGGCCGACCGGGCCCGGGAGGCCAGCAGAATGCACAGTCCCGCCGCAGACACCGCTCCGCGCAGCTTCGGCGCGCGCGCGTTGGCGTTCTTCCTGCACGAGTTCCGCCAGGTGCTGCCGCCGACGATCTTCTTCGCCGTCGGCTTCAATATCATCGTCTTCACCCAGCAGCTGATCCTCGCGGAGTACGAGATCGCCTTCTCCGGCTATCTGATCGCCGTGGTGATGGCGCTGGTGGTCGGCAAGGCGGTGCTCGTCGCCGACAAGATGCCGTTCCTGCGCGTCTTCGACCACGCGCCGCTGATCGCGCCGATCCTGTTCAAGACGGTGGTCTACTGCGCCTTCGTGTTCATCGCCCGGCTGCTGGAGGCGCTCGTCCACTACCTCTTCGAGACCGGCGGGATCGGCGGCTTCGCCACCCACATGATCGAGCACTTCTCGTGGAACCGGTTCCTGTTCGTGCAGACCTGGATCCTCGTGCTGTTCCTGCTCTATTGCACGGCCGCGGAGATCGCCGGGCTGCTCGGCGACGGCGAGCTCTTCCGCGTCTTCTTCCGCTACCAGCCGAGCGCGCTGAAGCGAACGCGGCGCCAGCGGGCGCGCGCGCTCGTCCGTCTCTCCGCCCTCGGCCGCCGCCACACCGCGGCCGATTTCCGGGATCCGGACAGTGCCGTGCACAAGGAAACGGTGGCGCTGATCGAGGCGCTCGCCTCCGACGCCGCGAAGCAGGCGCCCGCGCCGCAACCGGCCGCCGGTGCTCGCCCCCGGCCGCGCGGCGGCTGAACAGGAGCGTCCCGGTCAGGCCACGGCGTCGCTCTTCGCCGTGGGGGATGTAGCTGCCTCGGCGCCGTCGATCGCGGCATCCAGCGCGAGCCGCAGGCCGTCGATCTCGCGGCGCAGGCGTTTCAGTTCGCCGACATCGAGGCCGAGGCGGCCGGCGATGACCGTCGGCAGCCCGGCCGCCTCGGCCCGCAGCGCCCGGCCGGCGTCGCTGAGGGCGATGCGGACCTGCCGCTCGTCCTCGGCATCGCGGCTGCGCGTCACCAGCCCGGCGGCGGCGAGGCGCTTCAGGAGCGGCGTCAGCGTGCCGGAATCGAGGCCGAGACGCGCGCCGATCGCCTTCACCGCCAGCCCGTCGCGCTCCCACAGCACCAGCATCACGAGATATTGCGGATAGGTCAGCCCCAGCCGCTCGAGCAGCGGGCGATAGGTGCGGGCGAAGGCGTGCGAGGCCGCGTAGACGGCGAAGCAGAGCTGGTTGTCGAGCGCCAGCGCGCTCCCGTCGGGAGCGGGAGGGTGGGTGGCGAATGCGTCGGGGTGCGGCATCGGCAGGGACCTCTCGGCACCGTCATAACGCGGCGATTTCGATCGTGCAAAATCAAATCGCGGGCTCCCATCATCAATGGTTGACAGCGCACTATTAAATTGCACACAATACAAATGCCTGGCCGGAAGGTGCGAAGGCACCCGGCCGAAACGACAAGGGAGATCTCACATGGCCATCGTCTACACGGCGGAAGCCTCAGCCACCGGCGGCCGCGACGGCCGCGCCGTCTCGAGCGACGGCGTCGTCGATCTGAAGCTCGCGGTGCCGAAGCAGATGGGCGGCGGCGGCGACGGCGCCAACCCCGAGCAGCTGTTCGCGGCCGGGTTCTCCGCCTGTTTCCTGGGCGCCGTGAAGTACGTCGCCGGCAAGGACAAGATCGCCGTTCCGTCTGACGCCAAGGTGACCGGCCATGTCGGCATCGGCCCGCGCGACGACGGCACCGGCTTCGGCATCGAGGTCGACCTGAAGGTATCGCTGCCGGGCCTCGACAAGGCGACGGCGGAGAAACTCCTGCACGACGCCGAGATCGTCTGCCCCTATGCCCACGCGACGAAGGGCAACATCCCGGTCCGCATCAGCCTCGCCTGAGCGGCCTCGCCGGCTCCCGTTCGCAGGCGCCGGGCAAGCGAAAGACGAGAAACGGAAAACGCCGGCCGGATCGCTCCGGCCGGCGTTCTCATGCCGAGTGGATCAGCCGCGCCTCAGCGCGCCGCCGTCCAGCCCTGGTACTCGCCGAGGTTCTCGGACGTGATCAGCTTCGGCTCGAGCAGCACGACGGCCTCGGCCGGCTTGTTGCCCTTCAGCACCTCGGCCGCCATCGTCATCGCCTGGCCGGCCATGACATAGGGGTCCTGCGAGGCCGACGCCTTGATCAGCGAGGTGCCAGACTTAAGCTCCGCCTCGATGTCCGGCGCGCCATCGACGGCGGTGATGATGAACTCGCTGCGGCCGAGCTGCTTCGCCGCCAGGTTCACGCCGATCGCGGTCGGGTCGTTGATGGCGAAGATCGCGTCGACCTTCGGGAAGCGGGTGAGCAGCGACTGGCCCACCGAGAAGCCGCCGTCGCGCGAGCCCTTGGCGTCCTGATTGTCCGACAGGATCTTGATGTCGGGATACTTCGCGAAGGTCTCCTTGCAGCCGTTGACGCGGTCGACGATCGACGACACCTGCGGCCCGTTGACGATGATGACCTCGCCCTTCCCCTTCAGGTGATCGGCGAGATATTGGCAGGCAATGGCGCCGGCCTTGACGTTGTCGGTCATCACCGTGACGTCGGCACCCTTCGCCGACACGTCGAAGGCGCCGACGACGATGCCGGCCGCCTGCGCCTTCTTGATCGCCGGCTCGATCGCCACCGGATCGACGGCGTTGATCATGATGACGTCGACGCCGGCGGCGATGAAGTTGTCGATCTGGGTGAACTGCTTGTTGAGGTCGTAGTCCGACGAGGCGTTGGTGAAGTTCGCGTCGGCATTGACCTTCTTGGCAGCCGCTTCGATGCCCTTGATGGTGGCGACGAAGAACGGGTTGCCGAGCGAACCGACCGAGATGCCGACGGTGTCGAGGTCCTTGGCGGCGGCCGGGGCCGCCACGGCGGCGGCGACGGCGAGGCCGATCGCGATGCGGGTAAGCGTCATGGATGTCTCCTCCGGTGCTGGTTTGCGGCGGCCCGCCTTGGCGCGGGGTTCGCCTCGCTTCGTGGTCTCCGCGACGGCCGCCCAAGGCGACCGCCGTCCTTCCGGGTGACGATCAGGTCCGCCCGCCGTGGCTGAGGCGGTAGCGGTCGAGCGCGACCGCCCCGATGATCACCAAGCCCTTGATGATGTACTGCCAGATGTCCGAGACGCCGACGAGGATGAGCCCGTTCGTCAGGATGGCGATGATCAGCGCACCGATCAGCGTCCCCCAGATCGAGCCGATGCCGCCGGTGAACGAGGTGCCGCCGAGGATGACGGCGGCAATCGCGTCGAGCTCGTAGCTCATGCCGAGCTGCAGTCCGTTCGCCGCATAGAGGCGGGCTGCCGCCATCACGCCGCCGAGGCCGGCGAGGAGACCTGCGGCGCCATAGACGAACAGCAGGATCTGCCAGACCTTGATGCCGGCGAGCCGGGCGGCGTCCGGGTTGCCGCCGACGGCATAGATGCGCGTGCCGAGCACGGTGCGCCTGAGGATGATCCACGAGATCACCACGACGGCGAGCGCGATGATGACGAGCCACGGCACGCCGAACAGGGTGCCGTTGCCGATGAAGGCGAACGGCAGATCGGGATTGAACACCGTCGTGTCCTCGCCGAGCAGGCGCGCGACGCCGCGCACCGCCGTCAGCGATCCGAGCGTGACGATGAACGGTGGAAGATTGGCGAGGGCGATCAGGGCGCCGTTCAGGAGCCCGAAGGCGAGCCCGACGGCGAGCGCCGCCGGCACGCCGAGCATGCCCCAGTCGGGGATCAGCGAGCCCATCACGGCGACCATCGCCGAGGCGGCGAGGATCGAGCCGACCGACAGATCGATGCCGCCGGTGAGGATGACGAAGGTCATGCCGGCAGCGAGCACGATGTTGATGGAGGCCTGCTGGGCGACGATCGAGATGTTCTGCCAGCTCATGAAGCGGCCGCTCATCAGCTCGAAGGCGACGCAGATGAGGATCAGCACCGGCAGCATGCCGAGCACCTGGATCATCTGGCGCATCGAGCCGCGGCGCGATTCCCGCAACGCCGCCGCCTTCGCCGCCTCACCCGCGCCGCCGCTGCGCATTTCCGCCATTCCCGTTCCCTCCGAAGCCGCCCTTCTGCGCGGGCGTTGTGTCGTGCCTCAAGCCGCCCGCTGCCGATCCGCCCCCGTCGCCACCGCCATGATCGCTTCCTGGGTGATCGGCGCGTCCGGGGACCCCGTCACCTCGCCGGCGATGGTGCCGTCGCGCATCACCAACACGCGGTCGCAGGTGCCGAGGATCTCCGGCAGTTCGCTCGAGATCACCACGATGGCGTTGCCGGCCTGGGCAAGGGCGTCGATCAGCCGGTAGATCTCCGACTTCGCGCCGATGTCGATGCCGCGCGTCGGCTCGTCGAGGATCAGCACCTTCGGCTTCGTCTCGAGCAGCCGCGACAACAGCACCTTCTGCTGGTTGCCGCCCGACAGCGCGCCGACATTGAGGTTGGTGTGGGGCGCGCGGATCGACAGCGCCTTCATGGCTACATCGGCGCGATCCCGCGCGGCCTTGCGGTTGAGGAAGCCGCCCGGCCGGGCGTCGCGGGCGATCACCTCGAGATTGATGTTCTCGCGGATCGTCATGTCGAGGAAGACGCCGAGCGCCTTGCGGTCCTCGGTCAGGTAGACGAGGCCGGCCTCGACGGCATCGAGCGGGCCGTCGATGCGGCACTCGCGACCCTCGATGAAGACGCGGCCGCTCGCCTTGCGGTCGGCGCCGGTGACGAGGCGGGCGAGCTCGGTGCGGCCGGAGCCGACGAGGCCGGAGAGACCGACCACCTCGCCCGCGGAGACCTCGAACGAACAATCGTGGATGCGCCGGCCGTCGCCGACGGTCTCGACCTTGAGCAGAACGGCGCGGTCGTGCGGCGGCGCCCGGTGCTCCTTGGCGAAGAAGGACGAGAGCTCGCGCCCGACCATCATGCGGACGAGCTTCTCGGCGGTGATCTCGTCACGGTCGAGGGTGCCGATGTAGGCGCCGTCGCGCAGCACGCTGACGCGGTCGGCGAGCTCGTAGACCTCGCCCATGCGGTGGCTGATATAGACGACCGCGATGCCTTCCGACTTCAGCTGGCGGATGACGGCGAACAAGCGCTCGGTCTCGCGCGTCGACAGCGAGGTGGTGGGCTCGTCCATGACGAGGATGCGCGAGCGCGCCGCAACGGCACGGGCGATCTCGACGAGCTGGCGCTCGGCGATCGACAGGTCGCCGACCTTCGTCGACGGCAGGAAGGGCGCGTCGAGGCGGGCGAGCACGGGCGCCGCGGCGGCCGCCATCGCCTTGCGGTCGATCAGGCCGTTCCTCGACATCTCCTCGCCGAGGAACATGTTTTCCGCCACCGACAGGTTCGGGGCGAGCGCCAGCTCCTGGTAGATGATGGCGATGCCGTTGCGGCGGCCGGCGAGCGGGCCGTCGATCGCAGCCTTCCTGCCGCCGATCCAGATCTCGCCGCCGGGATCGGCCTGGTAGGCGCCCGACAGGACCTTCATCAGCGTCGACTTGCCGGCGCCATTCTCGCCCATCAGCGCGTGGATCTCGCCCCCATAGGCCGAGAAAGAGACGCCCGACAGCGCCTTGACGCCCGGGAAGGTCTTCGAGATGTCGCGCATTTCCAGCACGGGCACGGGGGATGCGGCGGCAGCGGGGTGCGGATCGTCGGTGGCCGTCATGGTGCGACCTCCTTCCAGGCGGGGGCGAGGGTGTCGATCAGGGTGCGGTAGGCGGCGTAGCGACGGTCGAGCTTCGCCCGCAGCACCGGATCGGGGGCGATCAGGCGGTCGATGCGGGTGTCGGCGGCGGCCGCCGCGGGGCTGTCGAACCGGCCGATCACCGCGCCGGCGACCAGCGCCGCGCCGCGCGCGCCGAACTCGCTGCCGGCCGGCACCTCGAGCGTCAGGCCGAGGGAGGCCGCGAAGATCTCCGACCACGCCTTGCTCTTCGCCGCGCCGCCGGCGAAGCGCACCGCCACCGGCGGCTCGCGCACCGACAAAAGCCGCTCGAGGTGGCGGCGATGCTCGAAGGCGACGCCCTCGTAGAGCGCGCGCACGGCGTGGCCGAGACGGTGCCAGCTCGAAAAGCCCAAGAAACTGCCGCGCGCCGCCGAGTTGTCGATGGCCCCGTTAAGGAAGGGCAGGAAATAGACCGGCGGCCCGTCCTCGGGCGCCTCGGCGACAAGGCGGTTGCAGAAGCCGTGCAGGTCGGCCGTGTCGCCGGCGACGGGCTTCAGGAAGGCCTCGATGAACCACTCGAGCGAGCTCGCGGACGTGGGGCTGCCCTCGATCGCCAGCCACTCGCCGGGCTGCAGTCCGTGCGAGCAGATCAGCACGCTGCCGTCGGTGACGGGCGCCGGCAGGAACGCCTGGTGCAGCCCCCAGGTGCCCGACATCACGACGATGCGGTCGTCGCCGACGGCGCCGGTGCCATACATCACCGCGAGGTTGTCGCAGCAGCCGGCGGTGACGGGCGTGCCCGCCCGGAGCCCCGTCTCGGCCGCCGCCTTCGCCGTGACGGCGCCAGCGACGGTCAGCGGCTCGATGAGCTGCGGCAACAGCCGCACGCTGCCGCCGAGGCCGAGATCGCCCATCAAGTCCGTTGCATAGGTGCGGTCGAGCCCGACGAGCGAGCCGGTCGACTGGTCGGTGACTTCGGCGGCGAGCGCGCCGGTGAGCCTGAGGCGCAGGACGTCCTTGCACATCAAGGCGGCGTGGGAGGCCTGCAGCACCTCCGGGCGGTGGCGGCCGAGCCAGGCGAGCAGCGGCGCCGGCTTGCCAGGCCACAGCGTCTGGCCGGTGCAAGCGAGGTGCTCGGCGCCGAGGCCCGCTTCCGTCCACTCCTCGCAGATGCCGGCGGCGCGGATATCGGAGGCGAGAATGCCATTGCTGGTGGGACGGCCGGCGCCGTCGACCAGGAACAGCCCGTTGCCGAAGCCGGTGACGCCGACGACCGCGATGTCGTCTGCCGATACGCCGGCGCTCGCCAGCGCCCGCGGCACCGCCTCGCCGACGTGGCGCCACATCTCCTCGGGGTCGCGTTCGGCATGGCCGGCGTGCGGCGACAGGAAGCGCGGGGTGCGGGCGGCGACGCCGACCTCCTCGCCCGACGCAGAAAACACCGCGGCCTTCACCGCAGTGCCGCCGGCATCGATGCCCAGGAAGAAGTCGGCCATCATGCGACCCCTCGATCCCTCGAGATCGGAGCGCGGGCGCCGGAGCGGCGTCCGCGGCCAGGCTTGAGGCTGCGCGCCGCGCGCGACTTATGCGTGAACGAGGCGGTGCAGCATCGCCGCGACATCGGCGATGTCGTCGCGCTGCCAGACGTTCCGTCCGAAGATGACACCCTTGGCGCCGCCGGCAATAGCGCCGCGCGTGAAGGCTTCGACCGCGGCGCCGTCCTGGGTGGCGCCACCGAGCACCAGCACCGGCACGGGGCAGGAGCCGGCGATGCGCCGCATGCCCTCTTCGCTGCCGGGATACTGCGTCTTGATGGCGTCGGCGCCGAGCTCGGCGGCGATGCGGCTCGTCACCGCGAGCCGCTCGGCGTCCTTCTGGTCAGCGTTGCGGCCGCCCCAGAGCACGGCCTCGACGATCAGCGGCAGGCCGACATCATGGCAGCGGCGCGCCGCCTCGGCGACGGCGGCGATGTTGTCGGCGGCGTTCTGCGGGTCCTCGAAGCCGTCGATCAGGCACATCACCGCGGCGTCGGCGCCGAGCTTCGCGGCGTGTTCCGGATCGAGCACCATGCGGTAGAGCTCGGTGCCGGCCTGACGGAACTCGGCCACCATCGGATAGTCGATGCGGGCAACGATCGACGGCGCGCCGGCATAGCCGAACTTGGTGCCGAAGTGCTTGATCAGGCCCGGGCCGATCAGCACCGCTTCCGGGCTGGTGGCGAGGATGCGGTCGAGGGTGGCCGCGGCGTCGTCGGCACGTGGACTCGGGCCCTCGAGCAAGGTCCGGTCGAAAGCCACCATGAACGAGCGCCCGCTGTCCTTGCGGAACAGACGCCCGAGACGCACGCCAATACCGGACATGCTACCCTCGCTTGTTTCCCTCGGTGGCGGCCGGCCCGTGGCGCAGCCGCTCATCTTGTCATTTCGAAGTTTGCATATCGAAAGCCCCTTGTCGAGCCGCTTTCGGCGCATGCTGCGAATCATCAGGCTTTCTGCCGCATTGCAGCACAGTCTGCACCTTTCGCGCGCTTGCGAAGAGGATGCGGATAGCTTTCAATACCGAAAAACTGGAGGGCGCCCGATGAACGAAGCGCAACAAACCGAGTCGCTGCCGGCGGCCGGCGCCGGCGACACCCTCGCGTCCGGCGAGCGCCGCCAGCGCATCCTGTCGCTGGTGCGGGCGCGCGATTTCGTCCGCATCCAGGACCTCTCCCGTCAGCTCGGCGTCTCCGAGGTGACGATCCGCTCCGACGTCGACGCGCTCGCCCGCGACGGCGGCCTGCGGCGGGTGCGCGGTGGCGTCATGCGCGTGCTCCAGACGGTGCCCGAGCTGCGCTACGAGGCGCGCAGCACCGACCGGCTCGCCGAGAAGAAGGCGATCGCCGCCGCCGCCGTGGCGATGCTGTCGGACGGCGACAGCGTCATCCTCGACGCCGGCACGACGACGATGGAGATCGCCCACGCGCTGGCCGACCGCACCGACCTCACCGACCTCACGGTGTTCACTGCCGGCCTCAACGTCGCGCTGGCGCTGGAGCGGGCGATCCCGCGCATCCAGGTGATCGTCACCGGCGGCGCGCTCCGGCCGCAGCAGCATTCGCTGGTGGAGCCGCTGTCGACGCTGGTGCTGGAGCGCATCCGCGCGGCGATCAGCTTCGTCGGCTGCAACGGCATCGACCCGGCGCTCGGCATCATGTGCATGAGCCTGCCGGACGCCGGCCTGAAGCAGGCGATCATCGCCGCCTCGCATCGCTCGATCGTCGTCGCCGACGCGTCGAAGTTCTCGCAGACCTCGCTGGTGCGCTTCTGTCCCTTCGAGGAGATCGACATGGTGCTGACCGCCGGAACGCCGGATGCCGCCGCGGTGGCCCTCGTCGCGGAGGCCGGCGTGGAGGTGCGGGTGGCGGAGGCGGTGGGGTAGGGGGTGTGAAAGGGCGCGGTCGTTGCGATTGCAGGCCCTTCGTTGACTTGCCCGCTCTGTCTGCCTGGAAGTTTTCTTCCGCCGCCTCAGCTGTTTACCACCCTCCCCTTGAGAGGGAGGGTCGGCGCGCGGAGCGCGGCGGGGTGGGGTGACCGCGGGCGGGAGCCCGCGTCCGATTCGCCCCTCAGCGGGCGCTGCAGTTTCTCCCGCCGCCTCCCGGCGGCGCCACCCCACCCCGTCGGCCTTCGGCCGCCGACCCTCCCCCTCAAGGGGAGGGTGATTGCCTGTCGCCACCAGACCCGTACCCCAGCCGTCATCGCCCGGCTTGACCGGGCGATCCATCCCACTCTGAAACAGCTGTTTTTTCCGTGGGATGGATGCCCCGGTCGAGCCGGGGCATGACGGACAAATGGGTTGAGCGAGTGGTAGAGGCGATATCAGCGAGGTTGCGAAGGTCTGGAATCCACAGCGCAGAACTCAAGGTAGTCGTCGACACTCTCGGCGAACGCGGGGGGCAGTTCGCGGAGGGTCCGAGCCTGGAAGGTGACGGCGTCCCGAATCTTGTTCACGTCGCCGTGGAAAAGCTCGGCGTCCGGATCGAACGCGAAAGTCCCCTCAAAGCCCCTGTATCGCAGCACCGTCATGGCCGACCCCGTTAGCGCCCGTATTCGCGTCTCACCCCAGCACCCCGTACTCGCTCACCAGCAGGCGCCGGGATGGCACGTCCTCCTCGATCGAGGGGAAGCGCGCCACCGGCTCGGCGAAGACATTATCCGTCACGTCGTCGTTGACGGTCGAGACCTCGCCGACGAAGACGTCGCCGCCCTCGCCCCAGAAAGCGTGCCAGACGCCGGGCACCAGGGTGACGCTCTCGCCGGGGCCGAGGCGGACGATGTCGCCGCCGGCGAGCCGCCGCTCGAAGCCGTCGGTCTCGACGGTGACCGGGACGGAGCGGTCGACCCGGCCGCCGGCGTCGCTGCCCATCAGCTTGATGGCGAGCGTGCCGCCGCCACGGTTGATGATGTCCTCGGTCTTCGTCACGTGGGTGTGCATCGGCGTCAGCTGGCCGTCGCGGACGATCATCGCCTTCTCGGCATAGACGCGGCCGCCGCCGGCCTTGAGGTCGGCGAGGCTGCCGTTGCGGACGGTGAAGAGCAGCAGGCCGCACTTGGCGAAGTCGCCGCGGCCGTAGTCGGTGACGTCCCAGCCGAGGCGGCCTTCGAGGAGCCGCCCCGCCTCGCCGCGGCGGGCGCGCCACTCGTCGGGCGTCCACCAGGCAAACGGCGGCAGCTTCTGGCCGTGGCGGTCGAAGAAGGCCTCGGCCTCCTCCAGGATGCGGTTGATCTGCGAACGCTTCACCTTCGTCTCCCGGGCGCCGTTGGTCGGTCTCTCGCGCGAGCTTTTCCCGACGGCGCGCGGCGCGCAAGCGGGAGCCGCGGCGGCTTGACAGCACCGCCGCCTGCTCCCATGCCAGACGCCGCAGCAGATGCCCGGACGGTGGCGATGGCGGAGACAGCGATGGGGCCGATCGTCGTCGGTGGTTCGGGGGGCTCGGGCACCCGCGCCCTGACGGAACTGCTCGCCGCGAACGGCGTCGCGCTCCCGAGCGACTGCAACGCCGCCCTCGACTGCATGGTCTTCGAGGCGTTCCTGCGGCGCCGCATCGACCCGATCCTCGCGGTGACGCGCGGCCTCGACTACCGCTTCGAGGACCTGCCAGCGGCGATGCGCCGGGAGGTCGCCGACGATCTCGCCGAGACGCTCGCCGAGATGCGGGCGAGCCTGCAGCCGGGGGATGCGCCGCGCTGGGGCTGGAAGTGCCCGCGCAACGTCTTCGTGCTGCCGGTGCTCGCGGCCCTGGTGCCGGACCTCGTCTTCGTCCACCTCGTCCGCGACGGTCGCGACATGCTGTTGTCGCGCAACCAGAACCAGTCGCGCCGGCATTTCGACGCGCTGACCGGCGCGAGCCGGCGCAGCGACCCGCGGCTCGCCGCCGCCGTCACCTGGATGAAGGTCAATCTCGAGGTGGCCCGCTTCGGCGCGGCGGCGCTCGGGCCGCGCTATGTCCGCTGCCGCTACGAGGACCTCTGCGCCGACGATCCGACGGCCCGCCTGCAGCTCCTCGCCGCCCTCGATCTCCCGTCGCGGCGCCTCGACGGCATCTTCAGCCTGTCGGAGGGGACCGGCCGCTGGCGCAACGAGGCGCCGCACGAGGCCCGCCGCCTCTATCGGGCGATCGGGGCCGGCCTGGTGGCCTTCGGCTATGTCGACGCGGCGACGCTCGCTGTCGAGACGAAGCGGAGCCCGCTCGATCCGCTGCGGGCCGTGGGACGGTGGATCGACGCGCGGGCGAAGACCCTGCCGGTCGTCGGCCGACTGTTGAAGCGCCGGCACGAGGACCCGGAGACGGCGGCCAGACGCGAGCGGCGGCGCCAGCGCCGCCAGGCAAGGGCACACTCCGACACAGGTGCACGCTCCGACGGCTGAATCGGTGGAGTGCCGCCCGCTCAGCCGCCGTCGAGGGTCATCAGCGGGGCGTAGAGGTCGGGGCGGCGGTCGCGGAAGAGGCCCCAGCCGGCGCGCTGGGCAGCGATGGCGTCGAGGTCGAAGCTGGTGGTCAGCACCGCTTCGCCGCTACGCTCGGCGCAGGCCACCATCTCGCCGGCCGGGCCGGCGATGAAGGACGAGCCGTAGAAGGTGATCTCGGTGCCCGCCGGACCACGCTCGGTGCCGACGCGGTTCGCCGCCGCCACCGGCGTGAGGTTCGCCGCGGCGTGGCCGCGCATCACCATCTGCCAATGGTCGCGGCTGTCGATCGTCGGGTCCGGCGGCTCCGAGCCGATGGCGGTCGGATAGAGGATCAGCTCGGCGCCCTTCAGCGCCATCGCCCGTGCCGCTTCCGGGAACCACTGGTCCCAGCAGATGCCGATGCCGATGCGGCCGAAACGGGTGTCGAAGGCCTTAAAGCCGGTGTCGCCGGGGCTGAAGTAGTACTTCTCCTGGTAGCCGACACCGTCCGGGATGTGGCTCTTGCGGTAGCGCCCCGCCTCGCGCCCATCGGCGTCGAGGAGCACGACGGAGTTGAAATAGGCGCGGTTCGCCTTCTCGAAGACGCTGACCGGGATCACCACGCCGAGCTCCGCGGCGAGCTTTGCGAAATGCGCGACCGTCGGGTGGCCGTCGAGGGGGTGGGCGCGGGCGAACTCGTCCGGCCGCTGCTCGCTGCAGAAGTAGAGCCCCTCGAACAGCTCCTGCACGAGGACGACGTTCGCCCCCTCGGCAGCGGCGGCGCGCACCAGCCGCTCGGCGGTGGCGACGTTCTCGGCGACGTCGTCCGTGCAGGCGAACTGCGCGACGCCGAGCGTGACCGTGCGGGCCATCAGCGGTCCTCGAAGCCGGCGAGCACGCCGACGGCGTTGACGCCGATCTCGGCGACCGCATAGCCGCCCTCCATGACGAACAGCGTCGGCAAGCCGAGCGAGGCGATGCGGGCGCCCATGCGCGGATAGTCCTCCGTCTTCAGCTTGAAGTGGCTGATCGGGTCCTTCTCGAAGGTGTCGACGCCGAGCGAGACGACGACCACGTCCGGGGCGAACGCCGCGACCTTGTTGCAGGCATCGTCGAGGGCGGCGCCCCAGGCGGCGTAGTTGGTGCCGAAGGGGAGCGGATAGTTGACGTTGAAGCCCTCGCCGGCCCCGGCGCCGCGCTCGTCGGCGTGGCCGAGGAAGAACGGATACTCGGTCATCGGGTCGCCGTGGATGTTGAGCACCATCACGTCGGCACGGTCGTAGAAGATCTCCTGGGTGCCGTTGCCGTGGTGGTAGTCGACGTCGAGGATGGCCACGCGCGCCGCCCCCTGGTCGCGGAACCACTGGGCGGCGACGGCGGCGTTGTTGATGAAGCAGTAGCCACCCATGAAGGCGGAACCGGCGTGGTGGCCGGGCGGGCGGCAGAGCGCGAAGGCCGAGCGCTCGCCGCCCTTGACGAGCGTCGCCGCCGTCAGCGCGCAGTCGAGCGAGGCCTGCACGGCGGGCCAGGTGCCGGCGACGATCGGCGCGCCGGCGTCGAGCGAATAGTAGCCGAGCAGGCCGTCGATGCAGGCCGGCGGCACATCGCGCCTGAGGCCCGGCACCGGCCAGCACATCGGCAGCGCCGCGGTGTGGCGGTCGGTCGCCGCCCACATCTCCCACGCCCGCGACAGGAACTCGAGATAGCCGGCGTCGTGCACCCGGTGCGCGGCGGCCAGCCCGTGCGGGTCCGGCGGCAGGATCGGTCCGAGCGCCACCGCCTCGACGCGGGCGCGGATGTACTCCGCCCGGACCGGCTTCTCGAAGCCCGGCGTCATCACGCCGCCGGCGACTTCGAAGTAGCCGGTGTGGCCGAAATGGGCGGTGGAGTAGATCGTCTTCATGGAAACGCACGCCTCTCAAAGGAAAAGGGTCTCCTCGCCCGCCGAAGCGGGAGAGGACGGCCGCACCGTCGGCGGCAGGTGGCGGGATGCGCCGGGGAGGGACCGCCCTCACCCGGCGCAGCACCTCACTTCTTCAGGCGGGTCCAGACGCGGTCCATCAGCTGGGTGGCCTCCTCGGGGCAGGCCGGGGTGAACACCACCTTGAGGTCGGCCGGCGGCGACAGCTCCGGCGCGTCCTTCATCGAGGCCTCGAAGAACGCCTCGCTGCCGACCACCGCGTTGGAATATTTGGTGAAGTTCGATTGCAGCGCCATGTTCTCCGGCCGCATGATGAAGCTGACGAACTTGCGGGCGTTCTCCGGGTTCTTGGCACCGGTCGGCACCACGACGTTGTCCATCCAGCCGACGACGCCCTCCTTCGGATAGACGTACTCGACCGCCTTGTTGAGCTCGCGCGAGCGCATCGCCGAACCGTTCCACTGCTGGTGGACGACGGTCTCGCCGGTCGCCTGCCGCTCGATGATACCGTCGGAGTTGTAGAGCTTCACCGCCGGCGCCTGGGCGGTGAGAAGGTCCTGCACCTTCTTCATGTTGGCGGGGTCGGTCTGGCACGGCGGCATGCCGAGATAGACCTGGGCGAGGCTCATCACCTCGGAGGGCGAGCTGAACATGCCGACCTTCCCGGCGAGTTCCGGCGGCGGCTCGAACAGCACCGACAGGCTGTCGATCGGACCCTTATAGACGTCGGTGTTCACCGTGTAGGAGGTCGTGCCCCAGTTCCACGGGATCGAGTAGGCGTTCTCCGGATCCCACACCGGCTTCACCCAGCGCGGATCGAGGTTGGAGAAGCCCTCGAGCTTCGGCGCGTCGATCTTCTCGACGAGGCCCTCGCTCGAGAAGATCGGCACGAAGTCGGAGGAGACCACGGCGATGTCGTAGCCGGCGGAACCGGACTTCAGCTTGGCGAGCAGCGTCTCGTTGGAATCATAGGTGTCCAGCGTCACCTTGATGCCGGTCTCCTTCTCGAACTTCTCGATCAGCTCCGGCGCCGTGTAGTCGGTCCAGTTGTAGATGAAGAGGTCGCCTTCGGCGTGCGCGGTGCCGGCGACGAGCGTGAGGGCGAGTGCGAGTGCCGTGCGGTTCAGGGTCGTGCGGTTCAGGGCTTTGGACGTCATGGTACCGTTCCCCATCCTTGTGGATCTTCGTTGCATCCCGTGTTCCGGCGCCCGGACCCTCGTCCCGGCGCCCGGAGCGGCCGTGGCCGTCGGTCAGTGGGCCGACCGGTTGCCACGGCGCATCACCAAATAGGCGGCGAGCACCACGCCGACAGAGAGGGCGAGCAACAGTGTCGCCGCCGCATTGGCCTCCGGCGTCACGCCGAGACGGAGCATACCGTAGAGGTAGACGGGAAGCGTCGTCGAGCCGGCTTCCGCCACCATCAGCGTGATCAGGAAATCGTCGAGCGAGACGATGAAGGCGAGCATCGCGCCGGCGACGATGCCGGGTGCGAGCAGCGGCAGCGTCACGCGCAGGAACACCTGCCGCCAGTCGGCATAGAGGTCACGGGCGGCGTCCTCGACGTCGCGCGGCATGTCGCGCAGCCGCGCCCGGATCGGCAGCAGCGCGAAGGGAATGCAGAAGACGGTGTGGGCGATCGCCACATTGGCGATGCCGAGCCGGAGCCCGATCGTCGAGAAAAAGACGAGCGTGGCGATCGCCGTGACGATCTCCGGCACGACGAGCGGCAGCGCCATCAGCGATTCCGCCGCCGGCTTGCCGAAGAAGGCACGGCCGCGCTCGAGCGCGATCGCCGCCGGCACGGCGAGCGCAGTGGCCACCACCGTCGCCGAGACCGCCACCGTGATCGAGTTCCAGCCGGCCCGGCGGAGGTCGGAATTGGCGAGCGCCTTCTCGAACCACTGCAGCGAGAAGCCGCCCCACACCATCGCGAGGTTCGACCCGTTGAAGGCGTAGACGACCAGCACGACGAGCGGCGCGTAGAGGAAGACGAGCGTCAGCACCGTCAGCGTGCCGAGCCCCGGCGTTGCCCGCCAGTCGAAGCCCTTCTTGGCGCCGCGCCTCATGGCGCCACCTGCCCGGCCCGCCTTCGCGCCGCGATGATCAGCGCGACGAGCACGAAGGCCATCAGGATCATCGCGGCGGCGGCGCCGAACGGCCAGTTGCGCGACGAGGTGAACTGCAGGTGGATGAGGCTGCCGATCATCAGCTTGCGGCCGCCGCCGAGGAGGTCCGGCGCCAGGAACGCCCCGAGCGCCGGCACGAAGACGAGGATGGTGCCGGCGGCGACGCCGGCCTTGGCGAGCGGCCAGACAACGTAGCGGAAGGCGGCCCATCGACCCGCATAGAGGTCGTGGGCGGCCTCGACCAGCCGCGGGTCGAGGCGCTCCAGCGTCGCGTAGATCGGCAGCACCATGAACGGCAGGAATGAGTAGACGAGCCCGAGCAGGATCGCCTCGTTCGAGTAGAGGAAGGTGATCGGCTCGCTGGTCACGCCAGTGCCGATCAGCGCCGCGTTGACGAGCCCCTGGTCGCGCAGGATCAGCACCCAGCAATAGGTGCGGATCAGGAGGTTGGTCCAGAACGGGATGGTGATGGCGAGCACCAGGAGGTCGCGCGTGCGCTTGTCCCGGCAGGCCATGAACCAGGCGACCGGCAGGCCGATCAGCACGGCGAGCACCGTCGTCGCCGCCGCGAGCGCGATCGAGCGGCCGAAGATGACGAGGTAGGTGTCGTCGAAGATCAGGCTGTCGTCGAGGTCGCGGTCGAACAGGAAGCGGACATAGGCCTCGCCCGTCACCGGCAGGCGGACGCCGCCATAGGCGCCGGCGGTGAGGAAGGAATAGGCGCCGGCGATCAGCATCGGCGCGACCATGAAGACGAGGATGACGCCGAGCGCCGGCGCGAGCAGCGGCAGCGTGCGGATGCGCGCCGTGCCGCTCATCGCGTCTTCCCCGGGTGGCCGGCGGAAGCGCTCACGGGCGCGGCCCCGCGGCAACGGGGTCCTCGGCGACGGGGCGCTCGGCCTCCGTCGCCCAGCTCGCGACCACCGCCGAGCCCGCTTCCACCACCGGCGCGGCGTCACGCAGGCGCGCCTTGATCGCCACCCCGGATGCGAGCGTCACCTCGTAGAGCACGTCCGATCCGAGGAACGTCATGGTGGTGACGGTGCCGGGCAGGCCCTTGTCTGAAGGCCCCTCGCCGGCGCGGGAAAGCTGCACGCGCTCGGGCCGGATCGCGACCGTACCGCCGGGCCGGCCGACGAGCGCGCCCGGCAACAGGTTCGCCTCACCGATGAAGTCGGCGACGAAGCAGGTCGCCGGGCGGTCGTAGATCTCCGCCGGAGCGCCGATCTGCAACACCGCGCCGGTGCTCATCACGGCGATGCGGTCGGACATCGCCAGCGCCTCCTCCTGGTCGTGGGTGACCAGCACGAAGGTGACGCCGGTCTCGCGCTGCAGGCGCTTCAACTCGCCCTGCATTTCGCGGCGGAGCTTCTGGTCGAGGGCCGACAGCGGCTCGTCGAGAAGCAGGAGCCGCGGCGCCGGGGCGAGCGCGCGGGCGAGCGCGACACGCTGCTGCTGGCCGCCGGAGAGCTGCGCCGGCCGCCGGTCGGCCATCGCCTCGAGCTTGACGAGCGACAGCACGTGGGCGACGCGGGCACCGATCTCGGCGCGCGGCCGCCCGAGCCGCTCGAGCCCGAAGGCGATGTTCTGGGCGACAGTCATGTGCGGGAACAGCGCATAGGACTGGAAGACGGTGTTCACCGGCCGCTTGTGCGGCGGCAGTTCCGTCAGGTCGCGGCCGTCGAGGCTGATCACGCCGGCACTCGGGTGCTCGAAGCCGGCGATCAGGCGCAGCAACGTCGTCTTGCCGCAGCCGGAGGGGCCGAGCAGCGTGAAGAACTCGTTCTCGAAGATCGACAGCGACACGGCCGACAGCGCCACCACCGCGCCGGGGCCGGTGCCGAACGCCTTCGTCACCCCCGCCACCTCGACGAGCGTGCGGGCAGCTACGGCCGGCGATCGGCTGTGTGCGACCGCGGCGGCCGTGACCGTCATGCACCTACCCCCTTGGCCGCCGGTGTCGGCCTGAGGGTAATTTGGGCATGCCTGAAAGCCGGGCGTCAAGGGTGAGTGGTGGCGTTTGGGTGGACGAAGCGTCGGCCGCCGTCCCGCTCTGCCTCCCCCGCACCCCCCAACCCTTCCCTTTCCCGCCGTTGCCCTGTAGCCATCCCTCAATGCTTGACGGTGCCTTCGGGCCCGCCTCCGACATCGAACAGGACTGTCGCCCGATGCTTTCCCCCGACGCCGCGCCCGCCGACGAGCGGCTTTCGCCGCTCGCAGCCGAGATCGCCCGGCGGCGCACCTTCGCCATCATCTCCCACCCGGACGCCGGCAAGACGACGCTGACGGAAAAGCTGCTCCTCTACGGCGGCGCCATCCAGCTCGCCGGGCAGGTGCGCGCCAAGGGCGAGAACCGCCGCACCCGCTCCGATTGGATGTCGATCGAGCGCTCGCGCGGCATCTCCGTCGTCACCTCGGTGATGACCTTCGAGGTGGAAGGCCACGTCTTCAACCTGCTCGACACCCCGGGCCACGAGGACTTCTCGGAGGACACCTACCGGACGCTCACCGCGGTCGATTCCGCCGTGATGGTGATCGACGCGGCGAAGGGCATCGAGGCGCGGACGCGCAAGCTGTTCGAGGTCTGCCGGCTGCGCGACATCCCGATCGTCACCTTCATCAACAAGATGGACCGCGAGGGCCGCGACCCGTTCGAGCTCATCGACGAGATCGAGAAGACGCTCGCCCTCGACGCCACCCCGGTGACCTGGCCGATCGGCCGCGGCCGCGACTTCGTCGGCACCTACGACCTCGCCACCCGGCGCGCCCGGCTGATGGCGCCCGGCGAGGGCGAGACGACCCTCGACCCGGCCGAGCCGCTCGAGCTCGCGGGCAAGGTCGGCGACGACCGCGCCACCCAGCTCGCCGAGGACATCGAGCTGATCGACATGGCCTGCAAGCCCTTCGACATCACCTCGTTCCGCGAGGGGCACATGACGCCGGTGATGTTCGGCTCGGCCATCAAGAACTTCGGCGTGCGCGACCTGATCGAGCGGCTCGCCGCCGACGCGCCGCCGCCGCGCAACCAGCCGGCCGACCGCCGCGTCGTCGAGGCGACCGATCCGGGCATGACCGCCTTCGTCTTCAAGATCCAGGCGAACATGGACCCGAACCACCGCGACCGCATCGCGTTTGCGCGCGTCTGCTCGGGCCGGCTGCGGCGCGGCATGAAGGCGCTGCATGTCCGCACCGGCAAGACGGTCGGCCTGCACACGCCGCAGTTCTTCTTTGCCCAGGACCGTTCGCTGGCGGAGGAGGCGTTTGCCGGCGACGTCGTCGGCATCCCCAACCACGGCACGCTCCGGATCGGCGACACGCTGACCGAGGGCGAGCCGCTCGCCTTCACCGGCCTGCCGAGCTTCGCGCCGGAGATCCTGCGCCGCGTGCAGCTGTCGGACGCGATGAAGGCGAAGAAGCTGCGCGAGGCGCTGCAGCAGCTCGCCGAGGAGGGCGTCGTGCAGGTGTTCCGCCCGGTCGACGGCTCGCAGCCGCTGGTCGGCGTCGTCGGGCCGCTGCAGCTCGACGTGCTGGTCGAGCGGCTGTCGGCCGAGTACGGCCTGCCGGTGCGGCTCGAGAAGAGCCGCTACGACCTCGCCCGCTGGATCGTCGCCGACGACAAGGCCGCCCTCGACAAGCTCGTCGACGCCGAGCGCGGGGCGATCGCCGAGGACGTCGACGGTGACCCGGTGTTCCTCGCCACCTCGCAGATCAACCTGCGGCTGACCGGCGAGCGCCACGCCGGCGTGAAGTTCCGCGAGACCAAGCAGTACGCGATGGCGCCTGCCGCCTGAGGGCGGCGGCAGGACGGGTCGCGCCTCGCGCCCCCTCAGCTGGCGTCCCAGACGCCGCGCAGGAACGCGCCGGCGCGGTCGAGCGCCCGCCCGCCCGCCGACAGGTGGCCGCGGAACAGATGCCAGACGTGCACCATCTCCGGCCACACCTCGAGCGTCACCGCCACGTCGGCCTCGCCAAGCTGACCGGCCAGAGCGACGGAATCCGCCAGCAGCGTCTCGGCGGAGCCGACCTGGATCAGCGCCGGCGGCAGGCCGCGGAAGTCGCCGCCGAGCGGCGAGGCGAGGCGCGGGACCGGATCGGCGCCGGCGAGGTAGTCCGCCGCCACGTCGAGCAGATAGGGCCGCTGGATGATCGGGTCGATGTCGGCCTTGCTGACATAGGTCTCGCCGCGGCAGGCGAGGTCGACCCACGGCGCGATGACGAAGGCGGCACCCGGCAGCGGCTCGCCGGCATCGCGCAGTGCCAGCAGCGCCCCCATCGTCAGGCCGCCGCCGGCGCTGTCGCCGGCAATGGCGATGTCGTGCGGCGCAAAGCCCTCCGCCAACAGGAAGCGCCAGGCGGCCAGCGTGTCGTCGAGGGCCGCCGGGAACGGATGCTCCGGAGCGCGCCGGTAGTCGATGGCGAGCGTGCGCGCCCCGGCGGCACGGCCGAGCGCGGTGACGAGCAGGCGGTGGCTGGCGATGGAGCCTGCCACGAACGCCCCGCCGTGCATGTAGAGGATCGCCCGCTTCGCATTCGCCGCCGGCGTCGTCGACCACTCCGCCGGCACGCCGTTCGCCATCACCGGCGTCAGCGTCACGTCCGCCTCCAGCGGGTAGAGCGTGCCGAAGGAATCGAGGCGCTCGCGCCGCCCGGCGAGGTCCGGCGGCCGCGGCCGCGACGCCATCAAGGCCCGGAACACCGCGATCTCACTGTCGGTCATCTCACCCCTCCCCGGCCCGGTTCGCCCGGCCGGCAGTGTCCACGGTTCGCGGCGCCGGTGAAAGCCCCACGCGGCCGGGTGGACGAACGGCGGCGCCCCCGGGCCGACGGCGACCGGCGCTGAGGCGGCCGCGGAGCATCTTGACAGCAGGAACCGATTCCTGTCATTGGCATCACATGTTCCGTTTTTGTTCCTATCGCCTCGTGATTCTCCCGGCGAGCCTCGCCGCCGTTCTGGCCGGAATCCCGGCCTTCCCGGCCGAGGGCCGCGAGCAGCTGCCGGGACCGTTCGCCGCCACGGTGGAGCGCGTCATCGACGGTGATTCGCTGGCCGTGCGGGTGAGCGTCTGGCTCGGGCTGGAGGTTTCGACGATCGTCCGGCTGCGCGGCATCGATGCGCCCGAGCTCGCCGGCCGCTGCCCGGAGGAGCGCCGCCGCGCGGCGGCGGCACGCGACGCCCTGGCGACGCTGGTGGCCGGCGGGACGGTGTCGCTGGCGGCGGTGGAGACCGACAAGTACGGCGGCCGCGTCGTCGCCGACGTCGTCGACGACAGCGGCCGCCCGCTCGCCGCAGCCCTGGTGGCGGCGGGGCTCGCCCGCCCCTATGACGGCCGCCGCCGCGCCGGGTGGTGCCAGCCGTGACGGTCCCCCCGCGGCAGGCGAGGCCCGGTGATGGCGGGACCGGCCGTCAGGCGCCGATGGGCGCCTCCTCCACG